>Ga0182024_10020888_pt1 | contig 11931 bp, 7 predicted proteins | sample P32metaG_FD_120480 | JGI IMG/M metagenome (GOLD analysis project Ga0182024, IMG submission 120480) | Permafrost microbial communities from Stordalen Mire, Sweden - P3-2 metaG (Illumina Assembly) | ecosystem: Environmental > Terrestrial > Soil > Wetlands > Permafrost | place: Sweden: Stordalen... | reverse complement strand
TGTCCCTGGCTCGGCGAACGCTCACGCGCGGGCATTCCTTTGCTGCGCGGCGCGATGTCTCCAGAGATGGGCCGCGCCGAAGACGTCGCCAAAAAAATTCGCATCGAACTCGAAGAGCATGGCTTGCTGCACGAGCCGCTGGGAGTTGACATCATCGAGCCGCCCATTCTTTTTGCGCTGCAGCGTGAAGGAATCAAGATTGTGGATGGCCAGCAGCTGATGTCCGACGCTCGCGTCATCAAGACCCGAGACGAAATCGCGCTCCTCAATACTTCCGCGATGATGGTGGATGCGGCCTACGACGAACTCTACCGCGCGATGAAGCCGGGCATGCGTGAAAACGAGGCCGTCGGCTTGGTCAGCAAAGTTCTGTACGATCTCGGCTCTGAGTACGTCGAAGCCGTGAACGCGATTTCCGGCGAACGTTGCAATCCACATCCGCACGTATTTTCAGACCGCGTACTGCGTCCCGGCGATCCCGTGTATTACGACATTCTGCATTCCTACATGGGCTACCGCACCTGCTATTACCGCTGTTTCACCATCGGCTATGCTTCGCACGCAATGATTGATGCCTACAAACGCTGCCGCGAATACCTGGATGCGGCGATTTCGCTGGTGCGTCCCGGCCGCACCACCGGCGAAATCGCGGCACTATGGCCGAAAGCGCAGGAATTCGGATTCCCCAACGAAGAAGCGGCTTTCGCTTTGCAATATGGCCACGGCATCGGCTTGGCGATCTGGGAAAAGCCCGTGATCAGCCGCTTGGTTTCGCTCGATCATCCATATGAGATCAAGCCCGGAATGGTTTTCGCGCTGGAAACTTTCTGGCCCTCCACTGATGGATGGGCTGCGGCGCGCATTGAAGAGGAAATTGTGGTCACCGAGACGGGCCACGAAGTCATCACGCGTTTTCCGGCGGAGCAACTGATGGTGGCGGGCGCGCATTATTTCACCGTTAACGGGCCGATGTCCACGACGCGCGAATCCGAAGCGGCGCCCAGCAAGCGCGTCAAAGAAATGGTCGAAGCCAGCGCCAAAATCGAGCAAGTAGGCGCTAGGGACTGAGGACTGAGTTTTTTTCCCGAGGAATTATGGCGATCAGTGTCGTTATGCCCGCGCTCGAACTGACCCAGGAAACTGGCAAGCTGGTTTCCTGGCGCAAAAAAGAAGGCGAGGCGGTTGCCAAGGGCGAGACTTTGCTCGAAGTCGAGACCGACAAAGCCGTCGTCGAAGTAGAGGCGCTCGCCGATGGATATTTGGCCGGTGTGAAAGCGAAGGAGGGCGACGTTATCGCAGTCGGCCGCACGATCGCCTGGATTGTGAACAAGGGCGAATCCGCTCCCGCGGATGAGGCTCCTGCAGCGGCGGCCGCCAGCGCGGCCACACCCGCAGCCCGCGCCGCCGAATCCGCAGACCCCTCAGCCGACGGTGCAAATTTCGGCTCGAAGTTGAAGATTTCGCCCAAAGCGCGCCGCCTCGCAAATGAACTTCACATCAATCTCGACACCGTGCGCGGTTCAGGCGCTGGCGGAGAAATTCTCGCATCGGATATCGAGGCCGCAGCAAAATCCTCGGCGGTGTCACCGAGCGTTGTCGCATCAGTCTCCGGTGCCAAAATCGAAACGCTCACCGCCATCGGCCGGCTGATGGCGGAGCGCACCACGCAAAGTTGGACCTCGGTTCCGCATTTCTTCCTTGTTCGCGAAGTGGATGCCAGCGCACTGCATCAGACGCGCGAGAAACTAGCTGTCTCCGTGGCCACAATTTCCGGCGTCAAGATCACCCATACGGATTTGCTCACTGCGCTCGTCGCGCGCGTGTTGCTGCAGCACCCGCGCATCAACGCGAGCTGGACGCCTGCTGGAATCCAGCTTCATCCTGAAGTGAATATCGCCATCGCGATCGCCGTAAACGACGGCGTGATCGCGGCGGTCATCCCCAACGCGCACGTCGCGGGCATCGCTGACATCGCGAAGCAACGCCGCGACCTAGCCGAACGCGCCAAATCAGGCAAATCCCGTCCGCAAGATTTCGCAGGCGCCACATTTACGATCAGCAACCTCGGCATGTTCCAGATAGATTCCTTCACTGCGATTATTCCATCGCCGCAAGCGGCAATCTTGGCGGTCGGCGGAATTTGCGATCGCATCATTGCGATCGACGGCCAGCCCGCCGTCCGCAGCATGATGACGCTCACGCTTTCCTGCGATCATCGCGTGGTGGATGGCGCCCGCGGCGCGCAGTTTCTGCATGACCTGGCGCAAGCGATCGCTGATCCTCAAAAGTACTTGCGCTGACGATGTCCTCTCTCGACGCCCCACTCCCAGCGGCCAGCGTAGCGGCGCCTCCCGCACCGCGCAGAAAACCCTTCTACGCAAATCTTTGGGTTCAGGTTCTGGTCGCGATCGCCTTGGCCCTGCTGCTTGGGCACTTCAGCCCCGCAAAAGCCATCGCCATGAAGCCGCTGGGCGACGCGTTCATCCGGCTGATTACCATGGTCATCACGTTAATCATTTTCTGCACGGTCGTATCTGGAATTGCTGGCGTGCAGGACATGAAAAAAGTGGGCCGCGTAGGCGGAAAAGCACTTCTATATTTCGAAGTCGTCTCGACGTTCGCGCTCCTCATAGGCCTCACCGTCGGCAACATCGTCAAGCCCGGCGCTGGCTTCAACATCGACCCCGCTAGCCTCGATGTGAAAGCGATTGCAGACTATGCGGGCCAGGCAAAGGCGCAGGGCGTGACGGAATTCCTGATGCACATTATTCCCACCACGGTCGTGGACGCATTTGCCAAAGGTGACATTCTCCAAGTCCTGTTGGTATCCATTCTTTTCGGATTGGCGCTCTCGGTGCTCGATGCCCGGGCCAAGCCGATGCTGGACTTGCTCGATTCCTTGACTCGCGCGATATTCAAGATCGTCAATATGCTGATGAAATTGGCGCCGTTGGGCGCTTTTGGAGGAATGGCTTTCACGGTAGGCAAGTACGGATTTGCTGCTCTTGGTCCTCTGCTAAAACTGATCGCCGTCTTCTATGCGACTCGCACCGCCTTCGTGCTGATTGTTCTGGGCGCTATTGCCGCAGCTGCCGGCTTCGGAATATTCAAGTTTCTTGCTTATATCCGGGAAGAAATTCTGATCGTCGCCGCCGTAAACACCTCCGAGGCCGCTTTGCCTACGCTCATGGAAAAGCTGGAACGCCTGGGGTGTTCGCGGCCGCTCGTCGGCCTCGTGGTGCCTTCCGGCTATATTTTCAACACAGACGGCACCGGACTCTACATGACTCTCGCCGCGTTATTTGTCGCTCAAGCAACCAACACCCACTTGACGGCGATGCAGCAGCTCACTATCTTCGCAGTCGCGACGCTCACTTCCAAAGGCGCCAGCGGAGTGTCAGGCGCATCCTTCATAGCCCTGGTCGCAACTCTCACCGTCGTCCCCACCATTCCGGTTGCCAGCATGGCGTTGCTCCTCGGAATCGAGCGTTTCATGAGCACCGGCCGTGCGCTCGTCAACATGATTGGTAATGGCGTCGCCACCATCGTGATCGCACGCTGGGAAAAAGAATTGGACCGCGCGATGCTCAACCGAAACCTGGTCGAGCTGCGAGGCAAAGTCATCGAACCGCAATAGTGCCACAGCTGAACGAGGGATCATGCCGTGTATCGAACCGATCGAAGATCACGAAGTCACGGAGTCGGTTGCCGAACAACCGGATGTGAATCGTTCCGGATGCGTTTGACGGCACCAGGAGTTCGTGCGTTTTGGAATTCAGCGCCATCGTTTTCGAGCCAGCGTGCGTGGGGATTCGCTGCACTTCACTTTATATGTCCGGCGAATTTCCGGCGGCGCGACTCCTTATACCGATGCGACTGATTGGGAGTTATGGATTGGCGAGGATGAATAACTCGATCGCGGAGAACGGTTTCAATTCGAGGTCAGTTCAGAAAGGCAGAGTATTGAGCCTCCAATCGGGTTGCGGCGCGCTGTTTCGTCCTGCGGTAAAGACGCACCAGCCATTCACCGATTGCGAATGACAGGGAAATAAAAAGAGTGGCGAACAGGTAGCGCCTCGCTTCAGTTTTCAGAGTCATATTGTCAAACCGTCCCCACCACGGCCCGAGAAAACCAACCGACAATAGAATTGAGACGCCGATGGCAATGGCCAAAAGCAGAAACGCCAATCGATTCCACCACGGTTGCGCGGTTTTCAAACTTTCCTGAGAAAGGCCAACGTAGCGCGGCGATTGCGCGACGAGTTGCGAGTCGGTCAGCGCTTCGGCGACGGGCAACATTCCCGTCACGAGCGAGGACACTTCGTGCATCTCGCTCGATACGCTGGTTTCGGAATCGGACTCGCTTGTGGCGTGGAAGAATGTTTCGCGATGGGCCAAGAGCCAATGGCCGCTAGCTTTCAAACTGATCCCGCGGGGCCACTCCCGAGACAAGATTGCGGCGCAACGGCCAGGTGTAAAGAATCGCTCGATTAGCGCGCCGTTTTCTCCTGTCAATGCGAAGCGGCTTTCGAACTCGATCTGGCCGGGCAGAGAGACTTTCCTCCACCATCCGCGACCCAGGAAGGAAACTGTGCGCGTCGGTTTCAAATCGAACTTCGGGAACGAACGATCGCTAAACCGGCAGCCTACCCAATAGAGGTAATAGGTTCGGCCTTTGGAGCGGTGATGAACTTCCTGAAACGAAAAAATCTGGGCGTGCTTATTCGGCCACTGCAAGGTGTGAACGATTGAGTTTGGATCGATACTTAACTCATCCGCGAGCTCGTTCTGATAGGGGCTTCCCTGTTCCCAGAATGCGCTGCTCATCGCTCGTGCCGATCCTCTCAGTGCGGCGGCGCGCATATCTCTGGGCGTCTTTCTGAGGATCGACGAAAACCTCCACAACCATATTGCGAAGGCCGCCAACAGCCCAAAGGTGAGAAATTGAGTCGCGTCAAAGTGCATGATTGTTACTTCGATACCATCGATTGTAGGCGAAATTGATCCAAGTGTGAGCCAGATGGATCATCAGGTGTGTGGGGAATACAAACATTACATTCGACCGCAGATGCAGGCTATTCGATACGCAGGAGATCCAGGATGTCGAGTCGGGCGATGCGGCGGGTACCGGCCCAGATACTTGCCGACGCGACCAGCGCGATCGAGAGAAACGATAGAATTAAAGTACCAAGATCTACGGCCCTCGCACCCTCGACGAGGCTTTCCAGAAAGCGTCCAGTGAACATTGCGCCAGCGATTCCGAAAATCGCTCCGGCCATCACCGTCAGCAAGCCCTGCCAGAGCATCGTTCTGCGAAGCGCGGCCGGCGCGGCCCCGAGCGCCAGGCGCACACCCATTTCGTGTCTGCGCAGCGCAACAGCATAGGAAACGACGCTGTAAATTCCAATCACAGCCAGGAACAGCGCAAAGGCCGCGAAGAACAGAACTGCGGTGCGGTAAAATTTCGGACGCACGACTGCGTCCGCCATGCGCTGCTCCATCGTTTTCACTCCGAATACGGGGACCCGCGCATCCACGGAGCGGATCGTGTCGCGAATGACAGGCAGCGAATCTTCGGCCCGGCCGTCCACGCGCGCCACGAATGTCGAAACGAAACCACCCGGCGAATGCGCCGGCACGAAAATTTGATTGGAGTGCGCGGTGTCCATCGTGCCCGTCATGTAGTCCATGCCTGAGACGACGCCGATTATTTTCCGCGGGGTGTTTTTCCCGATGGTGACCTCGTGCCCCAGAGCGTCTGCCGCTGAACCAAATTCCCTCGCGAATCGTTCATTGACGACAACAAACTGTGCGTCCGAATCTATTTCTGAATCCGTGAACTCGCGCCCGTAGAGAATTCGTCCTCCCATCGTTCTGAAATAGTCGGACAACACCGGAATCATCGTGGAATTTTGTTTGGCTGCGCGCCCGTCGAATCCGAACGGCCCTCCCACAAATCCCGTGGCGTCGAGCGGAAGGAATTCTGTTTCGCTGGCGCTACGAACGCCTGGGAGCCGCCGGACGCGATCGAGCGCTTCCTCGAAATAGGGAAGTTGGTGCCCTGCGACGCCGCGCGTTGTTCCGTCAAGCAACACGCTCACCGTGACCAGGCCCTTCGCAGCGAAGCCGCGGTCGGTTGTCATCACGTTAACGAATGCGCGGCCCACCGAAACCGACGCAGTCAGCAGCATGATCGTCAGCATCACCTGTCCGGCGACCAACGCTTGGCGAATCAGTCGTGCGCCGCGGGTGCTGCTGGACACGCGAGCTCCGAATGGTTGAGCGTGTCCCGCATACAGTGAAGGCAGGACACCAAAAAACACGCTGCTGGCAATGGCCGCCGCGGCCGCGAAACACAGCACGCGTCCGTCGAGGATTGAATAAGACTGGGTGGAGAGTGGCGCCGGCTGAACCTTTGTTGCCAGCGACGTCGTCCATGCCGCGACGAGCAGCCCGGCGATGGAGGCAACGAAGGAAAGCAGCAGGCATTCCGTCAGCAACTGCTGCACGATTCTCGCGCGGCTTGCTCCCAGCGCCGAGCGTATGGAAAGCTCCGTGGCGCGATCCGCCGTGCGCGCCAGCAAGAGATTCGCCACATTGGAGCAGGCGATGAGCAGGATCAAAATCACGCCGGCCATCAACATCAGTGAAGCTTCTTTCACCGGACCTGCGAGTTCGTCTTGCAGCGAAGTCATCTTCGGATAGTGCTCGGAATTGCCAAGCTCGTTTCGTCGCAGCCAGAGGCGATCCGCTTCCATCGCGAATGCCGCGCGGGCTTGCGGCCACGTGACACCCGGTTGCAACCGCGCGATGGTTTGCCAGCCGTTATTTCCCGGGGAATAATTTGCTGCGTACCAGAGGTCGCTCTTGTTCGGATAGTTGAATCCGGCTGGCGCGACTCCAACCACGATCAGTGGCGTCCCATTCATGCGGATCGTCGAACCAAGCGCTCGCTGGTCGCCTGCAAAAAGCTGTTGCCAGAGTCCGTCGCTGATGACCGCGACGGCATTTTTCCCTGGCGTATCCTCGCCGTCGCGGAACCATCGCCCCAGCACCGGCTGTGCACCGAGGACCGCGAAGAAATTCCAGGACGTGTAGGAAAGATGCGCCCGCACCGGGTCTTGCGCTGCGCTCAGGTTGACGTCGAATTGCTCGATGAGTGCGGCATCGGCGAGATACGTGCCTTGTTCCTGCGTCCATTCATGAAATTCTTTTGCGCTGCCGTGCGGCGGAAAGAATGTTCCCAGTGAGACCAGACGGCTGGGGTCGTGAAATGGCAACGAGCGCAGCAGCAGCGCGTTCACTACACTGAAAACGCCGGTGTTTGCGCCAATGCCGATGGCTAATGCAAGGATTGCAAAACCCGTTTGTCCCGGTCGGTTCGCCCAAAGGCGCAGTGTGTGCCGGGCATCCTGCGATATCTCACGCGAAAACTGCAATGGGACGGATACCGCCAGATCAGCCAGAAGGCGCAGCCAAAGTTTTGCAAGTGCGAAGGGGCCGCTTGATTCTGTAAGTTCGTCGCGAAATTCGCGTTCCATCGGTCCGGCATAATCGTCGCGGAAGCCGGCTGGATAAAGCTTCAGCAGAAAGCGATACAGCTTCAATGAGAGAGGCGTGCTAGGCATGTTTTGGCAATCCGAATGTTGCCGTGGCCATTTGCGCCAGTTCGCGCATGCGCGCTGCTTCGGTTTGCGCTACCTTGCGGCCGTAATTGGTAATCCGGTAATAGCGGCGCCGCTCGTCGTCCAGATGCGCATCGGGTCGATCGTCCGATTCCTCGATGAGTCCCAACGCCAGCATCTTGTTGATGGAGCCGTAGAGCGTTCCGGGGCCTAGGTTCAGCTTGCCGTTTGTGCGGCGGGATATTTCGCGTTTGAGGGCGTAGCCGTGTCGTTCGCCCTCGCCGAGAGATAGCAGGATGTGGAAGACGGCTGGAGACAGTGGCGTGAGATCGTTAACAGCCTGTCGGTCGCTGGAAGACATAGTAGTACGAAAACAGACATAGTATTCCTCTGGCTGACTATCTTGTCAAGTGCCAAGTCTTGCCGGGAAGCGCTACTGTAAGGGTCTCTGTCAGGAACATGCGGATTTTCGGCGTTGCACTGTTGTGTTTTCGTTTTGTGCCGGATGCGTGAAGTTGATTATGACGATGCCGGAACAGCTGGACCAGCTCCGGGCTCGCCCGTGTTGTGCAGGGCGCGGTAGCCAAGGTCGAAGGAGTTCAGATCCATGGCTGCGTGCATGATCATTGCCGGCAGCAGCGAGCCGGCCGCCAGCACCACGATGGCGAAAAACACGCCGACGACGGCGCTTACCCACACTTGCCGCACGCCGAAGTAAATGTGCGCGAACCCGAAGATGATCGCGCGGATCATTACGGCTAGGACCAGTCCGATGCCAGAGCCGGGCCAGAATGCCAGGAAGTACCACGTCACGAAGCCACGGAAGAGAAATTCTTCACAGACGCCGGCGGTGAGCGCTACCACAATCATGCTCCGGTATTCGCCGGTTGTGCGCGGCACGAGGGGATCGGCATGACCGAGCGTGCTGCGCACCATCTCGCGCCAGTTAGGTTGCGCAAAAAGCTTGCGCCGCTGCAGCGGCAGCAAAACGACACTGAGCGCGGCCGATGCGACTGCGATTCCCAGCCGCAGCGGCGAGGTGGGACCAAGCATCAGCAGCGCCCACGGACGGGCGCGAAATGCCCACAAGGAAATGACGCATGCGGTGAAAACCCACTGCGGCACGAAGCTGTTGCGGTACAAGCGGACGCGCGCGCCGGGAACGCCTGCGGCGATGGCGCGCACCGAGCGCGGGAAGTACCAGCGCCACTCCGCAAGCGGCCACGCCAACGCGATCATCACAAGCAGGATGTGGTCAAGTGGAACGTGCGATCCAGCCATCCAGGCCTCCCGGCCAGAGGTTGTTTGTCGCGCCTTTGCAGAGTCGCGACTCGGGCAGAGCAGTCATATCTGTGTGAATAGTCAACCATAGTTTACTATTCAATTGTTTGCTAGAATTCCAGCGGTTGCTCCGCGCGAGAGCGCATCCTTCAGGGGATGGCCGAGGCTATGGCGAAGAAATCCAAGCCACCAAACACTGCGCTTCCGCACGGCACACAAACATTGGCGGACTTTCAACAGATTCGCGCCCTCGCTCATCCATTGCGCCTGCGCATTCTGGGCCTCCTGGTGCGTGAGCCGCGCACCACCAAGCAGGTGGCGGATCTGCTCGGAGAAAATCACACCAAGCTTTATCACCATGTGCAGGAATTGGAGCGCGCGAAAGTAATTCGTTTGACGGAGACGCGACAGAAGCGCGGAACGGTGGAAAAGTATTATCAGGCGACAGCAGCATTGTTTCGCGCTGCGCCTTCGCTTTTTTCACCCGCGCGCACAGCCACCGAGGAGCCTTCGGAGATCGAAGCCGTGCTAAACGCACTTCTCGATGCCGCGCGCGCGGATGTGCTCTCCTTCGCTCAGAAGGACGGATTCCAGAGGGGCAACAAGAAGGGCCTGATTGCCGCGCGCCTGCTGCTGAAAGGCTCGCGTGTGAAAGCACTGCAAGCGGCGCGCCGGCAAATCTCGCGTTCGATCAGCGCGCTGATTGCGGAGCAGTTAAAAGGCCCCGGCCGCAAAAACCGCGGGAAGAAGGACACCAAACGCACGTACGCGCTCACGATCATTCTTCTTCCCACCGACGCAATCTGAGCCGTCGACGTCCTCGGTCGCCACGGCACAGACATCTCCAGCGCGACGCAGCGCGCGCGAGAAGATTGCGCGAGGTCGAACAGAAGGATGAAACCGCGTCAAATGACGATGGTCGGTTCCACGATTAGACCAGGGGGCTTGCCGGTGGATTTAAAGCGATTCGTGGCGTGGGTTCGGTGATTCGGGGGTGTCGCGATTGGCGGCTTGGGTGAAACCGGCCACGCCGCCGGCGCCGGCTACGTTGGTGGCGCGTTCGCGTAGCATTTGGGCGAGGCCATCGAAAACTTTCGAGCAGGAATCGCGCAGGGCCTGGTCGGCTGAACGCAGCAGCGATTCGATTCCGTTCTGGCCGTGCTCGTTGAGCCGGCGGACGGAAGCCATCACCCAGGAATCGGCCGTGGTCTGCAGGCGATCCTGGAACTTTGCGGCAGCGTCGCCGCTCACGTGCTCCAGCTGCGCGGTCCATTCGTTCTGGTGCGCGTCGCGCTCGGTGTGGAAACCTTCAAGCGCCGACGCAAATTCCTGGCCCAGCGCCGCGCGGCCTTCGCCGACGCTGGCTTCCCACTGCGATGCCATCTGCGTACGGAAACGCTCGACGGACGAAAACGCATTCATGTCCAGTTGATGCAGCAGCTCTTGCGTGGCGTGGTCAAATTCCTCCGACCGCTCGCGCCGCGTAGTCGCGGTGGTGGCGGAGAACTGTGTCGTCTCGCGATCGGATACTTCGTGCAGCAACTGGCCGAAGGAAGCCGCCGCAGCCTCGGCCGCGCGATCGAGGTCGGTGCGCGTGCGCGCCGTCACTTCGCCGGCGATGCCCTCCACCTGCGCCCGGATTTGTCCCAAGTGCGCCGCGGATTGCGCCGCGAGCTGCGCTTCGAATTTCTGCGCGGCGTCCGCGCTTCTTTGCCCGAATCCGGCCTCGGCGGTCACAAACGATTGCTCCACGAGCGCCTGCAAACGCGCGCGCGCTTCCTGCTGCAGCCACTCGGAAGTGTGCCCGATGGATTCAGCCGCTGCATGCGACGCGCGCACTCCGCTCGCGTCCAATTCCTCGGACCACTTCACCAGCGCATCCTTGCGCGCGGCTTCGAAGTCTGTGTGCAAACCCGCCAGAGTCGCGGCAACCTGCGTGGCAACTTCACGCTGATTATTTTCTGAGACCTGGCGCAAGCGTTCGCGATGCAGCCGCAGGCTATCTTCGAGCTGCACTTCGCGCGCCGTCAGTTCATGCAACAGCGCGCGAACGCGTTCCAGATGCGGCGCGAGTTTGGCTTCAGCTTCAGCCACGGCGCGCTCCTGGAACTGGTGGCTCAGCAAATCCAGCACCGGAATCGCCCGTTGCGCAACGTCCGCCGAGAGATTTTCCATGCGGCGATTCATTTCCGCCGTCTGCGCGTCCAAAATTCTTTCCAGGCGCCGGTGCAACTCGTTCACGGTATCGTGGCTGGCGGCTTCCAACTGCGCCGAAAATTCTTCGGTGCGGCTGGCGACTTGCTTTACTTCCGCCAGCGAGCTGCGCGCCTTTAGCACTTCTTGCTCCAGCGCAGATTGAATCCCCGAAAATGTTTCGCGCGCCTCGGCGGCGGCTTGCGCGAAAGGCTGGCGCATTTCGCCCAGACGCTCTGTCATTTTCTGCTCGGCGTTGCGCAGCACTTCCTGCGAACGTTCCGAAAGCTGATCAACCATGCGACTCAGATTGTTATCGAGCGAGGATTGCAGCAGCTCGTTCCATTGGCCTTGCGCCACCGTCATTTCCGATTCCAGGCGCTGCCGCCAGACGGCGACCGCGCTGTCGCGCGCCGCGATTTCTTCCTTCGACGGTTCCGTTGACCGCATTGAACGCGCGGCGTCGGCTGATTCTAGTTGCAGCATCACACGCGCCACCTGGCTGGTGGCTTCCTGCGCATTGCCGCTTTCGGCGCGCAGCGTTTCGGCTTGACGCGCGATCTCATCCAACAATTCCCGCGCTTGCCCGAATTTTTCGTCGAATCCTGATTTCAGCGCGCCCAGCGCTTCATCCTGCTTCGCAGCCACTTGCGCGAAAAATTCCTCGCGCGCGCCGGCCTGCATCTTTTCGATCTCGCTCTTCCACTTCCGGAAAAGCTCCTCGGCGCTGCTGGCGCGTTCGCGCACAGTTGCCGCCGCGGTCTGCAGCACTTCTTCGCGCGCCTGTTCGGCCGCCGCCAGTACTGCATCCTTGGCCTGACGATCCAGCTCC
>Ga0182024_10020887_pt1 | contig 11931 bp, 7 predicted proteins | sample P32metaG_FD_120480 | JGI IMG/M metagenome (GOLD analysis project Ga0182024, IMG submission 120480) | Permafrost microbial communities from Stordalen Mire, Sweden - P3-2 metaG (Illumina Assembly) | ecosystem: Environmental > Terrestrial > Soil > Wetlands > Permafrost | place: Sweden: Stordalen... | reverse complement strand
CGCAATAGCAGACTACCTTGTTCGCTGGGTTGAAACGGGCCGTTGGAATTGGACGCGATCCATTGGTATGCGCTTCCGCCGAGGCTGTTGGGATTTCCGAAGTCGAGATACCTCCCTGCAAGTGGCACGTACAAGCGAAAGTAAGTGCCTCGAAGAAGCAGGCCGTGGGAATTAGGGACTTGCCACGCGAAACCGGCGCGCGGCGACAGGTTGTTCCAGACGATCAGATCCGGCTGCGCGGCGAAGGTTCGCGCGGGGGCAAACGGCCCCGCGGGGCTGGATTGAGCCGGCAGCGAGCCGCGCGAGAAATCGGCAAGAACGCCGAGATCGAGTGACAGCGAAGGCGTCAAGCTCACGTGGTCCGCGACATAGCCGGAGAACGAGCGCACCAACTCGCGGGAATCGAGCGGCGTGTTGAACTCCATCACGAAGGCAGGCACTCCGTTGGCAGTGATCAGGTTCATATCGGAAGGAGTGGTGAAGCGGTTGCGCGGCTCCGACGCTTTCCATCCTCCACCGGCCACGATCTGATGGCGAGTTCCCATGGCGCGCAGCACAGCGGGCTGCCACGCCGCTTCGATCCCTTGGCGCGAGCGGACGGCCAGGTTTGCAAGCGGCGGCGCTCCTGAGACGGTGCCGCCCAGAAGCTCGATGCGGCTCTGCCCGGATGAGACGGTACTGGTGTCAAGATGCGCTACCGAATATCCGTAACGCACCTGGATCACGCCCAGATCGGAGGCCGCCGGCAGAAGGTGTGTCCAGCCCACTTGAAGAAAATCAAGATGGTCGATCTCCGGTTCACCAGGGAATCCGCCCGGCAGAACGAAAGACGGCGCCATGCGGTTGCCGGTCAAGGCTTCGAGGCCCGCTGGTACGCCGCCGTCCGAGAGATCAATCCGCGAGCCGCTGTACAGCGCATCGAACTGATCTCGGTCGCTGGCCCGGACGCGGCCCCGAGCGTTCCCAAACAACAACCGGCTGCGCTGATCGGTTCCGGGAGCGGCGAGCGGCTCGGTTTGCGAGGCCCATTGCCCGCTTCCCGAGGCATAAAAGTCAGCCCACCTGGTCAGCGGTCCGCCGATTTCGATACCATCTCGCGTGAACCAGCGAAATTGGTCCGCTTGCTGCACCAGTCCGCGAACGGCCGGGGGCGGCAGGTTCGTCGAAGAAAGCCCGGCGCCGGTGTTCGCTGTTGAAAGCGCGCCGTGCCAGGATGCGCCCGGCTCGGTGAGAAATAGGCCGACCTCCGTGCCATCGCTCGACGAAGCGGTTTGAGCAAATGCGCTTCGCACTACGACCTCCTGAATTGCCTGGACGTCGGGAAGGACCGCGGGGAGTCCCGGCTGGTAGGAGTCGTTCGCATCCATGCCCTGGAACTTGTATTGCGTATCGGTCCACGAGAATCCCCGCTGTGACTCGACCGCCAGCCGGTTGTCGCTGAGGCCAGTGAAATCTAGCGGCTCGGTTACACTGGACGGCTCCCGGCTCAGCAGGAGCCCCTGCAAGCTGAACGCCTCGGGGTATACACGCCCGCTGGTGGCGTCGGTCCAAATACCCGGTTTCCCCGGTGGCGGTTGGACGCCGCGGATTGATCCCGATGCGTCGATGACGAGATCGAACCGCACCGTTTGTAAGGGAGCGACGAAAATGGTGGCGCTGGAGGACGCGGCGGCGTGCTGGACATCCAGGGACAGCCGGTATCGTCCGTAGGGCAGCGTCATGGCGAATTCGCCGTTCGAGTTCGAGTGAATGACGGTGCGGAAACCCGCCGCGCCGGTGACAAGAATCGGTGCGGCGGCCAGGGGACGGCCATCCGTAGCGCGTAGCGTCCCCTCAATGGCCCCCGTGGTCAACTGCGCTAACAGAGCCCCTGGAACGAAAGCCGTCGCCAGCAGAAGGCCGAACCGGCGGACGCCTGGGAGACTACGGCTATTGCTGGAGTACGGTGAAGCGGCTGATCGAGTACCCAAGAGCACCACCCATAAAGACGTCTGACGTAAAATGAGCAGACAGGGAAAGCCTCGAAAATCCGACGATCGCGGCCATGCCGTACGCAACATAGGGAACCCAGCGGTGATTTCCATAGCGCCGGGCGATGACGGTGGCGACCGAAAACGCCGCTATGGTGTGACCAGAGGGGAAGCTTCCGTTTCCTCGTAAAAATGAGCCGCTGCTCTCAAACCAGGAGTCATAAAGGTTTCCTTGGGCGGGAAAGCCCGCTGGACGAACACGCTTGGTGGCGTCCTTCAAGACCGTGGTGACGATCTCCGCGTCGGCGACGGCTTCGCCCGCGAGCAGCGCCGTTCGTTCCATTTTCGAGTCCTTCCGGACGAGACCGATAACGTAAAGCGAGGCGGGAGCTACGATCGTGCCGACGACTGTGGCGTTACCGGTAAAAATGTTGTTGAACCCATGAAACGACGAGGTGTTGCGGAAGTAATGGGCTTCGATAGGGTCCAAAGCCAGCAGTCCAGCCGTGGTTCCGAGGACGGCGGCCGTGGGAATCCAGTTTTGCCCCTGCACCAGTCTGGCTGGAAATGACCAGATGCGTTCTTGATCGCTGATCAGGTTAGGAAATAACAGCTTCCAGGAGACCGGCCGATCGACCGGGGGCGTCGGCTGCGGAATCGGGGCGGATGCCGGTGGCTGAGGCGGAGCGCTTGTTGGGGAACCCGGTGGAGGCGTTTGATCCGGTGCCGCCGTTTGGCCTGCAACCCGCGACGGATTAGCAGCCGCCGATAACACTATCAACGCAACACCAAGGTTCACGAACGGGGCGCGTCTTGTCATCCTGGTGATCTTGAATTTTGGTATGGGCATGATCAGCCTGCTTGTCGGTTCGGTCGGGTTTCTTGACGCATCTCCAGGCACGTTCGTCGCCAGTTGCTGTTTGGCACGAACTGTCCTGGGCGGCGCCGGGGAAAGGGCAGAACTCAGACATTCGAGCGCAGGCTCGGGAACATTACTGCCGCCTTGCCGTATGGAGGGGGCGGCAAGTTGTCGCCTTTGCCCACGTCAGGCCCCCGCGTGTTCGATTGAGCCTCACAAGAATGGAAACTTAATTGAACTGGCGCTACGATTGCGTGTAGTTTTGGAATTCAGATGAATGCTTTTGGCTTGGGCCTCCTCCGCGTTGGCGCGCTTCGTCTGCCCCGGTTCTATTCAAATCTGCTCGGAGCTGATACCGGCTGAAACTCCGAGGTAGCATCCAGGAACAAGGTGAGAGAGAACTCAGCCAACATCGTTTCGCTGGCGGCAATCGTGGTTGTCTCGGCGCTGCTCGGGACGTTTGTCTCTTGGCGAGCGCCTGGCATCGATCAATACATGCGCGATTGGATGATTCGGGCGCGTGGCCCGCTCCCGGCTCCGGACGATATCGCCATTGTTGCCATCGATGAGTCGAGCATTGCCCGGTTCGGTCGTTTCCCCTGGTCGCGTGTGCTCTCGGCGCGCGCCATCGACGCTATAGCCGCGGCGCAGCCCAGAGCGATCGCGGTGGATGTGTTGTACGCCGATCCGACATCGGAAACGGACGACGGCACTCTTGCGCGCTCGATACAACAAGCGGGAAACGTGGTTGTCGCGGCGCAGCTGGTAGCACCTCCGACTACTGGCGGCCCGACAAGCTGGCTGCTGCCGTTGCCTGCTATAGAGCGGGCGGCGGCGGCAGTCGGCCATGTGAACGTTTCGACGGAATCGGACGGAGTCGCACGCCAGATTCTAATCCGGACGGCCGACGATCAAGGGCGCGCCATCCGTGCGATGGCGGTGGAAAGCATTCGTATCGGCGACGGCATTGCGGAACAGTCGCTGACCGAGACTTCACGCAGCCTGATGCTCGGCTCGCGCGTCATTCCGGTGGAAAGCGTCGCTCCCAGCGTGGTGATCGGCGGGGTTCCGGGCGTTGAAAGCTCGACGCAGACATTGCGCGCAGCCCGGATGGCCATCGACTATATTGGGCCGGCAGGATCCTACAGAACGTACAGCTTCGCGGATGTTGTGGCCGGACGCATTCCGCCTGCACAGTTCCACGGCAAATACGTGCTTATGGGCGCGACCGCGGCCTCCCTGGGCGATCGCCTCGCTTCGCCCTTCGTTCATCAAGCAGACGCGCGGGGAAATCAGCACGGGTCTTTGATGCCGGGTGTCGAAGTGCTTGCGAACACGCTGAACACAATCTTGCGATCCCGTTTCTATTCCGAAACTCCGGATTGGCTCGCGTTTCTTTGCGGCGTGCTGGTAGCGGCGCTCACCATGTTCGTCCTGGCAATCGCCCAAGGCCGTCACGAAACCGTCAAGCAACTTGGCGCTCTGGCGGCGCTGGTCGGGGCGGTCCTGTTAGCGAGCTACGTCGCGTTCAACCGTTTTCTCGTGTTTCCGCCGCTGACGCTGTCTCTGGTTTCGTTCGCCTCAGCGGGCGTGCTCGGATTGTTGCGACGGTCGTTGGTCGCAAGTTCCAATCTCGACAGGAGTATCGAAGATATCAAGCGCGCCGGAGAGTCCCTGAATGCGATGAGCTTGGGGTCGGCCGCAGAGTCGATCGCGCGGCTGGCGGAAGCCGAGGGTGTAGCGATCTACACATTTCGGGGAGGCGGGCGTATACGGTTGGTCGCAGCGCACGGAATAGCTATTCTCCGGAAGGGCTCTGGCGGGTTTGCGCTGCCGCCTGACAGCAACCACGGCCGGGAACTGTTGGCGATTCCCATCGACGGGTCGCGCGGCCCCGGTGCCGGAACGCTCGTGATCGTGCATGCCGTCCGGGTACCATCCCTCGAAATACAACAGCTTTGCGCCGCGATCGCTGGCAGCATCGCGGAAGCTTGGGTCGAAAAGGAGGAACCCTCTCAGTGGTGGTGGCCGCGAGGACTGGCGTGGAAGGCGCGGTCTCTGGGCCATCTGAATGGCCGTATCCTCGACCACGCGAAGTTCGTGGAACTGGCGATGCGGTCGGTCGAAGACGTACTCATCATCGCCGGAGTGGATGGACGCATCACCTTTGCCAACCGGCGCGCCGCGGCGGTTCTTGATGCGGCCGAGCACGCCCTGCTCGGCCGCGATCTGCTGGAGGTGTTGGCCGGGGCCGAACAGAGTTCGCCAGAAGCCGGCAGCGACGTTCTGGTGCGCCTGGTCGTCGACCGCGCCAAGATCGAGCGGGAAATCACCATTCGAGGCGCGCGCCCGCGGCACTTCACTTTGCGGGTGGCGGCGGTTTGCTCGGGCGAAGACGGGCGCGGTGCCGTACGGGGCATTGTCGCTTCGCTCTCCGACATCACGCGGCAGCACGAGTTGCAGCAGACTAAGAATGACGTCATGGCGCTGGTCTCGCACGAGATGCGCACGCCCCTGACCGCCATTCAAGGTATGAGCGAGTTGCTGGCACAATTCGAGGTCGATCCGGAGCGGCGACGCGAAATGAGCCTCGCAATTCACGATGAGGCCAAACGGCTGACACATATGATCAGCGAGTATCTCGACATCACTCGCCTCGAATCAGGGACGACTGTCCTGCGGCGTTCGGCGGTGCGGATAGAAGCACTCGTGGAGCGTACGCTGTTGATGCTCGACCCCGTGGCTGCAGAGCGGGGCATCCGCTTGACAAGACGTTTGGATTCCAGCGTGTCGCCCGTACTCGCCGACGCCGAGCTGCTTTCACGCGCGATCGGCAACCTCGTATCGAATGCGGTCAAGTATAGCCCGCCGAAAACGGAAGTCGTCATTTCAGCGAGGAACGCCGCGAATGGCGTTTCTATTGAAGTCGCCGATCAGGGATACGGTATACCGGAAGGCAGCGTGGATCGCGTGTTCGAAAAGTTCTATCGCGTTCCCCGAGTGCAAGATGTGGATGTTCCCGGCACCGGCCTTGGCCTCGCCCTGGTGCGGGAGATCGCCGAACTGCACGGCGGATCGGTTGCGGTTCGCAGTTCGGCGGGTGCCGGTTCCGTATTCACGCTCTGGGTTCCGTATCCTGGGGATGAATCATGATCGAGAAAGTTGTGCCAGGCATGTCCCACATTCTGGTTGCAGACGATGAGCGTTCCATACGCCTGATGCTTGAGGCGGGCCTGAAACTGCACGGTTTCCAGGTAACATCGGTACCCACCGGCTCAAAAGCGCTTGAAGTGGCGCAGCATGGCGGCATCGACGCTGTGCTAAGCGACATTTACATGCCGGAGGGAGGTGGTCTCGATCTCGTCAGGGACCTTCGCCAGATCGACCCTGCGATTCCGGTCATTCTGATGACAGCGCAGGGCTCGGTCGAGGCTGCTGTCAGGGCCATGGCCGAAGACGCGACCGATTTTATCGGGAAGCCGTTTGACGTTGCGGCGGTGGTCGAACTCCTGCGGCGTCATCTGGGCGCACGGCGGGAGGCAGAGTCGGCGCAAGCGTCATCGACCATTGAAAGCGTCATTTCGAGTTCCGGACTGGCTGGCCAAAGCGCGCAGATGGTGATGGTCTACAAGCTGATCGCGCAGGCCGCGCGCTGCGATGAGACGGCGCTCATTCTAGGTGAATCCGGAACGGGAAAGGAACTGGTGGCGCGAGCCATTCATGATTTCAGCACTCGACCCGGCCGTCCGTTTATTTCGGTGAACTGTTCGGGCCTTACGGATACGTTGCTCGAATCGGAACTGTTTGGCTACATACGGGGAGCTTTCACGGGCGCCGCCGGCGATCGCGCCGGCCTTTTCGAGGCAGCCGACGGCGGCACACTGTTTCTCGATGAATTGGCCTCCACAAGCGCGGCGTTTCAAGCGAGCCTGCTTCGTGTGTTGCAAAGTGGAGAAGTGCGGCGCCTAGGCTCCACTCAATCCCGCCATGTTAACGTGCGCGTGATCGGGGCGAGCAACGCGCCGCTGCGCGGCTTGGTGGACGGCGGAACCTTTCGGGCCGACCTTTTTTACCGTCTCAGCGTTCTCACAATTGAGGTGCCTCCGCTGCGCGCCCGTGCCGGGGATATCGAACTGCTCACCGGCCACTTTCTACAGAGATTTGGCGATTCCGCGAAGTTGCCGCTTCATCTCACGCGCGAGGCGAGAGCGGCGCTGTCTTCGTACCACTTTCCCGGAAATGTGAGGGAGCTGGAGAACGCCTTGCGTCGGGCAGTAGCGCTCTCTTCCAACGGCCTTGTGACAGCGGATTGCCTTCCATCGGAGATCACGGATGCCGGCGAAAGGCCCGACCGTCCTCGCAGTGCCGAACAGCGATTGATCGCGGACCGGCCGGGCATGGATGAGCTGCAACGGCGGTATCTGCAATTCATCCTCGATGAGACCGGGGGGAACCGCAGGCAGGCAGCCGCCGTCCTTCACCTTGACCGTCGAACCATCCAGCGGCTCATCGCCAGATATAAACTCCAAGGGGCCGCTGACGCCGAAAGTGATGCGGAGGGCGATGCCGAAAATACTGAATAAGCATAGCTGAACGGAAAAGGGGCCGGCCATAGCGATTTTGGGACAAGCCCGCGCGACAATCACCAACCGTGCCTTGCTTATCCTTGGCGCGGCACTCGTGTTGTGTCCTGGCATGGACGCTCAAGTTGTCTTGGCACGAGTCGCCAGTGTTAGCGGACGGGTTTCGCTTTCAAGCGGCAACGGCGCTTCCGCCGTCGCGCTGGCGCCGGGAAACGAACTGACCCCTGGCGTCAGGGTGGATACGCGCGGCGGGGGCCAGCTCGTCATTGAACTGACCGACGGAAGCATGATCGTCGTACAGCCGGAATCGGTGATCGTGATCAAGGATTTCCGCGCCGCTGTTTCACTTCGTGAACTATTTGAGATCGTGCTCGGCAGCGTGCGAGTTAAGATCAATCATTTTGGCGGGCGGCCCAATCCGTACCGCATAAACAGCCCTACCGCCTCGATCGCGGTGCGCGGAACCGACTTCAGCATCACCGTAGACAGCCGGGGCGCCACCCAGGTCATGGTTTACGAGGGCTCCGTCGAAGTAACCAGTCTGATCGACCCTTCACAATCGGTGATGATCGAAGCCGGCCGGGGCGTGCTGCTGGTTCCGGGACAAGGCTTCCAGTTGTTCAACATGCTCCCCGGCCGCGAAATCGCAGAAAATCAGAACAACGGGCATGGGTCCGGCTCATCAAGCACGAGCCAGGTGGACGAGCGCGATTGGGATTCCCCGCGTAACATCGCCAGTATTTACGAACAGTACATCGCCGGCCTTTCGGAGATCGGACAGCTTCCGTTTCTACTGCGTTACAACGCCTTTCCCGAAGCGCATCTGGATAGCCTGGAAAATCCGGCATACGCTACCGGTTTCACAGCGGCGGAAGGCCGAGTCGTCCTCTTACCTTCGTTGAACGGGACCGGCGGGCTGGATGAAAACCCCACTCCGCCAGGGCTGTCCGCTGTCAGCCCGATTAATTACAGCGCCGCATCGCAGTTTTCGATGTTCGTTCCCCTGGCCGGGTTTGTGATCGGCGGGAGCGCCACCGGATCGAAAATTGGAAGTGGCGTGCAAGGCGCACCGTCCGATCTCGGCTTGTCGAGCATCCTGAGCCAGACGGTACCCCTGGGAAGCTTACAAACCAGCGCTTCGTCAACCGGCGAGTTCTTCTCTGGTTCTTTCCTGATCGCTCGACGATTTGGCGCCAGCACCAGTTTTGGGGTCGAAATCGAGAACCTGCAGGGCAACGGCTCACTGGCGGCTCAGATTCTTTCCACGGCGCCGTCGAGCGGTTCCATCGAACGTATAAACTCCGACTCAACGATCTCGCAGAGGCGCATTACCGCAGGCGTGGAAAGAGATCTGCCGCATGGTCAAACGCTCGGGTTCTTCTATCGCTATGGCTTGATCGAGGCTGCGGAGAACGACACGAGTCACCTGTTGAACAATAGACAAGAACCCCTGGATTCCACTCGATCCTCTGGCCATTCATCGGAATTTGGTCTTCGTCTTCGAGGTCCGTTGGGCCGCAGGTTTTTCTACGGAGCGGAGGCGTCCTGGGTCGGGCTGGCGCTCAGCGACGAGCTGACGCGCTCGATTACGGTCGATTCGCATCAGCGTGACCGCGCACAGCGAAGCTCCGCGGCGTTGGGCGTCGGTTATTTTCTTAGCCCGCGGACCGTGTTGAGCGTCGATCTTGCCGGTGGCACATCGCCGGCGGGCACGAGCCGCACGGAGGTCAGCACGGGCGATTTGGTCCAGACCGGCATTCAGAACAGCCGCTTCGTGTCGGCAAACCTGGGCGTTCAAAGAAAGGTGTCCTCACACCTGTTTTTGAACGCGTCGCTGCTCGGAGTCTGGCAGGCGTACAATCTGAGCCAGGCCGTTTATTCGGGTAGCTCAGAGAATGCAGTGCTCATTACAGACCCCTTTTTGCCGATGACAGCCACGGGTTACAGGCCGCCGCGGGTCTCTTCCGACTTCGGTGTGGGGTGGCGTTTTTCCAACCGACTTCTTGTGCAATACGTGTTCTCTACGTCTTACGGTGCCGATTCCGGTGGCCACACGTTCATGCTGCGCTACACGTTCCGTTTGCACGGCGAGTAGCCCTGCGGCGGACTATCTCACGACCCTGGCCAACGGCATCACCAACGGGCCGCCGACCATTCGCGTCTCGCTTGTTAGCGCCACCGTGCTGCCGGTGGCATCGATAATTTCCAGCGTCACCATCACGCTGCAAAATCCGGTAGGCGCGGGCGACCCGACCGGAGTCGGCGCCGGATTTACAACCACGACGCCGCGAATTTCCGCGCGCGGGCTGGTTTGCGACGTCACCGTAGCGCGCTCCAGATCGAGGAATGTCGCTGTTCCGGGCGCGAAAGCGGGGACCACGGATTGGTTCACCATGTTGTTTTGCGCATCGAAGAACTGGAGTTCCACCGTGCAATTGGGCGACGTGGGCGGCGTGAGGCTGGCCGTGCTCGTAATGACCGGGTTCAGGTTCAAAACGTTCAAGCGCGCGGTCTGATTCGTGGTGAAACCGACCATCCCAGTGGTGGTAGTCTGATTCGTGGGAACAGCCGACGGCTGCGCCAGAGCTAATTGTCCGCAGGCGAAAATGGCCGCGAGAGCTGTGCCGAACAAACACTGATGCTTCATATATAAAACTCCCCTATGTGGTTGGAGCCGGTTCAGGATGGACGCGGGAAGTCCAAGGCTTCTCCTTAATTCTAAATTCAAACGTTAAGAGCGCCGCGCTCGGCCCAAAGCTGCGGAACCGGCGAAATGACACTGGCACGTCTTTTCCTCAAAAAATAGGGGGCGAGGGAAGGTCGCCCCGTGAACAAAAACTACAGAGTGCGGCGCTCGTGTTATGAACATCGCAATGGAACGATAGCACGTAGCGTACCGAACACTCGCGGCGACGCAGGTCGCAATCGCTGAGATCCCTGGCGTGGCACCTCGTCCCATCAAGAGATTCGGGCGGCGGCCGAATGCCACCGACAAGGCGCATGCCGGTGACCGGGTGTTTGAGGACCAGACCATAAGCCTCGAATCGCCTTTATGGCGTGTCATTCTTCCCTGCGCGGTGCTTGCGTGAAAGCTTGCGGTTAATGTCCGGCCAGAACTCCTTCAAGATATTCGCCGCCATGTCAACCCCGAGCTGAACACCGAGTTTGGAGACGGCGTTGGTGGCCGTCCGGCTATCCGGATAGTAGGCGGTCGAAATCGCCACGGCGGTCGAATTGCCGATGATCTCCGAAAAATTGAACTGCGTGTGATCCGAATCCGTGTGAGTCCAGAAGATCTGGCCGGCCGCGCCTGCCAGGCGCGACCAGGCGCTGCCCGTTCCGCGCCGGAAATAGCGCGGGTCCTGGTGAAGCAGGACAGGATAGATGGCTTCCGTCATCATGTCGCCGATCACGAAATCGGCGTATGACGTCCCCAGATACCGAGCGTAACCTTTTACACCTTGCCCGAACGCCGGAGTCGCGTTTGTCAACTGAGCCTCACCCGCGAACAGCACGGCTAGAGCGGCGGTGCCTCGGTCGAACGAGTCCTCTGTAGCGATCTTGAATTTTTCTTCGGGAGTGAGCGGCTTGTAGGGATGCAAAGTCGGAGAGGTCCGGTAGTTGGGAATGATCCATAAGATTCTTTTGTCCTCTGGTTGAGCCTGATTCGAGGGGGGCGAGGCCTGCTGGCCCAGCGAAAGGCTTGACGCGATAGTGAAGAGCGCCGCAAGAAAAACGCGGCTATGAGAAAGCATGAGAACGTGCGCGCACGAGAAGTACCAATCCGATCCGGTGCGCGCACATCCGAATCGCTGGCCCGGATCTCTGTACGCGGCAGCAGGCTGGACAACTATAGTCACCGAACGGCGGCAAACTGCCGCACCCACGAACAAATACTGTGACAGTTTGCCATTCAAAAACGCGAGGGCTAACGTGCTGGCCCTTGGAATCGTAGGCTTTGGTGTGGCTTATGGATTGCCCAAGGTGTTGATGCGCTTAGTAGCGCCGAGCGAATCTCATGCGAACACTATTCTTGAACCCGCCTTCGTTCGAGGGTTTTGATGTAGGAGCCGGCTCACGGTGGCCCGCGACTCGCGAAATCGAGTCCTACTGGTATCCAGTCTGGCTTTGCTACCCCGCCGGAATGTTACCGGACAGCAAGGTCGTGGACGCGCCGCCGCACAAGATATCGGTTCTGCAGACCGTCGGGATGGCAAAGGATTTCGAGCTCCTCGTGCTGTTTACGTCGAGTTTGGGTCTCCGGATCGATCTGAAGATCGCGGGAATGATGAAGGATACGAACCCGAAGCTGAAGGTAGCATTCGTTGGGCCGCCTGTTACGGTCGAACCGGAGATGGCGCTTCAGAGTGCTGCGGTCGATTTTATCGTGCGCCGCGAATTCGATTATCAGATCGCCCGCTATGCCTCCGGTACCCCACTCGAGGAATTGCCGGGCGTCAGCTTTCGGAAAAATGGCAGCATCACTCACAATCCCGAGGGCAGCGTGATCGAGGACCTG
>Ga0182024_10020886_pt1 | contig 11932 bp, 12 predicted proteins | sample P32metaG_FD_120480 | JGI IMG/M metagenome (GOLD analysis project Ga0182024, IMG submission 120480) | Permafrost microbial communities from Stordalen Mire, Sweden - P3-2 metaG (Illumina Assembly) | ecosystem: Environmental > Terrestrial > Soil > Wetlands > Permafrost | place: Sweden: Stordalen... | reverse complement strand
TCGGAGGCTGGGACGGCTATCCCAAGTCCAAGCCCCCAGGGCCCATCACCTTCCGCCATGGCCTGGCCTACTTCCACTCCCTCGCCCACGGCTGGAGGCTGAGAGATGTGTGAATCGATTAGCCATAAAGGGGAGGGAGGAAGTGAAGTAATTTCAACATAATAGCCTCCTCCCCCTGGATGGGGGAGGTGGATCGGCGCGCTAGCGCCGAGACGGAGGGGGTGCGGGGCGAATCGACCTGTCCGGGTGCGGTCCAACCCCCATGCGCGGAGGCGGGACCATTGGGCTAGATTTCCCTGACAGTCATGAGGCAGAAGATCTCGAACAGCATCTGAGCGCCGGCCATGGCGGTGTTGGTGGTCGGATCGTACTGCGGGGCGACCTCGACGACGTCGCCGCCGATCACGTCGATGCCGGCGAGGCCATGGAGGATCGCCTGGGCCTCGCGCGGCGTGAGACCTCCGACCTCCGGCGTCCCGGTGCCGGGGGCGAAGGCCGGATCGAGGCCATCGACATCGAAGGAGATGTAGGTCGGGCCCTCGCCGACCACCTTTCTGGCGGCGGCGATGACACCGTCGACGCCGAGGCGGGCGACATCCTCGATGTGAAGGACGGTCATCCCCGAGGCGTAGGAGAACTCCCACAGGAACTCGGCCGCGCCCCGGATGCCGATCTGGATGGTGCGTTCTGGATCGAGCACGCCGGCCAGCACCGCTTGGCGGAACGGGCCGCCGTGATGGAACTTCGAGCCGTCGAACTCGCCCCCGGTATCGCAATGGGCATCGAAATGGACGAGGCCGACGGGCCGCTCGGCGCCCAGGGCCTCGAGGATCGGATAGGTGATCGAATGATCGCCGCCGACCGACAGCGGCCGCACCTTGGCGGCGGCGACCCGGGCGTAGAAGGCGGCGATGTCGTCGATGCAGCCCTCGAGGCTATAGCGCGAGCGCATCGGAACATCGCCGATATCGGCCGCCTTGCACGAGGCCAGGGGGACGACATCGAGGGCATGGTTGTAGGGACCGATCCGCTCGATGGCGCGCACCGCCCGCGGCCCGAACCTCGCGCCGGGGCGATTGGTGACGCCCAGGTCCATGGGGACGCCGATGAGGGCGACGTCCAGGCCGCCAAAGTCCTCCCGGTTGGGCGCCTCCGGGCGATAGGGGGCATCGAGGAAGGTCGAAACGCCGGCATACGGCAGCCGGCGTTCGTCCCGGCCCTCGAAGACCAGGGAGACGACCTCGGCGAACCTGGGGTCATTCACCTCGCCGGCCTTGGCCTGCGCGTATGTCGCCCGCAGCGCCGCCAGCTTCGCATGGTTGAACACGGATTCCTCCCCTGGGCCGCCCGCGTCGGCGTTCGCGGCTATTTATCAGTGATCCTTCTGCCGCGCCCCCTTCCACCGTCTAAGACTGCGTCCGGCTGGTCGTTTCACGGGCCAGGAGAAGGGGGCCCGCGATACTCGACAAGCTTGACCGCTGGGTGAGGGGAGCACACGGTGGTTTCTCCAACCGACAAGGGGGTTCGATCATGACCAAGGGGAAGTTCGTCGGCGTGGCGCTCGGCGTGGCGTTGGCGGCGTCGCTGGGCGCCTGCAACAAGACCGAGACGGCCAAACCGGTCGTCGATGCCACCAAGACAGCCGGGACGGTGAAGGCCGACATGGCGCAGCTGGTGGCCGACTTCAACGCCCACGACGCGACCAAATCGGTGAGCCAGGATGCGCCCGACTACGTCGGCATGTTCCACGGCCAGCCCAACGTCAGGGGTCCGGCGGGGGATCTGGCGCTCACCAAACAACAGGTCGCCGACCCGGCGGCCAAGGTCACGGTGAGCGACGAGACCGTCGATGTGGCCAGCGCCGGCGACATGGCGATCTATCGGGCGACCTACGCCTACGGCTTCACCGACCCGAAGACCAGGAAGCCGATGACCGAGGTCGGCAACTGGATCGTCGGCTACAAGCAGCAGCCCGATGGGACCATGAAGCTGGCCTGGAGCGTCGTCTCCGACACTCCGGCTGTCGCGCCCTCCAGCAAGTAGGGCCTCCGGACCCCCACAAGGGCAGGTCGCTCAGCCGCCGACCGGCAGAAGCACGCCGGGGCGGGCCGGATCGAGGCGGAAGCTGGCCGGGAGGATGGGCTTGTAGGCCTTGCGGGCGCCCAGGCGCACGGTCTTGGCCAGCCGCGCCAGGGCGAGTTTGGCCAGCGCGGCCGGGCCTGGACCGGACTGGACCCTCGGCTCCATGCCAAGGCGTCGACGCAGAATGGCGTTGGCGTAGAGGATGTTGGCGCGCAGGGCGGCGGCGGGGGTCATGAACTCCATGGAGAGCGAGACATTGACCATGTCGCCGTTCATCACCCGGTGGGGCACGTTCTGGCCCCAGGTGACCATGTCCCCGGGCGCAAGGGCGATGATCCGCGCCGCGTCGTCCCAGTCCGGCTCGAATGGCATCTGGCCCTCGGCCTCCTGGCGGACGAACCGCTCGATCTGGGCGTTGGTGACGAAAGGTTGGGCGCGGGGATAGAACCAGATCCGTTTTTGCCCGCGCAGCTGCCAGAGCGAGGAGAGCGGGACGTCCAGATGGTAGAAGACCTGGGCGCGCGGCGAGGAGATGAGGAGACCCAGGTCGCGGCGGAAGGTGCGCAGGCCGGCGACATGCCGCTCCTTTTCGGCGGCGATCTCCTCGCAGAGGGCGGCGAACTCGGGCAAATGCCGCTCGGTGTTGCGCAGATTGAGCCATAGCCGGCCGGCGCAAACCGCCGCCATCAGCTCGCGCCCGGTCAACCCTTCAGCTTCGCAGCGACGCCAGGAATGCCAGTCGGCGAGGTCCTCGCCCATGGTGAAGACACCCAGCCGCTCGCGCGGATAGCGATCGAGGATGTCGGCCAGGCCCTCCTCGGCGAACATCGGCCGCTCATGCAGTCGATGGCGAAAACAAAGGGTTTCGTGGCCGAAGGCGGCGGCCTTGGCGTCCGTCCAGTCGGCGACGATCGCGTTCATGCCGGCCTCCCCGGTGAAGCTCCGGTTGCGCCGTTGCGGCTCTCGAGGCGCCGACCATAGCCACCCAGAGCCTCGGCTATGCCCTTCAGGCGACCGGAGAGAGTGAGCTGGGTGGCGGCAATCTGATCCAGGCGCCGGCGCACGCGGCCGATGACGGGGAAGGCGGCGAGCACCGGCGGCGCGCGCCAGCCGCCGGCGATCGCCAGTCCGGCGCCGATGGTCGTCAGATCGTTGGCGAACCGCGCCTTCCAGTGGCCGGCCCCAGGTCCCAGATCATAGACTCCCAGCCCCAGCGACGGCATGGCTTCGATGGCCATCCATTGGTGGATGAAGCCGGCTGAATAGCCGCGGAAGACCGGGTCGCTGGCGCCGATCCAGGGATGATAGACGCCGCCTTGGCGGACGCCGAAGTGACCGCACACCAGCCGCTCACCGGCGTAGAGGCTGAGCGCCAGTCCCTGAAAGGGCCCTTCGCGGGCATCGAAGAGGCGCCCCAGCAGGGTCCGCACCCAGCCGGCGGCGAGGAAATCCTGCATGCCGGTGCGGCGGATCTGGTCCCGCTTCCAGGCGAGCAGGGCCTCGAACGCCGATCGGTCGGGGTCGGCGACAATGCGCAGGGGGCCCAGACGCTCGAGCTTGCGGCGATAGCGCCGCTGGTTGCGAACGCCGTTGCGGCCGAGCCCGCCCAGGACGCGCGCCGCCTCGGCTTGCCCATGGGCGACGACGCGGTAGCCGACGTCGGTCGAGGCGACGGCGCCGGTAAACCTCGCAGCCGGGTCGATCAGGCCGCCAAATCGAAGGGCGGCCAGCCTTGCGCCGCGAAGAGCGTCGACGCCGCTGAGCGAATCGTCGGGGGCCCCGACCAGAGCGTGATAGTCGGAAAAGGGGGCTCCGATGGGACGGGCAAATCCCCAGGGGCGGCGGTGATGGGGAAGAAAGGCCACCGGTCTGCCGTCGCGCCGGTAGACGGCCACCGCGGCGTCGGGCCGCACCTCGCCGACGGCCTTGGCGAACGCCGGCCCGAGCAGAGGACTTTCGAAGAACGGCGAGGCGGCCTGAAACCCGCTCCAGGCCTCAGCGTCACGGTCCGACAGCTCCGAGGGGTGGCACACGAGCGTTTCGAGCATGGGCGTGCAAAGGACCGACCGGCCGGATCACCGCGAGAATCCGCCACCCCGCGCCGCAAGACCCGCGCCAAGGCGCGCTTGGCCTTTTTGAGAACCTAGCGCGCTCCGCCGGCGCGCAGGTTGATGCCGTATTCGAGCCAGGCCTTGAGGCACGCCATCATGTGCATCCAGCCCCCGGCATTGCCGTGCGAGGCGGCGAGGCCCTCATCGTCCGCTCGCCAGCCCGATTCGGTGATCTGGACCATGGTGTTGTTCGAATCGAGTGGCTTGAAAGCTATTTCCGCCCGGGTGTCGCCGGCGCTGGTCGCCGACGGCCATTCGAGGACGATACGCTCGTTCTTGACCACCTCGCGGATGACGACCGGAATCTCCCGGGGAAACTCGGCGAATCTCCACATCACGCTCGCGCCCTGGACCAGCGGCCCGCTGGCGGTCTGGACGAAGTAGGCGCTGAGTTTCCCCGGATCGACGACGGCGTCGAAGACCTCGGCCGCCGGCTTACGGATCTTCAGCTGGACCTGAAATTTCACCGACATCTTGCGTTTCTCCGGTTGCGTGGGGCGGCCTCGATAGGTTATAAAACTATAACATGTCAAGCGCGGTACGCGACGACCTTCTGTTCAAGGCGCTGGCCGACGGGCGGCGGCGCGAGATCCTCGATCTGCTGAAGGACGCTCCGCGCACCACCGGCGAGATCTGCCGGCGGTTCGAGGCCTTGCTGGATCGATGCACGGTGATGCAGCACCTGGGCGTGCTGGAGCGGGCCGGCCTGATCATCGCCCGCCGCGAGGGCCGAAACCGTTGGAACTACCTCGACGCCGCGCCCTTCAAGGAGATCTACGACCGCTGGATTTCGTCCTACGCGGCTCCGGCGATGGATCTGCTGGCGCGATTGAAACGGGATCTGGAGGCGGGTCGGCGCGGGTGAGTCTTCACGCTCCCGGCGCCCACGACGGTTCGGCCGGCGAGACCACCCGCGGCTGGGTCTTCACCGGCGCGCTCTCCAGGATCAGCCACAGGGATACCTGTCCGACCATGGTCGCGGCGAGAAGATAGAAGGCCGGCGCCATCGGGTTGCCGGTGATGTGGATCAGCATGGTGATGACGAGCTGGGTGGTGCCGCCGAAGAGGGCGATCGAGGTGGCGTAGATAGTCGCGAAGGCGCCGCCGCGAATGCGCTTGGGCAAGGTCTCGGTCACGGCGGCATAGAAGGCCCCGGCGCCGACCGAGCTGATGAACCCAAGGATCGTCGACCCGGCCACGAGGGCCAGCGGGCTGCGCGCGGCGACGATCCAGAAGAAGATCGGCAGGATCAGGATCAGATAAGCCAGGTTGGGCAAGATCATCACCGGCCGCCGGCCGATGCGGTCGGAAAGCCAGCCGCCGAAGAGAATCGCCGCGACGCCGGCGAGATTGCCAAAGGCGCCGGCCAGGAACGACACCCCCGGGCGCATGTGCAGCGTGTGCTGGGCGAAGGTGGTCAGGTAGTTGAAGACGTAGGTGCTGATGGTGCCCGAGGCGAGAACCAGCAGAGCCAGGATGATGATGCGGCTGTTCTCCCGCGCCAAGCCGAGCACCGTGGTGGCGGTGGAGACCCTGGCTGTCGGCTCGGCCGTGTGAAGGGTTTCGGGCAGGTTGCGGCGGATCCACAGGCCAAATGGCAGGGTGATCGCGCCCAGAAGGAAGGCGATCCGCCAGCCGTAAGCGTCGAGCGCCGCCGGGGCCAATACGGTCGAGAGGCCCACGCCGACGAGGCCGCCGAGCGTGGCGGCGATCCCCTGGCTCGCGCCTTGCCAGGAAACCGCCAGGCCGCGGCGTTTGAGGGGCGCGGCCTCGAGCAGATAGGCGGTCGTGGGTCCCACCTCGCCGCCCAGGGAGAAGCCCTGCACCATGCGCGCGGCGATCGCCAGGATCGGTGCGGCGATGCCGATCGTCCGGTAGGACGGAATGAGCGCCAGGGAGACGATCGCCGCCCCCATCATGGTGAAGCTGAGCATCATCGCCGGCCGGCGGCCGACACGGTCGGCGTAGGCCCCGATGATGACGCCGCCGATGGGCCGGGTGATGAAGCCGGCCCCGAACGTCGCCAGCGACAGCATCAAGCTGCCGTAAGCGCTGTGCGAGGGAAAGAAGGCGTGGCCGATTTGGATGGCGAAGAAGGCGTAGGTGATGAAGTCGTAGAACTCGAGCGCATTGCCGATGGTGGCGGCAAGGACGTAGCGGCGGGGGAGGCCATCGCCCGCCGCACGCGCGCCCACGACTGGGGTGGCCCCAAGATTGCTCAGGACCGATGGCTCCGCCACGCGACCTCCCCGACCTTCACTTTAATCTCGCCACAGAGACAGATGCGCCCCGTCCCGGCAACAGTTTTGCGCCCTGGCGGCGGGACGGCGGCCCCAAGCAAACTAGATCCTTGGACCTGGAAGGCCGTCCAGCACCAGGCGCGCCCCTCGCGGCGCCAGGTCCGCGAAGGGCAGAGTTGGGTCAACGTAGATCAATGCCTTGCAAACGGCCGTCGGAGCGCCAGGCGTCAAGAACCTCGAAGAAACGCAAAGGCCCGGCGCCGTACATGTCGGAGAAAAACCCCTTGCGGTTACCAGGAGCGCCCTCGCTGTTGTAATAGCCGGGCGTGCATTCGCTGTAGAAGCGCAGGCCCATGCGGGCGAGGCCGCGCACCTCCTGGACATAGGCCTCCTCGGCTTGCGGCGTCGGCTCCAGAACCTGGCAGCCGGAGGCCCGCGCCTTGGTGACCATGTAGGTCACATGGGCGGCCTGTTCGTGCAGGGCCTGGGGCACGCTGATGGTGATGGCGGTCTGGGTGAAGCCGAGGAAGAAGCAATTGGGAAAGCCATGGGCGGTGAGGCCGTGCAGGGTGCGAAGGCCATCGGACCAGTGCTGCGAGAGCGTCCTGCCGCCGCGCCCGATGATCTCGTAGCCGGCCCGGCGGGTGTAGGAGGTGCCGACCTCGAAGCCGGTGGCGAATATCAGGCAGTCGATCTCGTATTCCCGGCCGTTCGCGACCACCCCGCGCGGTGTCAGCCGCTCGACGCCTCGGCCATGGGTGTCGACCAGGGTGACGTTGGGACGGTTGTAGGTCTGCAGATATTCGTCGTGGAAGCAGGGGCGCTTGCAGAACTGGCGATACCACGGCTTGAGGGCGGCGGCGGTCGCCGGGTCCTCGACGAGGGCGTCCACCCGGGCGCGGACCTGGTTCATCTTCTTGTAGTCGGCCAGCACCATCAGCTCGGCCCGCTCCTCGCTGGTGAGCCGACGGCCGAGCTTGCGTGATGCGGCCTTGGCGGCGACGCCGGTGAGGTTGCGGAAGATGTCGGTCCAGCCGTCGTGGACCAGATCCTCGTCCTGATCGCCGCCGCTGACCAGGATGTTGAAATTGTCCATCCGCCGCCTTTGCCAGCCGGGCTCGAGCGACGCGGCCCACTTCGGGTCGGTCTCGCAGTTGCCCCGGACATCGACCGAGGAGGGCGTGCGCTGGAAAACGTAGAGCTGCTTCGCCCACTCACCGAGGTGCGGAACGCATTGAACCGCCGTGGCGCCGGTGCCGATGATCCCGACCCGTTTGTCGGTGAGCCCGGTGAGGCCCCCGGAGCTGTCGCCGCCGGTATACCGGTAGTCCCAGCGGCTGGTGTGGAAGGTGTAGCCTTCGAAGTCGTCGATCCCGGGGATTCCGGGAAGCTTGGGCCGGCTGAGCGGACCGTTGGCCATGGCCACGTATCGCGCCTTGAACTCATCCCCGCGGTCGGTGCTGATGATCCACCGCGAGGCCTCCTCGTCCCAGCGCATCTGGGTGATGCTCGTGCTCAGCAGGGCGTCGTCGTAAAGACGATAGTGACGGGCGATGTTGCGGCTGTGCTCGAAGATCTCCGGGGCAAAGGCGTACTTGTGCCTGGGCATGTAACCGAGCTCTTCGAGCAGCGGCAGGTAGCAGTAGGATTCCACGTCGCACATCGCGCCTGGATAGCGGTTCCAGTACCAGGCGCCGCCGAAGTCGCCGGCGGCGTCGACCATGCGGACGCTCTGGAAACCGGCCTCCCTCAGCCGAGCGCCCATCAGCAGGCCGCCAAAACCGCCGCCGATGACCGCGAACTCGACCTCGTCGCCCACCGGCGCGCGGGTGAAGTCGGGATCGACCCAGGGATCGTCGATGTAGTGGGAGAACCGCGCCTTGACCTCGACATACTGATCGATCCCGTCCTCGCGCAGGCGCTTGTCGCGCTCGGCCAGATAGCGGGCGTGCAGGGCGTCCGGATCGAAGTCGATCTCGCCGACGACGCTGGCGATATCGGCGCTGATGTTCATGGCCTTGGCCCTTTTTTCTTCGCGCGCGAATTGTACGGGCCTGGCGGCGCCCGGCAAGCGCATCGCGCTGCCTTTCTATGGGTCCGGCTCGGCGCGCCGCGCGTCGCGCCTGGCCTTGACCTTCAGGCGAAGGGCATTGAGGCGGATGAAGCCGGTGGCGTCGCGGTGGTCGAAGGGAACCTTTCCCTCTTCGAAGGTGACCAGGTCCTGATCGTACAGCGACCATGGGCTGGAGCGGCTGACGACTGTCACGTTGCCCTTGTAGAGCTTGATCTTGACCGTGCCGGTGACGAAGGCCTGGGAGGCATCGATGGCTGCCTGGAGCATCTCGCGCTCGGGCGAGAACCAGAAGCCGTTGTAGATGAGACCCGCATACCGCGGCATAAGTTCGTCCTTGAGGTGCATGGCCCCGCCGTCGAGGGTGATCGACTCCATGCCCCGGTGGGCGGCCAGGAGGATGGTTCCTCCCGGCGTTTCGTAGACGCCGCGCGACTTCATGCCGATGAAGCGGTTCTCCACCAGGTCGAGCCGCCCCACGCCGTTGTCGCGGCCCAGGCCGTTGAGGCGCGTCAGCAGGTTGGCCGGCGAAAGGGCCTCGCCGTCGATGGCGACCGGATCGCCGGCCTCGAAGGCGAGCTCCAATACCGTCGGCGCGTCGGGGGCGTCCTCCGGCGCGATGGTGCGCATGTGGACGAACTCCGGCGCCGAGGCGGCCGGGTCTTCGAGCACCTTGCCCTCGGACGAGGAGTGCAGAAGGTTGGCATCGACGCTGAAGGGCGCCTCGCCGAGCTTGTCCTTGGCGATCGGAATCTGGTGGAGGCGGGCGAAGTCGAGCAGGGCATCGCGGCTTCTGAACTCCCATTCCCGCCACGGCGCGATGACGCGGATCGACGGGTCGAGGGCGGCGTAGGCCAGCTCGAAGCGTATCTGATCGTTGCCCTTGCCCGTGGCCCCATGGCAGACCGCGTCGGCCCCGACCCGATGGGCGATCTCGATCTGCGTCTTGGCGATCAACGGCCGGGCGATGGAGGTGCCGAGCAGATACTGGCCCTCATAGAGGGTATTGGCCCGGAACATCGGCAGGACGTAGTCGCGCACGAAGCTCTCGCGCAGATCCTCGATGAAGATGTTCTCCGGCCGCACGCCCAGGAGCAGAGCCTTCTGGCGCGCCGGCTCCAGCTCCTCGCCCTGGCCGAGGTCGGCGGTGAAAGTGACCACCTCGCATCCGTAGGCCTGCTGAAGCCACTTGAGGATGATCGAGGTGTCGAGGCCGCCGGAATAGGCCAGGACGACCTTCTTCACGGGCTCGGCTTGGGCCATCTCGTCGCTCCGAAATCCATAACGCTCGCGGCGCCTTAAGGGGCCAACGGCCGGCCCGGCAACCCCCGCCTTCGAAGGGACGGTTCAGTTCGCGAGGATTCCGCTCTAGTTAGGCCTCATGCCGCCCGCCGATCATTCATGACTTCGCGCCTGGCTCTGATCACCGGCGCTTCGGCGGGAATCGGCGCGGCCTTCGCGCGGGTTTACGCCGGCCACGGCTGGGACGTGGCGCTTACCGCCAGGCGGGCCGACAGGCTGGAGACGCTCGCCGACGAGCTGCGCCTGCGCCATGGCGTCAGTGTGCTCATCACCGCCGCCGACCTCGCCGATCCGGCCACTCCGGCCTCCCTGCTGGAGCGAGTCGCCGCGGAAGGTCGAACCGTGGACGCCCTGGTGAACAACGCTGGCTACGGCATCTCGGGCGCCTGGGCCGAGACCGCTTGGGAGGAGCAGCGGACCTTCATCCAGGTGCTGATCACCGCCCCGGTCGAGCTAGCGCACAGGGTTCTGCCCGGCATGCTCGAGAGGCGTTTCGGCCGCATCGTCAATGTCGCCTCGGTGGCCGCCCTGCTGCCGGGATCGGCTCGAACCGGACTCTACGGCGCGGCCAAGTCGCTGCTGGTGAAATTCTCGCAGGGCCTGCACCTGGAGACGGCCGCCGCGGGGGTGCACGTCAGCGCCCTCTGCCCTGGTTTCACCTACACCGAGTTTCACCAGGTCAATCACGTGGGCGTGGAGCACGTTCCCAAATGGCTATGGCAGGGCCCCGACGAGGTCGCCGCCGCCGGCTACGAGGCCGGCGAGGCCAATCGTCCCGTCTGCGTGCCAGGGGCCCAGAACAAGGCGATAGCCGCCCTGATGAGAATCATTCCCGATGATTGGGCCATGGCTCTGGTCGCCCGCCGGCGAAGCGGACAGATTTGAGCGGTGGGCGCCCTGGTAGGGCGCGGCGGCGCCTCGCCTCACGATCCCGATAGTCGAATCGGCCAGACCGGCGAGGACGAACTGCACCGCCATGGCGCACAGGATCAGCCCCAGCACGCGCACCACCACGACCATGCCGATCTTGCCCAGAACCCGGGAAATGAGGCTGGAAAACCAGAACGCAAGGATGATGGTGATCGCTACCGCCGCGATCGCCGCCACGCCGACGGCGATGCCGCCCAGGCCATAGCGCCTGGCCTCCTCGGCATAGATGACGGCCGAGGATATCGCCCCAGACCGATCAGAAGCGGCATGCCGAACGGCACCACCAGGCCGCCGAAGCGCTTGGCGGCATACGCCCGAGTCGACAGCGCCGCCATGTCGGCATCGGCGGCGCCGAAGGTGTCGGTGATGTCGCCCCTGGCCATGTCGAGGCCCAGCAGCAGCAGAAGGATGCCGCCGGCGATCCGAAAGGCCGGCAGGGAGATGCCGAAGAATCGCAGCAGCGAGAGCCCGGTCACATAGAAAAACGCGAGAAAGACGAAAGCGAAGAGGGCGATGTAAAGCGCGGTCAGTCTCCGGCCGGCGGCCGATGCGCCGACGGTGGCGGCCGCGAAGAGAGGCACGTTGCCGACCGGGTCGATGAGGGCGAACAGGGCGACGAAGAAGTTGACCGCGAACTCGACCTCGGAGGCGTAAGTCAAAAGTCGATCGCGCGGCCCTTGCGCTCCCAGTCTCCATACCGGGTCGGCTCGGGTCCCTTCGGCCCGCCGGTCTCGGCGGGAACGGGGCTGGGCTCGGCGGCGCGACGCGCCGCGGCTTCGGCCAGGGACCGCGCCGCCTGGGGCGACAGGGGTCTATGCCCCGCCGCCGGCGCCTGGGTCTTACCGTGACGCTGTCTAGAACCTGAAGCCATCGCCGACATAATAGGGCGGGCCCGGCGCGAGCTGAACCGGATTTGGCGCCGGCCGCGCGCCCCTTGTGGCCGGGTGATCGAGCGCGCAGGGCTTCGAGGATGGTAGATCTGGTCGAGGGCCTCAGCGCCAGGGCCGCCGCCCTGAGGCTGCTCGGAGCGGCCCTCGAGGGTCGGCGCGGGCTGGAAGGAGCACTTGCGGCGACCGAGTTCCGACGGTTGCCGGCGCGCGATCGCGGCTTCGCCCGGGCGCTGGTGATGATGACCCTGCGCCGGCTGGGCCCCATCGATCGGGCGCTGGACGCTCGGCTCTCGCGTGAGCCGCCGC
>Ga0182024_10020885_pt1 | contig 11932 bp, 8 predicted proteins | sample P32metaG_FD_120480 | JGI IMG/M metagenome (GOLD analysis project Ga0182024, IMG submission 120480) | Permafrost microbial communities from Stordalen Mire, Sweden - P3-2 metaG (Illumina Assembly) | ecosystem: Environmental > Terrestrial > Soil > Wetlands > Permafrost | place: Sweden: Stordalen... | reverse complement strand
TGCGCATAAGCAGAGCGGCGCCGAAGGCGTTCACACCAGGCAGACCGGCGGCAAATACGCGCCGGCCAAGTAGCCGGCCAAGTAAACGAAACCGCCGGTGTGAACCGATGGACGACACCACAAGACCGGAGCCAACCGGCTACCGCTTCATCGGCAAGCCCTTGCCGCGCAAGGAGGACGCGCGGCTTGTCACCGGCAACGGCCGCTTCACCGACGACTTCAGTCTCGACGGCGAGGCCTATGCGGCGATCGTGCGCTCGCCGTATCCGCACGCCCGCATTGTGGCGATCGATGGCGCGGCCGCCAAGGCGATGCCGGGCGTGCTCGGCGTCTTCACCGGCGCCGATTGCGCCGCCGATAAGCTCAATCCCATCCCGCACGATCCGGTGCCGAAGACCAAGTTCGACATGAAGCTCACCGGGCCGGGCGGCAGCGCCGTGTTCGTCGGCCCGCACGTGCTGTTGCCGGCCGACAAGGCGCGCCATGTCGGCGAGGCGGTCGCCATGGTGGTGGCGGAGACCAAGGCGGCGGCCATGGATGCCGCCGAGGCAGTCGCGGTCGAATACCAGGAGCTGCCCTTCGTGCTCCAGGCCGAGGACGCCATGCGCCCCGGCGCGCCGGCGCTCTGGGACGCGCTGCCGAATAACGTCTGCGTCGAGACGGTGTTCGGTGACGCCGAGGCAACCGACCGGGCTTTCGCCAGCGCTGCGCACGTCGTGAGTAAGAATTTTCACATCGGCCGGGTCACCGGCGTGCCGCTCGAGCCGCGCGCGGCGCTCGGTCACTACGATGCCGCGACCGGCCGTTACACGCTCTATGCCGGCTCGGGCGGCGCGGTGCGCCAGAAAAGCGAGCTTTCGACCGTGCTCGGCGTTCCGCCGGAAAGCGTGCGGGTGCTGTCCCACGACGTCGGCGGCAATTTCGGCACCCGCAATCGCGTGTTCGTCGAGTTCGGGCTGGTGCTGTGGGCCTCCCGCAAGCTTGGCCGGCCGGTGAAATTCACCGCCACCCGCTCGGAGGCGTTCCTCAGTGATTATCAGGGCCGCGACCTCGTCACCAAGGTCGAGCTGGCGCTCGACGCCGGCGGCCGTTTCCTCGCCATGCGCGCCACCAACATCAGCAATGTCGGCGCGCGCTGCGTCTCGCTGTCGCCGCTGAGCAAGGGCTCGGGACTTATTCCCGGCTCCTATGCGATCCCGGCGACCACGCTGCGCGCTGTGGCCGTGTTCACCAACACCATGCCGACCCAGGCCTACCGCAGCTCCGGCCGGCCGGAAGTGACCTTCGCCATCGAACGGCTGGTCGAGGCCGCCGCCGCACAGCTCGGCATCGATCGCATCGCGCTCCGCCGCAAGAACCTCGTCGCTCCCGACGCCATGCCGTACCGCAACGCAGTCGGCATGCTCTACGACAGCGGCCGTTACGAGGAGAACATGGACTGGGCGATGGATATCGCCGACTGGAAAGGCTTCGCGGCGCGCCGCCGCGCCGCCAGAAAGCGCGGCAAGCTGTTGGGCCGGGGGCTCGCCAATTATGTCGAATCGTCGATCGGCGCGCCGCGCGAGCAGGCGCGCATCACGGTGCGGCCCCCCGATCGATCGGGGCCGGCCCGCGTCGATGTCGTCATCGGCACGCAGCCGGCGGGGCAGGGCCATGAGACCAGCTTCGCCCAGGTCGTTTCCGATCTGCTTCAGGTGCCCACGGACAGCGTGCGTATCATCCTCGGCGACACCGATGTGGTGCGCGTCGGCGGCGGCTCGCATTCCGGCCGGTCGATGCGCCATGCCGCGACGGTGTTTTCGAAAGCGGCCGGCGACCTCGTCGCAAAGGGCAGGGAGGTTGCCGCCGTCGTCATGGCGACGGCGCCGGAGACCGTCACGTTCACCGACGGCCGCTTCGGCGCGCGCGATACCAATCGCACGTTCGACTTTCTCGAACTCGCCGCCGAGGCCACGCGCCACACCCTGCCGGAGGCGCTCAAGGACGGCATCGCGGTGGTCACCGACAACGAGATGCACGAGCCGGTCTTCCCCAACGGCACCGCCATCTGCGAGGTCGAGATCGATCCCGACACCGGGGCGATGGCGATCACGCGCTATGCCTCGGTCGATGACGTCGGCCGCGCCATCAATCCGCTGATCGTGCACGGCCAGACCCATGGGGCCATCGCCCAGGGCGTCGGCCAGGCGGTGTCCGAGCAGGTCTATCTGGAGCCGGACAGCGGCCAGCCGCTGACCGGGTCGCTGATGGATTACGCCATGCCGCGCGCCGACACGCTGCCGCCGTTCATCACGGAGATCGCCGAGGTGCTCTCCCCGACCAATCCGCTCGGCATCAAGGCCGGCGGCGAAGGCGGCACCACGGCGGCGCCCGCCGTGGTGGTCAGCGCCATCGTCGATGCGCTGAGCGATTACGGCGTTCGCGACATGGTGATGCCGGCAACGCCCTTCGCCATCTGGACGGCGATTCAGCAGGCCAAGGCGCGCCAGCAGGCCAAGGCGGGCCAGCAGGCCAAGGCGGGCCAGGCCTCCGCTGCTGCGCAGGAATGACGCAGCCGGCCGGTGGAACGCCTTGGCCGCTCGATCGTTTGCGTCGGGGCCCTGTGCATCCTTTGCGGTGAGCGATCAGCCATGCCTGCTCAAGCGACCTCCGCGCCGCCGCGCCCGCGGCCCGCTGCCGATATCGACCGGCTCTGCGTCGACACCATGCGGACCCTGGCGATCGACGCGGTGCAGAAGGCCCAGTCCGGCCACGCCGGCACGCCGATGGGGCTCGCACCGGTGGCCTACACGCTGTGGCAGGATTTCCTGCGCTACGACCCGGACGACCCGCTGTGGCCCAACCGCGATCGCTTCGTGCTGTCATGCGGCCATGCCTGCCTGATGCTCTATGCGCTCCTCCACCTGGCGCAGGTGCGGCGTGCCGAGGGCCGCGCCATCACCGAGCGGCCGGCAGTGAGCCTCGACGACATCAAGAATTTTCGGCAGATCGACAGCGTCACCCCGGGCCATCCGGAATACGGCCATACCACCGGCATCGAGGCCACCACCGGGCCGCTCGGCCAAGGCTGCGGCAACAGCGTCGGCATGGCGATCGCGTCGCGCTGGCTGGCGGCGCGCTACAACCGGCCGGGCTTCACCGTCTTCGACTACGACGTCTACGCCATCTGCAGCGACGGCGATCTCATGGAGGGCGTGGCCAGCGAGGCCGCGTCGCTGGCCGGCCATCTCGGCCTCGCCAATCTGTGCTGGATCTACGACAGCAACACCGTGACCATCGAAGGCCACACCGATCTCACCTACAGCGAAAACGTCGAGAGCCGGTTCAAGGGTTATCGCTGGAATGTTCTGCGCGTCGGCGACGCCAACGACAGGACGGCGTTCGCCGAGGCGCTGAAGATATTCCGCCGCGCCAAGAACGAGCCGACCCTGATCATCGTCGACAGCATCATCGGTTACGGCGCGCCGCACAAGCAGAACACTGCGGCCGCCCATAGCGATCCGCTCGGCGAAGAGGAAGTCCGCCTGACCAAGCGCTTCTACGGCTGGCCGGAGGATGCGCAGTTTCTGGTGCCCGACAGCGTTTACGATCGCTTCCGCGACGGCATCGGCAAGCGCGGCCGCGCCTTGCGCGACGACTGGATGAAAAAATTCGTCGATTACCAGCGCGAGCACCCGCAAGCCGCCCGCGAGATCGAGATGATGCTGGCCGGCGAACTGCCGCCCGATTGGGCCGCCGACCTTGCGGTCTTCCCGCCCGACCCAAAAGGTGTCGCCACGCGGGATGCGTCGGGCAAGGTCCTCAACGCCATCGCGCCGCGCCTGCCCTGGCTGATCGGCGGCGCCGCCGACCTTTCGCCGTCGACCAAGACCAAGTTTGATCATGCGGCCGAACTCGAACGCGACCACCCGGAAGGCCGCACCATGCATTTCGGCGTGCGCGAGCATGCCATGGGCGCCATCGTCAACGGCCTGGTGCTCTCGACATTGCGCGCCTTCGGCGCCAGCTTTCTGACCTTCAGCGACTACATGCGGGCCTCGATCCGGCTCGCGGCCTTGATGAAGCTGCCGGTGTTTCACGTCTTCACCCACGACTCGATCGGGCTTGGCGAGGATGGACCGACCCATCAGCCGATCGAGCAGCTGGTGGGGCTGCGCGCCATTCCCAATCTGATCGTGTTGCGGCCGGCCGATGCCAACGAGGTGGTCGAAGCGTATAAAGTCATCATGGGGCTGGGCGACCAGCCGGCGTGCCTCGTTCTCAGCCGGCAGAAGCTGCCGATTTTCGACCGCAGCCGCTACGCGCCGGCCGCCGGACTCGCGCGCGGCGCCTATGTGATGGCCGATGCCGAGAACGGCGAGCCGCACGTGATCCTGATCGCCAGCGGCAGCGAAGTGCAGCTCTGCGTCACGGTGTACGAGGCGCTCAAGCGCGAGGGCATCGCGGCCCGCGTCGTCAGCATGCCGAGCTGGGAGCTGTTCGAGCGGCAGGACGAGGGCTATCGCAATGCGGTGCTGCCGCCGAACGTCACGGCGCGCGTCGCGGTCGAAATGGGCGCCGTGATCGGCTGGGATCGTTATGCCGGGCCGACCGGCACGATCCTCGGCATGCACAGTTTCGGGGCTTCCGGCCCGATCGGCGATGTGCTGCGGAAATTCGGCTTCGTTCCGGATAAGGTATTGCAGGCCGCCAAAGCCCAGATCGCAAGGAATTCCCCGCAATGAATCCTTTGAAGGCGCTGCAGGACCACGGCCAGGCCGTGTGGCTCGATTTTCTGGCGCGCGGCTTCACCGCCAAGGGCGGCTTGAAGAGGCTCGTGGATGACGACGGCTTGCGCGGGGTGACGTCGAACCCGTCGATTTTCGAGCAGGCCATCGGCCATTCCGACGAATATGACGATGCCATCGCCCGCATGCTCGACGCCAACGATCGCGCCATCGGCGAGATTTTCGAAGAGCTCGCGGTCGAGGACATCAAGCAGGCGACCGACGTGCTGCGGCCGGTCTATGACGCCACCAAGGGCGCCGACGGCTATGTCAGCATCGAGGTCTCGCCGTATCTCGCCCACGATACCGCTGCCACCATCACCGAGGCCAGGCGGCTGTGGCGCGAGGTCGATCGCAAGAACCTGATGATCAAGGTGCCGGCGACCCAGGAGGGACTGCCGGCCATCCGCGACCTGATCGGCGACGGCATCAACGTCAACATCACGCTCTTGTTTGCGCAAGCTGTCTACGAGCAGGTGGTCGAGGCCTACCTGTCGGGGCTGGAAGCGCTGGCGGCGAAGGGCGGCGACGTTTCGCGGATCGCCAGCGTGGCGAGCTTCTTCGTCAGCCGCATCGACACCGCGGTCGACAAGCTGCTCGACGAAAAGATCGCCAAGGCCAACGATCCCGACGAGAAAGCCCGCCTCGGCGCGCTCAAGGGCAAGGTCGCCATCGCCAATGCCTAGCTCGCTTATCAACGCTACAAGCACCGGTTCGGCGGCGCGCGCTGGCAGGCGCTGGCGGGGAACGGCGCCAAGCCGCAGCGGCTGTTGTGGGCCTCGACCGGCACCAAGAACAAAGCCTACAGCGACGTGCTTTACGTCGAGGAGCTGATCGGCCCCAACACCGTCAACACCATTCCGACCGCGACCATGAATGCGTTTCGCGACCACGGCACGCCGCGCGACAGCCTCGAGGACAATGTCGCCGAGGCGGAGCGCGTGCTCGGCGATCTGGCGCGGGCCGGCATTGCGTTCGAGGCGGTGACCGACAAGCTGGTCGCCGAGGGTGTAAAACTGTTCGCCGACGCGGCCGACAAGCTTCTCGCCGCCGTAGCGGCGAAGCGGAGCAAGATCCTGAACGGCAAGCTCGACGAGCAGAGCCTGGCGCTCGGCGATCCGCTGGCCAAAAAGGTCGAGGGCCTCGCCGAGGAGTGGCGCGGGCGCGGCAATGTGCGAAAGCTCTGGCAGCGCGACAAATCGCTGTGGACCAACAGCGACGAGGATCGCTGGCTCGGCTGGCTCGACGGCCCCGATGCCGATCACATCAAAGACTATCAGGCCTTTGCCGAAGCGATCAGAGGCGAAGGATTTACCGATGTGCTTCTGCTCGGCATGGGCGGTTCGAGCCTGGGGCCGGAGGTGCTGGCGACGACGTTCGGCCAGCGGCGCGGCTGGCCGCGGCTGCGCATCCTCGATTCCACCGTGCCGGCGCAGATCAGGGCGATCGAAGCGACGCTCGATCTCACAAAGACGCTGTTCATCGTTTCCAGCAAGTCGGGCAGCACGACCGAACCGAACGCGTTCAAGGATTACTTCTTCAAGCGGGTCGCCGACACGGTCGGCGCAGCCAAGGCCGGCCGCCAGTTCATTGCCATCACCGATCCCGGCTCGTCGCTCGAGCAAACGGCGCGGCAGGACGGCTTCCGCAAGGTATTTTTCGGCGTGCCGAGCATCGGCGGACGCTACTCGGTGCTCTCGCCGTTCGGGCTCGTGCCGGCGGCGATCGCCGGCATCGACGTCGCCCGGCTCGAACGTTCAACGCGCGCCATGATGCGCTCGTGCGGCCCCGACGTGCCGCCCTCCGAAAACCCCGGCGTCATGCTCGGCCTCGCGCTCGGCGCCGCCGTGCGGGCGGGCCGCGACAAGGTGACGATGCTGGCGTCGCCCGGCCTCTTCGGCTTCGGCGGCTGGGCCGAGCAGCTGTTTGCCGAGTCGACCGGCAAGAACGGCAAGGGCATCATTCCGATCGACGGCGAGCCGCTCGCGGTGCCGCTGGTCTACGGCGACGATCGTGTCTTCATCGACCTGACGCTCGATGGCGAGGCCGATGCCGCCCACGAGGCGCGATTGAAGGCGCTGGAAGCCGCCGGCCATCCGGTGGTGCGGATCCGCGCGCAGTCGCGCGACCATATCGGCCAGGAATTCTTCCGCTTCGAGATCGCAACGGCGGTCGCCGGCGCGGTGATCGGCATCAATCCGTTCGACCAGCCGGACGTCGAAGCCAGCAAGGTCAAGACCCGCGAACTCACGGCGGCCTTCGAAAACACCGGCGCGCTGCCGGCCGAGACGCCGGTCTTTGCCGGCAACGCAGTCGAGCTTTACACCGACGCCAACAACACCAAGGCGCTGCGCGACGCCGGCGCCGGCTCGAGCCTCGACAGCTGGCTCAAGGCGCATGTCGCGCGCATCCAGTCCGGCGATTATGTCGCTATGCTCGCGTACATCGCGCGCAACGACGCCGACAGCGCCCGGCTCGAGAAGCTCCGGCTCGCAATCCGCGACCGGCGTCACGTCGCGACGTGTCTGGAATTCGGGCCGCGGTTTTTGCATTCGACCGGGCAGGCCTACAAGGGCGGCCCCGACAGCGGCGTGTTCCTGCAAATTACCGCGGACGATGCGGAGGATTTGCCGATCCCCGGGCACCGCGCCAGCTTCGGCGTCGTCAAGGCGGCGCAGGCGCGCGGCGACTTCGACGTGCTGCTCGAGCGCGGCCGGCGCGCGCTGCGCCTGCACCTCAAAGGCGGAATGCAGGCCGGTCTCGCCGAGCTTGAAGCCGCCCTGCAACGCGCGTTGGCGGCGACGGAGTGAACCATGCAGATCGGCATGATCGGCCTGGGCCGCATGGGCGGCAATATTACCCGCCGCCTGATCCAGCACGGTCACCAGGTGGTGGTCTATGATCACGACCCCAAAGCCATTGCCGACGTGAGCCGTGACGGCGCCATCGGCGCCGATGGTCTCGATGCGCTGGTGGCGAAGCTGCCGCCGCCGCGCGCCGTCTGGGTGATGCTGCCGGCCGGCACGATCACCGAGGATGTGATCGGCCAACTCGGCAAGCTCTTGGCCGCCGGCGATATCGTGCTCGACGGCGGCAACACGTTTTGGCGCGACGATATCCGCCGCGCCAAAATGCTCAAGGAGCGTCGCATCCATCATGTCGACGTCGGCACCAGCGGCGGCGTCTGGGGTCTGGAGCGCGGCTACTGCATGATGATCGGCGGCGACAACGACATCGTCGGGCGGCTCGATCCGATTTTCGCCGCGCTCGCCCCCGGCCTGGGCAACGTGCCGCGCACGCCAAAGCGCGACGGTCGCGACCCGCGCGCCGAGCAGGGCTATATCCACGCCGGACCGAACGGCGCCGGGCACTTCGTCAAGATGGTGCACAACGGCATCGAATACGGCCTGATGCAGGCCTATGCGGAAGGCTTCGATATCCTGAAAAATGCCGTCGCCCGGCCGCCCGGGGACGGCCGCTTCGATCTCGATCTCGCCGACATCGCCGAGGTGTGGCGGCGCGGCAGCGTCGTGAGCTCGTGGCTGCTCGATCTCACGGCGAGCGCATTGGCGGGCGACGACAAGCTCGCCGCCTATGAAGGCTTCGTCGAGGATTCCGGCGAAGGCCGCTGGACCATCATGGCGGCGATCGAGGAGGCGGTGCCGGCGGACGTGCTGTCGGCCGCGCTCTACACCCGCTTTCGCTCGCGACAGACTCACACCTTCGCGGAAAAGATCCTTTCGGCGATGCGGCGGGGTTTTGGCGCCCATATCGAGCCCAAGGTCGAGCCCGCAGCCGAATCCCAAGCTTTGCCAAAGGCCGCACCATCATGACGATCACCGCCGACACGCGAACGGCGCGGCCGGCCGATCCATGCAGCCTGGTGATCTTCGGCGCCTCGGGCGATCTCACCCACCGGCTGCTGGTTCCGGCGCTCTATAATCTCAGCGCTGCCGGGCTATTGCCCGATGCGTTCGCCTTGATCGGCGTGGCGCGGAGCGAAATGTCGAGCGAGGCGTTCCGCGCCGATCTGGCGACAAGCCTGCCGAAATACGCGACCCGCAAAGTCGACGACGCCGTGGCCAAAAAGCTCCTCGCCGGCGTCGCTTATGTGCAGGGCGAGCCCGACGATCCGGCGAGCTATCAGCGGATCGGCCGCGAACTCGACCGCATCGAGCGCGAGCGCGCCACCGGCGGCAATCGCCTGTTCTATCTGGCGACGCCGCCCACCGTGTTCGCGGCGATCGGCGGCCATCTCGGCGAGTCCGGCCTGGCGCGCGAAGCGGACGGCGCCTGGCGGCGCGTCATCATCGAGAAGCCGTTCGGCACCGATCTGGCCTCGGCGCGCACGCTCAATCGGCGGCTGCTCGGCGTTCTCAACGAGGATCAGATTTTCCGCATCGATCACTATCTGGGAAAGGAAACCGTCCAGAATATTTTGGTGCTGCGGTTCGCCAACGGCCTGTTCGAGCCGATCTGGAATCGCGATCATATCGACCACGTCCAGATCACGGTCGCCGAGGCGCTGACCGTCGGCCGGCGCGGCAACTATTACGACGCCACCGGCGCGTTGCGCGACATGGTGCCGAACCATCTGTTTCAGCTGTTGTCGCTGGTCGCCATGGAGCCGCCGGCGCGCTTTGCCGCCGACCCGGTGCGCGCCGGCAAGGCGGAACTGCTCGACGCCGTGACGCTGCAAAGCCCCGAAGAGGCGTTCCACAATTCGGTGCGCGGCCAATACGGCGACGGCGTTGTCGACAATGAAGTGGTCGCGGCATATCGCCAGGCCAAGGACGTCGATCCCGACAGCACCACCGAAACCTATGCGGCGCTCAAGCTCTCGATCGACAACTGGCGCTGGGCCGGCGTGCCGTTCTATCTGCGCACCGGCAAGGCGCTGCGCGCCAAGCGGACCGAGGTGGCGATCAAGTTCAAGCAGGCGCCCATCGCCATGTTCCGCGACACCCCGGTCGAGCACCTGGCGCAGAATTTCCTGGTCGTCGGCATCCAGCCGAACGAATGCATCGGGCTTGAATTCAACGCCAAGGTGCCGGGGCCGTCGATCTCGATCGGCGGGGTCGGCATGACGTTCAAATACGAAGACTACTTCGCCGCGCCGCCGTCGACCGGCTACGAGACCCTGATCTACGATTGCATGATCGGCGACGCCATTCTCTATCCGCGCGCCGACGGCATCGAGGCGGGCTGGCGCATCGTGCAGCCGTTCATCGATGCCTGGCGCGCCGCCGGCGGCGAGGGGCTGGCGAGCTATCGGGCCGGCAGCGACGGCCCGGCGGAGGCCGATCGCCTGATCGGCGGCAACGGCCGCCGCTGGCGGCCGCTGGCGTGAGCGCGCCATGACAAGGACGATGCGAGCGAGGATGCCGTGACTAGCGACAAACGGCAGGTCATTGTGGTCGCCGACGCCGGCGCGATCGCCGAAACCGCGGCCAGGCGCCTGTTGGCGCGGCTCAAGGACGCCAAAAGCCGCGCCGCGGTCGGCCTCACCGGCGGCTCGAGCCCGGAGCGGCTTTACCGGCTGCTGGCGCAAGCGCCGTGGCGCGGCGAGGTGCCATGGGATCGGGTGCATTGGTTCATCGGCGACGACCGCTTTGTTTTGGAGACCGACCCGTTGAGCAATATGGGCATGGCGCGGCGGCTGTTTCTCGCGCCTGTCGGCGCCCCGCCCGGCAACATCCATCCGATTCCGACCGACACCAACTACCCCGAAGCGGCGGCGCGGCTCTATGAGGATGAGCTCAAGAGTTTCTATGGCGCGGATCGGCTCGATCCGGCGCGGCCGCTGTTCGACCTCGTGCTCATGGGGCTCGGCCCCGACGGCCACACCGCATCGCTGTTTCCGAACTCGCGCGCCCTCGACGAGAAGGAACGCTGGGTGGTCGGCGTCGCCAAGGCCGGCTTCGAGCCGCACGTGCCGCGCGTCACGCTGACGTTTCCGGCGCTGGCGTCGACCCGCGAAATGCTGTTTGAAGTCGACGGCACCGACAAGCGCGATATTCTGCGGCGCGTGCTTGGCGGCGAGGACTTGCCGGCGGCGCGGGCGCAGCCGGTCGGCGATCTGGTCTGGCTGATCGACCGCGCCGCGGCGCCGAAGGAGTATTCATGAAAGCCGATGTGCCAGTGCAAACCCCTGCGGTCCTGGTGGTGATGGGGGTTTCCGGGTCGGGCAAGAGCACCATCGCGGGGATGCTCGCCCATCGCCTGCACTGGATCTACGAAGACGCCGACTGGCTGCATCCGCAGTCCAACATCGACAAGATGCATCACGGCGAGCCGCTGACCGACCAGGACCGCTGGCCCTGGCTGCGCGCCATTGCCGCCTGGATCGACAAGACCCGGCTCGCCGGCCAGCACGGCATCGTCGCCTGCTCGGCGCTCAAGCGGGTTTATCGCGACATCCTGATCGGCGAGCGGGGTGACGTCGGTCTGGTCTTCCTCAAAGGCGATCGCAACCTGATCGCGCGGCGCATGGCGGCGCGCGACGATCATTTCATGCCGGCGGCGTTGCTCGACAGCCAATTCGCCGCCCTGCAAGAGCCGGCGCCCGACGAGCGGCCGATCGTTGTCTCGATCGAGCCGCATCCGCGCCAGATCGTCGATGCCATCGTGCGCAAGCTCGACATCGCCGACATCGCCGACACCGGCAAGTCCCTCGGCACGCGCTGATTTTCGAGGTTTCGGCCAGCCGGCTTTTCCGCTTGAACGAGCGCGCGACCTTGACCAAGCTGCCGCCGCGCGGGACGTGACGGCGCAAGGCGACAGGGGAGAAAACCCACCATGGCGAACAAGGTCATCATCAGTTGCGCGATTACCGGCTCGATCCACACCCCGACCATGTCGGAGGCGCTGCCGATCACGCCGGATCAGATCGCCACCCAGGCGATCGATGCCGCCAAGGCCGGTGCCGCGATCCTGCACCTGCACGCCCGCGACCCCAAGGACGGCCGGCCGTCGCCCGATCCGAACATCTTCCTGCAGTTCCTGCCGCGCATCAAACAAGCAACCGACGCGGTGGTGAACATCACCACCGGCGGCGCCGTGACCATGACGGTGGAGCAGCGCATCGCGGCGGCGACGGCGCTGTCGCCGGAAATGTGCTCGCTCAACATGGGCTCGATGAATTTCGCGCTCTATCCCATGGCGCG
>Ga0182024_10020884_pt1 | contig 11932 bp, 8 predicted proteins | sample P32metaG_FD_120480 | JGI IMG/M metagenome (GOLD analysis project Ga0182024, IMG submission 120480) | Permafrost microbial communities from Stordalen Mire, Sweden - P3-2 metaG (Illumina Assembly) | ecosystem: Environmental > Terrestrial > Soil > Wetlands > Permafrost | place: Sweden: Stordalen... | reverse complement strand
TCTCGTTCGTCGCTCCCGCGGCTGGCATGCGGGCCGACGAGCAAGCGGCTGAGCTGGGTTTGCTGGGCCGGCTCAATCGCCTGTCCGGCATCGATTATCCGGAAGACGCCCAGCTCCGGGCCCGCATTCGCGCCTACGAAATGGCCGCGGGCATGCAGACGGCGGTGCCTGAAACCTTGCAAATCGAAAGCGAAACCGACGCCACGCGCCGGCTCTACGGCTTCGATCAGGCGGCGACGCGGCCGTTCGGCCAGCTCTGCCTGGCCGCGCGCCGGCTGGTGGAACGAGGCGTCCGCTTCGTGCAGATTTTCCACGGCGGCGGCGGCGGCGGGGCCTGGGACGCCCACTCCGGCATTCGTGCCAATCACAGCAGTTTGTCCGCCCAGGTCGATCTGCCCATCGCCGGGCTGCTCAAGGACCTCAAGCAGCGCGGCCTTCTTCAGGATACGGTGGTCGTCTGGGGCACCGAGTTCGGCCGTTCGCCGGGCGCCCAGGGCGATGGCCGCGACCATCATCCGCAGGCGTTCTGCGCCTGGCTCGCCGGCGCCGGCATCAAGCCCGGCATCGTCCACGGCGCAACCGACCCCATCGGCTTCCACGGCATCGAAAACAAGCATTTCATCACGGATATCCACGCCACGGTCATGGACCTGCTCGGGCTGAATCCACGGCGGCTCGAGGTGCCGGGGCGGCGGCGGCTCGATATTGATTACGGGCAGCCGATTCGCGGAATCATGAGTTGAATCAATCCATTTGAGCTGCCCGACAATAACGCCAAATCGATAAATCGGTTGGCGTTATTGTCACGCGTTGTAACCGCCATGTCGGCAATAGCTTCCGACCTCATCGGGACAATAACGCCACGCCACGCACATGGCGGGGTTGTTGGCGGGGAACTGAAATCGAGCGATGGAAGCGCGATGTCATCAAGTGACAGTCCAATCAACAATCCGTCCAATGAACCCGACCCGCTCGCTTCGCTGGCCGAACAGCAGAAGCAAATCCGGGCGGGAATGCAAGGCGCTGTTGTCGTGAAAGGGAGAGAGCGGGAATCAGGTCGCTAGCAGCGCACCGGGTTCTCCGCCGCCTTTCAATGCCCCCCTTTCCGATTGGCGCTATGTTTATGGTGCTAGGCCGCGCCGTGTTGGCTTATGGGGATAGGCAGCGCGAGCGGCCTATTCCGGAGTCGTATGCTTTTGTACGCAACGTAAGGTCCGATGAATTCGGAGTTTTTGTTTGAAATCTTGGGGAGGTTGGATTACTATGCGTGTGGAAAAGGATAATCGCTGGTTCGGCAGAAAGCGCACCGGAGGGAGTTGTGTATCGAAAGTTTATCTTCTTCCGCTCGGACTTGTCATCCGCCAGCCCCATAGTCAGTCTTTGGTGGCCCCAGAAAGTCGTGACCCTTCTAAGCCAACTTCCTCGGGGCGCCCTTCACTACGGTGCCATGGCCGGACAGGCCTGCGCGGATTTCATCGCAGCTTGCAGTTCCATACCTGGCGCCGCGTCGCGTGGGATTGAAGTTCTTAACTTGCCGCTCTGCTGGGAGAGGCTCGGCCATTTCGACGGCAATCCCGATAGCCAAGAATATGCAGACCATTGGCGCAGCTGGTTTTTCGAGGAGATCGATCGGCTTTATGTAGACGCCGACGGCCGACGCTTGCCGCCGCCCGTATTGCTCGATCTGAACCCTCCATACCACGTGACACGAGCAGGCAAGGTGTTGTGTCGGCGAGAATTCAAACCCGGCGAGCCGGAGTGGATACAGGTGGCGGAGTCCACTGGGATTGTGGCCTTCTCTAAATACGGCACAGAGTACGGGGATTTCTCGAACTCCGCGCCATACCCATTCATGATGGACGGCCAAATGTGGCCGTCTGTTGAAGACTACTTCCAGGCGCAGAAATTCGAGCTAGCGGCGCATCGCGAGAAAATGCGCGAGGCTGACTATCCTACCGCCCGACGTCTCGCACAGGACCGAGAGCAAAAACTGCGCTCGAACTGGGAATTGATCAAGCTCGGTGTTTTGCGGGCTGCGGTTTGGGCCAAGTTCACCTACTACGACGAACTTCGTGATCTCCTTCTCTCGACCGACGACGCGGAGTTGGTGGATCATTCCGAACATTGGGACGAGGCGCGAGATTGGAGCGACAAGAACCTGCTCGGACGAATCCTCATGGACGTGCGGTCGTCGTTGCGGGCTAGCAAAGTCGCCGGGGAGCTATCCTAGAAGGAGTCCGGATCTGTCGTCGCAACTTGTGAGCGCCGAAGGAAAGAGAAAAGAGAGAAAGAGAAAAGAGAAAGAGAAAAGGAAAGAGAAAAGAGGACAGGCCTCGATATCGATGGGCCGTCTTGAACTGATGTCACGGCCGAACAAGAAAGTTGCAGTTGACCGGGGCCGCCATGCTGTTTCTCCGGTTTCGACGCCCAACAAGCGGCCCCGGCAACTGAACTTATCGTTCGGCAACACTAATTAGGGAGGTGTGCTTATGCTTCGAATTGTGACGCGGCCAATGTCGATCCTACTTGTTGCGGCAGCCTGTCTCGTAAGCAACTCGGAACTGCAATGTCAGGAGCCGAAGTCGGGCGTCCCTGAACTCGAAGGGAAATTCCTCGGCGTTGGGTTCAAAACTGATGGGGCCTTCGCCTATCTTGAGAAATGCCAGGTGCGACGCCTTGGACAGCAATCGTTCCTTGTTGGAACCCAGGCGGACGTTGGCTTCACGGCCAACTATGAGAAATGGTGCGTCGGACAGACTATTTGGATATCCATAAGCGATATAACCTTCATCCAGGTCTTTCCGACGGTAGAAGCGATGAAGGCCCGCAAGACTGCTTTAGACAAGGACGCTGCTGCAGAAAAGGACGCCAAGACGAAACCAAAGTAACAGGCTATTTCATTACTAACGGTTGCCGACTAATTTGCCGCAGCCGACCGGCGGGGTACTATCCCCTTCCGTGTTCGGCACGTTCGTCCGCGCTTCAAACCGGGCAATTTCTTCCGTCAGCTGCTTGATGGAGCGCCGCATCGAGCGCAGCGTCAACTCCCGTGTGTGAGCATTTTCCGTCGGCTCTGCTGTCGACTTGGAGTATAGCTCTTCCAGGCGGGTCAACTTATGGCGGGTCAATTGCACCTCGCGCTTGCTTTGCAACGTCATGGCAATACCTCGATCATTCCCTTGGCCACGCCGAGTCGGTCTGTGCCAAAAATGGCATCAATATAGTATCGAAATACTACTTCTCAAACTTCGGCATGACGCGTTTCATGAACTCGTCAAACAACGGCACGGTGAACGCCAGGTCCCCATGCGCTGGGCTGTAGATCATTCCTTTCTTGATGAGCTTGGCCCGACCTGGACCGAGACTCGTGATTTTCACGCCCATCTTCTCGGCGATGTCGGCGGTGCGCTGGGCGTCCGATCCCAATTCGGCGATGGCGCGCAGAAACTTCTTTTCGCCCGGCGTCAATCGATCGAAGCGGACGCGAAAGAAGTTCCGGTCCAGCCGCGGAATGACCAGGTTCGTGGCTTCTTGCACGACTTTCTCGCTGATGGGACTCGATCGGGCCAAATTCCATGCTTGGTAGCCCCATTCCTGCAGAAAGTAAGGATAACCCTTGGTGAGCCGATAGATTTCGCTTAGCGCCTGCGGCGTAAATGTTACCCCCTCCTTTTGGGCCGGATCCCGAAGCGCTTTCGCAGCGTCCTCCTGCGACAGCGCGCCGATATCGGGGAAGTTGAAGAGTCGTTCCGCGTACGACTTCGATTCCCCGGCCAACCCGGGAAGAATCGGCAAGCCAGCCCCCAGCAAGACTAGCGGAAGTTGCTTCTGCTGAATCTTGTGCATCGCCATGATGAGCGCACCCAGTTCCTTTTGATTGAAGTACTGGATCTCATCAATGAGGATGGCGACCGCTCTCTTCCGGTCCTCGGCCGCTTCGGCGACGACAACGAAAAGATTGGGAAGATCAACTTCGAGATCGCCACTGTCGGCGACCCCCTTTTCAGGCTCGATGTCCAACCCGATGGTCACATCGTCAACCTTCAGCTTGATGGCGCTAATGAAGCCGCGCAGTACGGCCAGCGCACGTTTCGCCTTATCCACGATCCCGGCCATACGATTCAGTTCGTAAAGCAGCGTGCGAAGGTATGGAGCGATCAGGGCCCCCAATGGCTTCTCTTCCTGGGCCTCAATGGCGATCGATAAGTACCCGTCGGCTTGGGCCTGACGCTCGATTTCATTGAGTAACACGGTCTTGCCGACACCGCGCAACCCGGTTAGCAACATGCTCTTTTCGGGCTTCTTCTGCTTCACCCGACCGAGGAGAATGCGCGCCTGTTCGAGGATCGGATCGCGCCCGACCAGTTCTGGCGGCGGTGAGCCTGCTCCGGGAGAGAACGGATTCTTGATTGCGTCCATGACGGAATTATAGCGAGTTATGACCATTTATAGCAAGAATGTGCTATAACCCACTATAAATCGGTATAAGATTGAGAACGCGGAGTCTGCGGGCAGGGGCTAACGCCCCCCGCTCGCCAGGGTGCCGGCTGGATATCGAATACGGGCGGCCAGCGGTTCGAACACTTCCCTGGCGAATCGCTGCGTGTACTGATCGGCGCCTTGCCGGGTCGCGTGGTGGCCGTCCCAGAAGCCGGCGTCGTCAATCCAGTCGCGGTGATCCAGCAACTTGACGCCGAGTTCATCGGCCAGGGCGTGGACGGCGCGCATCTGGCTGGCCGCCGCGGCCGGGCAATAGGAACGAAACACGCTGCTCTCCGGAGGAGCAACGAGCACGACCGCAATGTGCTCCTTCCGGCAAAGGTGGATGAAAGCGCGCAAGGCCCGCAAAGCGCCCGGTGCCACCGCGGGCTGAGTCAGCGCGCTTTGGTAGTATTCCAGGTCGTTCTGGATGCGGCGTTGCATCTCGTCGGGCGCGATGGATCCCGGCCCCGCGGCCCAGCCAAAATCATCGCGGCCCGAAGGGCGCACGATCTTGCCATCAGCGCGGACGTCGATGTGCAGGGCCTCGCGCAGCTCCACGCGATGTTCGTTGCAGGGCATGCCACGTGCCCTGGCCCAGCGCCAGCACAGGCGGTGCGGCTCGGCACAATAGCGCAAGACGTGGGCGATTTCGGCGGCACAATACCTTTCCGAGTTCTTGTTTTCTTCGACGGGGGCGCCTTCGCGGGCACTCAGTATCATGGGCATCACTTCCAGGAAAATCAGGTCGGGGTGGATGCCCGCGCGGAGCCAACGCCGTAAGGAAATCTCGTGCAGCATCGGCCCGGCTCCCGCCGCCGAGGCGTTGACCACCACCGGCGCCCCTGGGTCCTCCGGGTGATTGAGAAGCTCGGCATTCAGATCCGCCTTCGTTCGCGAGCTGCCGATGAGAAGCACCAGCGGCCGGCCCGGTGCCTCGGCCCGGCGCTGCTCGACGATCTGACGCATTTCGTCGAATTCCGGATCGCGGATGGCATACCGCACCTCCGCGGCCACGGCCAGGCCGACCTGCACGGCGACGAAGCCCAGCAGATACCAGACCATGACTCGTCGCTTGGCGATTTGGCTTTTTCGCAGACGCATGGCCATCCTCGCAAGTTCAGAACTGAAAGTAAATGAACGCCTTGCTGGCGCCGGGAGCGAGCACGATGGCCAGGGTCAGGGCGGCGCCGAAGGTCAGGCCGCGCACCGGTTCCGGCAACCAGTCCCAGAAACGCTCGCCCCAGTTCCAACATCCCAGCGCGTGCCCCGCCGCAACCACGGCGAACGTCAGATAAAGCCCGTGCAGTTGCAGCGGAAATCCCGCCCCTTCCGCCGGCATGAACATTCGCCCCAGCATGGCCAGGCCCGTGCTGAATTCGGGGCAGCGGAAAATCACCAGGGTGACACAGAACGCGGTGAAAGTGAGCGCGACGCGAAACGCTGTCCCCGGGCCCGTCCGCAGCAGCTTATCGAGCCATGGTAGGCCTCCGCACCACTCTCGAAAGAGCATGTGGATGATGAGCAAGAAGCCGGTGCAGATTCCAAATACCACGTAGTTCCAGCCGGCCCCGTGCCACATGCCGCACAGCGTGAAGGCGATGAGGAGATTGCGTGCCGTCTTGAGCCGGCTGCCGCGGCTGCCTCCCAGGGGAAAATATACGTAGTCGCGTATCCAGCTCGACAGCGAAATGTGCCAGCGGCGCCAGAACTCCGCGACGTTGGCCGACAGAAACGGCATGTTGAAGTTGGGGGCCAGGTGATAGCCGAGCAGATAGGCCAGGCCCAGGGCGATGTCGCTGTAGCCGGAGAAGTCGCAGTAACCCTGAATCGTGTAGCCCACGGCTGCAAGCCAAAGGGTCAGCGTGCTGTGGACGAGCGGGTCGGCGAACACGGGGTCCACATAGGCCGCCATGCGATCGGCGATGGCCAGCTTCTTGAAGACGCCGAGCAGGACCAGCACGACGCCCGCATGAGCACGCAGCCAGCTCCACCGCTTGCGCCGCGCCACCAGCGGCAGGAAGGCGCGGGCGCGGACAATCGGCCCGGCCACGAGGTGTGGAAAGAACAGAATGAACAGCATGAAATGCGTCAAATCGCGGGCCGCCCGCACCTGGCCGCGGTAAACGTCCACCGTGTAGTTGATCGCCTCGAACGTGTAGAACGAAATCCCCACGGGCAGCAGCACGGACAGCACCGGCAACGACGTCTCGAAACCGAGCGCCCCCGCCGCCTCCCGCAACGAATCGAGAAAGAAGTTCGCGTACTTGAAATAACAGAGCAGTCCCAGGTTCGCCAGCAGGCTCGTCAGCAGCAGCAGTCGTTTGAGCCGGGCACTCGGCGTCGCCTCCATGGCGCGGGCGATCCAGTAGTCCGCCAAGGTCGAGACGCACAGAATGAGCGCCAACCAGCGGCTCCAGTAGGCGTAAAAGTAGATGCTGGCGCCGAGCAGCACCAGATTACGTCCGCGCGGCCACGGCGTGGCCCAGTAGACTGTAAAGACAATCAGGAAGAAACTCACGAATTGTTGCGAGCAGAACAGCACGGGGGCGCTCCATCGTTCCCATTTTCTCCTGCTTTTTTGATCGTCCAGGGGCGTGCCGACGCAGCGGTGTGTTCTGCGATAACTTGGCGGTTGGTTTCACTGGAAGGGGACATATTTGGAAGATTCGATATTGCAACATCGCCCAGCGCCGCCGGATTCTTGAGATTTTCCGGTCGAATCGGCGATCTCATCCAAAGTGGCTGCGTGAATGCCCGGCGGCAAGTATCCATGGTCGTCAAAATCAGGGATCATCCACGAACCCTCAACATCGCGGAAAGCAAGGCAAGGTGCCAGCTGCTCGTGAAAATGAGTCGGCATCGTCGTCATTGTATTGCAGCCGGGCTTTCTTGCACCGACCAGATGCGGTAGGATCACGAGTGCTCCGAATTTTGGCGAGCGGGTCGAACAGGCGGCAACTGAGTCGCTGCACGGCATGTCAGGGGGCTAACGCCCCCCGCTCGCCTTGTGCCTTTGTTGAGGAACAAAGAGGATGCCAGCCGGTGATCTCGTTCTCGCGATGACGGGGGCCAGCGGAGCGCCTTATGGGGTGCGGCTGCTGGAGGTGTTGCTGCGCGCGGGGCGGACGATTCATCTGGTCATCAGCCCGTCCGCGGTGGAAGTCCTCGAAGAGGAGCTGGGTCGAGTTGTGAATCTGGGCCAGTTCGAGCTGGCCGATCTGCTGGGAGATGCAGCGAAAGAACTGACTCAGGGGCGCGTGATTTATCATCTGCACGGGCAATTTCTGTCGGGCATCGCGAGCGGCTCCTTCGTGACAGGCGGCATGGTGATTTGCCCGTGCAGCATGAACACGGTCGCGGCCATCGCCCATGGGCAATCGCAGAACCTCATCCATCGGGCGGCCGAGGTGCATCTCAAGGAGAGGCGCCGCTTGATCCTCGTGCCGCGCGAGACGCCGCTGAGCGTGATTCAGCTGCGCAATTTGACCCTGTGCGCCGAGGCGGGGGCGGTGGTATTGCCGGCCATGCCGGGGTTTTATACGCATCCGAAATCATTGAGCGATCAGGTCGATTTCATCGTCGGGCGGATTTGCGATCAGCTCGGTGTGGAACATACGTTGTTTCGCCGATGGGGCACCTAATGCAGGTAGGGCTCGCACGCCGCGGGGTGAGGTACTCCGAACCCCGCGGGTCGCGCGTGCAGGATCATGATATTGCACGCGCGACCCGCGGGGTTCGGAGTACCTCACCCGCGCGGCGTGCGAATGAGAAGATTGGAAGCGACCCATGAGCGGCGAGTCCGCACACCAGGATGATTCCAGCTTGCCTGCCGCGCCCATCGACCGGGACATGACCCAGGTTCCGATCATCGGCATGACGGTGGATGCGAACGCCACGCTGGCGCCGGACCCGGGGAACGCCTCGGCCAGCCTCATCGGCGTGATGCACTACTTCGGCGACTACGAACTCCTGGCGGAAATCTCGCGCGGCGGCATGGGCGTCGTCTACAAGGCCCGGCAAGTCAGCATCAATCGCCCGGTCGCGCTCAAGATGATCCTGGCGGGGCAGCTGGCGTCGGCGGCGGAGGTGCAACGCTTCTACTCCGAGGCGAAGGCGGCCGGGAACCTGGATCATCCCAACATCGTGCCCATCTACGAGGTCGGCCAGCATGAGGGCTACGTCTTCTACAGCATGAAGCTGATCGAGGGCGGCAGCCTGCAAACCGTGGTCAGCGGCCAGTGGTCGGTGGCCAGCAAGTCTCGTGGTGGAAGCGAGTGGCAGCAGTGGTCGGCGCGAATCATGACGCAGCTCGCCCGCGCTGTTCATCACGCCCATCAACGCGGCATCTTGCATCGCGACCTGAAGCCGGCGAACATCCTGCTGGAGGCGAGCGGGGGGCGTAAGCCCCCTGATACGGTCGCCACCCCATCAGGGGGCTTACGCCCCCCGCTCGCCCAATACACGCCCCTGATCACGGATTTCGGCCTGGCCAAGCACGTGAAGGAAGAAACTGGCCTGACACAGTCCGGCGCCATCCTCGGCACCCCCAGCTACATGGCGCCGGAGCAGGCGCGGGCGCAAAAGGGCTTGACCACGGCCATCGACGTTTACAGCCTGGGGGCGATCCTGTACGAACTGCTCACGGGCAGGCCGCCTTTTGTCGGCAACACCATGCTGGAAACGGTCCTGAAAGTTGTCGAGATGGAGCCGGACGCGCCGCGCTCGCTCCATCCAAGCATCGATCCTGATCTGGAGACGATTTGTCTCAAATGTCTGCAAAAGGAGCCGCTCCGGCGCTACGGCTCGGCCGCGGAACTGGCAGAGGACCTGGAACGCTGGCTGGCCGGCGAGCCGATCCTGGCCCGGCCGGTCGGCTCCGGCGAACGGCTCTGGCGCTGGTGCCGGCGCAAGCCCCTGGTGGCCGGCTTGATCGTGGCCGTGATGCTGTCACTGCTGGGCGGCATCGGCGCGAGCTGGTTCTTTGCCGCGAAGGCCATCGACCGCGCCGCCGAGGCCGAGGGCGAAAAGAATCGCGCGGATCGCGAAGCCGACCACGCCAAGGACATTCTGGCCCGCAGCCTCTACGACCAGGTGCAGGCGCTCAGGCGTTCTCATGAACCCGGCCGCCGCGAGCGGGCCTTGCTCTTGCTGCGCCAGGCGCAAAAACTGGCCACGCGCCAGCGCCATGAAGCGCTGGAATTGGGCAGCGGTTTAGGCGACGATCTGGGCCTGTCCGCGAAACTGCCGACCAGGCTCGAACTGCGCAACGAAGCCGTTGCCCTGCTGCTGATGCAGGACGCCCGCCTGGTCCGCGACATGAGTCTCGGCCTGAGCCTGACGCTGCCGACCCTGAGCCCCGATGGTCTTCTGGCGGCGGCGGCCTGGTATGAGCTCGATCCATCGAAGCTTATCAAAGGAGACAAGACCAGTTCGCGCGAAGGCGTGCAAATCGTGGACCTGGCCGGTGAGCGAAGTTCGGCGCGCTGGGAAGTGCCTTTCTCCGGCATTCCCGGCTCCTTTCGCGGGGCCATCAGTCCCGACAAGAAATGGATCGTGTCCGGCGTGTTCGATCCGGCGACCTCGGACATCGAAATCCGTTTTCGCGATCTCTGGACCGGCGCCGTCGTCAAGACGCTCGCCTGGCCCAAGGAAAAGGAAGCGGAAGTGGCCATCGCCTCGGGGTTGTCGTTCAGTCCTGGTGGCCGATTTCTCGCGGGGGCGAAGTTGAGCAGCCAGCAATTGCGCGTGTCGTACTGGAACCTCGAAACCGGAAACGTGAAGATCGTGTCGCCGGACAAGAAGCCCGGTGCCAACTGGGTCGCGTTCAGCCACCATGGCAGTCTGCTCGCTTTTCCCTCGGGGGAGAAGGGCGTCACGCTCTGGGACCCGCACAAGGACGCGAAGTTGGCCGACATCGATCTGCCGATGCCCACAGCGGGTCAGCCGGGCTTCGGCTACGGGGACCAACTCCTGGCCATACCGTGCCGTAATCGCGGCGATAACAAGACGACCATTCTTGTTTGGGACATCGCTCAGAATGTGGAAAAATCGCGATTTTTCAGCAAGGACGCCGTATTCTCATTCCATCCCGATTTATCGTTTCGCGCTCGCGACCTTGAGCGAGCGCGCAACGATAAATCGGGAATCCTGGCCATCGGCGACGGGCTGAACATTGCCATGGTCGATGCTCTGGAAGGCAAGGAGATCTTTCGCTTCGACGCGGGCCATGCGGTGGGTCTGCTTGCCTGGCAGCCGGACGGACGGCATCTGGTGTCGGCGGGGTCACACGGGTCGATTAAGGTCTGGGAGTTGTCCCCGGAGCCGCCGTTGAGTTATCTGCATCCCAAGGTGAGCAAGTTCAATCGCTTTTGCTTCAGTCCGGACGGCAAACGGCTGGCCCTGGCGGCGGGGTCGAGTCCGAAGACCTGGCTCATCGACCGGCAGACGGGCAAGGTGGAGCGCGAGTTCGCCCTGGACATCGGGGGCCCGGCCACCGTGAAGTTCGAGTCGCTGCTGTTTCGGGCCGACGGCAAGCAGCTGGCGGCCCTGTCCGGCAGTGCCGCGTCCGTATGGGACATTGACACCGGCCAGGAGATCGCCCGCATGGAACGGGCCGGGCTGTCGTTTGTCCATTCGATCGGCTTCTCGGAGCAGGGCCATCTCCTGGCCACGCGCGGTTCCCTGGAAACCTTCGCCGTCTGGGACGTCAACGACAAGCGTGCTCTCTGGCGCGACGAGACGCAATCGACCATGCTCGGCTTCCTGAGTGCCGACGGCGCCTACCTGGCTGCCTATCCGCTGCCCGGCGCGGGCGAGGATCACTTCACGCTCTGGGACCTGGGCCAGGACAAGAAACATGGTCCCTTTCCCATGGGCGGCACGCCGATGCAACTGGCTTTCAGTCATCACCGTTCAGCATTGGCCGTCGCGTACCGGGCGCTGGACCTGGGCAAGGGCAAGGCGGGCGACAATGGCCTGGGCATCTGGACGCTGCCGTCGGGCGTCAAGTTTTCCGATCGCCCGCTGGCCCCGGCGGTTCACCTGGCCTTCAGTCCCGATAGCCGATTCCTGGCCGTCGTCACCCAGGACGGCACCGTGAAGCTCTGGGACGCCGGCTCGGGCGAGGAACTGCTCACCTGGCCGATCCAGGCCAAGAACCTCGCCTTCACCGCCGACGGCAAGGGCCTGGCGACGAGCATCGCCTCGGTCAATCCGCTGGAAGATCATCTGACGATTCAATTCCTCGATCTCGCCACGCTGCGCGGCCAGCTGGAGGAGATGGGCCTGGACTGGCAGTGATCCGGTTCGTAACGCCTGGGCGTGGCCGGGTCTGAGGGTACTCCCGGATGCGCGACACGCTATTCGGTTAGCCGCGACGCGACGTACTCGGAGCGGAGCGCGCCCCGCCCCCAGTACGAAGCGCCCCGGCTACAAAAATACCCCACGGAAC
>Ga0182024_10020883_pt1 | contig 11933 bp, 7 predicted proteins | sample P32metaG_FD_120480 | JGI IMG/M metagenome (GOLD analysis project Ga0182024, IMG submission 120480) | Permafrost microbial communities from Stordalen Mire, Sweden - P3-2 metaG (Illumina Assembly) | ecosystem: Environmental > Terrestrial > Soil > Wetlands > Permafrost | place: Sweden: Stordalen... | reverse complement strand
TGCACGTCATGCGGGCATATTTGAGCCGGGAGGGCCTGCCGGAGTACCTCGCCTACCGCTTGGAGGTCGAGCACCTGGCTGCCGTCGTGAACGAGCGCTGGTCGGATGGGGAGTACGTGCCTGTCGTGCTCGACGTCGACGACGACTTCGCCAGCACGGTTGCTGCCCTGCAGTCCTACGACGTCCTTCTCGTGAACCCGACCCGAGATGGGATGAACCTCGTGGCGAAGGAGGGGCCGGCGCTGAACGTGCGAGACGGCATGCTCGTGTTGTCCGAGCAGGCCGGTGCGTACGACGAGCTGGGCGGCGAGGCGTTCGGGGTCAACCCGTTCGACGTCTCCGAGACGGCCCGGGCACTGCACGAGGCGCTGTCGGTGCCCGGGAGCGCCCGCTCGGAGCGGGCTTCGCGCCTTCGGTCGCGCGCGGTCGAGCACCCGCCGGCGGAGTGGCTCGAGAAGGTCCTTTCGCAGGCGAGGGTGCCAGGCGCCGGCCTCCGCTAACCGGCCGGCTCCTCGAGACGGTGGGCCAGCTCGACGAGCAGGCGCAGCGCCTCCTCCGGACCGCTGAGGACGAGGTCCGCGCGTGCGATCAACTCATCTGGTACCTCGTCGCCTGCCACGGCGATCTTCAAGCCGGCACCGAGGGGAGTTTCTGACCCGTGACCCGCGAGGAGGCGATCGATGGCCACGAAGGCGAGCACATCACTGATGTCGTCGCCCAGGAAGGCCACACGCCTTGCCGTGACCCGCTCGACACAGCGTTGCACGACCGTGCCCTTGTCGATGCCGATCGGTGGCACGAGCTCCAGGCTGAACTTACCGGCACGAGGGGTCAGGCCAGTGGCGTTCGCCAAGCGCTCTGCGAGGTGTGCGGCCAGCTCGCCGGCTCTCTCCTGGTCCCCCGCGCTGCGCCAGTGCAACGTCACGCCGAACCGCTTGTCCTCCACCTCGACCCCGGGCAGGGCAGCGGCTTCAGCGGAGCTCCTCGCCTCGGCGACTGCCGCCTGCCATCTTGTCGCCGCCTCGTCGAGCTCGATCCCGTGCGTCGTCCAGCGCTCCAGACCGTGGAGCCCGTACGCCTGAACGACACCGCCTCCCGGCCCGTCGCCCCCCGCCTGCAGCTCGAGTTGCCCTCCCGGCCCGTCGCCCCCCGCCCGCAGCTCGAGCTGCTCTGCCAGCCATGCCGCCGGCCGCCCGGACACGACTGCCACGACCAGCATGTGAGCGGCGAGACGCTTCAGCAGCTCTGGCACGCCCGGCAGCGGATGGGCATCCTCGGGACGGCGAACGATGGGCGAGAGCGTTCCGTCGAAGTCGCTGAAGAGCGCCGTCGTCGAAGGAGAAGCGGCCAGCCAATCCGCGGCCTCGGAGATGTCCGGCACGAGGTTCTCAGCCATGGCCCGGCAGTCGGGCGTCGCTCACCTCGGGTGGTGCCGCACCGGTCCCGACGGTTCACCGGAAAACCGCGCCCGGTGCTCGCGTGCGTGACGACGCCGTACCCGCTGCACGACGAGCGGGTCGTAGCGGAACGCCTCCTCCGAGGCGACAAGGCGCCGCAATGCCGCGTAGTAGGCGGCAGGCGAGCATCCGAGACGCTCTCGGATCGCGACCTGCTTCGTCGGAGCTGACCGCCACCAGTCACGTTCGAGATCGAGGACTTCACGTTCTCGTGTGCTGAGTGCCATCCGCTCCGACAATGCCAAGGATGGTGCCCAAAAGCAAGCATCCCCGCAGTTGCGCGACGCTGGGAGCACAATGGACGCCGAACGATCCGATCCTCACGAACCGAGCAGCGGGGTGGCCAGGATCGCCGCCTGCCAGCTGGGCAGGCTCCTGCAGGACGGCTCGATGACCTCAGCTGAGGTGACGTCGACTCTGATCGAGCGCATCGCCGCCGTGGATGCCTCGGGCCCGAGCCTCCGCAGCGTGATCCGCCTGAACGACCGTGCCGTCGACGAGGCTGCCCAGCTCGATGCGGAACGCCGCGCCGGCCGTGCCCGCAGTCCTCTGCACGGCGTCCCGGTGCTCGTGAAGGACAACATCGACACCGTCAGGCTCGGAGCGACGGCCGGATCCCTCGCATTCGACGGGCTGCCCTTGTCGGCCGATGCCCCGCTCGTCACGCGCCTGCACGAGGCGGGGCTGCTCATCCTCGGGAAGGCGAACCTTTCGGAGTGGGCGAATTTCAGGGGGCGACCCTCGGCGAGCGGCTGGAGCGCCGTCGGCCACCAGACGAGAAACCCCTTCGCCCTCAACCGCACCCCCGGCGGATCCAGCGCCGGCTCCGGCGCCGGCGTGGCTGCCGGGCTTGCACCAGTGGCGATCGGCTCGGAAACCGATGGATCCATCCTCTGCCCGGCGGCAGCCTGCGGGGTGGTGGGGTTGAAGCCGACGGTCGGCCTTCTGAGCAGAACAGGGATCATCCCGGTGGCGTCCAGCCAGGACACCGCTGGTCCTATGGCGCGCTCGGTGGCAGACGTCGCGCAGTTGCTCGACGTGCTGGCGGCGGGCCCGCTCGACCCGGATGACCCCGCCATGGCAGGTCGCCCGGATCGCCTCGACTCCTTCGTCGCCGCCCTCTCCGGGGATCTGCGAGGGCTTCGGATCGGCGTGGTTCGTGACGATGGGTATTTCGGGTACCACCCGGCGACCGACGCCGTCGTCGAGGCGACGCTGGGAGCGTTCGCCGCGGCTGGCGCGGAGCTGGTGGATCCGGTCACCGGGATCGGAGCCGCCTCGCAGGTCGATGAGATGACAGTGCTCTGCCACGAGTTCAGGGTCGGTCTCGAAACGTACCTCGACCGGCGCCTCGCGGCCGTGGGGACGCCGCGGCCGGCGGGAGTGCCTGGTGGCCTGGCCGACGTGATCGCCTTCAACGAGGCGCACACGGCCGAGCGCTTGGATCTGTTCCCTCAGGACATCCTGCTCCGCTCGGCGGCGAGCTCCGGTCTCGACGACCCTGTATACCTCGATGCACGGGCGGCAAACCACCGCCGCACGCGCGAGGAGGGGATCGACGCCGTGTGCGACCGCCTCCACCTCGATGCTCTCGTCGCCCCGACAATGTCGCCCGCTTGGACGATCGACCACATCACGGGGGACAGCCATTACGGATCGGCATGGAGCCAGGCGGCGGTCGCGGGCTACCCCTCGATGAGCCTGCCGGTTGGGGAAGTGCAGGGACTGCCGGTCGGGCTGGCGATTTGGGGACGAGCGTGGACCGAGTCCACCTTGATCCGGATCGCGGGTGCCGTGGAGGACCAGATCGGCTACCGGCCCGAGCCGCGGTACCGGGAGTCCGTCAGCCTGTTGGCCTGATCCGGGCCGCCCCGGGAGCCTCAGGCGTGGACGAGCTGCCGGGCGACGAATCTCAAGATGCCGCCCTGCGAGAAGTACTCCGCCTCTGTCGGCGTGTCGATCCGAAGCTCGGCTTGGAAGTCCCGAGCCGGCGCCGCGCCCTCGGTTCGGACCCCCACGCGGAGGTTGCGGCCGACAAGGTCACCGGACTCGAGCCCGGCGATGCCCTCGATGTCCAGGATCTCGTGACCGGTCAGCCCGAGGGACTCGACGTCGTCGCCTTCCAGGAACTCCAGGGGCAGCACACCCATGCCGATGAGGTTGGACCGATGGATCCTCTCGAAGCTCACGGCGATCACGGCACGGACCCCCAGCAGGGCGGGACCCTTGCCGGCCCAGTCACGCGACGAGCCCGACCCGTACTCCTTGCCGGCGAGAACCACGAGTGGCACGCCCTCGGCGGAGTAGCGAGCCGCTGCGTCGAAGATCGGGCACTCCGCACCGTCGGGGAAGTGCAGCGTGACGCCGCCCTCGGTTCCCGGAGCCACCCGGTTGCGGATGCGCGTGTTGGCAAATGTCCCGCGGACCATGATCTCGTGGTTGCCTCTGCGGGCTCCGTAGGAGTTGAAGTCAGCCGGCTCGACCCCGTGCTCGATGAGCCATTGCCCCGCAGGGCTTGCCGCCTTGATCGACCCGGCCGGCGAGATGTGATCTGTCGTCACGCTGTCACCGAGGATCGCGAGCACGCGGGCACCGAGGACGTCGGTGAGCGGCTCGGGGTCCTTGCTCATGCCGTCGAAGTACGGCGGCTTGGTCACGTAGGTCGAGGAGCTGTCCCACGCATAGCGGTGCCCTTCGGGAACCTGTAGACCCCGCCAGGTCTCGTCACCGGTGAAGACCTCCGCGTAGTCGCGGCGGAACAGGTCGGCGCCGACGGAGGCCGTCGCCACTTCGACGACGTCGTGCATTGTCGGCCAGATGTCACGGAGGAACACCGGCTCGCCGTCGTGGCCGATCCCGAGCGGCTCGGACGTGACGTCGATGTCCATGGTGCCGGCGAGGGCATAGGCGACGACGAGAGGCGGCGAGGCGAGATAGTTCATTCTCACGTCAGGGTGGATGCGCCCCTCGAAGTTCCGGTTGCCGGAGAGCACCGACACACAGGCGAGTGTGTTGGCGTTGATGGCTTCTGAGATCGCAGGCAGGAGTGGACCGGAGTTGCCGATACACGTCGTGCAGCCGAAGCCCACGAGTCCGAAGCCCAACTTCTCCAAGGGTTCTGTCAACCCGGCCCGGTCGAAGTAGTCCATCGCCACGCGTGAACCGGGAGCGAGCGTCGTCTTCACCCAGGGCTTGGAGCTGAGACCGCGCGCGACGGCGTTGCGGGCGAGCAAGCCGGCGGCGATCATCACTTGCGGGTTCGAGGTGTTCGTGCACGAAGTGATGGCGGCGATCACCACATGCCCGTGGTCGAGGGAGAACTCGGTGCCGTTCTCGAGGCGGACCGCCACGCGCCGGGAGATTCTCCCGTTCGGGCGTGCCGGCGCGTGGGGAGCAGCCGTGCCGAGGCCGGCGGCCTCTTCGGCGGTCACCGCGGTCACGTCCGCTTCGGTCACGTCCTCGCCGGCCAAGTCCGCTCCGGGGACGGCCCCCTCCGGCAGCGATCGCGGCAGCGCCTCGGCAAAACGCGCCTTTGCCTCCGAGAGCTTCACTCGGTCCTGCGGACGGGAGGGTCCGGCGATGCTCGGTTCGACGCTCGAGAGATCCAGCTCGACGTGCTCGGTATAGGCCGGGCGGGCCTCCGGATCGTGCCAGAGTCCTTGGTCTTTCGCGTAGGTCTCGACGAGCTGCAGGAGCTCGGGAGGTCGTCCCGTCAGCCTGAGATAGCGCAGCGTCTCGGCGTCGATGGGGAAGATCGTCACGGTCGAGCCGTACTCGGGCGACATGTTGCCGATGGTCGCCCGGTTCTCGAGGGGCACGCTCGCCACCCCGGGGCCGTAGCACTCGACGAACTTGCCGACGACACCGTGCCGGCGTAACAGCTCGGCGATCGTGAGGACGAGGTCGGTTGCGGTTGTCCCCTCCGGGAGCGCCCCGAACAGGCGCAAGCCGACCACGGGTGGGACGAGCATCGAGATGGGCTGACCGAGCATGGCCGCCTCTGCCTCGATGCCCCCGGCTCCCCAGGCGAGGATCCCGAGCCCGTTGACCATCGGTGTGTGCGAGTCGGTCCCCACGACGCTGTCGGGGTAGGCGGCACCGTTGCCGTCCGTGAACACGACGCGGCTCAGGAACTCGAGATTGACCTGGTGGCAGATACCTGTCCCGGGCGGGACGACGCGGAAGTTGGAGAAGGCCTGCTGACCCCAGCGCAAGAAGCGGTAGCGCTCCCCGTTCCGCTCGTACTCGATCCGGGTGTTGACCTCGAGAGCGTCGCTTCTGCTGTAGACGTCCGCTACGACGGAGTGGTCGATGACGAGGTCGACTGGCACCAGCGGGTTCACGCGATCGGGCTTGCCGCCGAGGTCCTCCACGGCGTCGCGCATGGCGGCGAGGTCGACGACGCAGGGGACGCCCGTGAAGTCCTGCAGGAGAATCCGGGCGGGTGAGAAGGCAATCTCCCGCTTGGCCGCAACGCCGGCGGCGGCGCTCGTCGCCACTGCCTCGATGTCCTGAGCGCTAACGCTCGTACCGTTCTCTTTGCGGAGCATGTTCTCGAGGAGCAACTTCACGGAGAACGGCACCTTGGCCAAGTCGCACACGGCCGCAAGGGCGTCGAGACGATGGATCTCGTAGGCATCCTCACCTACATCGAGGGTTGCCTTCGACGAGAAACTGTTGGTGCTCGTAGCGATGTCGTTCATCGACATCGACGCTACCGGCTGCGTCGGATTCAGGTAGCTGGCACATCCGGACCGACAGCTACCAGCTGGTCGAGCAGCCTCCGTAGGAGGGTCGCCAACAGCTCCCGCTCCGAGGCGTCGAGCGCTCCGAGGAGCTCGCCCAGCACGTCGCGGTGACAGGACATGGCGGCCTCCATCCGAGCTCTCCCGATGCCGGTGAGGGAGGCGAAGGCCCCGCGGCGGTCCTCCGGGCAGCTCTGGCGGTGCACGAGACCCGCCTCGCACAAGCGGTCGACCGCTCTCGTCAAGCCACTCGGCGTGAGTCGAGTCTGGGCAGCCAGATCGCTCATGCGGAGCTTGCCGCTATCACTGCGAGCCAGGCGCACGAGCACGTCGAGGCTCTGGTGCGGCAGTCCGTGGTCCCGCTCGACGGCTGGGACCACGGCTCGGCGGAGGCCGGCGGCGGTCTCGAACACGAGCCCGGCGAGGGTCACCGGGTCGCGGTAGGGAGCCTCCGGCGTCGCCGGTTCGGCCGTCGTTCGCCCGCTGGTTCGGCGATCCGTGGGCACACGCCGGATGGTAGCCGCGGAAATAGTTGCGCAGGAAAGAAACCCCGCCTCCCGATTCACCTCATCGGCACGGCCGGTACGCTCCGCTCGCATGGCACCGATCGTCGGAAGCGCCGAGGGCGGATCGCCGGCACTGCCGCCGGGCTTCTTCCGGGGGTTGCTCGATGCCTTCCCGGCGGTGCTCATGGTGCTCGACACCGAAGGCAGGATACGGTACGCCGCAGGGCAGCTCGACCGACTCGGGGACCGGACGCACGCCCAGCTTCTCGGCTCGAAAGTGGGCGATTTCGTGGCGGCAGAAGAGCGGTCGCTCGTGGAGGAGCTCGTCTCCGTCGCCGCCTCCGGACCCGAAGGCGGCGTCGTCGGCCCGGCCCGGGTGCCCTATCTCGACACCGACGGTACGACGCGCCTCACCCAGGCGTGGGTCGTCAACCCCCCATCGACCGCCGAGGTAGGCGGCCTCGTCGTCATGCTGTCACCGGAGAGCGCCTACGACTACTTCGACCAGGTGCTCCTGTCGATGGTGAAGAACGCCTCGCTCGACGAGACCTTCGGCGCCCTCGCCGAGGCACTTCGCCATCCGCCGTTCGGGGGGGAGTGCTACTTCCTCACGCGGGCCACGAACGACCGAGCAGTGAAGCGCTCGCCCGACATCGGCGAGGTTCCGGGCCCGCCGTTGGTAGGGCCCTGGGACGCCATTTGGGCCGGAGCGGGCTCGGTCGAGCACGAGAACCTGAGCCGGGTCTCCTCCCAGCTCCGCGAGCTGGCGATGAAGGCGGGATACGCGTCGGTCACGTGCCGGGCCCTGCATCCGGGTCTCGAGGAGACGACGGACGCGTGCCTCGTCGCGTGGTCCCCCGAGCATGGGCCGATGACGCCCTTCGCCCGGCGGGCGATCGAGCAGGCCGTTGTCATCGCTTCGCTTGCGATCTCGCACCGGTCCGAGGAGCAGAGCCTCAAGGACGCGGCACTCCGGGATTCGTTGACGGGGTTGGGGAACCGCAGGAGTTTCTTCGAGGTACTCGAACGACTCGTGCAGGCGGGCGAGCAGCCGGCGGTCATGTACATCGACCTCGACGGGTTCAAGGCGGTCAACGACCATCTCGGTCACTTGGCCGGGGACGCCGTCCTTCGCGTCGTCGCCCGCCGGCTCGCTTCCATCATGCGCCCGACTGACGAGCTCGCCCGACTCGGTGGTGACGAGTTCGGCGTGCTGTGCAACGGGTCACCGTCAGCGGACCAGATGGTGATGATCGCCGAGCGGGTCGTCGAGCAGCTGTCGCGGCCCCTTTCGGTGGGAGACGGGGAGACCGTCTACGTCGGGGCGAGTGTCGGGATTGCCCACGAGCTCGGCGTGGGCACATCCGTGGACACGATCCTCGGGCGAGCCGATCACGCCCTCTACGAGGCGAAGGAGCAAGGAAAGGGAAGGTGGGTGCTCGCCGCCAAGCCGGACTGACCGCCCGCCCCGGCGGGTACGACGCCAGGACCTGGTACGCTGCAGGTCAGCTCGATCGTTTCGGCGACCGTAGGCCCAGGCATGTTGGCTCGAAAGAAGTGAGGGATTTCGTGGCCACTCCAGAGGAGCGATCGCACGTCGAGAGACGTGTGACGGTCGCGCTTTCGCGACCCGCCGGCGGTATGGCCGGTTCGGTCCAGGTGCCCTATCTCGACATCGAGGGCACGACACGCCTCGCGGAGGCGTGGCTCGCCAACCGCGCCGCCGCCGCGGGAGTGGGCGGCCTCGTCGTCATGCTTCCCCCGGAGAGCGCCTACGACTACTTCGATCAGGTGCTCGTCTCGATCGTGAAGAATGCCCCCCTCGACGAGACGTTCGCCGCACTCGTCGAGGCACTGCGCCATCCGCCCTTCGGGGGAGAGTGCTACTTCCTGACACCCGGCACAGACGACCGAGCCCTGAAGCGCTCGCCGGATACCGCCGACGTGCCCGGCCCGCCGTTGCCGGGGCCCTGGGATGGCATCTGGGACGGGGCGACTCTGGTCGAGCACGAGAACCTGAACAGGCTGTCCTCCGAGCTCCAGGAGCAGGCGCGGAACGCCGGGTACGCGTCGGTGGCGTGCTTCGCGCTACACCCGGGTCTCAAGGGGCACACCGACACCTGCCTCGTCGTCTGGTCGCATGACGAGGGGCTTCTGCCTCCCCTCGCCCGTCGGGCAATCCAGCAGGCCATCGTGATCGCCTCGATCGCGATCTCGCACAGGTCCGAGGACGAGGGCCTCAAGGACGCGCTCCGGGACGCATTGACGGGGTTGGCAAACCGGTGGAGTTTCTTTGAAGCGCTCGGAGCACTCGTGCAGGCGGGCGAGCAGCCGGCGGTCATGTCCATCGACCTCGACGGGTTCAAGGCGGTCAACGACAGGCTCGGTCACCTCGCCGGGGACGCAGTCCTCCGCGTCATGGCGCGCCGGCTCGCTTCGGTCATGCGGCCGACCGACGAGCTCGCCCGTCTCGGTGGCGACGAGTTCGCCGTTCTGTGCGACGGGTCACCGTCCGCCGACCAGATGATCATGATCGCCGAACGAGTCGTCGAGCATTTGTCGCAACCGTTGGCGGTAGGAGACGGCGAGACGGTCCACGTCGGGGCGAGTGTCGGGATCGCCGCCGAGCTCGGCGTCGGGACGCCTGTGGACACGATTCTCGGGCGCGCTGATCAGGCGCTCAACGAGGCGAAGGAGCAGGGAAAGGGAAGGTGGGTACTCGCGTCAGTGTCGGACTGATCGCCTGACACGACGGTACGCCTCGGCGGAGATGGGCCGACCGCGACGAATGGGCGGGTTCAGGTGAGGGCGGAAGGGAGCGTGACGTCCGCATCCTCGACCTGGACGATCCGCCGCATGGAGGGCGCGGCGTCGCTGTCCCGTATCGTGAGGGCGACCGCGGCCGCGGCAAGTGCGATGCCCGCGGCCGTCAGGAAGGCGACGTGATATGCCGCCAGCTGCGGTGCGACGGCGTGATCGACGAGATGGAACGGCCCGACGGCTGCGACGACTGTGGTGAGCACGGCGACACCGGCAGCGCCTCCGAGCTGGCGGCCACTGTTGAAGATGGCCGACGCGTTTGCCGTCTCCGACTGGCTGATCGAGGCGAAGGCGGCAGCCCCTCCGGGCACGAACACATGCGACATCGAGTACCCGAGACAGAAGATCAGTCCCCGCATGATCCACAGCGTGTCCGGGCCGGCGCCGACCCGCGACATGCAGGCCAGGATGACGGCGACTGCTGTCAGTCCGGCAGCCATGATCCGGCGCGGACCGAGCCGCGGATACAGGCGCGTGCAGACCTGGCTGCCTGCCATGACACCGATCGCCTCGGGGAACGTCGCCAGGCCCGATGCAAGCGCCGTATGCCCGAGCCCGTACTGGTAGAAGAGCGCCACGAGGTACAAGCTCCCGAGAAACCCGGCCAGCCCGAGGAACATGACGATGTTCGTGGTGCGGAACAGCCGGTCCTTCATGAGCCGAAGGTTCAGCATCGGGCGTCGCACGCGCAGCTCCACCAGCACGAGCACGACCAACAGGACGACCCCGACGGCCCCGGTGCCGATGGCTTTGGGAGACGTCCACCCGAGCGAGGGTCCCTCGCTCATGCAGTACATGAGCGACGCGAAGCCGGCGCCCGCCAGGAGGAACCCCACCCAATCGAAGCTCCAGACCTCCCCGGACCTGTGCTCCTCGAGGAACACCGCACCGAAGGCGACGGCGAAACAGCCGATCGGGACGTTCACATAGAAGACCCAGCGCCACGACAGCTCGGTGACGAACAGCCCGCCGATGACCGGGCCGAGGGCCGGGGCGAATGCCGTCGGGACGATGAGGATCCGTGACGCCCGTATCCGCTCGTGCGGCGCGTATGTCCTGTAGAGCATCGACATCCCGACAGGCGTGAGCATCCCGCCACCCACGCCCTGCAGGATGCGGAATGCGACGAGCTCGGGGAGGCTCTGCGCCAGGCCACAGAGCGCCGAGGCGCCGGTGAAGGCCGTGATCGCGGTGAGGAGGACGCGCTTGTCCCCGAAGCGGTCGGCAACCCATCCCGACGCCGGGATGAAAACCGCCAGGCTGACGAGGAAGCTGACGACCACGGCGTCGACGGCCGTCGCCCGCACGTGGAAGTCGCGACCGAGTGTCGGGAGGGCGACGTTCACGATCGTCACGTCCATGATGGCCATGAACATCGCCGTGACGTAGACGACTCCGACCGAGACCTTCGGGTTCATCTTCTGTCGGCCTGCACGCATCGCGCTCATCCGCGGGTCGCGTCTCCAAACGCCTGGCCGTCGATCACGGCGATCCGGGAAGCCTACGGAGCCGGGTCGTTCGGGCGGTCGCCGTCTGGACCTTCGCTAGGGCCCGGCGAGGATTGCGGCCTCCTGTTCAGCTGACATGGCGGCCTCCGGGCGTCCCCGGTAGGTACCGGCGGCGCGCGCGGCCCGTACCCAATCGAGGGTGTCACGGGCGGTCTCAGGAAGCGGCCTCCACGACAGGCCGTGCGAGCGTGCCTTGGCGAGGTTCGCCGACAGCATCCCCCACGACTCGCCGCCGTCGCTCAACGGGAGCAACTCGTGGGCGCCGCGCCAGTCGACCGCAGGGGGCGGGACACCGATGCCGGCGGCGATCTGATCGAGGGCCTCCGCGAAGCTGAGGGGCGGCTCCGGCGCCGTCGCGTTGAAGACGCCGGCTGTCTGGTGCTCGACCAAGCCGACAACGAAGGCGGCGAGGTCACGACCGTCGATCACCTGCACGGGCTGGTCCGCCGCCGGCCCCAGGATCCGGCCGCCGGCGGCGACGCGCTCCACCCAGTAGGCGAACCGGTTGGTCGGGTCGTACGGCCCGACGATGTAGCCCGGTCTCACCACGCACAGGCGCTCGTCGCCGAGGAGCTCGCGAGCGGCGAGCTCACAGCCGACTTTGAGCTCGCCGTAACGCTCCAAGGTCAGCTCGTCGTCGTAGGCGGGAGGCAGGATCGGCGCCGTCTCGTCGAAGCCGGCGGCAACGGATTCGGGATAGGCGCTGATGGTGGAGATGAAGACGTACGAGCCCGCTCCGTCGCCGAGCAGCTCGAGGAGATGGCGCACCTGGCGCGGCACATAGGCGCATACGTCGACGGTGGCATCCCATTGCCGCCCGGTGAGCCCTGACATGTCGCCGTTGCGGTCACCGGCGATCAGCTCGGTGTCAGGGAACGCCTGCGGGTTGGTCTGACC
>Ga0182024_10020882_pt1 | contig 11933 bp, 10 predicted proteins | sample P32metaG_FD_120480 | JGI IMG/M metagenome (GOLD analysis project Ga0182024, IMG submission 120480) | Permafrost microbial communities from Stordalen Mire, Sweden - P3-2 metaG (Illumina Assembly) | ecosystem: Environmental > Terrestrial > Soil > Wetlands > Permafrost | place: Sweden: Stordalen... | reverse complement strand
GTCCTGATCTGTGAAAAATCCTCCGGGGCTGATGGCATTCACGCGCACTCCGCTCGGGCCCAGTTTTGCTGCAGCAAAGCGTGTCAGTTGCAACAGACCCCCTTTGTGAAAAAAGTAGTCCGGCGGCGTGCTCCAATCCAATTGCTCATACAACGTAAAATCCGGTCCGACCATTCCCTGGATCGAGCACACATTAATGATGCTACCATGACCGCGCTGGGCCATGTGTTCCCCGAACGTGCGGGTCATCATAAACACGCCAGTGGCGTTGACGACCATGCTCGCCGCAAAATCTGCCGCTGGAGAAGCCCAATCCTTCATCGGGCGCAGCACCGCATTGTTGACCAGCACGTCAACACCGCCGCCGCGCCCCACAATCGCTTCCAGTGTCTTCTCAACCGATTCCTGCACGCTTTGATCCAATTGCAATGCCGTGAGATCCAGGTCATCCTTAACCCATCGCGCCGCGTGCTGCTGGAGAGACGAAAGATTTCTGCTGGCAATGAACACCTTGGCGCCTGCTCCGGCCAGAGCCTCGACGATCTGCCGCCCATACAGCCCCGCACCGCCGGTAACCAGCGCCACCTTGCCATTCAATCTGAACAGATCCAAAACGCTCACTTGCGTGCCTCGCATTTCAAAACCGCTGGGCCGATCAATTCTTCAAATGGAAAAAGGGGCCGACGGCGGTGTTTGAACGGCAGTCGTATCATCGCCGCGGTCGTCACACCCGGAGTATCCACGCGAATAAAGGTCCTGCAGACCGGGCCATATGCGGCCAGCGGAGCGTTCACGCCCTTGGCCACGATCATTTGAAACCGTTCCGGCGCCAGGTCGCAGGAGGTGATTTGATTCAGGCTGAAGGGAGGCATTCGCAATGAATGTACCAACAGCGACAACCCACCGGCTTCGAGAACCGCCGTCGGTCCCATATCGTAGTGGCTCTTGCCGCCGTGTCGGACCTGGGTTTCGCCAAACATGCCTTCATGAAGACTTCGGATCCGCGCTTTAAGCTGTAGTGGCGGGCCATGCAATTGATCCATCTTGCCACCGACCTGCAGCTCTACAAGCGTGCCCGCGCCGCTGTCCCTGGCCAACTTTGCCGCGATCGGATCGCACAAGCACACCAGCGCTCCAACGATACGCCTGCGAACCAGCGATTGGGCGATAATCGTCCCGTCGCCCGGGGAGCCGCCGCCCACGTTGTCGCCCAGATCCAGCAGGCACACCGGCGGCGTTGATTTCTCCGCCAGATCGATTGCTTCCTCAACCCCGGGCAGCTTGGCTCGGAATTCTTGGCGATGCATGATCAGATAGTCTGCAAGCTCGTTCGCCAAACGGCGTGCCATATCCGGATCATTGTCAGTCACGGCAATGAAACTGGATCCCATCTCCGCAACATCCGCATAAGGAAATCCTAGAACCACGCCATTGCTCAGCACTTTGCCTTGCTTGAGCTGCTGATCCGCCAGGCCAATCAACTGGCGGCATGGCGGCTCCTCCGTGTGTTGGCAGGCGATATTGATGGCCACCGCTGGGAAGGCGGCACACTGAGTCGGCCGCACCTTCCCTCGCAACGTCCCAGCCATCAGCATCGCCGCCTCCACGCCCCGCTGACGCTGGTCGACGTGTGGATTGGTTCGGTACGGGATTATAGCCTGGCACGCATCAACCATCCGCGCGGATAAGTTCGCATGGGGATCAATTGTCCCAATGATGGGCAATTCGGCGCCGACCCGTTGCCGTATGATCGTCAGCCAATGGCCGTCCATATCCGGCTCGGATTCGCATACGGCGGCGCCGTGCGGAGCCACCAGCAATCCGTCTATTTCGTCGTGCAGCTGCAACTCGTCCAACATGGTGGTGAGCAAATACCGATATGTATCCGCCGTAATCGTTCCGCCCGGAGTGGCATTGGCGGCGAAAATGGGAACCGCCTCGATTTCCATCCGCTTCAAACCGTCAAAAAAACCGCCGACTTCATGATGTCCGCCTTCATAGTACGACCGCACCTCCTTGCCGCGGGCCAGAATTTCCCTGCTAAAATCCTCCAGCGTGGTTGGCCGATCCAGGAATGTGTTGGATTCATGCTGAAGAGCAATGATGCCGACGCGCATTGCACCCTCGATAGGCGTCAAAACCACGATACGTCAGGCAGGCCGCGGACCACCGGGATACGCAGTTACGTCGATTTCAAATTTAAGCAAGTCGCCCAGCACACCAATGAGCGTAGTCCGCGCCGGCAGTGGCGCCGTGAAATACTCGCGATAGATTCTATTATACGCGGCCAGATCCTGCTGGCGGCCGAGATAACTGCGCACCTGCACCACGTCGCGCAAACTCAGTCCCGCGGTAGCCAGAATCGAGCGAACGTTCTTCAGCGAGCGTCGCATCTCAGCTTCGAACGTCCCATGGACAATGCGCCCCTTGGAATCAACCGATGCCTGACCCGACACAAAGACAAAACCCCCGACCCTGACACACGCGGAATACGGAGGGCCGCCTTGGGCTTTCTTCGTTTTTGTGTTTTGTCTCGATTTAAGCTTGGTCATTTATCTTGGCGCTTGTATTCCGTATTCCAAAATTCTATATTCAGCGTAATGGAATCCGGATCCCTTGTCAAAGCATTCGCCTTACTCGAATCGCTGGCCGGCCGCGGTGGTCAGGGACCTTTGGGAGATCTGACCCTGGGTGTCGGTTTGCGAAAACCGACGGCGCATCGGATCCTTCAATCCCTTATCGCCTTGGGATACGTTCAACGCCAGTCGGGCGGCGTTTATCGCCTGACGCCAAAGCTGCGCTGGTTAGCGATGAATCGGAGCGATCGACGGCTGGCCGCGGTGGCCGAACCGGTCTTGCGCAAGCTGCGCGCCGAGACAGGCGAAACGGTGAACCTGGGCATTCTTCGGCGCAATCGCGTCTGCTACATCACGGTGCTGGAAAGTTCTCATCCCTTGCGCCGAGTCGTGCAGCCCAACCAAAGCGATCCCGTATTCACTACCGCGCTGGGGAGGGTCTTGGCTGCTCATCTGCCCGCCGCACAGCGCGAGCGGTTGCTTTGCGCGGCGCCGGTTGAACGGCGCACGCCCAAGACCGTCACGGATGTCAGCAACCTCCGCCGCATCCTGGTCAAAATTCAACAGGATGGCCACGCTGTAGAGCGCGACCAGACGGACTTGGGCGTCACCTGCATCGCTGCGGCGGTGGTAGTGCGCGGCGAACCGATCGCCGCGATCAGCCTGAGCATCCCGACCGCGCGCGTTTCCGCCGACGCCGAAGGCAGCGGGATCGCCGCGGTGCGTGCAAGCGCCGTTTCCTTGAGCCGTCTGATGATCCACCCGCGTCGCCTCAGTGCCTGAGCGCGGTGCATTCTTTGCGGAGTTTTTTTGATGGAAGCGGATACATCGTCGATCACAATTTCGATGATGCGCCAGAAGCTCTACAGCGCGGTGGTCAGCGATGCCCTGGACGCAATGGGCTGGCGTCGCCAATCACCGCGCCTTCCGCTGCTTCCAATGACGGGCATCCCCATGCTTGTCGGACGCTGTCGAACGACCCTCTGGGCTGACATGGCCCATGAAGACCCGCGGCCATACGAACTGGAACTGGCGGCGGTCGATGGTTGCCGGCCTGACGACGTGCTGATCTGCGCCGCCGGTGGATCGATGCGCTCGGGCATCTGGGGTGAATTGCTTTCGACCGCGGCACGGAACAGTGGTTGTGCCGGGGCGATTGTGGACGGGGCGGTGCGCGATATCGCCAGGATGACCGCGATGGAATTTGCCGTTTTCGCGCGCGGCGCCTGCGTCTACGATAGCCTGCACCGCCAGCGTGTCGTTGATCTCGACGTCCCAGTGGAACTTGATGGGGTTCGCTTCTCACCTGGCGACTTGGTTATCGCCGACTCCGATGGTGTGGTCGTCGTGCCGCGCGAAATAGAGCACGCGGCGATCCGCCGCGCCTGGGAAAAGGTCCACGCGGAGGATAGGACGCGTGAGGAAATCCGCGCCGGCGCCAAAGCCGCCGATGTTTTCGCCAAGTACGGGATTCTCTGAGCCGGACCTTACCATGAAAATTATGGCGAGCCAGCCCGGACTGACAATGGACGGATGCAAAGCCCGTGTGGCTCGTCTGGCCAATATTGTTGCCCGCAAGAATCTTGACGCCGCGTTGATCTCCGGCCGGCGCTATGTCCACATGTTCTGTGGTCTGTGGACGCGCGGCGTGTTCCGATCCGTGCTGTTGGTACGTGCCGATGGACACACCGTGGTTGCCACCGCCGTGGAGCGGGCATCGCCTGTTTTTGCCGATGAGGTAGTCGTCTATCCCGCGGCGCCGTTGGGGACGCTGATCGACGATCAATTCGCCGCGGCGACTGAATCCCTGACCCCTTGGCTGCGCGACCTTCATCACCTCGGTGTAGATCGCCAAATCGCCGTGCCGGCAGATGCCCGACTCCTTCTGGCAGATCTTGCTCCTGAGCTATGTTCGTTGCGGCGATTAAAGTTTCCGGACGAAATCGAAATGATTCAGCGAGGCATCCGCGGATGCGAAGCGGGTTATGCGGTTGCTCGAGAGTTAGTTCGCCCCGGCCTGACGGAATGGGATTTGTACGTGCATATCCTGACCGCTGCGACGGCCGCGGTCGGCGAGTCTATCGGCGAGCTTGGGAACGACTTTCAATCCGGCACGCCTGGCGGTCCGCCGCGCCGCCGCCCCATGCAGGTTGGAGAACTTTTGCCGCTCGATCTATCCGTCGTGGTACGTGGTTATTCCTCCGACTTATGCCGCACGTTCGCGGTCGGTTCTCGTCCTACGGATTTGCAGCGCGAGGCGCATCGCCGCGTTCTGGCGGCGCTGGCCACTGTGGAGCGCTCGGTATCGCCTGGCGTCAGTTGCTCCGAACTCTATCGCGATATCGCCTCGACGCTTACCGCTGGACGCGATTGGGCATTCCCTCACCATCTTGGCCACGGCATCGGCATCAAAGCCCATGAGGCGCCCAGGATCAATCCACACTGGAACGATGTTTTCCAGAAGGGCGACGTTTTCACCGCTGAGCCGGGGCTATATGCGGACGAGCTTCGCGGCGGTGTGCGCGTTGAGCGGGATTATCTGGTGACCGAGACGGGCGTTCGCGCATTGTGCGAGTTTCCGCTCGATCTGTGAAAGGCCGCAAGACCAGGCATGGAATTGGTTTCTCAAACATACGGTGCCGGCAAACCACGACTGTTAATCACGGCCGGTGTTCACGGGGATGAGTACGAGCCCATGGCAGCACTCGACACACTGCGCCACCAACTGCCTGCGATGCAAATCCACGGAACAGTAACGCTCGTTCCGGTGGTGAATGCCGCGGCGTTTGAATGCGGTGATCGTGTTGCAGAAGACGGGTTGGATCTGGCCCGCGTTTGTCCCGGCAAGCTCGATGGCTCGATCACGCAGCGCGTCGCGCACGCTCTGAGTCAATTGATCCGTAACGCCAATTATTACGTCGATTTGCATTCGGGCGGCAGGGCTCTGAAGCTAATGCCGTTGGCTGGTTACATGCTGCACCCTGATGCATCAGTTCTTGCTTCGCAACGCCGAATGGCGCGCGCGTTCAATCTGCCGCTGATCTGGGGGACCAGCCCCGCGCTGCAAGGCCGTTCCCTTTCGGTGGCGCGGGATGCAGGCGTTCCGGCAATTTACGTCGAACACGGCGGCGGTGGCGGTTTCGATGCGTCGGCGGCCGAAGACCTCGTCCACGGATGCTTGAACGTAATGGCACAGCTGCAGATAATTTCGGGCAACTCGCCGCCCGATCGGGTGAAATACACCATTGAGGATCCGCGGCCGTCCAGCGGGCATCTTCAAATCAATTATCCGGCTCCAATGGCAGGTCTTTTCCAGCCGCGCCAGCTGCTGGGTGAAAATGTTCGTGCCGGCCAAACCCTCGGCTGCTTGCACGACGTTATCACAGGACATTGCCACAACGTACTTGCCACCGAGGGTGGGCTGGTTGTGATGCTGCGCGCCTGGCCGCGCGTACGAACCGGTGACGCGCTGGCCACTGTCGTGCCGATGGAAGGATCGCAAGGTGACTAGATCAGTCGCAATGATCACCGGGGCTGCTGGCGGAATCGGCCGGGCGCTGATCGAGGAATTTTCTCGCCGTTCCTACGACTTGATCATCACCGACCGAGATAGCGCCGCAATCAAGAGTATCGCTGATGCCAACGGGGGCCCGGGTAAAATAATTTCTTCGGCGGGCGATTTGTCGGATTTGAAATTCGTCGAATCGCTCGTCGACTGCTGCGCAAGGGAACTGGGAGGGCCCGATGTGCTGATCAACAACGCGGCGTGGCGCGAAATCATCACGATGCGGGAAATCTCCCTGGAATCATGGGAAAAAACGCTGCGCGTCTGCCTGACTGCGCCGGCTTTTCTGGCCCGCTGGGCGGCAGCAGCGATGGAAAAGCGCGGCGGCGGCGCTATCGTGAACGTTTCCAGCATCATGGCAAATCATGCCAACGGTCTGGCGCCGGCATATGTCGCCGCCAAGGGCGGACTGAATTCTCTGACCGCTGACCTGGCCGCTCTCTACGGCTCGCGCAATATTCGCGTGGTATCGGTTGCTTTGGGCGCAGTCGATACCGCCATGAGCGCAGACATCGCAGCTGAATCATCAACCGCGGCGGAAATTCGATCCTGGTCCGAGCAGATGATCAGCCTTGGGCGTTGGGCCAACCCCGCTGAAGTCGCTCGAGCGATCGCCTGGATGGCCAGTAATGAGGCTTCTTATTTGAGCGGGACGACGGTCACGCTCGACGGCGGTTGGAGCCGCCAGCTTTATCCCCGCTCCTTACAACGCAAGATAAGGCCCGACCAGTTTGGCGAATAATTTTATGTGGCGCTGGCCCTTTCTCGCATCGCTGATTCCGCCGGAGTTTCGCCTAAGCCTGGGCGAGGGGAACACGCCGCTGCTGCGCTCGCGCCAGATCGGCGCCTCATTGGGATTAGAACATCTGCTGCTCAAATGCGAAGGGCAAAATCCCAGCGGGTCCTACAAGGATCGCTTCGCCGCCGTAGCAGTTTCCAACATGCTGCGCGAGGGCATGCGCCGCTGCATCGCCACGTCCAGCGGCAACACCGGTGCGGCGCTGGCCGCATATTGTGCCGCGGCGGGCATCGATTGCCAAATCGCCATCGTCGAAACCGCCCCGGATCAGAAGCTTAAACAGATGGGGGCGTACGGAGCGCGTTTATTCAAAGTCCGCGGTTTCGGCGTCGATCCGCAGATTACCGCGCGGGTTTTCCAGACGATTCAAAGCCGCGCACGGCAACTTGGCGCGGCGCTTCAGATCAGCGCGTATGCCTATTCAGAGGTGGGAATGCGCGGCGTGGAGACGATTTCCTATGAAATTGCCGAACAAGCCGCCGAGGGCATCGATCACGTTTTCGTACCAGCGGGCGGCGGTGGATTGACTCTGGCGATTGCACGGGGCTTTGCGTCGCAGAATCGGCGCGGGCCACGTGTGCACTGCGTGCAGCCGCGGGGCAATGACACAATCGCCACGCCATTGCGCCAGGGCGCCGCCCGGGCACGGAGCGTGGAATGTGCGACGCTGATCAGCGGATTACAGGTGGCCAATGTCATCGATGGAGACCAAGCCATCGCCGCATGTCGCGCGTCGGGTGGTACAGGGTATATCGTTACCGATGAAGCGGTCTGGGAAATGCAGCGCCGGCTGGCCCAGGATGAAGGTATTTTCTGCGAGCCGGCCGGCGCCGTGGCATTGGCCGGCGCGGTCGAGGCTCTGAATCGCGGGGAGATTTCTCGCCACGATCGCATTTGTTGTTTGGTGAGCGGAAACGGGTTCAAGGACATTGCATCGCTGGATCGCATCCTTGAAAAATCGTTGTGTCCCACAGTGGACTTATCCGAATTGGAAGCAAACCCATGTTCGATCTGACCGGGAAAATCAGTGTGATTACAGGGGCCGGATCTGGGATCGGCCAGGCGATCGCGCGCTGTTTTGCCGGGGCCGGTGCGATCGTGCACGTGCTCGATCGGGACGGCGATGCGGCGGCACGGACGGCGGGCGAATTGCCCCGCGCCAAAGCTCATCGTGTCGATATTTCGGATGAAACTCTGGTCGCTGACGCGGCGAAAGAAATCCTGGACGAACACGATGGCAAGGTGGACGTCCTGGTGAACAACGCCGGGATCGGCCATGTGGGTACGCTGCTAACCACCACCGCGCAAGACCTGGATCGTCTGTATCGAGTGAACGTGCAGGGCGTGTTGCTTATGACTCGCGCATTTTTGCCGGCGATGATCGCGCGGAGCCGGGGATCGGTAATCAACCTGGCTTCGATCGGCGGGATCGTCGGTATTCGCGATCGGCTCGCCTATTGCACGACCAAGTTCGCGGTGGTGGGAATGACCAAGTGCATGGCGCTGGACCACGCGACCAGCGGAGTGCGCTTCAATGCGATTTGCCCGGGACGCGTGGAAACACCTTTCGTGACGGCGCGGCTGAGTGAATACGCTGATCCAGTTCAGGCGCGCCAACAAATGGCCGGGTCGCAAGCCATTGGCCGCATGGGTCGCCCCGAAGAAATCGCAGCCGCCGCACTCTACCTGGCCGCCGATGAATCGCAATTCGTGACCGGCAGCGACTTCATTATTGATGGGGGATTCTCCGCCGGAAAATAGCATCCTCTATTTCCCATAACCTTCGGAACGGATCATTTTATGAACGCACTCAAATGGACGTCGTGTTGGCGGTTGGGATTTGCGCAACTGGCGGGTCTGGTGCTACTGAGCGCAGCGGCATTAAGTGATCGGGCCGCGGCGGAGGTTGTCGCGCCGTCTTGGCCGCAGGAGGCCACTCAACGCCTGCTGATTCGCACCGATCCTATCGACATCGGTAATCGCGCCAAGGAAGCAATGGTCGCGTCGTTGCATCTAGACTTTAGCCGGTATTCCAAGGGAACGGTTGATCTGTCCAGCCTGATGGTGCGACAGTACGATCCTCAAACTGGCCAGATCATCGATCCGCGTAATAATGCGTTCGCGCGTGATCCGGGCGATGTGCCCATGCGGTTTTATGATGATCAGGTGCCTTACGATTTTCCCAAGTGCCAAGGTTATATTGATCACACCACGGGCGACTCTCTTCCGGTGATATCGATGCCGGGCTGGGGACGGTTATTCAATACGATTGGCGATGGCAAGGGCGGTCAAGTTGCCTGGGCACATACCCAAGTTGGGAATCAAGCCGCCTATTACGAGATTTCCTACAGAGAACTTCCGCCGGGCGCCGCTCAGCGGATGCCGCCGGCAGGATTTCTTGGTGATGGGATCAATCGCTGCACACCCGAGGGAGAGGGTTTCGCGCCTTTGCTCAAAGGTCGCGCCGCCGTCGGCGATCTGAGCGGCACTGGATTGACCGACCTGGTCCTAGGAAACGACGCCGGCACTCTTTTGTGGTATCCCAACCACGGGACCGCCCAGGAACCGCGCTATGACGGCGCTAAGTTCCTTTGCACAGAGGATGGCAAGCCCATCGATGTCGGCTGGAGTTCCGCGCCGGAATTGGTCGATTGGGACGGTGATGGTTTGCTTGATCTGATCATCGGTGCGGAAAAAGAAGCCGTGCTTTTCTACAAGAACGTGGGGGATCGACACCATCCCGTATTTCGTAACATGGGCCTGCTGAAATTGGCCGATGGCACAAACCTGCGTGTGCCCCACACACCCTGCGATACGGACCCACAGAACAAAATTTATGCCGTGGATTATGAGCCGGTTCCTCACGTTGTAGATTGGAAGGGCAGCGGAAAACTCGATCTGTTGGTGGGAGGATACATCACGGGACGAATTTTTTACTACGAAAACGTCGCTTCCTCGGCAAAGGATCCGCCACGGTTGGTCTTCCGCGGTCCACTGCAGGCGGATGGAAAAGATCTGGATGTCGCCTGGTGCGCCGCGCCCTGCACGGGCGATTTCCGCCACGTCGGAAAACTGGACCTGATCACAGGGTCGATGCCGATCACCCCCGGCGGCGGTGATTCGTCCGATCCCGATAAATTCTTGATCTACTACGAGAACATTGGCACACGGCAAAAGCCGGTGCTTCATCAGGTACCGTTTCCGGCCAAAGGTAAATTCGCCTTCGGTGCACTTGCATCGCCCCGCGCCGTCGATCTCTATCACAATGGTCTGCTGGATTTGGTGGTCAGCGTGAACAATGAGGTGTTGATCCTTCCAAACATCGGAACGGCGGCGCAACCGCTTTTCGACGCAACGGTCAAACCGTTGAGCAGCGCCTGGGGCAACTCGGAGTTGCCGTTTGACCCCACATTCATTGATTTTAATGGCACCGGTAATCCCGACATGTTTGCCCATGACCGCATTTTGCTGAACAGTGGACGAGGGTTTCCCGGGATTTTTGACAAGACCGTGCCATTGCCGGGCGCGGAGCGGATCAATCATCTCATTCCACGCGGGGATTCCTGGGACATGCGCGCATTCGCCGACATCGACGGGGATGGCAAACCGGACATTCTAGTCGCCGATGCCGACGGCTACATCTGGTTCCATCGCAATATCGGTACGAAGCAGAGCCCGGCGTTCGATCCCAAAGGGGAACGACTGAAGACCAGCGCCGGAGAGCTTGTGCGGGGCGGGATTCCTCCCGGCGACGCCGCCCCGTTCGATCTCCTTCAAGGCGGCCGATGCCAGATGGCCGTGCTGGATATGAACCACACGGGGATGGCGGATCTGGTTTTGTCGGACGAGTACGGGATAATCCGTTTGTTTGTGCATGACCCGGCGGTGAAGCCTGGCCAAACGCCCCGCTTTCTTCCGCCTATTGAAATGCCTCAGGTGGAGCAGGAGCGTTTGATCGTGCGTCGTGTTGATTGGAATCATGACGGGTGGGACGGCCTGCTTTACGTGTACGCGGACTGCCACTATTACGTGCTACTTAACGAACCGGGTGCCGATGGCTCGCGGCATTTTGGCCAGCCCCGCAAGCTCAATGTACCGCCGGGCTGTGGCGATCCGTTCCCTTCCATCGTCGATTGGAACAATGACGGCGACAACGATTTGCTCCTTAATCAATATGGATACACCCGCTTAATCGAGCAATCGTTCATTGAGCATGGGTATATCCCTGGGCAGATTTTGGCCGCCGAATCGCGGTCCAATCCTCCCGGGGATTTGCATCCCGCCCGTAACTAAAGGCGCGACGCCAAGTTTATCATCGGCCGGCCGGAGGTACGCTCACGCGCGCTGACCAGATGTTTCCGTACTGCTGATCATCGGAGACAATGATTTCTGTCCAAACAACGATTAGCGTCCCGTCGGGGGTTTGGATCACAGACGGGTAAGTGACCTGGTGTTCCTTGGCCTTGGGCCGAGGAATTGCTTCGGCCAGAAAAAGCGGGCTGCCTCAGGTCTGACCATCGTCAGCGGATATGCGGATGGTGAGTGGTGTGCGCAATTTTGGACCGCACGGGCTGTGCGTCAGCGCAATCCGCCCGTCGGCAAGGCGAAAGAGATTGTTCGATGACGCAGCCGCCGGCAGGTCGGTCTTCGCCGGCTGTGACCAGGACTGGCCCTTATCGGAGGAATAGGATCGCCAGATGAAGCCATCGTGCGTCCGGGGGGATCATCAAGACGCGCCCAACCGATACTTCGGCGATGGTAGGCTCGTCGGCGCCGGCGGGTGAAGTAACGGGTTCTCCAAGCGTCCAAGTTTTGCCGCCATCTATGGAGCGAAATGTTCGAGCCTGATACTGATCGCCGTTATCTTTCACCGGATACACGGGATCTTCATCGCCGTTGTCTTTCACCGTGTACACGGGAAGGAGCAGCTCACCTGAACTGAGCTTAATGCCGTTGCTTCTACAGAAGAATGTTCCGGGGCATTGGGAGAGTC
>Ga0182024_10020881_pt1 | contig 11934 bp, 13 predicted proteins | sample P32metaG_FD_120480 | JGI IMG/M metagenome (GOLD analysis project Ga0182024, IMG submission 120480) | Permafrost microbial communities from Stordalen Mire, Sweden - P3-2 metaG (Illumina Assembly) | ecosystem: Environmental > Terrestrial > Soil > Wetlands > Permafrost | place: Sweden: Stordalen... | reverse complement strand
TCAGGTCGAGCACGCGGACGCCGGCAAGGCAATTCAGTGGGGCGGCGGCGGTCATGGGTCACTCCATAGGTCAGCGATGTGCTAACGATAGCGAAGCGTGCGGAGGGATGCCATGCGCGTGAGGCTCTACGAGAACTACCGCTTCGTGCTGTACGCGCCGTTCTACGCGGCGCACGCGCTGGGCGCGTACGAGCAGGAGGGGGTCGAGGTCGAGCTCCTGCCGTCGCCGGGGCCGGGCCGGGCCGAGGCGGCGCTCGTCGCCGGCGAGGTCGAGGCGATGTGGATGGGGCCGATCCGCATCATGAAGGCGCACGAGCAGGATGCCGCCTCGCCGCTCACCGCTTTCGCCGAGGTGGTATGCCGCGACCCGTTCTCGCTCATTGGGGCGACGCCCAGCCCCGGCTTCAAGCTCGCCGATCTGCTGGGAAAACGCTTCGCCAGCACCAGCGAGGTGCCGACGCCGTGGCTTTGCCTCGAGGGCGATCTGCGCGCCGCGGGTATCGACCCGGCGCGACTCGAACGGCTAATCGGCCGCACGATGCCGGAGAATGTGGCCGGCCTGCGGAGTGGCGATATCGATGTCGCGCAGCTGTTCGAGCCGTTTGTCGAGCTGGCGGTGCGCGGCGGCGCCCATGCCTGGCTGCCGGCGAGCGCGCGCGGCCGCACCAGCTACACCGTGTTCGCGACGACACGGCAGCGCCTCGCCGCCGATCCCGAGCCGTTTCGCCGCATGGTACGGGCAATCCACCGGACGCAGCGCTGGGTGCACGCCCAGCCAGCGGCGGCGCTGGCCGAGCTGATCGCCGGCTATTTTCCGACGCTCGACCGTGGGGTGCTCACGGGATCGCTCGAACGCTACAAGGCGCAAGGGGTATGGGGCATCGACCCGATCCTTCCCAAAGAGGGTTTCGACCGGTTGCAAAGTGCGCTGATCGCGAGCGGTTTTCTCGCCCGCTCCGTCCCCTTCACCGATTGCGTCGACAACCGGCTGGCGGAGGAGGTTGTCCAGTCAGGCGCAACAACTTGAACCGTCCCGAAACGTTACATCAGGCTTGGCCTCAACTGGCGCCGCAGCTACATTCGACATGAAAGATGCGCGCCGCGTTGCCGCCGAGGATCGCCTCGCGCTCGGCTTGGGTGAGCACGGTGCGGTCGACGACACCCCTTGGCTCCAAATCGCCGATGCCGAACGGGTAGTCCGAGCCGAGCATCACCTTATCGGCGCCCACCAAATCGCACAGGAATCTCAGCGCCAGCGGCTCGAACAGCACGGTGTCAAAATAGAGCCGGCGGAAATTTTCCTCCGGGTCGGCGTATTCGGGGTGGATCGCCTTGTTGCGCTTGAGCCGCCCCAGCGCGTAGGGCAGCGCCCCGCCGGCGTGCGATAAGAGAAGGCTGACGCCGGGAAACCGGGTCAGATGGCCCGAGAACAGCAGCCGCGCCGCCGCGATCGTCGTGTCGGCGAGGCGGCCGACCGCGTTGATCAGATCGTAGCCGTCGAGCCGGTCGTCACTGCAGATGTAATGCGGGTGGAGGAAAATGCCGGCGTTGCGCGCCGAGGCGACCTCCCAGAACGGATCGAGCGAGGGGTCGTCGAGATTGCCGCCGACGCCCTTCGGCTGGGTCGCGATCATCGCGCCGTGGAACCCGGCGTCGAGCGCCTCCTCGAGCACCTTCGCCGCGAGCGCGCCGTCCTGCAGCGGCACCGTGGCGAGGGCGGAGAGCGCCGGCAGCGACGCCGCGTCCTTCGCCATATGCTCGTTGTAGAAGCGCGCCCAGTCGGCGCCCTCGGCGGGCGGCAAATCGTAGCCATAGACATCGGTCCAGCCGCCGACCAGCTGGTGGTCGACCCGCGCCTTGGTCAGCCACTCGCGGCGCTGGGCGAGATCATGCAGGCGAGGCTGGATCGGCCGGCCGGGGCCGCCGGCGTTGAACTCCATGCGCGGCGCCGCGGCGTCATGCAGCTTGATCGAGGGAAACAGCCGCTTCTCGGCACGCAGCGCGTCGAGCAAGCTCGCCGGCACGACATGGGCATGAGTGTCGATGATCATTCCTTCACCTCCGGATCGGAGCAATTGCCGTCGCCGAACAGCACCGCGCGACCGCACGGCGAGCCGAACACTTTTGCCTCATTGTGCGGCGCACCGTCGATGACCCAGAGGCGCTGACGGAACGCGGCGCCGTTCCGCAGTTTCATAGCCGCGACAAAGGCCTGCATGCGCGCGAAGCGCGTCGGCCCCTGGGCCTCGCCGGCGCAGCTCTTGTCGAGCAGCCGGTGGTTGGGGTTGGTGTCGTCGGCACCGACGAGATAGACGACGTCACGCGCGATGTAGCGCTGCTCGATCGACGCTATTCCTTGCCTGGTTGTGCCGAGCGCGTAAGGCGGCAAGCCGCCGGCGAGGCCATATTTCCAGCGATTGAAGTTCGGACACTCGGCGGCGCCCGGGAACGGACCCAAATCGCCGTCGGGCAGCGGTCGCTCATCGTCGAAAAACGCGTAGGTGTTGGGGCTGCCGACGACATAGCGCAATGGGAGCGCGTCCTCAGCCTTGCCGAGCGCGGCATAGCGCTGAACGACCTGGCCGCCGGCGGAAAATCCGGCGAGCACGATTTGCCCGAGGTTCGGCAACGCTGCCCGATCGGTCAGCCGGGCGAGGATCTCATCGAGCGCGTCAAAGGCGCTGAGTGGGGCGGGCGCGATCGCCGGCTCGCCGTCGAGCCAGTGCTCGCGATCCCAGCGGAGGATCGCATCGGGCAGGTGATGCGCGGCGATGTCCTCGGGCGTCAGGAACTGTGGCGCGACGACCAGCGTGTCGGCCGGCGGTCCGAAACCCATCATGTTGCGCGCGTAATCGACGGCGTTACGCTCATAGCCGTGCACGACGATGACGACGCGATGCACCTCGGGCAGCGGCTGCGACCAGTCGCGCGATACGAAGATGGGCAGCTGCGCGTCACCGATCGTCAACCGACCGTCGACCACCGCGGCGACCGGCGGCGGCACCGGCACATCCGCCAGCGCGGCGCTCGCGACGAGGGCGGTCGCGATGGTTAGGGCGCAGGCCAGCCGCATCGCTCAGCCCGCCTCCCATAATTTTTCGCCGATCGGCCGATAGAACTGCAGCCGCGGGTCGCGCCGCGCCAGGTCGAGCAGCGGAGCCGGATCATCGATGACCGCGAGAGCGAATTCGTCGGCGTCGCGATCGAGCCCCGTCGCCTTGGTCCAGGCGAGCGAAATACCCGCCGGCAAGGCGATGTCGCGGGCGTTTTCGAGCCGCAGCAGATGCGTCCCCGCCGGCACATCGGGCGTTTCCGCCAGCCCCTCGAGCAGGTTGCGCCGCCAGTTCGAGTGCCGCTCGCGCCACTCGCCGGTCGAGCTTGGGCTGCCGCGCGAGCGGTATTCGGGGCTGTCGAAGATCGCGCCGCTATCGACCTGGTGCAGCGCCAGATAGGGCGCCGGCGCCGGCAGGATCGACTGGAAGCGCTGCGACGCGCGAAACCCCGGCACGCTCAGCAGCACCTTGATATGGGCGAGATACCATTCGTGCCACTCCGCCTCGCGGTCGCCGAGCCGCATATCCATCTCGACCATGTAGATCACGGCGTTCCCCTATGGTGTCATCGCCAGCCGCCGGCAAGCGACGCGGCAATCTCGTTCAGTTTGCCCTCCGCGGCGCGAGATTGCTTCGTCGCTCCGCTTCCCGCAATGACGTGGTGTACGCCGACGCCGTCTTTGTCATTGGAGGCGCAACGAGTAGACTGGAACAAAGGTCGAGGGAAAGGAAGCGCGCGATGCCCGATGCAAAGATGGCTCGCAGCGGAGCCGCGCCGAATTACGCCGAGCTCCTGGCGCGCGCCGAGGCGTTGATCCCGGTATTGCGCGAGCGCGCCGCCCGCGCCGAGGAATTGCGCCGGCTGCCCGACGAGACCATAGCCGATCTGCACCACGCCGGCCTGTTCCGCATCCTGCAGCCGAAGCGGGTGGGAGGGAGCGAATTACCGTTCCGGCACCTCGTCGAGCTGGTCGCGGTGATCGCCCGCGGTTGCGGCTCGACCGCCTGGGTGCTCGCCAACCTGGCGGCGCATCACTGGCTCTTCGGCATGTGGCCGCGCCAGGCGCAGGACGAAGTCTGGGGCCAGTCGCCCGACAATCTGATCGGCTCGGCGCTGATCTTCCCGCGCGGCCGGGCGCACCCGGTCGATGGCGGCTATCGTCTCAGCGGGCGCTGGCCGTTTTCGAGCGGGGTCGACCCCGCTTCGTGGAACCTGATCGGCGGGATCGTGCAGGATGAGGAGCGCGGCACCACCGCCCCGCGCATCTTCCTCTTGCCGGCCAAGGACTACACCATCATCGACACCTGGCACGTGATCGGCCTCTCCGGCACCGGCAGCAAGGATGTCGCGGTCGACGACGTGTTCGTGCCCGATTACCGCACGCTCGCGGTCGACCAGATCGCCGGCGGCCCCAACCCCGGCAGCGCGGTCAACGCGGCGGTGCTGTATCAGCTCCCGGCGTTGAGCCTCTTCGCCTTCTGCATCGCCGGGGTCTCGCTCGGCATCGCCCAGGGCGCGATCGAACATTTCATCGAGACGACACGAACCCGCCTCTCGAGCTATAGCGGCCGCAACGTAGCCGATTTCAACACCGTGCAGGTGCATGTCGCCGAGGCCGCGGCGCTCGCCGACGCGGCGCGCGCGATCATGCTCCGCGACTGCGACGAGGCCACCGACAGCGTCGCAGCGGGCCGGATGCCCGATCTCGAGCACCGCGCCCGCTATCGTCGGGACGGCGCCTTCGCCGCGACGCTGTGCACCAAGGCGGTCGACATCTTGTTCGCCGCGACCGGCGGCGGCGCGATCTATGCACGCAACCCGTTGCAGCGCGCCTTCCGTGACGTGCACGCCGCGAACGCGCATTATGTGCTGAACTGGGACATCAACGGGGCTATGTACGGCCGCGTCGCGCTTGGCCTGCCGCCCGATGCGACGCTCTAAGCCCACACCGCGACGCCCTGAGCCGAAAGTCGAGGAAGTCAGCGTGCCAAACGATCTACCCGGCAGCCACAGCGCGACGGTGCACAGCACCTCGGCCGAGGGCTTCAACGCGCGCGAATTGCGCAACGCGCTCGGCTCCTTCGCGACCGGCGTCACGATCATCACGACGCGCGACCGCGACGGCAAGCTGCACGGCATGACCGCGAACTCGTTCACCTCGGTCTCCTTAAGCCCGCCTTTGGTGCTGTGGAGCAGCTCGCTCTTCGCGCAGAGCCTGCCGGCCTTTCAAGAAGCCAGCCATTTCGTCGTCAACATCCTGGCTTTCGACCAAATCCCGCTGTCGAACAAATTCGCCAAGCAGAGCGACGACAAATTCGTCGATGTCGACCACATCATCCCGGAATCGGGCGCCCCGGTGCTGATCGGCGCGGCGGCGCATTTCGAATGCCGCAACGAATTCCGCCACTACGGCGGCGACCACATCATCTTCATCGGCCATGTCGAGCGCTTCGCCTACACCGACCGGCCGACGCTGCTGTTCTGTCGCGGCAAATACATGCGCGGCGAGCCGATCATGCAGGACTGAACGATGGCGGACCCGCGCAACGTCGCGATGATCGGGCTCGGCATCATGGGCGGGGCCATCGCGCGCAATTTGATCGCCGCCGGGTTTTCGGTCGCCGGCTATGATGTCGACGCCGGCAAGATGGAAGCGCTGGCGCGCGACGGCGCGCGCGGCGCCAGTTCGGCGGCTGGCGCGGTTGGCGGCGCTTCGATCGCGCTGACCTCGCTGCCCAGCGTCGAGGCGCTTGACGCCACCGTCGCCGAGCTTGTCGCCGCGCCGCAGCCCGGCCTCGTCGTCGTCGAGATCAGCACCTTCCCGATCGAGGCCAAGGAGGCGGCGCGCGATCGGCTCGCCGCCGCCGGCATGATTCTGCTCGATTGCCCGCTATCGGGCACCGGCGCACAGGCGGTGACCAAGGACCTCGCGGTCTATGCCAGCGGCGACGAGGCCGCGTTCGGACGTTGCCGCGAGATGTTCGCCGGCTTCGCGCGGGCGACGCACTATCTCGGCGGGTTCGGCAACGGCAGCCGGATGAAGTTCGTCGCCAATCTGCTGGTCGCGGTCCACAACGTCGCGGCGGCCGAGGCGATTGTGCTCGGTGTCAAGGCCGGGCTAGACCCCGCCCGCATCCTCGAAGTCATCTCCAGCGGCGCCGGTAATTCGCGCATCTTCGAGCTGCGCGGGCCGATGATGGCGAAGGGCGTCTACACCCCGCCGACCGCGACGATGCACGTGCTGCAAAAGGATAGCGGCATCATCGCCGAGTTCGCCCGGTCGCTCGGCGTGTCGACGCCGACGCTCGATGCCGCCGCACCGCTTTACGGCGAGGCCGAGAAAGCCGGCTACGAGCACGACGACGTCGCCGCGGTGCATGCGCTGCTCGCCCGCCGCGCCGGACTATGACCGAGTTCGAGAAGGAACGAGACCATGCTGACCGATGCCCAACGCGCCGCTTACCGCAATGACGGTTTCATCGTCGTGCCGGATGTCTTCTCGGCGGGCGAGATCGCCGAATTGCGCGCAGTGACCGACGAGTTTGTCCGCGCCTCGGCCAAGGTCGCGGCGAACGACGAGATCTACGACCTCGAAGACACCCACTCCGCCGCCGAGCCGCGAGTGCGCCGGATCAAGACGCCGCACGCACATCATGACGCCTATCTCCGCGCCAGCCGCAGCCCAGCGGTCGTCGCGATCCTGGAAGAATTGTGGGGCAGCGTGCGCTACGACACCGGCAAGCTGAACCTCAAATCGGCCGGCTACGGCGCGCCGATCGAGTGGCATCAGGACTGGGCGTTCTACCCGCACACCAATGACGACCTCGCCGCGGTGGGCATCATGCTCGACGATTTCACCATGGAAAACGGCCCAATGATGGTGATCCCGGGCAGTCATCACGGCCCGATCCATGACCATCACGGCTCCGACGGTTGCTTCTGCGGAGCGATCGATCCCAACGCCGCCGGGCTCGACCTGTCGCGCGCCGTGCCGTGTCTCGGCAAGGCCGGGTCGGTCACCATCCACCATGTCCGCGCGGTGCACGGCTCGGCGACCAATTTCTCCGGGTTGGAGCGGCGCTTCCTGCTCTACCAGTACCGCGCCGCCGATGCCTGGCCGCTGCTCGGCTTCAAGGACGGGATCGAGAAGTTCGACACGCTGCTGTTGGCCGGCGAGCCGACCTTGGCGCCGCGCCTCGCGCCGGTACCGGTGCGCCTGCCGCTGCCGCCAGCGGCGAACCAGGGCTCGATCTACGAGAACCAGCGCACCACCGGCCGCCGCTATTTCGCCACCGCCGACGAAGCGCCGCGCGCCGTCGCGGCGGAGTAGGCGCCGAAGCAAAATCGGTGTCAGCGAGACGATACGCCAATGCCGACCGGCCGCAGTAGCCAATCCCTTAGGTAATCGCAGTCATGCCCGGACCCCTCCACGGATACCGCATCGTCGACCTGACTCAGAATGTCGCCGGGCCGCTGGGGACGATGATCCTCGGCGACCAGGGCGCCGACGTGATCAAGGTCGAGCCGCTCGAAGGTGGCGACGCGACCCGCTCCTCGGCGCAGAAGCGCAACGGCTTCTCGACCGCGTTCCTCAACAACAACCGCGACAAGCGCTCGATCGCGCTCGACCTAAAAGCCGCGGCCGGTCGGCGCGCGTTGCTCCGCCTGTGCGAGAAGGCCGACATCTTCGTGCAGAATTTCCGACCCGGCGTCGTCGAGCGGCTCGGCCTTGACGAGGCGGCGGTGCGCGCGGTCGCGCCCAACATCGTCTACGTCTCGATCAGCGGCTTTGGCGAAATCGGCCCCTACGCGCAAAAGCCGGTCTACGACCCGATCATCCAGGCCTATTCCGGCCTCGCGACCGTGCAGGCTGGCGCCGATGATGTGCGGCCGCGCATGCTGCGCACCATCCTTCCCGACAAATTGACCGCGATCACCGCCTCGCAGGCGATCACCGCCGCGCTGCTGGCGCGCGAGCGCACCGGCAAGGGCCAGCATGTCCGGTTGTCGATGCTCGAAGCGGTGCTCGCCTTCCTCTGGCCCTCCGACATGGGCGACCAAACCTTTGTCGGCGACGAGCCGGCGACCCAGGAGAAAGCCAGCGCCACCGACCTCGTCTACGAGACGAATGACGGCTGGATCACCGTCGCGGTGCAGACCAACGCGCAATGGGTCGCGCTGACCGAGGCGCTCGGCACGCCGGAATGGCTCGACGACGAACGCTTCAAGACCCCGGCGCTGCGCCACAAGAATGTCGAGGCGCGCCTCGCGCTGACCCAAGAGGTGCTGAAGGCCGGCTCCTCCGAGCATTGGCTCGACCGGCTGACCAAGGCCGGCGTGCCGTGCGCACCGGTGCTGACGCGCAACCAGGTGATCCGCGCGCCGCAGGTCGAGGCGCTCGGCCTCGTCGTCGAGACCGATCACCCCCGCGCCGGCAGGCTGCGGCAAATGCGCAACGCCGCGCGCTTCGAAGGCACCCCGGCCGCGACCCGCCGCGGCGCCCCGGCGCTCGGCGAGCACAGCGAGGAAATCCTCGCGGAGGCCGGCTACTCGGCGGCGGAGATTGCCGGGCTCAGGGCCGACGGCGTCATCGGCGGCTAGCTCGTGTTCGTGTTATCCCTGGCTTGTCCCGAGGATGTCAGCTCACTAATGCGGCAAGCCCATCAGGACGCTGTAGCCGCTCCAAATAATCTCGATGCCGATGCACAACAGGATGAATGCCGACAGCCGGATCATCACATTGATCCCGCTCGCGCCCAGCAGCGACACCATGCGGTCGGCGAAGCGGTAGCAGAGGAACACGGTGAACGCGATCGCCGCCAGCCCGGCGGTGGCCGATCCGGCGACGAGCGCGACCTGGGTCGGATCGGTCAGGCTTTCCGGCCGCTGCGCGCCCAAGGCAATCGCCACCGAGATCGAGCCCGGCCCGACCGTTAGAGGCATCGTCAGCGGATAGAACGCGTCTATCGGCGCTTCTTCGTCGACATTGCCGGTGCTGTTCGTCGGCTCGACCCCGTCGCGCAACAGCCGCCAGCCGAACGAGGCGACCGCCAGGCCGCCCGCGATCCGCAACACCGGAACGGTGATCCCGAAGAACACCAGCACATGCGAGCCGACAAACAGCGAACCGAGCAGCAGCACGAAGCCGTTCACCGCGACACGCCCAGCGAGGCCGCGGCGAATCTTGGCGCTGTGCCTGCTGGTCAGCGCGAGAAAGATCGGCGCGCTGCCGACCGGATTCACGATCGGAAACAGGCCCGCATAAACCAGAAGAAAGGCGTTGGCGGCAGCGTGCATCGCGAAATCATAGACCAATCGCGGGCGGCCTCGTCATATGCTGCCGACACGACGCTGGCGATAGGCGGAATGCAATGATCGACTTCTATTACTGGCCGACCCCGAACGGCTGGAAGGTCAGCATCATGCTCGAGGAATGCGGCCTCAAATACCGCGTGATCCCGGTCAATATCGGCAAGGGCGACCAGTTCAAGCCCGAGTTTCTCGCGATCAGCCCAAACAACCGCATGCCGGCGATCGTCGATCAGGACGAGCCGGGCGAGCCGCTGGCGATCTTCGAATCCGGCGCGATCCTGCTGCATCTGGCCGAGAAGGCCGAACGGTTCGCGCCGACCGACCGGCGCGGCCGCAAGGAGCTGATGGAGTGGCTGTTCTGGCAGATCGGCAATCTTGGGCCGATGGCCGGGCAATTGAGCCATTTCGTCAACTACGCGAAGGGCGAGCACCCCTACTCGCACAAGCGCTATGCCGACGAGTACAACCGCTGCCTCGGCGTGCTGGAACGCCGGCTGGAGGGCCGCGAGTTCATCCTCGGCGATTATTCGATCGCGGATATGGCGTCGTGGCCTTGGGTGCTGATCGCCAAGCCGCTCGGCCAGGCGATCGAGGAATTCCCCAATGTCGCGCGCTGGCGCGCGGCGGTGCGCGACCGCCCGGCGGTCAAGCGCGGCGTCGATCTCGGCAAGGAATTGCGCCGCTCGGCCCCGCCGACCGCCGCCGAGCGCGCGATCCTCTTCAACCAGACCGCCCAGGCGCTGCGGCGGTAGGTTGTTCGGCGCGCAGCGCCGATAATAATCACAATGAGACAGTGAGGCGGTGAGGTGCCGAGGCGCGGTAATCTCACTGCCTCACTGCCTCACTGCCTCACCGCCTCACTGTCTCATTGTGAATTTCCTAGCGGCTTCGCCGCGATGACAGCAGGGAGGATTAAATGCCACTAGACGTCCGCCGCATCGTCACCGGGCATGACGCGCGGGGGCGCGCGATCGTCGCCACCGACGAAACCTTCAATGCAACCGAGAGCCCGACGCGGCCTGGTATCTCGCGGGTCGAATTGTGGTCGACCGACAAGATGCCGGTCGATAATTCCGAAGGCGCGGCGGGTGACGCGCAGCGCGCCGGGTTCGTCAAGCGCTACAATTATGTCGGCAGCGGCCAAGGCACGGTGATCCGCATCACCGAATTCGCCCCCGGCACGCCGGGCTTCATGCACCGCACCGAGACGGTCGACTACGCGATCCTGCTGTCGGGCGAATGCGACCTCGAATTGGACGACGGCAAGCTCGTGCACATGAAGCCGGGCGACATTTGCGTCCAGCGCGGCACGATGCACGCCTGGGTCAACAAGGGCAGCGTGCCGGCGGTCTTCGCCTTTGTGCTGATCGACGCCGACCCGGTCGAGATGGCCGGACAGAAGCTGACCACGCATTATCCGGCGCGGTAATCACGCTCGTCGTCCCGGCGAAGGCCGGGACCCACTTTCAGGATCACGGGCGCGAATGGATGGGTCCCGGCCCTTCGCCGGGATGACGAGCGTGTATTTATCCCAGCGTCTTGCGGTAAAGCGCAATCAGCCGTTCCCAATGCCGCTCGGCGGCGGGGACGTCGTAGCACCAGCGCTCCGGAAACGCGAAGCCGTGATGGACCTGGCGGTAGAGCTCGATCTCGCCCTTGGTGCCGGCGCGTTGGAATAGGCCCTTCAGCTCCTCGACCATCGGCAGCGGCGCCAGCTCGTCGTGCTCGGCGCAGGCGATATGCACCTCGCCCTTGATCTTGGGGAGATTGAGATGCGGGCTTTCCTCGACGTCGTTGACCAGCCAGGTGCCATAGAACGACGCGGCGGCGGCGATCCGGTCGGGGTAGCGCGCCGCGGCGGCCAACGCATAGGGTCCGCTCATGCAATAGCCGTGGATGCCGGCAGCGCCGCTCTTCGCCGCGCTTTGCCGCGCGCAAAAATCGAGCATCGTGCCAACATCCGCCATCACCGGCGGGATCGTCATCTTGGTGCGCACCGCGCGCATTCGCGCCTGCTCGGCGGAGCCCTTTTCCAGCACGTCGGGGCCGTAGATCGTGTCGCGGCCGGCGCGATAATAGAGATTGGGCAGCAGCACGTAATAGCCGACCGTCGCCAGCCGGCGCGCCATCATGCGCAGCTCCTCGCGGATGCCGGGCGCATCCATCATCAGGAACACCGCCGGATACGGACCGCCACGCTCGGGATGAGCGATGAAAGTCTCCATCGCGCCGTCCCTGGTGGCGATGTCGATGGTCTGTTCGATCATGGCTGATCCTCCCGCCGGCGATCAAAAATTGCCGGCGGAGCCTTCCATGTCCGGCCGGCGGCTTCAAGCGCCGAGCCAACTAACGCGACGGTTATCCATTGCCGATGACGAGCGGTGGAAAAACCTGCATTATGGTGTTTACGGGGTGTTCTGGCCTCGGGCTCGGGATTGGGAAGTAAAGTCGTGGAAAACGGGAGAGGGCATCGCGACCGCGGCCGGCGGCGCGACTTTGACGAGGGCGAATTTGGCGGCGGCGGTGGCGGCCGGGATTACGGCGGTGGCGGCGGCGGCGGGGGTGGCG
>Ga0182024_10020880_pt1 | contig 11934 bp, 10 predicted proteins | sample P32metaG_FD_120480 | JGI IMG/M metagenome (GOLD analysis project Ga0182024, IMG submission 120480) | Permafrost microbial communities from Stordalen Mire, Sweden - P3-2 metaG (Illumina Assembly) | ecosystem: Environmental > Terrestrial > Soil > Wetlands > Permafrost | place: Sweden: Stordalen... | reverse complement strand
GGCCGACCTCGACGGCGTGAGCGATTGGCTCAAGGCGCACATCAAGGACAACATCGTGGCCATTCAGTTCGGGGAGATGCAGGGACAGCGCATGCTGGCCGACTCCGACCCCATGATCCAGAAAGCCCTGACGTTTCTGCCCGAAGCCCAGGCTCTCGAAGATCATGTGCACAAGGTGCTGATGGAGAAAGCCGAAGCCCGCAACCCAGCCACCCCCGCCGTCTCTCAACAGCCGTAGCCGCGTTCGTCAGTGAACCGTCAGTGGGGCCAGGGATCATTCAAACTGCGGGGAAAATTGCGCCTCACCCATCACTTTTGAGACGTCCCTTCCAGACCCCTGGGCGACTCGCTATCCTGCGCTACCATGGAATCAGCAACATTCAAGCAGGTTCGGAGCCGACGATGTTCGTCGTAGTCTGGCAGTTCGAGATTGCCGAGGAGAAGGTCCCCGCCTTCGAGGCCGCCTACGGCTCCGTCGGCGCCTGGGCCCAGCTCTTCCGCACGTCGCCTGATTATCTAGGCACGGAGCTCTTGCGCGACGCCTACATCCCCGGCTCCTACCTCACCATCGACCGCTGGGCCAGCGAAGACGACTTCCGCGCCTTCCGCAAAGCCCACGACCCCGAATACGAAACCCTCGACCGCGACTGCGATTCGCTCACCAGCCGCGAAACCCGCATCGGCGCCTACACCGTTTGAGCCGCTCCTTTCGTAATCATCTCTAACTTGCGCCAATCCAATGCTTTAAGATGAACCGCGCTACCTTCTCCGTTTCTTCGCCATTTTTCGCTGTCAATGTCCGTCCGGCCCTGCTACAATCCCATCGAAATGCATTCCATGTTTTGTCTTTTCTAACCTTTCACTGAAAGGAGAGAAGGCCCAAGCTTGATCCTGAATTACCTGATTAGGAGACTCTCACAATGGCCATCGTCGACGACCGCGCCAAAGCCGTAGAACTCGCCCTCGCACAGATCGAAAAACAGTTTGGCAAGGGCTCTATCGTCCGCCTGGGCTCCAAGGAAGCCCTTCTGCCCATTGCGGTTATCTCCACCGGCTCCATCAGCTTTGACGCTGCCCTGGGCGTAGGCGGCATTCCCCGCGGACGCGTCACCGAGATCTTTGGCCCGGAGTCCTCCGGCAAAACCACCATCACCCTCCAGGTCATCGCCGAAGCCCAGCGGCTAGGCGGCCTGGCGGCCTTTGTCGATGCCGAGCACGCCCTCGACCCCGGCTATGCCAAGAAGCTCGGCGTCGATGTAGACAACCTGCTGGTTTCTCAGCCGGATAGCGGCGAGCAAGCCCTCGAGATCACTGAAGCCCTGGTCCGTTCCGGCGCCATTGACGTGCTGGTCGTGGACTCCGTGGCTGCCCTCGTCCCCAAGGCCGAGCTGGACGGCGAAATGGGCGATTCCCACATGGGCCTGCAGGCCCGCCTCATGTCCCAGGCCCTGCGCAAGCTCACCGGAACCATCTCCAAATCCCGCACCGCGCTCATCTTTATCAACCAGATTCGAGAGAAGATAGGCGTCATGTTCGGCAATCCGGAAACCACCACTGGCGGCCGCGCCCTCAAGTTTTACTCTTCTGTTCGCGTCGACATCCGCCGCATCGCCGCCATCAAGGATGGCGATGTAGTCACCGGCAATCGCACCAAGGTCAAGATCGTCAAAAACAAGGTCGCCGCCCCCTTCCGCGAAGCCGAATTCGACATCCTCTACGGCGAAGGCATCAGCCGCGAAGGCGATGTGCTTGATCTGGCTGTAGCCCAAAACATCGTGGAGAAATCCGGCGCCTGGTACAGCTACGCCGGCGAGCGTATCGGCCAGGGCCGTGAAAACACCCGCACCTTCCTCAAAGACAACAAGGACATCTTCACCAAGATCGACGCCGAGCTGCGCAAGAAGCTGAACATCGGCGCCGTCGCCAAGGCAGACGTTCCCGAAGTCCCCACCGGCGGCCATACCGAAGCCAAGGAAGCGGTTCGCCAGCGCAAAGGGTAGGCGACCCTGGATTCTATGGAAGCGGCTGCCCTTGGGTAGCCGCTTTCTTCTTGGCACGCAGAAGTAATGTATGTAGAGTTATGAGTGTCGAATAGGAGGTTGAAGATGAAGCCTACAGAACAAACCAAGAGACACGTGATTTCCACCTACGTCAATCCCGCTCGAGAGAAAGGCGAGAAAACTATTCAGGTCAGGGTTGGCAATGTCCAGAAAGAGCTTGGTTGGACCAACCGGACCCCATCAGTCTTCTCAACCTTGTCGTCCAGGGAATTCCAGCAGGAAGCCGGCGTGTCGTTGATTGAAAAGATCGGTGGACCACCGTCAGGGGGCCCCAGCACTACCGTCGAGTTCGTCTACCAGGTTCTGAACGAGGACGACCAGATTGCTCCTGCCCCAAAAGTGGTGCCCAATGGAGCCGGATTGATGGATCTGTATGGGATCTTCGCGGATGTCTACAAGCAGTTTGGGGGCGGAGAAGAATACCTGCGGCGAGAGCGAGAATGGGGTCCTGACGTCTGGGAAAGATACGAGGCAGAGCGGCTTATGCACAAGAAAATGGAGTCCGGCAAGTGAGCAGAGTTTACTGGGACTCAATGCTCTTCGTTTATGTCTTCGAAGGAAATCCAACCTTCGCTCCTCAGGTGAAGGCGATTCTCGACGGAATGCAGCGGCGCGGAGATGTCCTCTGCACAAGTGTTTTCACGCTGGGGGAGGTTCTGACTGGGCCGCGCAAATTTGGCCAACCGGCTGATGTGATGCGAGCCCGGCAGTTCTTCGTAAACAGCGGGCGGGTGGAGTTGCTGCCCTTTTCAGTGGAAACGTCAGATCGGTATAGCGTGATTCGTGCCCTGACACGAGTCGAACCAGCGGATGCGATTCATCTGGCCTCTGCATCGGAGTTTGGCGTAGAGCTGTTTCTCACAAACGACAAAAGCCTTCAAAAACTCTCGATCGCGGGCATTCACTTCATTGCAGGCTTAGACGGCAAGATTTTTTAAGGAGGAAAATGAATTGACTTATCGCGTCTACCAAAACTGGCGCCGTCGACGGGCGCTATTACACTTGAGCGATTGCAGTCACTGCAACAACGGAAATGGAAAGCAACCTCAGGACAGCGGACAAAATGGCAATTGGCATCTTCCATTCGCAAATCGGGCTGCTGCAGTCGCATTCATGCAGGCTTTCGGGCACTCGGAGAGCGGGCCCTGCAAGGTTTGCAAACCGTAGTTCAGCCTCGTGATCGAAGGCAAGCGTCCGCGCTGCTAGAATCCCCTTAGAGCTTCCCGATGAGCGTAAGAGCCTTATATCCCGGCACCTTCGACCCGCCGACCAACGGCCACGTCGACCTCATCCAGCGCGGATCAAAGCTCTTCGAACACCTGACCGTCGGCATCCTCAGCAACCCGGTCAAGAATCCCCTCTTCACCGTCGAGGAACGCGTGGAGATGCTGAAGGAAACCACCAGCGCATTGGGCAACGTCTCCATCGCCACCTTCGACGGCCTCATGGTTGACTTTGCGCGCCAGCAGCAGGCCAAGGCAGTCCTGCGCGGCATCCGCGCCATCTCCGACTACGAACACGAGTTTCAGATGGCGCTGATGAACCGCCGCCTCGCCCCGGAAGTCGAAACCGTCTTTCTGCAACCGGCCGGGCGCTACTCCTTTGTCAGTTCCCGCATGGTGAAGGAAGTCTTCAGCTTCGGCGGCGACGTGTCCGGCCTGGTCCCTCCCAACGTCCTCAAGCGCCTCCGCGCGCGCATCAGCAAAAGCTAGCCGCCCCGCCACTTTTGCTCATCTCATAAATGCTGTCATCCTGAGCGTCTAGGGACCGACGGTCCACCAAAGTCGATAAAATCTGGTTGTCGCTTACTCAATTCGCTCCCGGAGGGAGCCGTCGAGAATAGCCCAGGGCAAGCGAAGCGCAGCCCTGGGAAAGGGCGCGAATTGGTCCAACAAGCCCCGGAGGGGCGACCGACCTCCGAAGATGATTTTCAACGGAGCGACCGTAGCGAAGCTAAGGGAGTCAAAAGCCTGCCCTGAGCCTGCCGGAGGGGATCTGCATTTGGAATGCACATAAACCGAATTCACCTTCGAACAAATGCAACGACGCTCAGAGATGCTGCGCCCGTCGCCCCGCCTCAGATCCGCAGGAAGATCTTCCTCCGATACATCCAATAAAGGATGAGCCAATAGGTCAACATCACCGCAATGCCCACCATCAACGGCTCAAGACCGAGCCCAAAAACGCGAAACACCTGGTAGCCCAGATGGATGTGCAGGTTTTCGACAATGAAGTCTTCCCACAAGTGAGCGATCAGGTAGGCCGCGATCGAATTCATGCCCACCACCACCAGCGGAAACGCCCAGCGTCGATAGCCCTTCACGTCAATCACCCAGGAGAACGAAGCTAGAAACAGGAAGCACACTCCGCCGCTGAACAGCGTCCAGCTTGGCGTCCAGATGCGCTTCACAACCGGACAAATCCCGGTTACATGCAGCAGCACGCCCGCAGCCAGGAAAATCAGGCCCGCGATCACGAACTTCTTCACCGGAATCTTCGGTGCCGCCGCGCGAAACCATTCGCCCGCCCGCAGACCCAGCAGGATGGTTCCCAGCGTTGGAATAAAGCTCAGCGTAAGATAGCCGCCGCCGTTGTAGACGAAGCGTGAGGCGCGCGGAAGCAGGTTCAAAAACCACACGTCAACCGCCTGGCCCAGGTTGCTGTTCTTGTTCCAGTGCGAGGCGAAACCGGTAAAGTTATACGGCCAATGATTTGGCACGCCCACCGCGGCCCAGTCGAAGTTCGCTCCCGGCGCAGGATACAGCGCCCACGCCAGCCAATATCCAAACAGGATTGCGCCCAGGGCCGTCCACTGCCAGCGCGGCCGGCAATGCGCCAGCAGGAAAGCGAACGTGTATCCCAGGCCGATCTGCGTGAGCGTATCTTCAAAGGTGAAATAGGTCTGCGTGCTTTGTGTGGAGCGCAGAAAAATGCCCAGAAAAATCAGTACCAGGCTGCGCCAAATGGTGTGCAGCAGTTGTCGATTGAAGCTTTGCCCTTGCCTGGTGCGGCTGGCAATGGAGTAAGGCAGCGCCACGCCGACCAGAAAGCTGAATCCCGGCTGAATGGTATCGTGCAGTCCCATGCCCGACCACTCGACATGCGTCTGGTTGAAAGCCAGGATGCGCCAGAACAGGCTACCGGGAAAGGCATGGGCAACCTTGGCGAACTGCATAATCTCGCCCATCATCAGCAGCATGACCAGGCCCCGGTAAGCGTCGACAGCGGCATTGCGTGTCGGAGCCGATGCCGCGGTTTCCCGGGCCACAATCGGAGGCTGAATCCCAGTGAACTGCGGGGCCATTGTTGCTTGCGCCATACTCACCCTCCACAACGGTACGCCGCTCATCCAAAGCCAGCGACGCATAGAATTCCGCAGAAAAAACGCAAGAGAAAGGTAACACAGAAGGATTGCCCGGAGCCACAGAAGCTTTCCCTGGACTATCATGGTTGACGCACCACAAAACCAGCCCCGCAGCCGGCGCAAATCAATGCCCATTTCATCCCATCAAGAAACTCCATCGGCGACGTCATTCACTCCAGCGTGCTTCGCCAATCGAACCAATCCATCTCGTCAAGGAATGCCATGAACAACCAGACACCCGATTCGCTCAACGATCTTTCGCGCAGAGATTTCCTTCGCCTTGGCAGCCTCACCGCTGTTGGCGTCAGCCTTCCGGAGTTGCATGCGGAAGCCGCAAAGCCGCTCGCCGCTACCATGATCGGCGTGCCCTTCGCTGCGCTCACTTCCACCCCAAGGATCGGCATCATCGGCACCGGAGGCCGAGGCACCAGCCTGCTGGGAAATCTGCTCGCCACCGATGTAAAGATTCTTGCCCTTTGCGACGTCGTGGGGGAGAAGGCCGAGCATGCCCAATCGCTGGTAGTTAAAGCAGGGCAAGCCTCGCCGGAACTCTACACCAGCGGGGATCATGCATTCGAGTCGCTTGTGGCCAGAGACGACCTGGATCTGGTCATCATCGCAACACCTTGGAACTGGCATGTGGAGATGGCCGTTGCGGCCATGAACCATGGGAAACACGCCGCCGTCGAAGTGCCCGCCGCCACCACCATCGACGATTGCTGGAAGCTCGTCAACACATCCGAGCAAACGCGTCGTCACTGCATGATGCTCGAAAACTGCTGCTACGGCTACAACGAAACGCTCATTCTGAGATTGATCCATGAAGGGCTCTTCGGCGATCTTCTCTACGGAGAAGGCGCATACGTTCACGACCTTCGCGAGGAACTGTTTTCCACCAGGGGCGAAGGCCTTTGGCGCCGCACATTTCACACGCAGTTGAACGGCAATCTCTACCCCACGCATGGCCTGGGTCCCGTCGCCAACTACATGAGCATTCAAAGAGGCGACCGCTTCGACTTCATGGTCTCCGTCAGTACGCCGCAGCGCGGGCTCGAACTCTATCGCAAAGCTCACCTCGCGCCGTCCGATCCGCGCTGGTCCGAACGCTACATCGATGGCGACATGAACACCTCAATCATCCAGACCGCCAACGGCCTCTCCATAACCCTCAAGCACGACACTTCCAATCCCCATCCCTACGACCGCATCAATATGATTGCAGGAACCAAGGGCGTCTTTGCCGATTATCCTCCGCGCATCTACTTCGACGGTCAACAGGGCGATGAAGCCTGGGCCGGCATCGATGCCTGGAAGGACCATCAACATCCGCTCTGGAAAAAAGAAGGCGAGATCGCCATGAAGCTCGGCGGCCACGGCGGCATGGACTTCATCATGCTCTACCGACTGCTCGAGTGCATGCGCGAAAGCTTGCCTCCCGACATGGATGTGTACGATGCCGCCACCTGGTCCGCGCCCGGCCCGCTCAGCAGGCAATCGGTTGCAAGCGGAAGCGCGCCTGTTAAGTTCCCCGACTTCACCCGCGGACTGTGGCGCCAGCGCACCGTCTCGCAAATCGCCACGCAAACGTAGATCGAAGGAACGGTGGCAGCAGTTGCTGCCACCGTTTATCCGTCCTCGCTACCACACGCGCAGCAGCAACACGCCGTGCGATGGCACCGTCGCCGCATAAACCTCTCCTTTGAACTGCACATCCTTGTGACTCCACAAATCGCGCGCCTTGCCGCCCGCCTGGCTTAGGTGCAGATCGGAAGCATGAACCTCGGCCTTTGCAGCGGAAGTGCCAAGATTCACCACCCCCACCGCGACGCTCCCATCCGCCAGCCGTTTCACCCAGGTCTCCATGTCGCCGTTCTTTTTCGGCGACGCCTGTTTGCCCAGAGGGTCCTGATCGATCGCAATGACCTCCTTGTTGAGCAGAATCGCCTTTGTCGATGCGCTCATGCTGCGGATGTCGTTGCCTGCCAGCAGCGGCGCAGCCACCAGCGCCCACAAACTCATGTGCGTCCGATACTCATCTTCGCTCATGTGCCCGTTGCCGATTTCGAGCATGTCCGGATCGTTCCAGTGCCCTGGACCCGCGTAGGGAGCAGTCGGTACCTGCAGTTCAACATTGGCCATCATGCTGTCCCACTCGTCACGAATATCGCCGGTCGTCCGCCACAGGTTGCCGCTCACGTCGGCGCCCCACTTTTCCACGCTGCCCATTCCGTACTCGCACAGGCTGTAGACGATCGGCCGTCCCGTTGCGTGCAGCGCCTCGCCCATCTTCTGGTAGACGGGCTGCAGCGCATCGTTCTTGTAGATGTTGCCGGCACTGCACCAGTCGTACTTCAGATAGTCAATGCCCCAGGAGGCAAACGTGTTCGCATCCTGCGCCTCGTGCCCATAACTCGCCGGATAACTCCCGCACGTCCGCGGTCCCGGCGAAGAATAGATTCCCAGCTTCAATCCCTTGGAATGAACGTAGTCGGCAAGCGCCTTCATCTCGGGGAATTTATGATTGGCCTGCAGGTTGCCCTGCGCGTCGCGCACGCCTTCCCACGTGTCGTCGATGTTCACGTAGATGTAGCCGGCATCGCGCATGCCGCTTGAAACCATGGCGTCGGCCATCGTTCTCACCGTCTGGTCGTCGATCTTTTCTGCAAACAGATTCCAGCTGTTCCATCCCATCGGCGGTGTCTTGGCCAGGCCGTTATACGGCACTGTGTGCAGGGCCGGCGGCTCAAGATAGGGCTGCTTGGGCAACTCGTCCCCCGCTGTGGCAGGCCTGGCAACAAACGCATCGCCCCACTGCATCCCATGCAACTCGCCGTTCACCAGGTCGCCCACCAGGAATGGCTTCTTGTCGTTCCAGCCCACGCCGAAGAGCTCAAAGTGGTTGCCCGTCACCGTACCCTTCACATCGACGCCATAGCCCAGCGCCACAAGCTTGCCCGTAAGATCGTTTCCATTCTGCGTCAGATTGAGTATCGCCTTCTGTACCTCGCCGTTATCCATGGTTTTCCCTGTTGCCGCCCACCGTCCCATCAGGCTCTGCCCAGCAGCAACAACTGGCAGCAGCGCCAGCGAAATCAACAACCCGGCAACCATTGTGAGGCGCGACGCATACGTCATCCTCTTCGAATTCCTCTCGTGAATCATTCTTCTTCTCCCTGCTTCGGTGGATTTCTACTTGTTTCGCCGGAACGGTCTTACTTCGTTTGCTTCTCCAGGTTCTCCGATTCGCCACTGGGGCGAAATTCAATTACGCGCATCCTCTGGCGATCGCGTTCTTCCTTCTTGTCCTTGATTGCGTCGAAGTGTTTCGACTGCTGTTCCTGCCGCGCATCGCCGGTACGCGCATACAACTGCAGCAGTCCAAAATTGGCCGCGTAGTTATCCGGATCGAGCCGGATGGCGCGTTCAAGCGACGGTGCAGCCCGGGCATAGTCGCGATTGCCAACATAGATCTGTCCCAGTTCCGCCAGCACATCCGGCTGATCGCCGCGCAGAGCCAGCGATTGATTCAAATCGTCAATCGCCTCTTCAAGTCGGCTCTCCTGCCGGGCAATGCGACCGAGATAAAAGTGTGCATCGGCAGCGGTCGTCGGGTTCGCAACCGCCTGCTTCAACCACTTCTGCGCATTGTCATAATCCTTGGCCCGAAAGTACGTGGTGCCAAGAGCCAGAATCCCTGCAGCGTCCTTCGGCTTGAGGCTGTAGTACTTCTCGATATACCGCAGCCCCTCGGCGGGATCGTTGCCAAACGAGGCAACGATGCCCAGTTCGTAGTTGTACTGGGGATTTTCCGGAGCGAGCTTTACGGCCTCTTCGAGCGCCTTGCGCGCTTCTCCGTAGAGGTCCATCTTCAAACAGATGACGCCAAATTCATAAGGCAGGGTGGCATCCGCGGGTTCCCGGTCCCGAGCGTGCGCAAGATAGCCGAGCGCACCATCGTGGTCGCTCATGGCCTCGGCCAAACGCGTCAGATCCACAAGCACAACCACTGACTTGCTGTCGGCGGCAAAGGCATTTTCAAGCGTAGCGCGGGCCTCCTTGAGCTTGCCCTCAGCCTCCTGAGCCAAACCGAGAATGCGCTGTCCCGCGGCGGAAAGTGCCTGGCGTTTCGCGGCGGCCGCAAAGATCGTCTCAATCGAATCGGCCCGCCGCGCCGCGCGCAGTTGCGGCAAACACGCCAGCGCATCCTGCTCCGTAAGATCGGGATTTGCTGCCAGCGAACTGACTGCCTGCGTCGTCTCATCGCGGTGACCAAGCGCAGCCTCATCGGAACAGCGCAGCGCCTCCGCGCTAACCTGTCCCTGCGCCTGCGGACTTAGTTTCACTAGGTGGTCGAGCGAGCGCTGATAACTCTTCTCCCATCCAAGAATCGTGGCCAGTTGATAGTTGGCCTCGTCGTTGGCCGGCTCCAGTTGCAGAACCCGCTCACTCAAACGGCGCGCCTCGGCGCGCGCTGCGGCATCGGTCGCGGCACTCTGCATATCCATGCGGCTCAGGTTCAGGCACGCGCCGGCCAGGTGTGGATCGTGGCGTATTGCCGAGGCGAAATCCTGTCGCGCAAGGTCCGTGTGTCTCTGCTGAATTTCGATTACACCGAGAAGATTCTCAAGCCCGCCGTTCGCCGGATATTTCTTTTCAGCTTCGGCAATCGTCCGCCGCGCGCCGTCAAAGTCGTTGGCTTCAATCTGCTGTTGGATAGAGAGGACAGTCTGCCGGTAAGCATCCGCCGCATTCTGTGCGACCGCGGGCCTGGCTGCAGACAGCAAAGTCAAGAGCAGCACCGCAGCGCCGCGAGTGCATGCGTGGCTTCCGGCGCGGATTGACCGCGCAGAACGCCACGCACCCTGCGCCGCTACCACTTTCCTACTCCAGTCCACTACACTGTTTTCCATGATGTTCCGGATCGTGAAGATTGTCTTGGGGCCGCTCCTGGCCCTGGTGCTGATCAATCTTCTCGCCTTGTCTTCTGTCTGCCAAACGTCGACCGATGAACCGGCGCAGTCTCCTGCTCCGATCGGCTCTCTCGGACTGACTCCGGCACAAGTATCGCAACTCCAGCAGGCCATCGACGCACGCGACTATATCGCGGCTGAAAAGCTGCTGCTGGCAGAGATCGACCGCGCGCCCCACTCCGCAAATGCGGCTCGACAGTTGGCGTTTGCCGGCAGCGTTTATTTCCTCAACCGCGATTACATGAACGCCGCCATCGCGTGGAAGAAATCCGAAGCCATCGCGCCGCTGGACCCGCATCTGGAATTCACGCTGGCCATGGCCTATATCCACATGGGCCATCCCGATTGGGCGCGCAAGGTGCTCGAATCGCTGGCTACGCGGAATGAGAAAGACGCGCTTTACCCCTTCTGGCTTGGCCGCCTGGATTATGACGGGCATCAATACAACCGCGCGATCCGCAACTTTCAGCGTGCCATTGCGCTCGATCCACACATGGCGCGCGCATACGACAACCTCGGGCTCTGCTACTACTATCAGAACCAGAATGCGACGGCCGTCGAGAACTACAAGAAAGCCATCGAGCTCGACCGTGCGTCTCCGCATCCCTCCGCGTGGCCGTATCTGAACCTGGCGATCACGCAGCAGTTTCTCAACCAGCTTCCCGATGCCGAAGCAAATCTGCGCCAGGCCATTCGCCTCGATCCAAACTTTGCGCAGGCTCATTTTCAGTTGGGCACAGCCCTTGAAGACCTCGAACGTCTCGAAGACGCCATTGCCGAGCTTCGCCAAGCGGCCCGCATCGATCCCGCCTACCCTGAACCGCACATGGCCATGGCGCGCATCTACCGCAAGCTCGGGCAGGAGCCGGCAGCTCGCGAAGAGGTCCAGACGTATCTCCGTCTCCACGTCCACTCCACTCCTTGAACCTCGCTCCCAGTCAACGAACTCGGTTCTTTGAGCGTGTTTCAAAAGCCTCCTTTGTGCCAGGGCACGACTTCAGTCGTGCCAAAGAGGTCCTGAAAACAGCGGGCTTTAGCCCCCGCGGGATCAGAGTCAGCGCCTGCTGAGCCATTTATGAAACACACCGTAGTAACAACAGCGAATAAGTTTCAGCCTGTCGACAATTTACTGCGGGAAAAAGAAACGCCATCTGGCGGAGCCAAAGCCCGCCAGACGGCGCGGAGGTAAAAACCGGCTGTCATTTCTTGCTAGAATTCCAGCCGTCCCGAGAACTGAATGGTGCGCGGATTGGTGACCGTGTGATTCCAGGTTCCAAAGGAGGAGCTGGAGACGTCGGTCACAAAGGCCGGGTTGGGTCCACCGTAGTTCCCGCCCTGGCCGTTGGCGAAGTAGTGATTGTTGAAGCTGTTGAAGAAGTTGGCGCTGAACTTGAAGGTCACCTTTTCAGCGATCTTTGTGTCCTTGGCGAGTGAGATATCCAGGTCCTTGTAGCTGGGGCCGTAGACCGTGGTCACCGCCTTGCCTACACCGGTGTAGCCGAATGCACTGAAATCCGACTCAAAGGCCGCGGGATTGAAG
>Ga0182024_10020879_pt1 | contig 11934 bp, 11 predicted proteins | sample P32metaG_FD_120480 | JGI IMG/M metagenome (GOLD analysis project Ga0182024, IMG submission 120480) | Permafrost microbial communities from Stordalen Mire, Sweden - P3-2 metaG (Illumina Assembly) | ecosystem: Environmental > Terrestrial > Soil > Wetlands > Permafrost | place: Sweden: Stordalen... | reverse complement strand
TGTCTCAAAACTTGGGGGCACTCCAGAAGACAGTGTTAGCCGCGGATGAACGCCGATGAACGCGGATTAAAACAAAACAATCTAAAATTCGTCTTGTCCTATCCGCGTTCATCGGCGTTCATCAGCGGCTAAACTTGCTTTTGGCCTGTACTCCGGCGGTACCAGCAGCGTCAACGCATCCGGGACGATCCGCAAGTGGGCCGGGAGGTGGCCCGCGAACTCACCATCGATCTGCACGTAAACCCGCTGATCGTCTGCGCTGGTGAGCTTCAAGCACTTCTCGCGCAACACGGTGACCCCCTGCATGCCCTCCACGCGGTTCAACACCAGCCCGGTGAAATATTTCACGTATCGCAGGGACGAGCGTCCTTCGAACAGCACCACCTCGAAGCAGTCGTCGAACAGGCTCACTGCGCGCGCGATTTCGAAATCGCCGCCATAGTTTCGCACCTTGCTGGCCAGCGCGAAGGAGCACTTCCGCTGGTGGCCGTTCACTTCCACGTGAAACTCGGCGAGCCGCCGACCCAAAAAGGCCCAGCCCGCAACCCAGTATGCGGCTTTGCCGGCCCAGGCTTTCAGAGGAGCACTCACCCTGTAGACGATGTGGGCATCCAACCCGACCCCGGCCATCATCAGAAAGTGGCGGGAAACCGCGCCATTCTCGCAGGTCAGGTGGCCCACGGAGATGCGATGCGGGCGGCTGTCGCGAATCCGCCCGGCGGCGCGCTCCAAGTGTGAGGTCAGCTTCATTTCGCTGGCCAGCACGTTAGCGGTTCCCGCGGGAAGAATGCCGAGCGGCACCGCGGTGTGCACCAGACCCTCGGCCACTTCATTGATGGTGCCATCTCCGCCCGCCGCCAGCACCAGGTCGGCGCCGCGCGCGGCGTACTCCTGCGCAATCGCGGCGGCTGTGCGCGGGCCCGTGGTCGGGGCGACTGTGATATTGTGCCCATCCCGCCGTAGAACCGCCAACGCAGGCTCCAGAAGTTTTTCGGCCCTCCGCCCAAATTTACCCGCACGGGGATTGTAGATCAGGACGGTGTTCCTGTAGGTTGTAATGGTGAACGCTCCGGATTCCTCGTTAAATTATAATTGAGACCCCGATGAAAGATTTCGCGCGCGAAGCCGACAAACTTCGTGAAGAACTGCGCCGCCACGAACACTTGTATTACGTTCTGGACACTCCCGAGATTTCCGACGCCGAATACGACGCCCTGATGCACCGGCTCCAGGCGCTCGAAAAGGAGCACCCCGAACTGGTCACGCCCGATTCTCCCACACAGCGCGTAGGCGGGAGTCCGCGTGAAGGCTTCGTCAAGATCCGGCACAGCTCTCCCTTGCTGAGCCTGGATAACGCCCTGAACAACGCCGAGCTGCGTGATTTCGACCGCCGCGTGCGCGATCTGCTCGGAGCAGACAGCTTCCGCTACGTGGCTGAGCTGAAGATGGACGGCCTATCGATGGTGGCCCGTTACCGCGGCGGCCAATTTGTGGAAGCCGTAACCCGCGGCGATGGCGCCGTGGGCGAAGACGTGACGGAGAACGCGCGCACCATCCGCTCGCTCCCCCTGCGCGTGAAAAGCAAGCTGGCCGAGTTCGAAGTGCGTGGAGAGGCGGTGATGAACCGGCCGGCCTTCGAGCGCCTCAATGCCGAGCGGGAGGAGCGCGGGCTTCTGCGCTTCGCCAACCCGCGCAACGCCGCGGCCGGCTCGCTGCGTTTGCTCGAACCACAGGTGACGGCATCGCGCCGTCTGGACTACTACACGTATTTTCTGCTAGCCGGCGGCCGGCCCGCCCGCGAGACCCATTGGCAGGCTCTGGAAGATCTCGTCCACATGGGCTTTAAGGTGAATCCGCGCCGCAAACTTTGCCAGGACATCGCCGAGGTGCTGGAATTCTGCTCCCATTGGGAAGCCCGCCGTGAAGAGCTGACATACGAGATCGATGGCGTGGTGGTGAAGGTGGATTCGGTGGAGCAACAGCAGCGGCTCGGATTCACTGCCAAGGCCCCGCGCTGGGCCATCGCCTACAAATACCCGGCGCGCCAGGCCGTAACCACGGTGGAGGGAATCGAAGTGCAAGTGGGCCGCACCGGAGCGCTGACGCCGGTGGCGCAATTGAAGCCGGTGGAAGTGAGCGGCGTGACGGTGTCGCGCGCCACCCTGCATAACGAGGACGAAATCGAGCGGCTGGGCCTTCAGATCGGCGACGACGTAATCATAGAACGGCGCGGCGACGTGATTCCCAAAGTCGTGCGCGTGCATGCGCAGGGCTCGTATCGCAAAGAGTTCCACATGCCTTCGCACTGCCCCGTGTGCGGCGGTATGGTAGTGCGCGAAGAAGGCGAAGCCGCCAGCCGGTGCATCAATATCAACTGCCCGGCGCGTTTGAAGGAATCGATTCTGCATTTCGCGTCCCGCGGCGTGATGAATATCGACGGAGTCGGCGATGCCCTGGTAGACCAGTTGGTGGATCGCAAACTGGTCCATAGCGTGGCGGACCTGTACAACCTCACCATCGAGAAGCTCCTGGAACTGGAAAGGATGGGCAAGAAGTCGGCTGCGAATATCATCCGCAATATCGGGGAATCCAAGAAGAACCCTCTGCCGCGCGTAATCACCGCCCTAGGCATTCGCTTTGTGGGCGAGCGGACCGCCGTGTTCCTGGCGGAGGCGTTTGGCAGCCTCGACATGATCGCAGAGGCCGGGCCCGCGGAATTGCAGCAAGCCGAAGAAGTCGGCCCCAAGGTCGCCGAGAGCATTTTCCAGTTCTTCCGCGAACCGCGCAACCAGGAACTGGTGAGCCGCCTGCGCGCCGCGGGACTCCAGTTTGAATACCAGTCGACGCGCCCTAAGGGTGGGCCGCTCAAAGGATTGACCTTCGTCCTCACCGGCACGCTACCCAATCTGAGCCGCGACGAAGCCAAGAAGCTGATCGAGACTGCGGGCGGCAAGGTCTCGAGCGCCGTCAGTAAGAAGACCAACTATTTGGTGGCAGGCGAAGATCCCGGCTCGAAATTCGACAAGGCGCAGGAGTTGGGAATCAAGGTAGTGAGTGAAGAGGGGTTGCTCGATCTACTCAAGGTGGGCTGAGCGGATCTGGAGCGGTGTCGTCTGGAGTATACTGCCAGCTACCGGAGAGTCCGCATGAAAAAAGCATTTTGGGCCGCCTTGGCGATCTCGGTTTTCGCCCGCGGCGCGCACGCGCAAGCGCCGGTGCAAATCATCGACGGCGCGGCTGAAGCGCTGGGCGGTAAGGCTCGCATCCAGGCGGTCAAGACGCTGACTATCGAGGGCGAGGGTTCCGACGCGAATCTGGGACAGAATGTGACTCCGGATGGCGCGCTGCCCATCTGGAAAGTGACTGGATTTCAGCAGACGATCGACCTCGGCGGCGGGAGGATGCGCGTACGCCAGGTGCGCACGGCGCAGTTTCTGTTTGCTCTTGCCACCCTCCAGCGCCAGGATCAGGGTCTGGATGGCGACATCGCCTACAACGTCGGCCCGAATGGTATGGCGGTGCGCGGTTCCGCCGAGGCCGCTCGGGACCGGCGTATCGATATGCTCCACCACCCGATTACCATCGTGCGCGCGGCCCTCGATCCAGGCGCGAAACTAAGTAACCTCCGCCGCGAGGGGGAACAGCAGCTCGTTGACATCACCACCGCAAAAGGGGACCGTCTGACTCTGGTGGTGAGCAGCGCTACGAAGTTGCCGCTGCGTGTTACATCCATGAGTTACAACGCCAACCTGGGAGATGTGGCCGTGGAGACGTCTTTCATGGATTATGAGGACGTCAGTGGCCTGAAATTGCCGAAACACCTGGTGACTAAGGTGGATAAATACCCGCAGTTCGATCTGCGAGTAATGCACAATATCGTCGACGGTCAGGCGGGCAATCTAATAGCACCGGAGGCAGTGAAATCAGCTCCACTTCCGACACCGCCAGTCATCACAGTGACCGCCGAACCTGTCGCCAAAGGTATCTGGTGGCTGGCCGGCTCGGGCAACCATCGCAGCATCCTGTTTGAGTTTGACGACCACCTGACTCTGTTCGAAGTGCCGCTAAATGAAGCGCGATCGAAGGCTGTCATCGAGAAGGCGCGGTCAGTGGTTCCCGGCAAGCCGCTGACCGAAGCCATCGTGTCTCACCATCACTTCGATCACTCCGGTGGATTGCGTGTAGCTGTCGCAGAGGGCCTCACTATCATCACTTACCGCGGCAATGTCGCATTCTTCAAGGAACTCGTGGCGCGCAAGCACACCATTGTGCAGGATGAGCTCGCACGTAGTCCGAAACCGCTGAAGCTCATGCCTGTGGACGATGAACTCACTCTCAAAGACAAGTCCATGGAAGTGCATCTGTATCATCTGAAAGACAACCCGCGCGAAGGCACCAATCTGTTCGCCTACGTGCCGCGCGATCGCATCCTGGTGCAGGCCGACCTCTATGACTCCACCTGGACGCAGTACCCTTGGGCGGACAACGTCGTGCATAACATCGCACTGCGGAAGTTACAGGTGGATCGGGACGTCCCGGTACACGGCGCGATCGAGAGTTGGGCCGATGTCTTGAAGACTATGCAATCGAGAGGGTCAGGAGAGAATCGATGAGACCACTACTACTTTGGTTCGGAACCCCCGCTCCCTTACCGAGCCGTGACCAAAGGGAGCGGTTAAGCTCGACCGCTGCCATATTCGTCCTGCTACTGACAGCCGGTGTCGCCTCCGCGGAAGTACAAGACAAAGCCAAGACCATTGGCAAGACGGTGGTCCATTATAAGGTCGTGCTGCCCACTCAGTACGACCCGAATAAAGCCTATCCCGCCGTACTCGCTTTCGGCGGCGGTCCGCAGACCATGGACGTGGTGGAGGGCACGATCCGCAGAAACTGGCGCGAGCAGGCGGAGCAGCGCGGCTACCTGGTGATAGCCCCCGCTGCCCCGGGCGGCGACTTGTTCTTCGAACAAGGTGCCCGCATCTTTCCGGAATTCTTAACTAAGATTCTCGCCGACTACAAAATCCTGGAAAATAAATTTCATGTCGCGGGCATGTCGAATGGCGGTCTTAGCGCGTTCCATATCGCGGCTTCCTATCCGCAGTATTTCTGGTCGGTAACCGGATTTCCCGGTTATCTTGCCGACGCGACTCCGGCGCGCGTCGAGGCGCTCCGGAAAATGTGCATCAACATGTTTGTGGGCGATCGGGATAGCGGCTGGCCGGAAGCCATCGAGCAACAATTCGGGGCCTTTAAGAAGGCTGGCTTTAAAGTAACCTTTGCTGTGGAGAAAGGCCAGCCCCATCGCATCGAGACTCTGGCGGGGCCAGGCGCCGCACGCCTCTTCAACCAGTTTGACGAGGCGCGCCAAGGCTGCAAGTAACCCGTGGGGCAGCGCCATGCGCTGCCCCCCTAACACTCCAGCTATTGCTTAGGCGCCGCTTCTTTAGCAGCGGCTTCTTTGGTTGCCAGACGGGCAGCCGTCACTTTGGGCCGCCAGTAACTTGCATCTGCATCCTCGTCTTCCTTGGTAAGGTAGCTCATTTCGGGGCTGACCGAGTACAACGTGGACTCCATGTTTTGGAATACTTCGCCCTCGCCCTTTCGCATGCGGCTCAGGACGTCCGCGCCAACCGCGTCCACCAGAGCTTTGTCGTTGGCCCGAGCCATGTCCATCTCTTTCAGCGAATTCATGGGAATCAGAAACAGATAGACACCATTGGGAGCGCCGGCAATGACCTGGTAGCAAGTGATCGACACATCGATGTTGGCCTTCCGATACCCGTCCAGAAGCGCCTTCGCGCCTGCCATGAACCCGTCGTTCTGGCCCAGCCGCACGCGATAATTGTCAATCATCATGTAGCGGAACTTTGCCACCGGGAGTGCGTTGGCAGGCATGTAACTGAGGTCCTTGCGGAAAACAGCTGTCAGGGTCCGGGACTCGGCACGGAGTTCGCCATCGCGGGCTTCGACTAACTCGAGATCGTTCTTCATGGGCGATTTCTGGCTGAGTTTGTCGCTCTCTTCCAAGGCGGCAAACGACGGGAACGCGGCCAGGAACAGGGCTTCATTGGGACCGGATTCGGCGCTCAAGCCCAGATAGTGGAAGGGGAATTTGTTTTTGCGATAGGCATTGGCGTAATCCTGCTCGACCCTACGGTGGGCCGCGCCTTTACCTTCTTTGACCGCTTCGCGGGTGATCTGCAGCACAGCAGGGGGTCCATCGGCGGGAGTGGATTGGGCAAATGCCAGAGGGGCGCAGACGGCTAGCGCCGCTGCGATTAACGTCATTTTCATAATACTCTCCGTTACTTCCGTAAATTCCTAGGGGTAGCTGGAAGTATAGCACCCAATCTATGGAATTTACGTTACAGCATGTAACTCGTCCTCAGATGAGAGAACTCTGACGAGAGTAAACTCAGGCGACCGAGGTCACTTGGTATCGCGCGCCGCTTCGGCCGCCTTCTTCTCGTCGGCGCGAGCGCCGGCGAGGATGTCTCGCAGGGCATAATTCCCTTCGTGACAGGCGTACTCGTAGAGCGGAAAGCTATCATCCCGTTTCAAGGGGAAAGTGACTTTCCAGGGCCGGACCCAAGTCTTAGGATCGTCAATGGTGGCTTCGTAGTTGATCGTGTTTTGGTCGACGCGCGTGAACCGTTCCGTGAGGCGCAAGGCGTCGCTATGGGGCATGCCGTTGCCGTTCAGGCCGATGCCGTTACGGTCGCCCAACAGGTTGGTGGTCTCCACCACCAGCGTGTTACCTTCCCAATGGCCGCGCGGATCGCCCATGTAGGAGCGGACGCCGGGTCCCACGTGCGGGCTCCCATCGAGCGGAATGATGCGGGTTTCGTGGATCATCTCATAGCGAATTACCACGAGCCCCGGGGACTGCAGAATCTGGTTTCCATTGTTGTAAATTACGGGCAAGATAGAACCCATGACCCCGCGCGAGATGCACCGGTCGTAGAAGCTGCGATCTTCCCAGGAATCGGCGGGGCCGCGAAGCTTACGGGCCGCCGCGCGGGCATCCGCTTTTTGCTGTGCCTCAGGAGTCAGCGCCGGCATCCTTCCGTTGGGCGGGTCCACAATCAGCGACGCCTGCCGGTTCGGCTTGCCGCGCTCCACCCAATATCCCGGAGGCCCGATGCTGCGGGCGGCATCGGCGGGCCGGAATTCTTCGCTATCCGCCGCCGCAACCGTGTTCGCCCGGGTTTCGCGTTGCTTGAATTCCTCATCCGTGAGGACGGTTCTTTCACCGAAGTTTTCGGGCCGCTGCAGCGGTGTGTTGATCATTTCGGTGGCCGGCCACAGACCTTGAAGATCGGGATCGCCCCAGGAAGTTTTGGGGGGCGTGTAGGTCCTAGTGGTAGACTGCGCCGCGCCGGGAACCGGTGCCAGCGATGCGGCCGTGGCCACCAACATCATCACGGACATCGAGAACCGGCTCATGGGCTTACCTCACCTATAGAATATACCGGCTCAAATCCTGGTCCTTCACAATGTCCGCCAGTTGCTTGCGGACATAGTTGGCGTCTACGCGCACCGTCTTCTTCTTCAGATCGGGTCCCTCGAAGGACACTTCTTCCAGCAGCTTCTCCATGATGGTGTGCAGCCGCCGCGCGCCGATGTTTTCCGAGCTCTGGTTCACCTGCGCGGCGAATTTCGCGACCTCTTCCAGCGCGTCGTCGGTTAGGATCAGCTTGATGCCTTCGGTCTCCAGCAGCGCCGTGTATTGCTTGGACAGCGCATTCTTGGGCTCCTTGAGAATGCGAATGAAGTCTTCCACCGTGAGCGATTTCAATTCCACGCGGATGGGGAAGCGGCCCTGCAACTCGGGAATCATATCGCTCGGCTTGGAGACATGAAATGCGCCGGCGGCGATAAACAGGATGTGGTCGGTGCGCACGAAGCCGTAGCGCGTATTGACCGTGGTGCCTTCCACGATGGGCAGGATGTCGCGCTGCACTCCCTCGCGGCTTACATCCGGTCCGTGGCCGGTCTCCCGCCCCGCGATCTTATCGATCTCGTCCAGAAAGATGATGCCGCTCGATTCTACCCGCTCGAGCGCCATGCGCGTCACTTGGTCCATGTCGATCAGCTTCTGTTCTTCTTCCTGGACCAGGTAATCCAGCGCCTCGGCCACACGCATTTTGCGGCGGCGCGTCTTCTGTCCGAAGAGACTGGGCAGCATGTCCTTCAGGTTGATGCCCATCTCCTCGATGCCGGTATTAGTAGTGACTTCGAATGTCGGGCCGCGGTCTTTCACATCGAGTTCCACCAGGCGCTCGTCGAGCTTGCCTTCGCGCAGCCGCTCGCGCAACTTTTCGCGGGTCCGCTCTATGCTCTCGCTCGGCTCCGGTTGCGGCGGCATCAGCAGGTCGAGCAGCCGCTCTTCGGCGTTAGTCTCGGCGCGGTCCGCCACCTCGTCCAGCCGCTCCTCGCGCACCATGTCGATGGCGATGTCCACCAGGTCGCGAATCATCGACTCCACGTCGCGGCCCACATACCCAACCTCGGTGAACTTGCTGGCCTCCACTTTGAGGAACGGCGAGTTCGCCAGGCGCGCCAGCCGCCGCGCCAGTTCCGTCTTGCCCACGCCGGTGGGGCCGATCATGAGGATGTTCTTGGGCATCACCTCCTCGGCCATCTCGGGTGCGAGTTTCTGCCGGCGGATGCGGTTGCGCAGCGCGATGGCGACCGCGCGCTTCGCCTCGGCTTGCCCTACGACATGCTTATCCAGCTCGCGAACGATCTCACGCGGAGTCAGCTCGTCCAGTAGCGGCTCTTCATCCACAGATTGCCCGGGAAGATAGATCACCATGGCTACTCCAACTCCTCATAAGTAACGCTGTCGTTCGTATAGATGCAGATCTTCCCGGCGATTGCCATGGCCTGTTCGACAATGTGCTTCGCCGAGAATTTGGTGTTGCGCAGCAGCGCAAGAGCGGCCGAGAGCGCAAACGGTCCACCCGAACCGATGGCCGCGATGCCCTCGTCCGGCTCGATCACATCCCCGTTTCCGCTCACCAGATACGTACTGGTCTTATCGGCCACCAGCAGCAGCGCTTCCAGGTGCCGCAACACGCGGTCGGTGCGCCACTCCTTGGCCAGTTCCACCACCGATCGGGAAAGATTCCCGTTGAACTGTTCCAGCTTGGTTTCGAAGCGCGCGAACAGGGCGAAGGCGTCCGCCGTCGATCCCGCAAAGCCGGCGAGCACTTTGTCGTTGTAAAGGCGGCGCAGCTTCTTGGCCGATGCCTTGATCACTTCGTGACCTAACGTCACCTGGCCGTCACCGGCCATCACCACTTTGCCGTCGCGACGGACACAAATCACCGTCGTCGAACGTATCTTTTCTTGCATGTTTGAGCAACTTTATTCTACCCCACCGCTCGCACGTGCCCTGTGCCGTAGCGCGAACCGGCGGCGAAGACCGCCGGCGTTACGCAAAGCGGATTCCGGCATCTCTGCCGATGGCGGAGTGCTTCTCGAATTCCGCGCGCTTCACCGGAAAATCCGTCCGGAAGTGGGCGCCGCGGCTTTCTTCGCGAGCCAGTGCGCACCGCGCGATCAGCAGCGCAACCTCGCGAATATTGCGGGCTTCGGCGCGTTCCAGCGTGAACTCGGCGGGTTGCGGTTCCTCCGATTCGAGTTGCCCGATCGCACGGCGCAGGCCATCGCCGCAGCGTACGATGCCGCAGCACTCCCAGGCGATCTGCTGGAACTCCGCGGCGTTCCGTTCGGGCGCTCGGAAATGCTCCGCCTGACCACTCGCGGCGCGGGGCCGGGCGATCCATTCCCGCATGGCGCGCCCGGCGCGGGCGCCAAACACCACGCCTTCGAGCAGGGAATTACTGGCCAGGCGATTAGCCCCGTGTACGCCCGTGCAGGCAACTTCTCCGGCCGCGAACAGGCGCGGGATGCTGGTGCGGCCATCCAGGTCGGTCCGCACGCCGCCCATGGCGTAGTGCGCGGCCGGCCGCACGGGCACCGGATCGCGCGCCATATCCACCCCGTAATGCAGGCACGTTTCAAAGATGCGTGGAAAGCGCTTGCGCAGAAAGGCGCCGTCGAGATGCGTCAGATCGAGCAGCACATGCGGCGTTCCCGTGCGGGTCATTTCCGTTACGATGGCGCGCGCCACCACATCGCGCGGCGCCAGTTCCGCGAGCGGATGATAGCGCTCCATGAATCGCTCCCCGGCCGTATTTCGCAGCCACCCGCCCTCACCTCGCAGCGCTTCGGAGAGCAAAAAACGCGGCGCACCCTCCACATATAGGGCGGTCGGGTGGAATTGCACGAATTCCAGGTCGCTGATCTCCGCGCCCGCGCGGTACGCCATGGCCACGCCATCGCCAGTGGCCACGTCCGGGTTGGTGGTGTTGCGGAAGACTCGCCCCAGCCCTCCGGTGGCCAGCAGCACGGCGCGCGCATATACCGGCACATTGCGCTGCGCCTGGGCGTCGTATGAAACCACGCCGGACGCACCCTCGTCCACCAGCAGACCGGTAGTGGCGGCGTAACTCCGGAAGGTCACGTTGGGAAGCGAGGCAGCTTTACGCCACAGCGTGCGTGCGATTTCGCGTCCTGTGGAGTCGCCGTGCGCGTGCAGAATCCGGCTGCGGCTGTGCGCGGCCTCGCGCGTGAATGAGAGTTGGCCGGCGTCGCGATCGAACTCGGCTCCCCAATCGATCAATTCCTGGATGGCCAGCGGCCCTTCTTCCACCAGCCGGTGAACCGCGGCACGCTCGCACAGGCCGTCGCCCGCGTAGAGCGTATCCTGTTCGTGCAGTTCCACCTCGTCATCGTCGCTCAGGGCCACTGCAATTCCGCCCTGTGCGTATTCCGAGGAAGACTCCCGCAGGCTCTCCTTGGCCACCACCAGCACGCTACCCGCAGCCGCCAATTCGATGGCAGCGCGCAGTCCGGCAACCCCCGCGCCGATGACCAGAAAATCGGGATCCATTCGCTACAGCGATCATAGCAAGGGCGCTGTTGGGCCTTGCTCCGCCGCTACAGTTGAGCGACGGGTTTGACGCTCTTCCTTACCGGTCAATTACTTACGCTTTCGTTCGTCGCTACAGTTGAGCGACGGGCGCCGTTTCCGGTATCCGGTGCGAGATCAATAGTGGTAGCGGGCCTGCAGGAAATCAATACTTTCGTCCCTGACGCGGTATACCAAGCGGTGCTCCTGCGTAACGCGCCTTGACCAGCAGCCTGCCAGCAGGTATCGGAGAGGCTCGGGTTTGCCGGGGCCCCGGAACGGATCACGCAAGACTGCTTCGACCAGATCCAACACCCTGATCGCGGTGCTCCGGTCGGACTTGACCCAGTACCGGAGATCCTCCCTGAACTCGGAATGAAAGATGGCGACTCTCTTAATGCCCCGCTTCACCGAGGATCTTGCGCCGCAATTCGGCGACGCTTGAGGGTTTCGTTTTGCGCCGCTCGGCTCGATGCAGCGCCGCGAGCAGGCGGCGTGCGTTCCGTGGCGACCGGAGGAGGTGAGCGGTCTCCATCAAGCCGGCGAGTTCAGCGGCCGGAACGAGAGCGACGTCACGCGACCCTCGGCGTCGCACGATGACGGTTTCCTGTTGATCCACGACTTGATCCAAAACGCTGGCCAGGTTTTCGCGCAGGCTGGTATACGTGGTTTCAGTCGCCATCGGCTACCTCGTTCTTATTGTACAGGATTCCTGTACGTAGAGAGAGGCAGGTCCAGGGGGTCCGCCCTACCAGGCGGAACAGGGTGTGGGGTTCCAGCCGGTGGCATCCGCCTGCTTTTTGAGATTGGTGCTGGTGATGAAGCTCCGGGTCAGATACGTCGGATCTTCCACCATGGTCTTCACGATCAGCCACTGCTCGCCGTCTGGTTCCCTCACCAGGTCGTAGTATTCGGTCACCGTGGTCTTGTCGCTGTAGGGGATGCCGTTCTTG
>Ga0182024_10020878_pt1 | contig 11935 bp, 16 predicted proteins | sample P32metaG_FD_120480 | JGI IMG/M metagenome (GOLD analysis project Ga0182024, IMG submission 120480) | Permafrost microbial communities from Stordalen Mire, Sweden - P3-2 metaG (Illumina Assembly) | ecosystem: Environmental > Terrestrial > Soil > Wetlands > Permafrost | place: Sweden: Stordalen... | reverse complement strand
TGAGCCCGATGTCGTCGTCATGGACTTACATATGACGGAGGAGTCTGAAACTGCCACCGATGAGCTGAAGAATTTCGGATCACCACTGATAGCGGTGTCGGTGTGCGACACCGACGAGGGTGAGCCAAAAGCAAGAGAGATTGGGGCCACCATGTTTCTCGACAAAATGCGGCTTTTCGAAGATTTGGTACCCAGAATCCGCGAGCTCGCGCTGGCTGGGTGAGATTCAGACGGACGGTGATTGCTCTTGCGGCGATTGGAGTCTGCAGGGCAGGAGGAGCGTACGATGCGACTGCCGGCACCCTGGAGACGAGGTCAGCCTCGCATCGAACTCCCCGCTCCTGCGAGGTCTTTCTTGAGATCTGACAATGCATCTATCGCTTTCCGTAAATCGGCGGTTTCATCACCGTTTTCTGGGGTCGCGTCTAGTTCGACAAAGCGTGCAAATATTGCCTGTTCGGCGCAACTTACGGCGCTCGGAATTTTAGCCGTGTCGCCTTCCATTAATGCGTCCGCATAGGGTCGGTGCCATTGCTGCTTCTTGAAAATGCTCTCATAAAGAGAAGGGGCCCAGCGCCGGTTGATGTTGGCTTCGGGCATATCGCCATTCTCGTCGGATAACATAACGTCGCCTCAGGCATGAATGGATAGCACTTGATGAGTCAGCGCGTCTGCGCCCTTTTGCACAGTGCTTTGTCATTTAGTCGCGCACAAACTGCACGTCCCCACCTGCCTTATCGGACCCGCGATTGCCAGCCCTGGGCACATGAACGTAAGGAATGCCGTTAGAGTCTGAATTAGCTCGCGAGCCGTGCGAATCCTGAGCAAGATCGCGGTCATTTAAGGCTCTCCACGTAGGCAATGAGCGCCCTCAAATCATCGGGCGGAAGATCGATCGTAGGCATTCCCCCTGCGGTCATTTTGGCGGTAGGATGCGCGAACAACTCCTTCAGCTGATCCGGCGAGCGTTTAGTGTTTTCGCCGATGAGCGCCGGTGCCGCCGCAGTACCAATGCCGCCGTCTCCATGGCAGGCGTTGCAAGAGTTACCTTCGAAAATGGTCTTGCCTTTGGCGGCTTCGGGATTGGCGAGTTGCACGTTGGCCGCGGCGAGCGAAGCCGAAGAGAGTTCCGGCTCGAAAGGTTTGCTCATGAACTCTTTTTCTTCGGATTTTTGTTTGGCAAGTTGCTGAGCGACGCCGGGATCGTGCTTGTCCAGGTATTGGCTGCGCAGCGCGAGCCCCACCAGGGTAAGCATCACAAAGGCGTACGAAGTCATGGCGATGGGGCGCTTCCACGGGCGGCGCTCCGTGCCGCGGTCGAGGAACGGCAGAGCAATAATGGCGGCAACGAGAATTCCCGGAATAACCAAGACGCCGATGACGGACAGCGAGCCGTGCCAATATTTCAAATACTGAAAAATCGGCAGGTAATACCATTCCGGACGCGGAACGTATTGTGCGTCGGCGGGATTGGCGGGAGGGCCGAGATCGATGGGCACGAAAAAACAGAGCAGGCCGAGCGCAATGATCAGCAACCCGGTGAGCGAGAGATCCATTAATACCTGGCGAGGATAAAAAAGTTCAACTTTTTGTTTGGGCGCGATGGGGTCTTCGTCGACAGGTCCGGCGGCTCCCGCTTTGCGGAAGAGAAAAATATGCGACGCTACGAGCGCGAAGATGCACGCGGGAATCAGAAAAACATGGGCAACAAAAAAACGCGAAATAGTCAGCGTGCCCATTTCCGTGCCGCCGCGCATCATGCGCTTGATGCTTTCGCCGATTAAGGGGACTTCACTTGCGGCATTCGTGCCCACGGCGGTGGCGAAATACGCCCGCTGATCCCATGGTAATAAATACCCGGTGAAGGCCATGCCTAAAATCAAGGCAAATAGGACGCAGCCGGAAAACCACAACAGTTCGCGGCGGCCTTTGTACGCGCCGTAGATATAGGTTTGCGAAAGATGCAGGAGCAACACTACGATCATGGCGCTGGCGCCGTAGGCGTGCAGGCTGCGCAGGAACGAACCGGCCGTGACCGCCTTGGTGATATACGCGACGGTGGTGTGTGCGTGATCGGCGGAGGGAACGTAATAGAGCGCTAAAAAAACTCCGGTGATAATTTGCGAGAGAAAAATGAACAACAGGCCGGAGCCGAAGATATAGGCAAAACGTGCACCGCCGGGAATGGGTTCGTACAGCGCGGTACGCAATACGCTGTCAATCCCAGTGCGATGATTGATCCAGCTCCAGAGGCCTGTTTGCGGCGAGGATGAGATCTCGCGATTTTGCGGAGTAGAAGGCATCCTTCTAAGATTCCTCCTTATCCGATGACTTCTTTATCGGAAACAAGCTGGCGAAAATATTGAAAGCGCACGGTGAGCTGTCCGCCCTCTACGGAAGTTTCGAGCGAATCCATGCCGCGGAGGGACGGTCCGCTGACGCGCGTACCATCGGGCATAAAGGTTCCACCGTGGCACGGGCAAACAAATTGTTTGCGATCTTTATTCCAGGGAACAGTGCAGCCAAGGTGCGGGCAAACGGAAGTGAGCAAGCGCAAGTGCCCTTGCTGGTCTTTCGTGACGTACACAGCTTTTTCGGAAATGGCTTTGCGCCAGCCGTCGACCTGCTCGATCTTAACGATACGCATTACCGGCTCGGTGATCGAAGAAAAATCCGAGAGCGGACCAAGCGGAGAATTTCTTACGTCAGTGGTGCGGCGAATCAGCGGAAAAAGCGCGAAGCGGATCAGCGGCACCGCCAGCAACGCACCGACCAGTGCGGAGCCAATGCCAAGCAGTACGCCGAGAAAAGAGCGCCTGGAGCGGATGGGCGTGCCGTCGGCCTCGAGCCGTTCTGTGTTGATCGCCGCATCTCCCGCCGAAGCACACATCGCATTCTCCCGAATGAATTAGATTTCTATTTCCCGCAAAAATCCCTAAGACCGCTTTCGCAACGAGCCTATGGATTTTTATTTTTTCGCCAAGCCACGCACGTATTGCACCAGCGCCGTGATGTCGTCAGGCTTCAGCTTCTTTCCAAACTTTGGCATTTTGCCTTTTCCATTGGTGATGACCGCGATAAGGTCCGCATCAGAAACCTTCTGCACTTCGTCGGATTTCAGATCCTTGGCTTTCAGCGCCTTGCCGGTTGGAGAATTGCCGCTGCCATCGGCGCCGTGGCATAAAACGCAATTGGTTTTGAAAATCTTGTCGGCATCGCCCTGCGCGCGCAGAGCAGTAGCGAAAATTAGCGTCGCAAGGAAAAGCAAAATACCAGCCGTTGTCAGTCCATACAAGTTACGTCCCATCTGTTTTCTCCTGTGTGTTAAGAGCGAAGACGTTTTTGTTCCCATCGAATCCTAGCGCTTGCTCAGCAAGCCCTACTCATTTCTCCGCCGCGCTCGCTTCACTGGAGTAAGGCGAACACGGCGGAGATCCGCGCGCCATCAGAAAACAAATCGCGCAAAACAATCACTAAAATAGGGATGAATAACTTGATCGTCAGGGTCACAGCGACCAACATTCCCAGGAGTCCTAAGCATCCTCACCCCCCCGTTGTCGCCATCGCCTCAGACTTGCGTTTCAAGTGTTCACGGAGCAGGGCCATAGTAGGATCCGTGCAAGCCGGTGTCTGTGCGGTTTGGCACAAGCAAGGCGATGAGAATCGCCTTACTTGTGCCTCGCGGGGCGGCGACGCGATACCACGATTGCAGTGGGGTTTTAGTCCGCTCGGACGAAACGCATGTGAATTCTGTATCTCACGACAGGAATCGTGCAGCCACGAGTGTGGTCCAGTCGCACGGTTCTACGATCAGGAGAGAGCCCGGACTGGCGCTGCTGGTTGAGTTTGAGCAGCCTTCTCGGCGCTCTTATCTTGCGTCGAAGATGCTAGCAGCGTGCTGGGTGAAAGAAGACAAACCGACAGCAGCGATGAACAAATTGCTCGTATGAGCTCGGCCTCCGGGAGCCTGACCGGATGTTATCAGATTCGGGGTTTTGATCTTGGGCGTTGCGTCCCGTCGTGCTATAAGAGTGAAATGAAGACAACCGAGAGATGGCTGCTTTTCAAATATGTCGGCACAGACCTTACGCCTTTGTCGAAGCCGTTTAAGACGAAAGAACTGGCGGAGAAGGCGCGGTTGAAGTTCTCAGAGCGCGAGCGGCGGGCAATTGGATTAGGCGTGATCCGAACGACGGGGTGATAATCATTCAGCCGGGGTTGACGCCAGCGTCGCATCGTGCGAAAAGATCACCTCCCGCATCTACCGGAAAGCTGGTTCCGGTGAAACTCTCTGAGTTCATTCACCAACTGCAACAAGAACTTCTGAAACACCACTTCGACACTTTCGTAGATGAGCCGCGCAGTGTGGCAATCGGCGGACGTGGGATTGTGGCGCCGGGCTGTACGCTGTGCCGAGTGCGAATCAATACCACGACGGCGTTTCTGGACCATTTGCTGTTGGAGATTTTACCCGCGACTGTGGAGAAGATTCTCGGCCATTGGTCAAGCTAATCTCCGCTAGAATACCCCGATGTCCGATGCTCGAATCTACCTAGGGACGTGCGCCTTCACGGCGACCGGCTGGAATGGCGCATTTTATCCGAAAGGGATGAAGTCGGCGGATTATCTCAGCTTTTATTCAGACCATTTTGATACCGTCGAAATCGATTCAACATTCTACGGTTGCCCGGCCCCGAAGACCGTTACGGACTGGCACGACAAAACAAGTTCCGATTTCATCTTTTCAGTGAAGGTTCCGCAATCCGTTACGCACGAGAAAGTCCTGGCAGGTTGCCAAGAAGAATTTGAAACGTTCGTGCAGACTATGAATCTGCTCAAAAGCAAGCTCGGCATTATGGTCTTGCAATTTCCGCACTTCGATAAATGGCAGATCAAGGACCGGCACGCTTTCACCGACCGGCTGCTTCCGTTCCTGAAGACTCTTCCTCGGGAGCATCGATTCGCCGTGGAGATTCGTAATCGGAAGTGGCTCGATGCCGAGTTTGCAGACATTTTGAGGAGTTTCAATATCGCGCTCGTGCTGCAAGACATTCATACGATGCCCGGACCACTGGAAATGAAGTTTGATCCGGTGATGGCGGACTTCGCGTATGTACGACTTCTTGGGAACCGCAAGCAAATCGAACTGACCACGACGGTTTGGGAAAAAGTTGTCGAGGATAAAACGGAAAAGATCTCAAGTTGGGTCAGCTATTGCCAGTCGATCCAACGCAGGGGCATCAAACAGTATGTCTACGCGAACAATCATTACGAAGGATTTGGACCCGGCACCGTCGAAAAGTTTCGGCAATTGTGGAAGAAGGCCGGTGGGATCGATATAGAAAAGCCGGTGAGAAAGAAGGTCGGGAATTTATTTGATTTCTAGAGGAACATCCGCCGATGGATACGGTGGAGAGGATTTGGCTTTGTCGGCATCGAGCTAACATCTTCGTGATAAAGAATACTGAGACACCCAAAACCGCGAAAACGACGTACGAAGCACGCTGCGTCCGATGATGAACGTCCCGCGCTGATCAGGCGTTACGAAGAATCCGCCACCCAATCCTTCGCGCCGTAGATTCCTACGCTCAAGCCACCTGTGACTTCGGTTTTAATGCCCGCCGCCGTTGCTCTGCGAAGCAGTTCCTCTGCCTTGTCGTCGTTGCTCGTCAGGCTCGGTCTCTTCATCCACAACACGACTCCGCGCTCAACTCCGCGCAAAAATTCCCTGATTCTCAGTTGGTAGGCGTTGTCACAGTGTCCGCAATTTGGAGAATTTCCGTCATCGATGCCTCAAATCAATCTTGGTTCCCTTTTTAGACATCTTCGACAGCACATGGACGACAAGTTGTCGGTCTTTCGGTGCAGTACGTCCTAGCAAACTTCTGACTTTATTGAAATACCGAGCACTTTTGCCGCTACTTCCCCAACCATCTTCGGGAATCGGGTTGCAAACAGGCGCGACGGGCGGACCATCTCCGTCGTACAGCAGCTGATACAGCGGCATTTCTAAAGCGCGAGCTATCTTTTCGAGTGTTTCCACAGCCGGAACGGTATGCCCGTTTTCGACGCGTGAAATGTAACAGCGAAGCAAGCCGGTACGTTTCTCGATATCTCCCTGAGACAGGTGTTTTTCGTTTCGAACTTGGCGTACTCGGTCGGCAATGATCATGGGAACTCCTAATTCTTAACTCCCGACGTAAGCCGGCGGTATAACACCCAGATAATATGCCCGCCTGTTTAATATCGTCAAGCGTGATTTACGCGCGCGAAGAGAGGGTACCAAAACTCCAAAAGTGTGCCCCGACTGCGCAGCGCCGACGCTGACGCGATGTCCCCAAGGCCGTTTCCTATCATTAGCGTTTCACGTTCGAGCACTGTTCAGTGGGGTGTGTGTCAAGCCGACATCTGGAGAGCATTTGCCATCCGGTCCGCCAACCCGCTTGGCGATGAAGGACACGCCGGCTAGAACGATTGACTGATGGCGGTATTGCCAAATCTCCGCTGCCACTCTGCACGGGCCTGTTGGAGTTGTGCTTTGCTGGCGTCCAGCGGCATCTCGAGGGTCTCCGCTTCTGCCGTGCAGACGTATTTCAACACCGTGCCATATCTCAAGAGAGATAGGTGGTCCATGCTTGAAAGTTCAATCACCGTTTCGTCAGGCAATTTTTGCGGGCTGGAACATGATCGATCCTGAACGCCATCTGAAAAGCTACGATTGGCATCGATGAAGCGTGATCTCAAATAATCGAGTATTTCTTCGGCGGCAGCAATCTTGTCTCGTAGGTCAGAACGGTCATGCCAACTGGGCGTTGCATCGTAGAGGTGATTCAGCTCGCTACACTCTAACAACGTTTCAACTAGGACAGTTCCGGGCACGGTTACCTCGTCGGGCCGTCGAAGTATTAGGCGTGGGTAATAGGGACATTATGTGAATATAAAAAGGAATGCAATAAATAATCTTCGTTCCGAGTTGTCTCTCGTTGATTGCCGATCTTAGACGCTACCGAACTGTTGAAGCGACGAACCGTGGACCGCAAGCGCAAAACCCATCGGGTTCGGTATGATTCGAGCGAAAGTTTTGTAGTGGACAATGCGCGAATCCCCTCAGCTCATCTCACCGTCGACCACATTGATCGCATGTTCGAATCCTGTCCCGGATACCAGACGTCGCCATAGGCGATACGCTGCAATCGACGCATCAGGACATCGGCGAATCGAGAAGCTCGCGGACTTTTTTCGCCAAAGCATCTCGTGTGTAAGGTTTTTCCAGAAGTGGGCATCCCGCTTCGAGTGCGCCTCGCTCAATACACGCGTCATCCGTGTATCCAGTTGTGTAGAGCACCTTCATCTCAGGCCTTACTGCTGTTAGTGTTTCTGCAAGAACACGACCATTGATCCCAGGCATCATCACGTCAGTGATCAGCAAGGGTATCGGTCCCCCGTGTTGCTCTGCGGTGCGAATCGCTTCAACGGGGTGCCCAGAATCCAGCACGGCATACCCCAATCCCTTGAGCATTTCTCGTGCCATCTCTCGCAGGGGCTCGTTATCCTCAACCAACAGGATCGTCTCCCCTTTTCCGAGTATGGATAATGCCTTGTCCCCTTTGAAAATCTCCACTTCTGCGTCGACGCGAGGCAGATATAACTTGAACGTCGTTCCTCTGCCCTGTTCACTGTGGACGTATATATAGCCGCCACTTTGCTTGACAATGCCATAGACTGTCGACAAGCCGAGGCCTGTCCCCTTGCCAAGTCCCTTGGTTGTGAAGAACGGTTCAAAAATGTGAGCATGGGTTTCACTATCCATTCCAACACCCGTATCACTAATGGCCAGCATCACGTAAGAGCCAGGCTCAACCTCGGCGTGCTCGCGCGCGTGGCGGTCATCAATCTCTACGTTGCTGGTTTCGATTGTGAATGAGCCGCCATCTGGCATCGCATCACGCGCGTTGACTGCCAGATTCATTAGTATCTGCTCAATCTGAGTAGGGTCGGCTTTGACTCGTCCGAGATCCGGGGGCAGTGAAGCGGCGATCTCGATGTTCTCACCGATAAGCCGTCGCAACATCGTTTCCATCTCGGTCACGAGTCCGTTCAAATCCAGCACCAGGGGGCGCAATATCTGGCGACGACTGAACGCCAAAAGCTGTCGAGTTAGAAACGCAGCAAGCGTACCTGCCTTGTGGATCTGCTCGACCATCCCTCGCTTCGAATCGTCCGGAACGAGCTGCAGCTCCAGAAGCTCGCAGTAGCCGATCATTACGCCGAGAAGGTTGTTAAAATCATGGGCAAGACCACCTGCCAATTGGCCTACCGCCTCCATCTTTTGGGATTGCCGGAGCTGTTGGCCCGCTTGTTCCGCGCGCTTGCGTGCAGTAATGTCACGAATATCGCACTGGATTACACTCTTGCCATTTTCTCGGTACACGTTGCTGACGAACTCGACGTTGACGCGGCGTCCAGTCCTAGTTTCGAGTGGCAGGTTATCGTATCGGATAGATTCCTTGTCCTTTAGCTCTTGAAAAGCAGCCTTCGACGCTTCAACCTGTCTAAATGGGCCAATATCCCAAAGTGTTCTGCCAATAAATTCTTCTCGGGGATAATCCAATAGATGTACCAAGAAAGGGTTTACGTCGGTTATCAAGCCTGAGTGCGCGTCGAGAATCAGTATTCCATCCTGGGCTGATTCAAAAAGTCTACGGTATCTGGCTTCAGAAGCACGAAGGGCATCTTCTGCCTGTTTGGGTTGCGCTACCGGATCGGCCTTTGGCGGGTCTTGCATTGGAATCATCCTCTCGCACCTGCGGTGATCGCACAAAGAGTGGCGAGCGTTCGAGCAGCTTTAGTGGGGAGGGGCGGGCACCGCTATGGCCGATCTCAGTGGTGAGCTTTCTGCTTATCTCGACTACGTCAGGGTACTTGTCCAGCTTTGTTTGCCAACACCAACCACTGCTGCCATACCCAGATCTTTCGGCTCCGGCCAGCTCCGATATCCCACTACGCACTTCCTGCCGGGCGTGATCCGCGACCCAAGCCTATATACCCAAAGGTTACGTTAATTTACATTAAAAAAGCAAGGAGAATTAAAAGTTGCTGTTGGATTACAGACTTGCTCCGGATCCATTCAGAGCGGTTCCGCGAGACCATCCTCGCAACGCCGCTGGGATCACTGAGATTGGGAGGCCAAGGCGGAGGGGGTGCGGAGATGGAGGAGGGCGTCGACCGTCCCCATGAAGTCGCTTCGTGATATTGGCTTCTGCATGAGGATGGCTCCTTCCTCAACGATTTTTTGAGCTGCTGGAACATTCGTATATCCTGAAACGTAGAACGCGCAGATCTCCGGATGGAGCGTTCTTATTCTCTCGACGACTGAGGGTCCGGTCATGTCAGGCAATACTACATCGCTGACCATCAAATGGATTGGCCCCTTATGTTCTTGAGCCACCTGGACGGCTTGGTCACCTCGACCGGCTTGCAAGACGCGGTAGCCTCCCGCGGTGAGAAACTCGCAGAACACAGCCCGCAGAGATTCTTCGTCTTCCAATACCAGAATGGTTCCCGTGCCCTCGGGACGCTCACTTCGTATTCCGAGTCCGTCATCCAGGAGAGACGCCTTTCCGTGCCCTCGCGGCAGATAGATGTCGAAAGTGGTGCCCACCCCGGGTTCGCTTGAAATCCAGATATATCCGCCATTTTGGTTAACGATTCCGTAGACGGCTGCTAAGCCAAGTCCCGTGCCTTTGCCCAGAGGCTTAGTAGTGAAGAAAGGCTCGAACACGCGGCTCCGAACCTCTTCGCTCATTCCGACACCGGTGTCACTCACCGAGAGGCGGACGTAAGGTCCAGGTCTAATGTGCCGATCGGGGGCCACATCGGGTCCTAGCTCGACATTCTCAGTTCGGAGGGTGAACTTTCCACCCGTGGGCATGGCGTCCCGCGCATTTGTGGCCAAGTTCATCAAGATTTGTTCAATCTGTCCACGATCAGCGTGAATGGAGGCGAGATTGGTCTCACCCTCGACCACAATCTGCACGTCCTCGCCGATTAGGCGCCGAAGGATACCGACAACATCGCTCACCACGGCATTCAGATCCAGGAGGGTTGGATTCAGCACCTGTTTGCGGCTGAAGGCCAGCAGTTGTCTCGTCAATTGGGACGCACGCTCGATCGCTTTCTTGATCTGCCCGGCATGATGCTGCAATACGCCGGAAGGTGCCTTTTCCAACATCAGATCGACGTTCCCGAGGATGACGCTGAGGTGATTATTGAAGTCGTGCGAGATTCCTCCCGCCAGTAGCCCTACCGCCTCCATCTTCTGTGCGTGAAGGAGTTGTTTCTCGATGCTCAGCCACTCCGTGATATCTTCCGCGATGAGCTCGAAGTGGGTGACTCGCCCATCTTTTCCGTGGACCTGCCTTCCGCTTATCCGCACAGAAACAGTTTTTCCGTCTTTGCGCTTCCAGTTGACTCTAGTGCCACCGACTCGCTCTCTCGTTCCAAACATCTCAAGCATTGAGAGCAGGTCGGCTGGATTCTGGTAGATATCGGTGTTCAAGTTGCACGTCATCAGTTCTGATTTCGAGCTGTAACCCAACATCGCTACCAGTGCTGGGTTCACGACCAGGAAGTCTCCTTCGCCGTTCGATCGAAAAATCCCATAAGTCGCGTTCTCGACCAGCTCCCGGTATTTCTCTTCGGACTCTCGTAGTGCTTGTTCCGCGCGCTTCCGCTCCGAGATGTCGAAGAATGTGACCACCGACCCGACAAATGTTCCGCTCTTGTACATTGGGTAAGATCGATACTCGGCTCGAAAGTGTGATTCATCGGCACGCCACAGCACTTCATCGGCGAGATGGATGGCGGTACGCTCGCGGAGGCCCACGCTGATCTGGCATTTCTCTTCGTGGTACGGGGTCCCATCCGCCAGCGTGTGATGTACGAGGGCGTGCATGTTCTTGCCGAGCAGATCCTCAGGAGCTCGGTAGCCAAGGAGTCGCAGGCAGGAAGGATTGCAGAACGTGCAATTACCTTCTAGATCTAAGCCATAAATCCCCTCCGCTGTCGAATTCAAGAGCAGCAGATACTTTTCTTCGCTGTCCCGACCGGCCTGCTGAGCATTCTTGAGGTTGGTAACATCGATCTCCATGCCAAGCAGGTGGGTCGCCGAATCGCTATGGGCAACTACGCCGAAAGTTTCGATCCAGCAGATGGTTTCATCCCGGCGTACAAGTCGATACTTCTCTGCATACTCTGTGCCTCCCATCACCACTTTTTGGATTGCCCGCTCCACCCTGGCTCGGTCTTCTGGGTGAATCGTTGCAATGGTATCTTCGATCCGGCCGGAAAACACATCGCGAGCAGTTCTGCACTGGAGGTAAGTCTCGTCCGACCAGGTCACCAAGTTGGCCTTTACATCCCAATCCCACAGACCGATCCTGAGGCCTGCTTTGCGCGCCAAGTCCAACCATTGCCGCCAACCCACGATCTGTTGTTGTGGCCATTCCTGACTTGTCATAGTTCCTACTGAAGGTGATCTGGGAGGGAGACTTCAGAGCTGATGGTAGTTCAGGAACGTTAATAGATCAAGAACAAACTGACTGGACATAGGACAATCTAGGTTATATTTATTCCGTACGAATATCCGGCCGTTGCCGATGCGACCTGCGTTCAGGGGGATTTGTAGTCATACCATGGGCCCCCACCAGCGATTCCGATTGGGGAATCTATTAGAGATTCTTAATAACTTCCAGTTTATTTTATATATCCTAGCAGGCTGCTGAAAAATCGCGTTGAAGTGGCAAGTTGTGGACTGGTTTGCGTCATTTGGAATTTTCGAGTGTCTGCGGTGTGATTTCTCGCGCTACGGAACACCCGAAATGGGGTTTCTGCGTGGCGCAGAGACACTACGGCCCGCGCTTACTGCGTCGGAACG
>Ga0182024_10020877_pt1 | contig 11935 bp, 9 predicted proteins | sample P32metaG_FD_120480 | JGI IMG/M metagenome (GOLD analysis project Ga0182024, IMG submission 120480) | Permafrost microbial communities from Stordalen Mire, Sweden - P3-2 metaG (Illumina Assembly) | ecosystem: Environmental > Terrestrial > Soil > Wetlands > Permafrost | place: Sweden: Stordalen... | reverse complement strand
GCTGCGCCTTGACGAGTCCGACCCGCTCGCCGCGTGGGACGAACGCATGGCGGTGCTGAACGACTACGCCGCGCGGCTGGCCGGGCACCGCTTCGACGCGATCGAGCTGCGCGGGCCCGGAACCGAGCTGACGATCGGCCTGCTGCCGACCGCGACCTGGACGGCCGCCGATGGGTCGACCGCAAAGGGCTTGCGGCATCTGCCGAACCTCCCGACCGAGGAGGTCTTCACGACGCCCGATCCGCTGCGCACGAGCGGGCACGTCACCGCGACGAAGCCGCTCGTCCTCCGGGACCACACGATCATCCGCGGGCTCAGGGTTCGCTTTGAAGATGGCGTTGCGGTCGAGATCGACGCCGACGAGAACGCAGAGACGCTGCGTAGCCTCACCGAGATCGACGAGGGCGCGCGCCGGCTCGGTGAGCTCGCGCTCGTCGACGGCGAGGGGCGGATCGGCCCGCTCGACACCGTCTTCTACAACACCCTGCTGGACGAGAACGTATCGAGCCACATCGCGCTCGGCACCGGCTTCCCATTCCTCGTCGAGGAGACGGACAAGGCGCGCGTCAACCACAGTGCGCAGCACATCGACTTCATGATCGGTTCCACCGAGCTGGAAGTCGACGGCGTCACCGCCGACGGCGAGCGCGTTCCGGTGCTCCGGAAGCTCGACTGGCAGCTTTAGTTCTCCGGTGCCCCAAGTCAAGCTACCTGTCAACCTCGGACCGGGTTGCGGGGCAGCGATCGCGAACCCCGTCCGAACTGGAACGCTACGGTGATCCGGCGGTTCGAGTTGTTGTGCCTTGGCCTGGGTCGCACGCGATCGGGGTGAGGGTCGCCAGCCACTCTGCGTTTGACGTGGCGACCGGAGTTGCAACACGGAAGGGCCCGAAGCGTCGGCCACCCACGTCCGGATACGAGCGCGCTTTCGCTCGAAGGATCGGAAGTGCCATCGCACGATTGAATCGGCCCCCAGCAGCCTGGCAACGGTCTCCATGTTTCCGTTGCACGCCAGCTCCCTAAGGACGACGCGCCGCACGCTTCGCCGGAGAAGTCGAGCGAGCGATAGCCAGCGTGGGTAGTCAAGCGCGACGATCAGGTCCACGCGGGCCATCGGAAGATCGATCCATTGGCTGTATGCAGTGTCGAGGATCCATTGGTCGCAGGCGCAGATTCTCTCGATGCGGCGACGCTGCTGATCTATTGATCCCTCGATCCATCCGGGCTCCCAAGTGAGGTCATCGACAGAGTGCCAAGGCAGCCCCGTGAGCTCGGCGATCTGGCCAGCGAGCATTGTCTTTCCGGAGCCAGTCACGCCGTAGACGAGGATGCGATTGGCCACCGCCAGATCCTAAGCGCACAAGAAACGAGAGTGAACCTCGCCGATAGCGCCGGTGCCGAATGGAGAACAGGGAAGGACGAAGCCGCCTGGTCATGAGATCGAACGTTTCGGCCTGGTGCCGTCTCGCCTGACTTCAAATGCTGTGGCGCAGCGGTCAAGTGAACTAGCGGGCCACGCTCCGTAGGATCTTGCGAATGCCTGGCGCGGAGGAAGTGCCGCTCGTCGGTGGGCAGGTTACGGAGGGGGGTCGTTCGCGTTGGCGGAACCGTCCGCCGCCCAGCTGGGGCAAACACCGGTTTCGTCGCAGAGTTGCTTGTGCATCTCGAATGCGCAAGCTTCGACGGTGCTCCCCGGTTTCAAGGCTATGACGAGCGGGGGCGTGAGATGCTGGGCTTCATCGAAGGTGACGCGCCCTCGGACTGTCACACGATCATCTGGACCGATGATCAGATCATCGCCTCTATGCAGCTGCTTCGCCGCTTTCACGACCAGACGGCGGACGGTCTACTTGCTGCAGGAACGGAGGTCGTGTGTCACAACGACTACGGACCATGGAACCTTGTCTGGCGCGCGGGATTACCCGTAGCCATCATCGACTTTGACAACGCCGCACCCGGCAGACGGTTGGACGACCTCGGCTATGCGGCATGGAAGCACCTCAATCTCGGCCTAGTCGAGCTACCGGTGTCCGAGCAGCGCTGCCGCCTGCAGGTACTCGCAGAGGGCTACGGCGCTCCGCCTGACCACGAACTGCTGTTGGCGATCTGTGAGGCGCAGGCTGTGATGCGAGCGCTTATCGAAATGGGGCCGACTGGTGCGTTGCGCGATCATGCCGTCACGCAGATCATCCGCGAGCAGCGGTGGCTTGAGACGCATAGCCTTGCACTCCTCGCGTAGGCGACGTTTGTCGCCGAAGGACTCGCGGCCTATCGTCCGTGTCGATCATGAGAGCGATCGCCAGCGATGGCGTCCCGCGTGATCGGTGCCGTGGCAACGCAGGCGTCTCAGTTCGCGGCCGAGCGGCAGCTTTCAGCCACACCAGCCGGTGGGCGTGCGCTACCCCGGCAGACAGGAACCGGCGCGCCGAACGAGTCGACCAGCGCTCGCGCGCCAAGCGGTTTGTCGAGGTGGATGACGACGGTTCGGGTCTTTCCGATGGCTATGCACATAACGTTGCCGCGTGTCTTCACCGGGTGGTCAGTGATCCAGAATGCGACAGCGTGACGGTCGGCGACGCTGCCCGCCGTGTATGAGTGGTCGCAGGGTTTGTCGCCGGCCAGGCCGCCGATGAACGAGAGTCGGATCGCGCGACCATTGTCAGAGGCCGTGGCGTTCTCTCCCTCCGCGGGGATCGGTGGGAGGAACACGCGCGAGCCCGGAAGCGCGAGCACGCGCACTGGTCGCTTGAGGCCGTGCACCGTGAACGCCCACACCGGGAGGGTTCGCTGCCCGCGATCGGTGCTGAAAGCCCCTGACGCGAGTCGAGCTCCCGTGATCGCGAGGCGCATCCTCGGTGGTGGCTGGTCCTTCGTCTTGGCAGCTGGTGAGTGCAGCAACAAGGTGAACGCCTGCCTCGCGCTGATCACCCGCGACCCGCGGAACCGGCTTGGCGTGTGCGGCAGTTTCGCCCGTAGGGCGAAGCGCGACGCGTTGAACGCGAGGACGGCCTCCGGGTGGAGTATGCGGCGAAGGTGCGGGTCGTATCTGCTCAACGAACCGATGTTCGGGTCGAGCACCGGCCCGTCGATCAGCACGACCGGCCGGGGCGAGGTGGTCGCGGCAAACCGGCGCCAAAGCTTGAGCGCCTGCTTCGCCTTTGCGCGCGTGATAGGCCCCGCTGCCTTGTGATCGGGCCCCGCTGCCGTGTGGTTGGCGGCTGACGACCCGCAACCCGCCAGCGCCAACACCACCACGAAGGCCGACAGATCCCGCGGACCCACAGCATGCCTACTCATGCATCGATACTAAGCGGGGATGCTGCTGGTGCCGCGCGGCTGCTTTGCCACGACACCGATCACGTGGGACTCCGTCGCTCGCGGTCGCTTTCATGATCGAGACGGACCATAGACCGCGAGTCCTTCGGCGACGAAGAGATGTTGGCGGTGGCCGCTTCCACGCTGGCGTCAGCTGATCAGCCACGCCGTCTGAGCGGCAGCGTTGCTGACCGCGCCCGCAGCTTCTACCTCGAGAAGCGGGGCCTGAATAACTAGTGCGCGGCGTCGGTGGACGCGTCGATTTGGACGGAGAGTGTCTGTAGGCGCCTACCGCATTTCAGCCCGCCGGCGCCAGGGCTGAGTGCGTGAGGAGTTCATCGACGGTCCATTGGTCATAGGCGTGTTGGCCGTACTTCGCCGCGATGACGTGCCCGTCGGTGGCGATGAGGAAGTCGGCCGGAACGCCGAGCTGACCGCCGGTCGGAAGCATTGGCGGGATGCGGTGTGGCGGCCGGACTATTCCTCGGATAGCGCTCAGGAAGATCTCGGGCAGCCGGATCAGCAGGCGTGGGTCGAGCAATGCCCGTGCGGTGCTCTCGACGCCAAGGGCGCGGTAGATCTGCTTGGTCGGGTCGGCAACGATGGTGAACGGCAGGTCTGGTTCGTAGACGCGCAGCGACTCGGGTGTGGAGTGAAACACGACGACCTCCCTGATCCCGGCTTGGGTTATCTCGTCTGCCCGCCGGGCGAAGGACCGCAGATGGAGATTGCAGACCGGACAGCCGGCAAAGCGTCGCAACTGCAAGTGGACGGTCTCGCCGGCATCAGGAATTGGGACTGGGGTTCCGTCTAGCCCGGGAAGCTGGAGAGCGGGGAAGGCGCTTCCGGCGATGATTTTCAACTTGTCAGGGTGGGTGGGCATGGCGCCGCTCCTCGATTGGCGTGAACGCGCGTCTGGTGTCGCGCCTGGGAGGGCAGCATCGGCAACAGAAATGGATTGGCAAGACCAAAATCCGTATGCTGGTGCGGTGGCCGCGAAGCTAACGCCGAAAGGGAGCCGGACCCGGCAGCGCATCGTTGACACAGCCGCGCAGCTGATGTTCGAGCGAGGCGTGGTAGGCACCACGCTTGAAGAGGTCAAGGCTGCGGCGGGAGTAAGTAGCTCGCAGCTGTACCACTACTTCGAGGACAAACCGGCTCTCGTCCGTGCGGTCATCGAGCAGCAAACCGATGCTGTCGTCGGGACTCAGGAGCCGGTCCTGGCAAGAATTGACAGCATCGAGGGACTACGAGCATGGCGCGACTTCGTCGTCGACCTTGAGCGTGAGTTGGAATGCCGCGGCGGCTGCCCGATCGGATCGCTAGGAAGCCAACTTGCGGAGGTCGACCCATCCTCGCGCTCTCAGGTATCAGCGAGTTTCGTCCGCTGGGAATCCGCGCTGCAGGGTGCTCTGCGCTCGATGCACGAGCATGGCCGCCTAGACCCTGAGGCCGATCCCGACGCCCTCTCCCTCGCACTGCTCGCAGCCGTCCAGGGCGGTCTCCTGCTTTCCCAAATCCATCGCAGCACCCGCCCACTCGAGACGGCCCTGGACACGGTGCTCGACCACATCGCAACGCACACCACCTGAGCATCGTCAACGGAGCTCAGCGGCCTACACGGCGATCGCTTTCCTCTTGTGACACTCCTAGAACTCACGATCGCCTTGGCGACCAAGCATGAGCACGAAGCATGAAGTGGGCGCCACATCGGTCCCTCGGGGAGGTGCTCATGGCTTAGAATCCGGCGAATTCCAGCTGGCTCGGGTGACCGATTTCGATTGGCTTCCGTTTATCGCGAGAGTCGCCGATGAGTGTGCGCGTTGAGGTTTTCGAGGAGGTCCTCCTTGGAGGGAGCACTAACGCTGGTCTTGTGACCAGGGTCGGTGACACGGTCCGCCGTCCGCTACGGCCAACCAGCGACGCGACCCGCGCGCTGCTCGACCACCTGGAGCGGATCGGCTTTGAAGGTGCGCCGCGCTATCTGGGGATAGACGATCGCGGACGGGAGGTGTTGTCCTATGTGCCTGGGCGCGCGGTTCTCAAGCCATACCCGGCCTGGGCACTCAGCGACGCGGCGCTGGTCAGCGTCGCGCACCTTCTCCGCGACTACCACTGCGCGGTCGCGAGCTTCGACTTCGACGGCTACAACTGGCCGCACCCGCTCCCGCTGCGATTTCGTGGCGGCATCGTTTGTCACAACGATCCCAACCTCGACAACATCATCTTTGCTGATGGACGCGCAGCAGCACTAATTGATTTCGACCTCGCCGGCCCAGGCTGCGTCGGCTGGGACCTCGCGGGCTCCGTGCGTCTGTGGGCGCCGCTGGAAATCGACCTTGATCGACCGAAGGTCGGCGCGCGGTCGTTGGCGAGGGTGGGCCTGTTTGCTGATGCCTACGGCGCGACCGCCCGGCAACGCGAGGAGTTGGTCGACGCGCTGGTGCCTTGTCATGACTGGTGTTTCCAGATCGTGCGGGACGCAGTGGAATCAGGCCACGAGACCTTCGGGCGATTCTGGCTCGGTGGTGGGCGACAGTCCGCACGGGACACCCGGCGATGGCTCTCGACGCACTCGGCGCAGTTGCGGGTGGCGCTCGGGATCGACGCCTGAGCGCCTCTCAATCGGCGCCCGACTAGCTCTCTCATTCGGCCTGTCAGCTGGGCAGCGTCTCCTCAATGTGTTGCCGCGTCATCGCGGTAGCGCCGAGCACGCCTGCGTCGTTCCCGAGCGCCGGCGCTCATATGAGCGTAAGCTTGCTCATTCGGGCTCTTCAACCTATTTCTATTCCAAGGGGATCGACCGAATGTCAATCTGGCCAACGTCAGCTATTTTGGGCTCGAATGAGCGGCACTGATCGGCGCAACTGATGGCAGCTTCAAGAACGCCGGCTTCCGGACCAGCACAAACCGTCCTTGCCGCGAAGATCGCGCGGCGCTACTACATCGACGGAGTCAGCAAGAGCGACATCGCCGCGGAGCTCGGTCTCAGTCGCTTCAAGGTTGCGCGCGCCCTCGACCGCGCTCGTAGCAGCGGACTTGTCCGCATCGAGTTTCACTACGACGGGGATATCGACCTTGCCCTGTCGGTCGAGCTTTCCTCCAGGCTCGGGCTTCGCAGGTGTCTGGTGGTTGATTCTCCGGAGGGCGATGATGCCGCCCTGCGCGCCAATCTCGGCCGGGTTGCTGCTGGCTTGCTCGAGGAGATCGTCGAGAGTGATGATGTACTCGGTTTGTCCTGGTCGCGCACGCTGCTCGAGATGCGCTCGTTCCTACGCGAGATGGCGCCGTGTGCCGTTGTCCAGCTGAGCGGGGTGCTATCGCGACCGGACGTCGATGAGAGCTCGATTGATCTGGTCAGGGACGTTGCCCGCACCGCTGGCGGGCCCGCCTACTACTTCTACGCGCCGATGCTCGTTCCTGACGCCGAGACGGCCAAGTCGCTGCGTATGCAACCGGAGGTCGCGCGGGCGATGGCCAAGTTCGATGAGCTGACAAAGGCGATCGTCACCGTCGGCGCCTGGATGCCGGGGCAATCGACCGTAGTCGACGCCATAAGTCCCGAGGAATACGAGGAGGCCCGGGCCGCCGGAGCAGTCTGCGAGATCGCAGGGATGCAGCTGGGGGCTGACGGGAGCCAAATCAATACGCCTCTCAGCGAGCGCGTCATCGGCATCGACGCCGGCCGTCTACGCCAAGTGCCTGAGATCGTCGTGATTGCCTACGGCGGCGAGAAAGTAGCGGCCGTTATCGCCGCGGTGCGGGGGCATCTCATGACGACGCTTATCACGCATGGCTCGCTTGCGCGCGCGTTGCTCGCCGCCGCCTAGACCCGGGGCAGGCGGATTCCCGTCTCTGGCGGGTCGCGGCGCCGAGCTTCCGCAGTCGTCCGGCGCTCATTTGAGCGTATTTGGGCCGAGGGCACACATAAGTTGACTTTTGGGGCAACAAATGTAACATTGAGCACGAGAGAGATAGGAGGCGCTCAAACGAGCGGCCGTGGTTTCGCCGACTGACGGCGGCTCGGGTGATCGAAGACGGTCAGGCTGAGTCGCCCCGGCGGTAAGACCAGGCTACGTCTGGTGGCCTCATAGCGCGTTTTGGACAAGGAGGCAGACGAAGGTGTCACTCAAGCGCAGGGCAGACAGGCCGAGCCGGGCAGGTTCGCGGGCGCGTGTTGTCGCCGCGGCCGGCACCGTAGCGGCGCTGGCGGCGCTCGCCGTCGGTACGAGCACCGGGTCAGCGAAGTCAGCTGCACATCAGGCGTCGTCGTCGACGACCGTTCGGGTTGCGGTCGTTTCGAACTCGAACATGCTCAACATTGAGAAGCTGACCAACCAGTTCGAGAAGCAGAACCCCGGGATCAAGGTCAAGTATGACACTCTGAACGAGAACAACGAGCGCTCATTGATCGAGACGGACATCACCACCCACGCGAACGAGTTCGACGTTGTGATGATCTCCAACTATGAAACGCCGATTTGGGCCAAGAACCGCTGGCTCGTGAATCTCACGCAGCCACTGACGGCTGATAAGAGCTACGACGTCAAGGATCTGTTGAAGCCGATCGCGAGCTCGCTCAGCTACAAGGGCGGCCTCTACGGTGTGCCGTTTTACGGCGAGTCCTCGATGCTCTATTACCGCAAGAGTCTGCTCAAGGCCGCTGGGGTAACGATGCCGCTGCACCCGACCTGGAAGCAGGTTGCGGCGATCGCGGCGAAGCTGAACGACCCGTCCAAGGGTGTCGCGGGCATCTGCTTGCGCGGCCAAGAGGGCTGGGGCGAGAATCTCGCAGCGCTCGACACGGTGATCAACACCGCGGGAGGGTCGTGGTTTAACAGCAAGTGGCAGCCGCAGCTGAGCTCGCCCAAGACTACGGCCGCGATCAACTTCTATGTCAACTTGGTCAAGTCGGACGGAGAATCGGGCGCGTCGAATGACGGTTTCACCGAATGCGAGAGCGACTTCGGTGAGGGCAAGGCTGCGATGTGGTACGACGCCACGGTCGCGGCTGGCCTGATCACCACGACGTACCCGAAGGTTGGCGCTGATACGGGCTATGCGTACGCGCCGACTGGCTCGCCGACCGGCGCTGCTGGCGTTCCGTCCGGGTGGCTGTACACCTGGTCGCTGAGCGTCCCGAAGGGCGACCCGAATGAGGCCGCGGCCCTGAAGTACATCGAGTGGGCGACGGGCAAGCAGTATCTGAAGTCGAGTGGCCCGAAGCTGGGCTGGGCGAACATCAACCCGGGTACTCGGTACTCGACCTACGCGTTGCCCCAGTACAAGAAGGCAGCGAAGGCGTTCGCCGGGATCACGCTGAAATCGATCAACGGAGCCGACCCGACGCATCCGACGGATGCTGGCGTGAAGATCCCGTACACCGGCGTGCAGTTCGTCGACGAGCCGTGGTTCATCGCACTGGGGACCGAGGTGTCCAACCAGATCTCGGCGGCGATCGCCGGGACTGAGTCGGTGCAGCAGGCGATCACCACGTCACAGTCGGACGCGGAGACCACCGTCAAGCAAGCGGGTTTGCTCAAGTAGTCGCTGGATAGTTGGAAGTCTGCGTGATACGCGAACAGCACAGATCAACGGTTACGCATGGCTGAAGCACTGACAGCCACCGACCTGCCCGCGGACCCCACGGTCCGCGGGTGGCGTCGGCGGCGTTCGGCGAGGCCGGCAGGTCCCGCGCCGAAGGCCCTAACAGGACGGCGCGCCTGGGTGCGGCGTGCGCCGCTGATGCCGGCGCTGGTCTACATGATTATCGTCACCCAGGTCCCGTTCCTGGTGACGATTTGGTACAGCCTTCGCAGCTGGAACACACTCACGCCCGGCTCGAACCGGTGGGCCGGTCTGAACGAGTACAAGCTCGTCTTCACCGATCCGAACTTCCGCTCGGCGATCCTCAATACGGTTGTGATCACGGGGTCGGCGGTGATCCTCTCGATGCTGCTGGCCACAGCGCTGGCGATCCTGTTGAACCGCAAGTTCTTCGGACGTGGGGTTGTCAGGACGCTGCTGATCACGCCGTTCCTGGTGATGCCGGTCGCGACGGCACTGCTTTTCAAGACGACGGTGTTCGACCCGATCTTCGGTCTGCTGGATTGGATCCTCGGCCCGTTCGGCGTTCACCAGGTCAACTGGATCGGCTCATACGCGACACCCGCGGTCGTCGCCGTACTCGTGTGGGAGTGGACGCCGTTCATGATGCTCATCGTCCTTGCCGGGTTGCAGAGCGAGTCGCTCGAGTCGCTTGAGGCCGCGCGTGTGGATGGGGCCAACGCGATCCAGACGTTCCTGTCGATCACGTTCCCCCACTTGCGGCGTTACATCGAGCTCGGGATGCTGCTCGGCTCCATTTACGTGCTGCAGACCTTTGGCGAGATCTTCGTGCTCACCCAAGGAGGCGGCGGCCACGGCAGCGCCACAACGAACCTCCCGTACTACATCTACGAGCTCGCGTTCCAGCAGTTCAACGTGTCCGAAGCGGCGGCAGCCGGTGTGATCGTCGTGATCGGTACAGAGATCGTCGCGACGATCACACTGCGGCTCCTATCAGGCTTGTTCGCTGCCGCTGAGGGACTGGCATAGCCATGCCCGCAGCTACTACAAAGGGACAAGCACCTCGTCGCAAGCTCCTGACCCGACGCCGGGCCGTCGGTGGGTTCTGGTCGATGGTGACCTGGCTGCTCGCGATCATCCTGTTCTTCCCGGTGTTCTGGATGGTGCTCACCTCGTTCAAGAAGGAGGGCGACGCCTACACCGATCCGCCGCGGTTCGTCTTTCACCCCACCTTCTCCGAGTTCTCGCAGGTCTTTTCGAGCGGGGCGGGACCGCCGTTCCTGCACTCGGTGTTCGTCAGCCTTGTATCGGTGGTTCTGGTCCTGGCGCTCGGCCTACCCGCCGCATACGCGCTGTCGGTTCGCCCGATCAAACGGTGGCGGGCCACGCTGTTCTTCTTCCTCTCGACGAAGATGCTCCCGTACGTCGCCGCGATCGTCCCGATCTACATCATCGCGCTGCACACCGGGCTGCTGGATAACGACTGGGCGCTCGTGATTCTTTACACGGGTTTCAACCTGCCACTCGCAGTTTGGATGATTCGCTCATTCCTTTTGGAGGTCCCGCGTGAGCTGCTGGAGGCCGCTCGCATCGATGGCGCCGGCCTGTACGTCGAACTGAGGCGAGTGATCCTGCCGATCGTGATGCCCGGGCTCGCGGCCACGGCATTGATCTGCGTGATCTTCACCTGGAACGAGTTCTTCTTCGCGTACTTCCTGACGGCAACAAAAGGACCGACCGTCCCGGTCTTCCTCGTGAGCTTCCTGCAAAGCGAAGGCGAGTATTGGGCGCGGCTCGCGGCCGCAGCCACCCTCGCGTGTCTACCGGTGATCCTCGCCGGATGGATCGCGCAGAAGCAGCTAGTCAGAGGGCTGTCATTGGGGGCGCTCAAATGACCCGCGGACCAGCAGCCGCCGTTCGATAGGAGAGTAATGGCCAGCGTCTCTATCAACAGCGTCTCGAAGGTGTACCCAAACGGCTTCCAGGCGTTGTTCGACCTCGATCTCAGCGTTGAGGACGGCGAGTTCATGGTGCTCGTCGGACCGTCCGGCTGCGGAAAGACCACGGCGTTGCGCATGGTCGCCGGGCTCGAAGAGATCACCGCGGGCACCATCGAGATCGGCGGACGCGTGGTCAATGAGGTGGAGCCGAAGGACCGCGACATCGCGATGGTGTTCCAGAACTATGCGCTCTATCCGAACATGACCGTACGCGACAACATCGGCTTCGGCCTGAAGCTGCGCCGCATGCCAAAGGACCAGATAGCCGCTCGAGTTGACGAGGCGATGGGACTTCTCGGACTCACAGACTGGGCTGACCGCAAGCCCGCCCAGCTCTCCGGTGGCCAGCGCCAGCGGGTCGCGATGGGGCGAGCGATCGTTCGCGAACCGAGCGTGTTCCTGATGGACGAGCCACTGTCGAACCTCGACGCGAAACTGCGCGTCCAGATGCGGGCGGAGGTGGCGCGCATCCAGCGACGGCTCGGCGTCGCCACCCTCTACGTCACCCACGACCAGGTCGAAGCGATGACGATGGGTGACCGGGTCGCTGTCTTGAGCGAAGGTGTCCTGCAGCAGTTCGACAAGCCACAGATCGTCTACGACCACCCCCGTAACCTGTTCGTTGCTGGGTTCATGGGCTCGCCCCCGATGAACCTCTTCGAGGCGACGATCGCAGAGGGGGCACGGGTCGTGATGGTCGGCTCACAACAGGTTGACCTGCCTGAGTCGGTCCTGATCGAGGCGCCAGATCTGCGCGCGTATGCGAGACGACCGGTCGTGCTGGGGATTCGACCCGAGGATCTCGGAGGCCTGCGGCCTGGTGACCATGACGACTTGCAGGCGGCTTGCGCGCTAGAGGGTCGAGTCGAGCTGGTCGAGGCGCTTGGGTCAGAACAGTTGATCCATTTCACGACAGACGCGCGCGCCGTCGAGGTTAAAGGCGCCCGCGACGACGACGCGGAGGGCCTCGGTCAGGGGACGATCAACCGCGGCGGCGCGGGGATCGCGCGGATGGAAGCAAGGGCGTCGGTCAGGGCCGGCGAGGCGGTCCG
>Ga0182024_10020876_pt1 | contig 11935 bp, 11 predicted proteins | sample P32metaG_FD_120480 | JGI IMG/M metagenome (GOLD analysis project Ga0182024, IMG submission 120480) | Permafrost microbial communities from Stordalen Mire, Sweden - P3-2 metaG (Illumina Assembly) | ecosystem: Environmental > Terrestrial > Soil > Wetlands > Permafrost | place: Sweden: Stordalen... | reverse complement strand
GATGCCGGGGGCGGTCTGCCGCAGGTCCCAGTCCGGGTGGTGCTTCAAAATATGGTGAAGACGGCACAAGCCGCCGAGATTACAGCGGCATGTTCTTCCGCCGTCATCGAAAGGAATGGTGTGATCCAGGTCGCCGCGCCAGGCGGGCTGCCGGCAGCGCGGAGACCGGCAGGTCAGGTCCCTGGCAGCGATGTATTCCTTCAGCCGCGGCGGGGGCCGGTAGGCAGGGCTAGCCGCACCATGCGCGCAGCCGCCTGCCGCAGCATCGGCCGCCATCGCGGCGCGGGCACGGCCGACTGCCCTGGCCGCAGCCTGCAAGGCCAGAGCGAGAATCTGGCCTGGCGGGTCCGGGCCGGTACCTGATCCTGGCCAGGGCGGCGGGTCAGTCAGGATGTCTTCGGAGATGATCAGGGTGACCCGGCCGACCAGCCCGATCCCGGCACGACGTCCGACCCCGGCGCCGGACCCTGGCGAAGGGCCGCGCGGCCGGGGGATGCCGGTGACGGCGAGGGCGTGCCCGGCAGTGCCGGTGACGATGATCCGCCATTCGGCGCCCGGGTCACCGGAGGCGGCCCAGGCCAGACAGCGGGCCTGGGTGGCGGTGACCGGGCCGATCCGGCCCAGGTAACCGGGCGCGGGACTGATCCCGGCCAGTACCTGCCACGGCAGGGACACATCGAGCAGTCCGGCGGGAGGCCGCCCGTCCGCAGGCCGCCCGCCGGGGCCGCTGAACACAGGCGGTATCACCGCGGGCAGGTCCGGCCAGTCCTCGGCGGGGCCGCACCCGGCCCAGTCATCCTCATCGTCATCGAGGTAGCAGCCTGCCGGGTCGCCCTCGGGGCACGGGTACTGGTCCTCGTCGCGGGGGGCGTCCTGGTCACTGGGCGGCGGCACGTCATCTGCCGGGTTCTCCCCCAGGTCCTCACCGGTACCATCACCGGAACCGGGGTTGTCACGCGGGCCGCCACCTGAACCGGGACCATCACCCGGACCACCGGAGTCATCACGCCGGCCGCCACGTGAACCGGGACCATCACCGAGATCACCGGGGCCGCCAGGGCCGTACCAAGATCCGTTGTCGGGCGGCGCGCCTTCGGCCGGGGGGATCAGCGGCAGGGTGTCAAGGATCAACCCGGCAAGGACCTGCGCGCGCAGCAGGTCGATTCCGCCGCCGGCGCCGGATGCCTTCCTAGCCCGGGCCAGCGCGCTGATCCGTGCCATCGCGGCAGCGGCGACGATCGCAGGCAGCCCCTGCCCCGACAAGGTGGCGGTGCCGTCCTCGCCGGGGTACAGCACCACCTTCGCCTGACGCTCGGCGGCCTTGCGGCGTTCCTCCGCTCCCTGGGGGTCTGCGGCGATGACCGCACGGCGCAAATCGGCGCGCAGCATCCCGGGAGTCTGCTCCCCCGCCTTCGCCAGCACCCGTTCCTCAACGGCTCGCGCGGCGGCATCGGGCAGCGTGCCGGTCGCCTCGGCGATCAGCCGCGCACGGTACACGTCGATAACCCCGGCGGCTAGCGCCTCACTGGTAGCGGCCAGCCGCCATCCCAGCTGCACCGCCAGGTCCGTCCACGCCGACGCGCCGTACTGCGACATCGTCAGTTCCAGCGCCACCTCCGCCGCCGCTGACACTGGAACCCGCACGGGCCGTCCGTCCTCACCGGTGCCGATGTTCTCATCGCGTGCCGCCGCCCGGGCGGCGATCTGCGCGACCGCGGCCAGTTCCCGCGCCTGCGCCCACGACGCGACCCGCCGCCACGACCCCGCCACCGCGGCCAGATCACCATCCTCCAGGCTGGACACTGGCGCGCTGGCCAGCCACGCCGTCAGGTCCGGGCCCGGTGCCAGCCGCTCGGCGACACGGCCCGCCAGCGCCGCCACGCCGATCCGCCCCCGGCCGCCGTCCTGCTCCTCCAGGGCATCAAGGTCGTCCTGGATCGCCTGCTGCACAGCCTCCTCGTCCGCTATGCCCGCAGCACCAGCATCAGGAACACCGCCAACACGAGCGGCAGTATCAGAAACATCAGCAGCTGCACCAGCATCAGACGGACTGCCAGCGCCGGAAGAACCAGCGGCATTAGAAGAAGTGCCAGCATCAGGACGACCGGGGTCGGCGGCGGAACCTTCATCAGACGGGCCGGCATCGGTGAGGCTAGCCAGTAGGGCGCCGAGGTCCAGTTCCCAGGTCCAGGACAGGCCCTGCGGCGTGCCCGCGCCAGCGCCGGCCTCTCCCGCCTCTCCTGCACCTGCTGGCATCGGATCACCTCCTCGCGCTGGGCACCTGGCCTCGGGGAACGCCATCTTCGGAAGCGTCGCCCCGAACTATCTGTCATTGATAACTCTAACGAGCAGTACCGACATTAACCACTAAGAAGCGAAAACAAGTTCGATTAAATTTTCAAGATCTTATGTTCACCCGGGCTGTCCTTCCCCACCCCTTCTCCCCCGGTGTCACCGTCCTGCTCACCACCCAGTACCTGGAGGAGGCCGACCATCTCGCCGCCGAGATCGCGGTGGTCGACCACGGCACCGTAATTGCCACCGGCACGCCGCGGGAGCTCAAGGCACGCACCGGCGCGCAGATTCTCGCGGTGCGGCCGGCTCATCCGGTCGACCTGCCGGCCGTCATCTCCATCGTCACCGGGTTCACGCTGGCCGCGCCGGAGGTCAGCAACACGATGGTGACCGCCCGGTGCCCGATCCGGCGGTGCTGCCCGCCGTGGTGCGGGGGCTCGACGACGCCGGCGTGCTGATCGCCGAGCTCACCCTGCGCGGCTCCAGCCTGGACGAGGTGTTCCTGTCGCTGACCGGCCACCGGGCCGAGGACGAAGCCGCGGACGGGGCTCCGGGCGCCCAGGACCTGCAGGTCACTAGTGAGAGGAGCGCCCGATGAGCGCCGCAACCATGCCGGCCACCATGCCGCCGCTGTCCACCCGGGTCGGCCCCGTCAGCGGGATACGGCAGACCTTCTCGCTGGCCTGGCGCACCCTGGTCCAGGTCAAGCACAACCCGTTCGAGCTGATGGACTTCAGCGTCCAGCCGGTGATGTTCGTGCTGCTATTCACGTACGTCTTCGGCGGCGCGATCGCCGGCTCCACGCACGAATACCTGATCTTCGCGCTGCCCGGCATCATCGTGCAGAACGCGCTCTTCACCACCCTGACCACGGGCGTGGGGCTGAGCACCGACCTGCAGAAGGGCTTCTTCGACCGGCTGCGCTCGCTGCCGATCGCCAGGTTCGCGCCGCTGGCGGGCCGGATCCTCGCCGATGTGGCCAAGCAGGCATGGTCGATCGCCCTGCTGCTGGTGGTCGGCGCCCTGCTGGGCTTCCGGATCGGCACCAGCCCGCTCGGTGTGCTGGGCGCATTCGCCCTGCTGCTGGTGTCCACCCTGGCCGTGTCATGGGCCATCGTGCTGGTGAGCATGCTCGCGGCCAACCCGGAGAAGGTGCAGATCTTCGGCCTCGTCGTGCTGTTCCCGCTGACCTTCACTAGCGACGCGTTCGTGCGCACGGCATCGATGCCAGGGCCGCTGCAGGCGTGGGCGAAGGTGAACCCGGTAAGCCTGCTGGCCGACGCGGCCCGGGGCCTGCTGGTTTCCGGGCCAGTGCGCGCTCCGCGTCGTCGAGCAGGTCCCAGCTCCAGCCGACCACCGCGCGCAGCGTCTGATGCCGGGGCAGGGCGGTGCGGCTGCCGCCGGTCAGCAACCGGAACCTGTCGTCCAGGCGCGCCGCGACCTGCTCCGGCGACATCGAGCGCAGCCGGGCCGCGGCGACCTCGATCGCCAGCGGCATGCCGTCGAGTGCGCGGCAGATCCGGGCCACGTCGGCCGCATTGGCTGGATTGACCTCGAAGCCCGGGCAGACCGCGCGAGCCCGCTGGGCCAGCAGCTGCACCGAGGCGTACCCGGTAAGCGCAGCCGGGTCAGGCGCCTGGCCGGCTGGCGGCAGGGTCAGCGGCCGGACCGGCCACAGCACCTCGCCAGTGATGTTCAGCGGCTCCCGGCTGGTGGCGATGATGCGCACCTTGGGGCAGGCGCCGAGCACGCGGTCCGCCAGCACGGCGGCGGGGGCCACGAGGTGCTCGCAGTTGTCGAGTACCAGCAGGGCTTGCTTACCCGAGAGCGCGGCGGCGAGCCGTGCCAGCGGGTCGGCCGCGGTGTCCGGCGCGGGCACCTGCCGGCCGCCGCGCAGCAGCGCCCGGTCCCGCAGGCCCAGCGTGGCCAGCACGGTGGGCGCCACCTCCGCCGGATCGGTGACCGGGGCGAGCTCCACCAGCCATACTCCGTCCGGCATGGCGCCGAGCTCAGCCCGGGCGGCCTCCACCGCAAGGCGCGTCTTGCCCGCGCCGCCGGGCCCGGTCAGCGTGGTCAGCCGGTGCGCGCCGACCAGGCCGGCTACCTGCCTGAGCTCGGCATCCCGGCCGACGAAGCTGGTCAGCTCGGCGCGCAGGTTCGTGCCCGGCTGGCCCGCAGTCCCATCGTGATCCGCAGTCATGGCCTGCGACTGGGCCCCGGCCGCCGCCCGGTCGCTTTCGGTGGCCGCCCGGGCCTTCGCGGCATGGTGATCGCCAGGTTGATGCTGGCCGGCCCGCACCCCGTCGGCGTGGCGCTCGCCGTGGCGATCATCGTCGGCGCGCAGGATCGCCAGGTGCAGCGCCGCCAGCCCGGCCGACGGCTCTATCCCTAGCTGCTCCACCAGCCGCGTCCTGGCCTGGTCGTAGGCGGTGAGCGCCGCGCCGGGCCGACCAGCGGCCTGCAGCGCGCGCATCAGCCTGCCCACCAGCGGCTCGCGCAGCGGATGCTCGACGACCAGCCCTTCCAGCTCGGCGACGAGCGGCGCGGTCACCCCGAGGCGCAGGTCAGCGTCGATGCGATCCTGCAGAGCGGCGAGCCGCAGCTCATCGAGGCGGGCTATGACCACCTGGGCGTAGCCCGCTTCAGCGACATCGGCGAGGGCCGGCCCGCGCCACAGCGCCAGCGCCTCGCGCAGCATCGCCGCTGCCCTGGCCGGATCCTCGCGCAGCTCCGCATGGCCCGCCGCAGCCAGCCGCTCGAACCGGGGCACATCGACCGAGTCAGGGGCGAGCATCAGCTGGTACCCGGCCGGGCGGGCGGCGACCACGACCTCAGGCAGCGCCCGCCGCAGCCGTGACACCAGGGCCTGCAGCGCGTTGACCGCCCCGGCCGGCATCTCCTCGGCCCAGAGGCCGTCGACCAGCCGGCTGGTCGTCACCACCCGGCCGGGCTCGAGCGCGAGCAGGATGAGCAGCGCGCGCAGCCGGGCACCGCCGACCTCCAGCAGGCAGCCGGAGTCGGCGCGGACCTCCAGCGGCCCAAGCATGCGACGTGCACAAGGCTGATTCTGCCCGGTGCGGCGGCAGGCGCCGCAAAAGGCCAGCTCGCAGGCGGTTAGAGTGCCTGGCATGCGCCACGTTCCCGGGGAGCTGGCCGATCATCTCGACCGGCTGAAGTGGAATGCCAGGTACGAAGGCGGCTTCGGCAGATCCTTTGCCCCGCATCCGCTGGCCGTCCGCGCGCTGTCACTTGAGCTGCCGGACGGGCCGGTGCTTGACCTGGCCTGCGGGACGTCGGGCAGCGCGCTGCTGGCTGCGGAGGCCGGGCGCCGGGTAACGGCGGTGGACATCTCCGAGGTGGCACTCGGCTTGCTCGGCGAGGAGGCCCGGCGGCGCGGACTCGGCCGCCTGCTCACGCTCGTGCGGGCCGATCTGGCGGCATGGCGCCCGCAGCCGGTCAGTTATTCGCTCGTGCTGTGCACCGGCTACTGGGACAGCGCTGTCTTCGCTGCCGCCGCGGATGCGGTGGCAGCGGGCGGCCTGCTCGGCTGGGAGGCGTTCACGGCCGAAGCGCGCCGCGCGCGGCCTGGGTTGTGCCCCGGCTGGTGCCTGGATCCCGGCGAGCCAGCATCTCTGCTCCCCGCCAGGTTCACGGTCCTGGCCCAGCAGGACCTTCCGGATGGCGAGTGCAGCACCAAGAGGAGACTGCTGGCCCGGCGCCAGGCTGCGGCTACAGCGCAATGAGCCCGGCATCCGCCGTGTCCTGCTCAGGACATATTTCGCTGTGAGCGAAAATTCGTCAGGACAGCTTGACGTCAAGCTGTCCTGACGCAGAGGGTGATGCCATGACGACGCCCGGCAACCTCGAACGCCAGTACACGCTCGCCACCGCCGTCGCACGCTACGACGATCTTCGTGCGCGTGACCTGCTCGCGTCGACGGCGGTCGGCCTGGACGACGACCCGTTCGGTCCCGGGCCGCTGCCCCGGCAGGAAGCACTGGAACTGCTGGCCCTCGGCGAGCTGATTGCCCGCAAGGCCGCCTACGGCCGCCAGCTGACGGTCCGGTCCGCCCGGACGGCGGGCGCTTCCTGGTCGCAGATCGGCGCGGCCCTCGGCACGAGCAAGCAGTCCGCCTGGGAGGCGCACAGCCGGTGGATCAACCAGCAGGCGCAGCAGCATGCCCGCCTGGAGTACGAGGGCATGAACGAGCACGAGGCCGCAGCCGCCCGCGCCCTCGCCGGTCAAGCCAGCGAAGGCGCTCCAGAATGAGCCGCACTACACGGTGAAGGGCCGCGCAGGTTGCTGCGCGGCCCTTCAGCCAGGCGGTTAGCGTTGCCGGGTCATCGGCGGGGCACTCAGCTACCGGTACACCGCCGATTGGCCTGCACCAGCCGGACCCCGAGCGCGTGCCGCTGGTTGGTGGTCCTCAGGTAGCCCACGTTACGGGTAGCGATGAACTGGACGCCGGCGTGGCGGGGGAGAGCCGAAGGATGGACGACCGAGATGACGGAATGCTCGCCGAGGTGGGACGGGCGCGGGCCCCCCACCACCTTCAGCAGCTTGCCCTGCCCGCCGCTGAAGGGATGGCACGGATTGTGCGGGACGTGGAAGAGCCTGCTGAACGGCAAGCCGTCGCGCAGCTTGGTCGGATAGAAAATGACGCTGGCCCGTACGCCATCCGCACGGAGCTTGCGTTGCAGCCCGGCCGCATTGCGGAACTCGCGGATGGTGATAGAGACCGAGCCGTCGGCCTCCTTGACCACCGTCCAGGCCGCCAGCTTGGCAGCGGGCTGATGACTGGCCGGGCGGGCGGGCGACAGTAGCGCCATCACCGCCAGAGCCACCCCGGCTATCACGGCCAGCACCCCGGCCGCGCCGGGAATCCGCCGCCTGGTGCGCAGCGCGTGGCCGCGGCCCATGATCTGCTCTATCGAGGTGGCGGAATGGACGTCGGCGACCGACTTGCGCACCGCCGTGATCAGTTCGTCGTCGTTCATGGTCGGGTTTCCTCCTGCCGTTCGGGCTTAAGGTCGTTGCGCAACGCCGCCATAGCGCGGCCCAGATGAGCCATGACCGTGCCAGGGGCAATGCCGAGCACCTCCGCGGACCGGCCGGTATCAAGGTCAAGGATCAGCCGCAGGGCGACCACCTGCCGCTGCCGGGCAGATAGCCGCATCAGGGCCGCCATGATCTTGGGATCGACAAAGCTGTCGGACGCCCCGCCGTTCGCAGGCGGGTCCGCTACCGTGCCAGGATCTGACACAAGTACCTCTCGGTGGCGACGTCGCCACCGGGAGATACTCGCGTTCAGCGCGGTCCGGACCACCCACGCCTTCGGTGCGGGATGCCTGCTGACAGTGCCCCAGGACGCCCAGGCTCGGGCAAACGCCTCGTCCACAAGATCCTGCGCCGTGCCCTGGTCACCAACGCTGATCAGCACCGTGCGCAGGCACTCATCCGCGGCACTGCGGTAGAACTCCGCGAAGTCCAGCCGCTGCAGTCCCATATCTACTCAACGCGCAGCCGCCCGCAGCCCATTACCTCCTCGGGCCCGATGCGAAAGCACAGCCACGCGACGCGACTCGCGGTCGAGATCCCGCCACCCCAGGACGAGTCGCCGACCTGATGATCGCGGCGACCGCCATCGCAGCATCAGCTTCTGCAGGTTCCGGACTTTCGCCCAGCCTGCTCCTGCGCCGCCTGCATTGCTTAGCGGATTTCAAGACCGGTACCTGAATCTGGCTGACCAGGGTTGATGGGGCTACGGGTGCCAGGTTGGGCACGTATCGGGCATGGCTGGACTGCCGGGGATCGCGGGAGGCTGCGGTTGTCTGGCCATTATCACGCGTTGTTGACCTTGCGGCGTGGTGCGGCGCGGACGTGGATGCGTTCGCCTTGCTTGCCGAACAGGCTGAGGATCTCGACAGGCTGGTCGGCTGCGGGTCCGAACCAGTGCGGGAGCCGGGTGTCGAACTCAGCGACTTCGCCGGGGCCCATGGTGATGTCGTGGCCGGCCAGGATCAGGCGCATGTGTCCGGCCAGCACGTAGAGCCATTCGTAGCCCTCGTGGGTGCGAAGTTCGGGTTCGTGACGCTCGGGCGGGATGATCACTTTCCAGGCATGCAGACCACCTGGCTGCCGGGTCAGCGGGACGACGATGCGGCCGTCGCGGTTTCGCGGGGTGAACCGGACTCGGGGGTCGCCCACCTCGGGTGCGCCGACCAGCTCGTCCAGGGGCACCTGATGCGCTTGGGCGATCGGCAGGAGCAGCTCGAGGCTGGGCCTGCGCTGGCCGGCTTCCAGCCGGGACAGGGTGCTCTTGGAGATCCCGGTCGCTGCGGCCAGTTCGGTCAAGGTGATGCCCCGCTGGGCTCGCGCCCGCTTGATACGGGGACCGACTTCGGCCAGGGCGGCCGTGATTGCTGGCGAGTTCTCCATGCCGCCAGTCCACCACCCGTTCCCGGAAACGGCAACAGAAGTTGTCAGATCCGAGGTCCTTGGCTGACTCTTGAGGCGGAGGTGATTGTCATGGAAGCACCGTTCTATGACGTGGTAGTGGCCGGCGGCGGAGCGGCCGGCTTGAGCGCGGCTCTCGTGCTGGGCCGGGCGCGGCGCCGGGTCGCCGTGGTCGATGCCGGAGCGCCACGCAACGCTCCCGCGGCTCACCTGCAGGGGTTCTTGTCCCGTGACGGGATGCCGCCGGGCGACTTGCTGGCCGCGGGACGGGCCGAGGTGAGTGGCTACGGTGTGGAGCTGGTCGAGGATCAGGTGGCGGGAATCGAGGCCGGTTTCTTCGTTCGCCTGGCCGGTGGCCAGGTGCTGAAGGCGCGGCGGATCCTGGTCGCGACCGGTGTGCGCGACGAGTTGCCGGACATCCCTGGGGTCCGCCAGCGGTGGGGCCGGGATCTCCTGCACTGCCCGTACTGCCACGGGTGGGAGGTCCGCGACCAGCCCATCGGGGTCCTGGGCACCCAGCCCGGCTCGCTGCAGCATGCACAGCTGGTGCGGCAGTGGTCCGATGACGTGGTCTTCTTCGTCCACGCCTATGGCCTGACCGCAGCCGAACGCGTCCAGCTGGAGGCACGCGGGGTGCGGGTCGTGATCGGTGCGGTCGCGCGGCTGGTCGTCGAGGACGACCGGCTGGCCGGCGTCGAGCTGGCCGACGGCCGGGTGATCGCGCGGACAGCGGTGTTCATCCGGCCCGGCAACTTGCCGCACGCCGATGGCCTGCTGACCGGTCTGGGCTGCGAGGTCAATGAGGCTGGCTTCGTCACTGTCGATGCCACTGGCCGGACCAGCACCTCCGGTGTCTGGGCCGCCGGCAATGTGGTCGATCCGCGCGCCCAGGTGATCACCTCGGCCGGCGCCGGATCCGCAGCGGCGATCGCCATCAACGCCGACCTTGTTCACGAGGACGTTGAACGCGCGGTGGAAGACCGCGATGCCGCTGGCGACGTGTTCTCCGCCGCGATGGAGGCCCGCGTCACCCAGATCGTGCTCGGCGATCGCCGGCACGGCCTTTAGGCCCGCTCCCACCTGCCCACGGTTGCGGTGGCCTGCTGGCGGCCGCCTGATTCGCCGCGCCCATCAGTGCGTGGCCGTGCCTGACCAAGGAGCCCTTGTCATGTCTGTCCGCAGCCCCGGCTCTGTCGAAAGTCCCGGCACCGCCCGCTCGGCGCCGTCGCGAGCGATGCCCGCGCTGATGTCATCGTGTGTGGTTGTGGTGGTCGCGATGGTTGCCGCGATCAACCTGGCCCTGCCGAAATTGTCCGGCAGCGGCCTGCACCCCGACTCCACCGCGCTGCTGTGGATTGTCGACGCCTACATTCTGGTGTTCGGCTGCCTGCTCATCCCTGCCGGAGCACTCGGCGACCGGATCGGCCGCAAGGGCGTGCTCCTGGCTGGCCTGGGAGTCTTCGCGGCCGGCTGCCTGTCATCAGCTGCCGCGCCGAATGTCACGACTCTGCTGGCCGGGCGGGTGGTGACCGGGCTCGGGGCTGCCCTGGTGATGCCAGCCACCTTGTCGCTGCTCATGCAGGTCACGTCACCCGAACGCAAACCCCGCGCCATCGCGACCTGGACCGGTGCGACCGGCGCCGCCGGCGCCCTGGGCACCCTCGGCGGCGGCCTCGTCTTGCAGTGGCTACCTTGGCAGGGACTGTTCCTGGTCATCGGACCGCTCGCACTACTGCTTGCTGTCGCGGTGATGCGAGTCGCGCCGCGCGGTCAGCGGCACCCCGCCAGCCTCGACCTGGCCGGTGCGGCCCTTCTCACCGCAACCGTCTTCGCGCTGCTGTTCGGCATTATCGAAGGCCCCGGCCACGGCTGGAGCTCTGCGCTCGTACTGGGCTCGCTCGCCGCCGCGGCGCTGCTGTTCGCTGCGTTCATCGCGCACGCCCTGCGAGCCACCCACCCAATGCTCGATCCGCGGGTCTTCGCCATCACCAGGCTACGGACCGCCGTGATCGGCGTGGCAGCCGTCTTCTTCGGCATGTTCGCGCTGTTCTTCGTCAACGCCCAGTACCTCCAGTACGCCAGGGGATACTCCCCACTGGTCACCGGCCTGGCCATCCTGCCGCTACCCATCGGAATAATCGCCATCAGCCGCCGCAGCATCGCGATCGCAGGACATATCGGCACCCGCACCGTCGTCACCGGCGGCATGGTCCTGATCGCCGCCGGTCTCGCGGCGCTGTCCTACGTCACCTCCGCGACTGCCTACCCGCCCTACGGCCTGGCGCTCCTGGCCATCTCAACCGGCATGGGGCTCAGCGTGCCCACCCTGTCGGCGGGCATCATGACCTCGCTCCCGCCAGCCCGGGCCGGCATGGGATCCGGACTCAACAGCGCCGCCCGCGAAATCGGCGCCGCCCTCGGAGTCGCCGTCGTCGGCACCGTCCTCACCAGCCACTTCGCCCACGCCCTGCCGACATCCCTTCAAGAACACGCCGACTCCACTTCCCAGGCACTCAGCGCCGCGCAACAGCTCGGAACAACCATCCATACCCAAGCTGTCAACGCCTTCACAGACGCCATCGCAACCGGCTACCGCGTGATCGCCGTGATCGTCCTGGTCGCCTCCGTCGCCGTCGCACTAGGGCTCACCGCGACAGGCCGCAATCCTGAATCACGATCGGCCAGGTCGCCGATCGACGAGCCACACCGTTCGTCACAACAAGTGTCGTCCGCGAACGAACCATCCCGCGAAAGCTGACCATCCTCAGGCTCATCAACGACGCCTGCCTGACCGCACGCACGTCACCGGCTTCTACCGCCGCCTCGGCCGCACCGGCACTGAGACCTGCGCCACCGAATCATCAGTGCCCATGGTCTACCTGCAACGAACCGTTACCAGCGACGAAAGCCGAAGAGCGGGCGGACATGTCCGCCCGCCAGGGAAAATGACAGACCGGTGAGAAGCGCCAGCTGGCAATCACTCTGAAGACCGAGATGATCCCTGGTCAGGGATCCGCACACCGACAAGTTCGGTCAGAACCTACAATCAGCCCGACCCGCACCTAGCGGTTCTCATCCCTGAAGGGGCGGGGCCGTGTCAAGGGGGTTTTGCGGGGGTTCTGGCTGGGGTGCGGGCGTGCGTGACTGGCGTCTGCTGTTTCCCGGTAGCTGCCATGTCCGTGG
>Ga0182024_10020874_pt1 | contig 11936 bp, 4 predicted proteins | sample P32metaG_FD_120480 | JGI IMG/M metagenome (GOLD analysis project Ga0182024, IMG submission 120480) | Permafrost microbial communities from Stordalen Mire, Sweden - P3-2 metaG (Illumina Assembly) | ecosystem: Environmental > Terrestrial > Soil > Wetlands > Permafrost | place: Sweden: Stordalen... | reverse complement strand
GTGGTCCGTCAGAGGATGTGAAAACGCCGTAGTTGGCTGTGCCGTTTGAATCTGCTGCCTGTACCTTGGTTTTCCTGGAGTCCCCATTGGGATAGAAAATTTCCAGATCCATTTCCACCTTCGTTGTGTTCATGACCATGAGCCAGTTGCTTGGATTAGTGAACGGCTTTATGTACCCAAGCCACCGCCCCTTCCAGCCATTACCGGTCTGGCCAACGACATAGATGCCGCCGTCCTGCCCATCCCACCTGTATTCGCCCTCAGGGCATTTCAGGATGATGCTCAAACTGTATCGTGATTCACCGGGAGGGGTCTTAAAGTCCAGGGCTGGGTTGAACTCCGCGGGCAAAGACAAGCCCTTGAGACGCTCTGCCGGCGCCTGAATATCAACTGTAAAAGCCTTGCCACTATTGTTTATCAGCCGGATAGCAGCGTGCGCGCTTGGGCTCACCAGGAGCACAAACACAGCCGCCATCAGGAGGCCCATACAGAGTCTTGTCAGCGTCTTCATTGGTCACCTCTCGAAAACAGATCTCACCGTGCGGAACCAGTTTAGTTTCACGTATTGCTAATATGCACCTTCACTTCAATTTCAAGCGCAAGTTCCAGCTACTTTGCGTGAAGAACCATTCCTCGAATAGAATAGGTCGGTTGGCTCAGGAGAGTTGAGAAATGGCTGTGGATGTCGTTGCGGGAACGCTGCCTGACATTACGGCTTTTCGTCCGTTGGCGCGGCCATCAAAGGTTTTGCTCACGAATCAATTTTAAGCGGGGTTAGATTTGATTCTACAAGAATTGTAAGCAGATTTGTCGTCCAGCATCAGGACAAAACACATTAATACCTGAACGGAGCAAATAACATTTTATCGTCAGCAGTGACTCTGCCAGCCACACCAGAATAGATGTGCGTATGTGGAAAAGCGGCTTGCAATCTCTTTGCGCTTGCATCCAACAGAGGTTTCGGCAGCGTCAACTGCTTAAGCGGCAGTCCCTTTAGTTGTTCAACTCCCTGGGCAGTCAGCTTAGCGTCTGCTACGTCCATAGAGCGCAAATGTTTCAACCCTCGCAGATTCTTGAGCCCTTCGTCAGTGAGCTTGCTGTTCGCAGTCAGGGTCAAATCTTCAAGAGTCTTGATCTGTCCGATGTATTTCAGAACTTCATCAGTGAGACTGCAGTTTCTCACGCTCAGGTGAGTGAGTGGTGGCAGTTCGGCAAAATATTTATAGCAACCAGGCGAAATAGCGTTATCGTTGACCGCAAGGGAGCGCAGGCTCTTCGTGGCTCTGAGGGCATGCAGGCACGAGCCCTTGATGTTAGTGCGATCGATGTTGAGATAACGAATCTTAGGCAGCGCTGCCAACTGCTCCACGCCTTTATCTGTTATTTCGCTGTCGTCCAACTCCAGTTGGACGATCGATACCAGTTTGCTCAGCGGCTGACAAATCGAATCTTTAAACTCTATCTTGTTACTGTCGATTTTTACAAACGCGTCTGGAGCAACCTGTGAAAGAAGCTCCGGGTGTTCGGTCAACTGATAGCCAAGCTTTAACTTGAGAGGCGTGTCACCGTTCACAATGAGAGTGCGCACGGCTGGTCCAACTAGTCTTTCTTCGGGTTTGTAATCTGAATACTTCCATCCTTTCCTGAGAGCAAAAACTTTGCCAATTTCTATGGATGGCGGAAACTGCAAAACTCGCTTTCCCGTCTGACCAGCTGCCGCTGGCGCTGCCGAAGGCGCTTGCTGAGGTTGCTGCGCTCGCGGCAAACTTTGAGGCGCCGCCCAAGCCGGCGCCGTTACAGAAGCTGGAAACCCAACCCAACCAATGACTAAGCCTGTTAAAAGGCTGCCGATTAACCCGTGATAGTTCAAGCGCTGGTTCCAATCAAAAGGCAAGTTGAGCCCATGTACATTCTACAAGCTACACCACTTACGGTGGCACCGATTTAGCGCCCGCCAGTCAAGAAGACTCCAAGATCGAGTTACTTCAGGGGAGCACAAAGTTTTTTCTCGTCAGGAGTAACTTCGCCCTCTGAGCTAAATGTGATCTTTACGTGTGGAAAGGTCGCTTGCAATCGTGCGCTTGCATTCTGCAGATATTTCGGCACCCACAGATGTGTAAGCGGCAGTCCCTTTAGTTGTTCCACTCCTTGCACTGTCAGCTTTCCTTCAGATATCGACAAGCTATGCAAATGCTTCAACTCCCGTAGATTTTTCAGCCCTTCGTTGGTGAGCTTGGCATTCTTGTCTAGTGCCAAACCTTCAAGAGACTTGATCTGTCCGATGTATTTCAGAGCTTCATCATTGAGACCGCATTCTTCAACCCACAGCTTCGTAAGCGCTGGTAGTTCGGCAAAATATTTAAATTTGTCCGGCGAAATAGCGTTGTTGTTCAGCGCCAACGAGCGAAGACTCTTCGTGCCTTTAAGCGCATGAAGACACGAGCCCCTGATGTTAATGCGAGCGATGTATAGAGCCCGAATGTTAGGCAACGCTGCCAACTGCTCTACTCCTTTATCTGTTATTTCGCTGTCTTTCAGCCCCAACTCAATGATCGACACCAGCTTGCTAATCGGCTTACAAATCGAATCTTCCACCTCCATGTTGTCACTGTCGACTTTTACAAACGCGTCTGGCGTAACCTTTGACAGAAGCTCCGGGTGCTCAGCCAGCTCATAGCCAAGCCTTAACATCAGGGGCTGGTCAGTGTTCACGCTGAGAGCGCCCACAGCCGGTCCGACTAGTTTTTCTTCACACCTCACATCTGAATACTTCCAGCCTTTCTTGAGAGCATAAACTTTGCCGATTGCGATAGATGCAGGAAACTGCAAAATTCGCTTTCCCGCCTGACCGGCCGTGGTGGTATTAATGGTGGTGCGGGCATGAGTTTGAGCAACAGCCGGCATGACCCCCAAAAGAATCGCCAGTATCAGTAGCCCCATTGGTCTAACCATTACGTTGATTCTCGCTTGCTCTCCTCGCTCTGGGCATCCCGAACGTATCTGGTCAGTATGTGCCGAATAAGAGGCTGATATCCAAGTCCATCTTTTTTGGCCAGCACCTTAAGCTGCTCCACAAGCTCCTTTTGCAAACGCACTGTAACTGGCTGAAGTCCGAGCGCATCTTGAATCTCTTTTGTCTTGCCTTTTGACACTGCGCGCACATGCTCTTCTGAAGCTCCCAGTTGCCCTGATTCCCAGAGTTCAGTATCATCAGATGATTTGGGCATATTTGTCATAGATTCGCTCCTCCTACTTTTTCTTAAGCTCAACTGATATCGCTTGTCCGGTGTTGTTGTTTCTGATCAGAATGCGATCCTCACCCGGTGGCATGGTTACGCCATATTCGGCGTGTCCGAGCTGTACAAGTTTGGATCGCAAGGTCGCAGCCAGGTCGCTTGGGCTGCCGTGACCAGGAGAATAGAACGTCTCTTGAACAGCGTTCATCGTGGCAGCATTTCTCAATCCATCCGTGGAAATAGCCTGCGCGAGCTTAGTAGCGTGTTCATCATCGTGCTGCAGGTCAACATGTGGCTCGCCGCCCTGGCGCAGAAAAATCGCTGCTTGCCCTAAGGGTTTCACCACAAACCAGGCTCCAGAGCCAACACATAACAAACCCATGAGCACCATGGCAAAAACAAAATTGTCGGATTCCTTTTTCAGTATCAAGATGTTCAACGTCAAGTAGCAGAGGTCAAAACCGATAGCCAGCCACATGACCCAATCAGGCCATGGAGGAGTGATGCTAAAGCTGAGCGACATGAAAAAAACCATGACTGCAATCCAGAGCAACGGTGACAACAGCGACAACCGCTGACTGCGAAAGCTGAAAATCGCCGCAATGGAAATGAAAAGCCAAATATACTCAATGGGCGTGGTAAGAAAATTCAGGGCAGAGATGGCACCATGATTGATCAGATTGAAACCGTTGTCTATCAGCTCCAATACGGCCACGAAACAGGCACCTGCTGCATAGATTTTGTTCGTTGTGGAATTTTCAACAGCAGCCATTTCTCAATCTCCGCGCCGACCAAGTAATTCTAGTCGAAGAATGCATTGGTGGGACAAGCGGGGTAAATAGGTGTTGAATATGGCAATTTACGTAGCATTTGATGGAAACACTTCAGAGTAAAGATTTTGCTGGGCTACCGCTGGAGACTCAGATTGAGGAGCTGACTCATGCTCTTGAGCATGAAAAGCCGCGCAATCTCGTTGAGCTCTGTGCCGGTCTGCGCGACCCGGCGCCTCTGGCTTGGCTTTTCAGACGCCTGATTAAGCGGGATTGGTTGCAAGACGACGACAACAGGCAGTGGTTTGCCCGTTTCCTCATCGATCAACCGGAAACGACTGTGCATCGCATTCTCAAAGTGCTCGCTCAACCAGGCATTAGCGACGATCAGCAGGAAGCTCTGGCGATCATGCTTGCTGAGTCGCTGACCCTGGCTCCAATTAGCGCGATTTCTTCAATCTGTCTGATCGATCGCGCCCTTGGACATCACGTGGAAAGACACGAGGCGCATCTTTCAACCCTTATAGCTGAGTGCGAGGGGGATTTGAAGAACGGGTCGGTGCAGACACTATCGCTTGGGCATCTCGCCCAGATTCCGGCAAAAGCTCTGCCCTGCCTGTATGAGGCTGCGGCTGCGGCGGGTGCTGATACGACATCTGCGTTTGATGTGCTTCGCCAGGAGCTTTCACGCCAGGCAATCAACGCCCTCGGCCACGCTCCCAAAGGCGTGTCTCAGGCTAACGCTGAGGATCTTCTGGCACGGCGTGTTTATACCGATCCTGGCCACTTCCTGATCGAGCTTTTGCAGAACGCTGAAGATGCAGGTGCTCGCAGATGGCGGGTCATATTCGATAAGACGCGCGTCATTGTCTGGCACGACGGCATGCCCTTTGACACTCGCGATGTTGTTGGTGTCACTTCGATAGGGCAGACAACCAAGCGCAAACAGCAGATCGGATTCTTCGGCGTTGGCTTCAAATCAGTGTACGAGATCACCGATCGTCCGCAGATCTACTCAGACGTTTGGAACTTCGAAATCGCCGACGTCTCCATTCCAAAACTTCTCTCGCGACGTCCTGATTATCTTCCCGCCGATGGCACTTCACTGGTTTTGCCTTACAGAGCCAATCTCGACGAAGAGCGCACGCCTCGATCTTTGTACGAAAAAGCAGTTTCGCTGGATGCTTGTGTGTTGCTTACTCTGCGCTCAATCGACGAGATCGATCTGCAGCTCACCGAATCAGCCGGCGGTCCGCTGCGCCACTGCCTGGTCGAAGGTGTGCGGCAAAATCGATCCACCATCCGTCATGAGCCATCGGGGGCGTTACGCACATATCTGATCAAGGATGATGAGTATCATTACGAGGCGGGAGGGCGTGACCGAGACCGCCCGGATCGCACCAAAGTGATGGTCGGCGTTCTACTTGAAGAGGAAGCGGGCAAGCCAATTCCGCTTGAGGAAGGGGCTGCCGTAATCTACAGCTACCTGCCCACACGCGAGAAACCCGGGCTGCGCTTTTTTGTGCAGGGTCACTTCGATGTGCCCGTCGATCGTGAGCGCATTGCCCCTGACTCTGCCTGGAACCGCTGGATTCTCGCCCAGATACCAAGACAGCTGGCTGGAATTGCGCAACTGATTGCAGCCGATGGCAATAGCAAAAATGCTGCTGGGTTTCTGGATGTGCTGCCTCTAAAGAGCGAGATTCCGGCGGCACCATTTTGTGACATTGCCGATGGGCTGCCGCCGATGCTGAAGGCGATTCCCTTTCTGCCCACGCAAGATGGATGCCTGCACGCGCCGGAGCAAACGCTGGTTGCCACCAATCAGATAGCAGCACTGTTTGGTCCTCAATCTGTTGGAGCGGATCGCTTTATTCTGGACGCCAGTTTGAACGACCGGGCCAAGAATGTCGCCCTTTCCATCGGCTGTGAGCCGCTGGACACGCAAGCTCTACTTACGTATCTCGAATCTGAGCTGACGGAAATCGCAGACGGCACTGCCGTCACCAATCCCAGTTTCTTAGGCGATGTTGCCTCGCTAGAAAAGCTGTACGATTTGCTTCTGGCGCACGCAGATCATCTGCATCGAGACGGCGCAGAAACTGAGCTTTCCCAGTGGATCGACCGCCTTAAAAAGCTTCCCCTCATTTTGGATGGGCAAGGATGTCTGCGCAGACCGCAAGCAGCGGCGCGAGGTGGCAGTCCGCTGCGCTCCATATATAGTGGCATACTTCATTTTGTTGATGAGCGCTTTGAGCAATCAAGCAATCGCACGATTGCTTTCTTCGACAGAACCGGCGTGGTACGGATTAATGACGCATATCTGGTCAACGACCTTGAGCGCACGCTTGCGCGTGAAAAGATTCCCCTGTTATCGCTTCAAGGCACATTGCTTCCCGGCGATGAGGAGCGGCTTTCGTTGATTCTTTCTGTGATTGCCGGGTCAGAATGGGAGCTGCAACAACGAGCCGGCAAGTTGCCTCTATTTGCAGCGGTGGATAATCATTTCTGGCCGGCGGCGCGATCATCTGAAGATTTGCAAGGCGTACTGAGAGTTCCAGAAGGGCACGTCGGCTCAAAACTAGCTGCATTCTATGCTAACCTTCGCCCTCTGGTGCGCAACGTCAGCGTCGAGGATCCAGCCGTTGTTCTGCTTACGCGCATCGGTGCACCGGAGTTGAGCGTATCTGTTCTGGCTGAAGACTTGAGTCGCGGCTTGTTTACGATGAACTTAATTGAATTGAGAGAACTGCACGCCATGCTCGAATCTCTTGAGGACGAAATGTCTGACAAGACGATTAAACAGTTGGTTTTCCTGCCCATCTGGCCCGACAAAAGCGGCACACCAAGACCCCTGACAGGAGGTTGGGCTGTCGTCATTCCTCAAACCGAGGAGGTGTGCGATCTCTTTCCAGATGCTGCATTTCTGGACGCGGAAGTTTGCGCGCGCCATCACGTCAAATCAACAGGTGTAACACCAATAGGAATTTCGGACGTAGTACATGCGCTGGCGCAGCGAAGCCAGCCTCCTCTGACGATTGATCGGCAAATAAGAAGCGTCGAAGCGGCGCTCGCCTTCGTGCTTGCACATGCTGACGAGCTGGACGCGAAATGTCGGGATGAGTTGAAAAATGCCCAAATTTTTGTCAGTGATGGTGGCAGGAATGGTGCCAGTGGTGCTAGGGATGGCGCCACTAGTGCCAAGGATGGCGGCGGTAGTGATGGCGCCACTAGTGAGGCGAACCTGTTCAAACTAGTGGATCTTTGCCTTGCTGAGACGAAAGAGTTAAGAGCGCGGTTTGGCAGTTGGAGCGGGCGAAACTTCATCGATCCGGAAAGCGTGTCGATGAAGGTGATTGCCAAAGTAGGCCTGGACAGTTCCCTATACATCGCCAACGTGGCAGCGCTGATTGATGATCTTTCTAGGCGCAGCGATCTGGGCTCGCTATTCGACGCTAACTCAAGGCGCGATCTGCTCAAATTTCTTACCGCCGAGGCGCCTGCCATGCCCTCTGCGATCTTGTCGAGACTGACTCACTTAGCCATTTTTCCCGACATCGCAGGTAGGCTTGGGGTCCTGGCTGCGGCAAAGAGCGATAGCGCGGTCAAAGTGTTCGCCTGCGAGGAGAAATTGAGATCAATTTTGACGGAAGCAGGGGTGAGATTGCTCGATCCGGAAATCGAGATTCTTGTGCAACCATTGCTTGATGTAGCCCACATCAACAGCGCGGGGCTGAAAGAACTGATTGAATTCTTGCGCAAGCGACCGCCCTTATCTGATGCATCGCTGGAAAATATGCAACGCATCCTTTCGGAACGCCGCAACGAGTTGGCCAAAATCTATCCGTCGGCAAGCCCTCCTGCCGAACCTGTAAATCCGACGCTCAATACGCTCGCCATCTGGAAAACGGTCGACGGCCGAATCGCCAGCGCTTCTGAAGTGGTTGAATACGGACTGGCTGATCTACTTGAACCAGGCACTCCTGAAGGCATCGAATTGGCCGGCAAAACCCTTAGCGCCTCCACTTCCAAATATCTCAAATCACTGGCACCGCTGATGGCGCCATGCTCGCGCGAGTTGTTTCTGGCAGATCTGGTGACCCGGTTAGCACAAGACAAGAAGCCGCTTTCCGCTCAACCGCGATTTCTCTCTTCAGTAGAGAAGGTTTGCCGCACCTGCAATCTGCTTGCCGGTGGGGATGTAGATTTCATGCCTCGCGTTGATGCTTCCGGACAGTTGCGATTCGACTCGCTTTTTTATGCCGACGCAACAACCCATGCGCTTCTACAAGGTCTTCCGGCCATGACCCAGCTTTTGCATCCTGAATACGAAAAACGAATGGCAGGCGGGCAAGATTCTCAGACGTCTTCGGCCCAGCGAACGATCTCAAAACTCTTCTCTCGGTTTTCGTCGCTGACGGAAACTTTCGTGCATGGTGACCCATTTCCGCCCTCAAAGGTGCTGGAAGCTCTGGGGTCGGAGCTCGACGTTGCCAGAAGCGAAAGATTCTACAAATGGCTGGAAGAGCATGAAGATGAAGTTTTCTCCGATTCAGAGGCGAGCAAACGTCTGGCCTCCGGGCGCTTCTTTCGCACCAGAGGCGGTGCCATGGTGAAGGCCGGCGAGTTAGTGATCGAAGCTGATTTGCCTGACATTGGTCTGGATTGGCTGCCCAGCAACACCATCCCCACCGCCGTGCTGTCTGCCCTGGAAAGGCGTCTGCACATCGGCAGGCCGCGATTGCAGGAACTGATTAAGCGCCACGTTATGCCGGCCTATCAAAAAGCCGTAGAAAAGAAAGACAATGAGACCGCGGCACGGCTTATGCTCTGGCTCGCTCAAAGGTTGCGCGACCGCTCCGTAACTGAGATCAGGCAGCTCGTCGTAGAAAGCCTCGGCAATTACAAGCTGCTGTTGGAGGACACCTCAGGCAACTTTCGGGCGTTGGATGAACTAATAATCCCCTCCCCCAAGATAGCCGAGCACGTCAAAAACATCTGGCATGGCACGCTGCCTCAACCATCGCCGCAGCGCTATCCACCTGAAGTTACGCAATTTCTCCTCGACCTGGGAGTGCCATCTGCACCAAAGTTTGAAGCCGTCAAGCTAAAGCTGGAGAAGTGCGACGGCAAGGCTGTTTCATTTGCCCTGGCTGGTTTAATTTGCCATTTGCGCAATACGATAGGAGATTGGATTCTCAAACAACTTCCTTTGACAAAATCCGCCTGGCTGGTGGACAGTGGTGGCACTTTGCGACCGGCCGGGCAGTTGTTCATCAAGAGTCAGGAAATCGAGCAGGTTGTTGGTCCTTTCCCTGAGCGCTATCTGGCAGAAGGGCTTGATGAAGCGCTTGGTGGTGTGCTTACCCGCGAATTGGGCTTTCGCACATTTGAAAACGTCACCCTGGACGAAGTGAAAAGGAACATTCTTTATCGCTCAGGCAAAAGCGAATCTGTTCCCTTCAATGTTTATGCCTGGCTCAATCAACGCATTGAAGAGAAGCGAATCGATGCTGCAAAAATTGAAGAGGCCTTCGGCTCGGCAGCCTGGATTCTCAGTGACGACGGTGAATATTTTCCCCATCGGCGAGTGCTCGGCACCCGAGTCTTTCATCTTTTCAAATCGCGTCGCGGCTACTGGGAGCGTGGATACAGGGAGTGTCGAGCCCTGTGCAGAGCGCTCGGCATTCCCTCCCAGGCTACACCGCAGGTAGTGGCGGCCTTCGTCGAAGAGATCGGAAAAGAAGCGAGAGAATCAGGATCCAAAGCTCTTCTTGTCCATGAACCAGCTCTACCCCACATGCTCATGGGCTCCTTCAAAGTGCTGGGGGAAGCCGGTCTGGTGGTCAATACGAATTTGCCTGTAGTGCCTGTGCTTGGCAAAGACGGTGAGCCTGACTTATGCAAAGCCTCAGCGACAAATCTCTTCTGGAGCGACACACCGACACTGGAAGCTCTCTTCTCCAAAACGGGATCCCTCTTAATTGCATTGCGTCCCCGGGGCGACGAGCAGACATCGATTGAAGCCTTCTACACACTGATGGGAATTCCCCGACTGCGAGACTCATTCCATGTTGAAGCTAATTCTGATTCCCAACAGGATCGATCAACTGAAAAAGCAGCAAAAATTGTCGCGCTGCGCTCCACGTTGAGAGCTGTTCTTTCCGTGCTGCCGCGCATCGAGCTGGAGCGACCACTGACGCCGCCGAGCTTCTGGGTTTTCCGCAAACAGCTTCGTTTGCTGGCCAGCTCCGGAGCCATCCGCGCCGTGGACGGCTTAAAAGTTCGCTATGTGCTGCCCGGTATCGGTCAAGCCAACGTCGAACGCAAGGCCACCTATGACACCAAGCGTGGTGAGCTTGTTGTTGATGTGCATGTTCTGGATGATCCTGAATTGACTGGATTGGCTGAAGGATTAATCGATGCGATCATCGAGGGCCCGCTGGCCAGCTCATTTGTTGACTTGGTTGAAATCCTCTTGGCGCGCGGAACCACCGAGCGCATGAACGATTATTTGAATCGTCGACACTTCGCTGAAACGAGCAGTCCACTCAATCCCACTGATGTGATCTGCGAAAGACTGGGCGAGATTCTCGATTATGGTCTCAACGATCGGCTTTCCAGGCGATTCTCCGTTCTGTCCGGGAAGGATTTTAGCAGTTGGCGCGACCCCAAGTTGATGCAGCAAATACAATCGCTTCCAGGTACCGATGTAAAGACAGTTGCCCAGCAGGCAACGCCACTTCTGGCGCAAGCACTTCATTTGAAGGAAATGCCGCAGGATTTGAAGAATGTATTGGAAACGATATTGGCGGCGCCATCATTAAGCGAAGCGTCGGCAATTCTACTCAAGGATCAAAAAGCATCGACCAGGCTTGATGGATCCCCTAATGCATCCTCTAATGCATCCAGAGATGGCACATCCATTCGTGGTGAAAGACAAGAAAATCAGGACATTCTCAAAGACGTCGACACGAAAAGTCGAGCGCTGTTTGCCGGTGCATTCGATCGCATGCGCAACTTCTTTCACCGCGATCAAGACGAGAAAAGTCGTGACCAAAATGCGAAAAACCCCGCCCAAAGCGGAGAGCTCTCAAATGGTGATGGTTGGAACGAGCCGCAGAAAAATGCAGATCCACATGAAGAATTCAGAAGGAAAGACGAATTAGCTAAATCTGAAGCTGAGCATCATGATGTTGGCGATGATGGTCGCAGCGTATTTGATTCTCTGAGCCAGTCAATGGAGAAAGCAAAGCAGAGCCTGAGCCAGTTCTGGAACAGACAGCGCGAGGGAGCAAAACCCCCGCCATCCAAATACGAGAAAAACAAGGCGGCGAATCAGGCGTCGAAAAAAGATTGGAAGGAATCGAACAAGTATCCAGTATCCCCCGCTAAAAACAGGGGCAGGCAAGATCACGCTTCGAAGGATCAGGCTTCGACAGACAGCACTTCCCGCGACAAAAAGACAGTCAGGCCAGACTTGAAGGTCGTTTCTAACTCGAAAGTCAGTCACGACTCGAAAGACTCGAAAGTTAGTCCCGACCAGACTTGGATAGCGCCGCTTCCTGGCTGGGCAAAAGGCAACGCTTTTGCACCGCAATCTTCAATTGGTCCTCAGTTATGGGCGACGCGCGAAAACCGGCGCCGACTCGAGGTTGCGGTGCCTACGGCACAACTTTCTTATCATCCCCAAAGACTGCCACCACCATATCTATATGCAATCAACCATCCTGGGATCTCCTTTGAACCCATGTCGCAAAGCTGGAGCGCCCATGAGGACGAATTAGTAGACGTGGCAATGCCAGGAGCTAATTCAGGACGACTAGTAGAGTTTGAAGGAACGTTGTTGGCTGGTTCCAATCGCCTGCCGATACCACTCTACGGCCAGCTTTCCGGTGACATTGAAGTCAGCGGTGGCACTTTGTCATCG
>Ga0182024_10020873_pt1 | contig 11936 bp, 8 predicted proteins | sample P32metaG_FD_120480 | JGI IMG/M metagenome (GOLD analysis project Ga0182024, IMG submission 120480) | Permafrost microbial communities from Stordalen Mire, Sweden - P3-2 metaG (Illumina Assembly) | ecosystem: Environmental > Terrestrial > Soil > Wetlands > Permafrost | place: Sweden: Stordalen... | reverse complement strand
GTGCATAATCGGCTGATTTACGAAATCTCCCCTGAACAGGAGCACGGCCGGCCCATGACCGCTGCAAGCGCCGCAGCGATCCAGGTCGATATTGACCAGATGGGCGTGGATTCGCTTGGCGAACTCGTAAAGAACGTCAGGAACGCTCAGGACCAGAAGACACCGATATTTGTCAGGATGGGCGCTGGCAGGGTGCGAGACGAGGTCAGGGCCGCGGTCAACGCCAAGGCCGATGGTGTTGTTCTGCTTGGGCTCGAGACGAAGGTCCTGTCAGCACCGAGCCAGCTCCGGCAATATTGCAGAATCCCCATGATCGCTGCGATTGCGCTGGCGAGAGAGGCGCTTCGGGAGAACAAGTCTCTGGGCGAAGTTAGCCTCATAGCGGGCAACGGAATAGTTTCAGGTGCAGACGCGGCGAAAGCGCTTGCGCTTGGTGCAGATGCCGTGGCGATACAGGAGACCGCGCTCAAAGCCCTGGGTCCATCCACCAGCTCGGCGCGAGGCACCGGTCGGTCCAAGCTCGGCGCAGATAAGGGAGGGGAGCGAGTCGCAAATTACATCAACTCCATGATCATGGAAGTCGCACTTCTCGCAAGGTCGCTCGGGAAGGGCGACGTTCACAGCCTCGAGTTCGAGGACCTCGCGGCGCTTACCCTCGAAGCTTCATTAATCTCAGGCGTGAACCTAGCTGGAGAGTAGCGCGTTGCCGGTCAAAAAGGAGCGTCCTATTCCGGGGACACTGAAGCGCCTTCAGCAGAAGAAAGTGAAATTCGTTCTCTCGCAGTTCGTCGACCTAAACGGCGTGCCAAAGGCGAAGATGGTCCCGATCGAGGAGTTCGAGAACTTGGCGAGAAACGGAGTAGGATTCGCAGGATACGCTATAAGCACAGAGATGGGCCAGAGTCCGGCAGAGCCAGACCTCGTCTCCATTCCCGACCTGAAGACGATGACGGTTCTCCCTTGGAGGCAGAACACGGCCTCCTTCGCGGCCAACCTGTACGTGCAGGGCTCTCCATGGAAGTACTGCTCGCGAACGATACTCCGGAATTATCTCGGGAGACTGAGCAAGGAGAGAGGAATGACCTTCAAGACCGGAATCGAGCCTGAATTCTACCTCGTAAGGAAGGAGGGTAACTCGGTCCGGCTGATCGACGATGTCGAAGACGTAGCAAAGCCCTGTTACGACGTTAAGCTTCTCAACAGACGAATGGACTTCCTCCAGACCTTAAACGAGTACCTGGACGCGCTCGGATGGCGCAGCGAGGCGACGGACCACGAGGATGGACCAGGACAGTATGAGGTCAACCTGCGCTACGACGACGCGCTGGCCTCATGTGACAAATACACCTTCTTCAAAGTCGCAGTGTCGCAACTGGCGTCGCAGATTGGCGCTATTGCGTCGTTCATGCCGAAGCCGTTCACGAACAGGACAGGGAATGGGGCCCACTTCCACATGAGCCTCTGGAAGGGCGATACGAACCTCTTCACCGATGCACACGACCGGAGGGGACTGGGGCTCTCCCAGACGGCCTACCACTTCATCGGCGGGCTCCTCAAGCACGCCAAGGCTTACATCGCCCTGACGGCGCCCACGGTCAACTCCTACAAGAGGCTCGTGGCGGGTGGGTCCGCTTCGGGTACTACGTGGGCACCCGTCTACATCAGCTACGGAGCGAACAACCGCACACAGATGATACGGGTCTCCTCGGGGGAGCATCTGGAGGACAGGACCATAGATTCGGCATGCAACCCCTACCTAGCGACTGTCGCCGTCCTCGCGGCGGGGCTCGATGGGATAGACAAGAGGATTGACCCGGGGCCGGTTAACAAGGAAAACATGTACCGGATCAGCGAAGAGGAGAGAGAGACGCGAGGGATAGGCGTTCTACCCACATCCCTGCTTGAGGCCATCAACGCGCTCGAGAAGGACGATGTCATCAAGAAGGCCATCGGAATGGATTTCGCGGAGCTGTACATCAAGCTCAAGAGAAAAGAGTGGTCTGAGTACCACAGCACCGTCAGCCAGTGGGAGATTGACAGGTATCTGACCTATCTCTAATCGGGCGCAGACCATAAAAGTAGAGCCGAATAGACCGAGATGCGAGACATGGGTTTCCTCCTCGAATGTCCCAACTGCGGGAAACGAGACGCATACGAATTCAGATTTGGAGGAGAAACCCACAAACGGCCCATCCCGACCGCCGCCTCAGAGGCGTGGGCAGACTACTCTTACATGAGGGAGAATGTTGCCGGGGTGCAGCAGGAGTGGTGGTTTCACAGGCTTGGGTGCGGAAAATGGTTCCTGGCCATCCGCGATACGCGTGACAATACCGTTGTGAGGACGTTCTGGTACGGAGAGGGACAGTGAGACTTCGCTGAGCGGCTCGCCCGATAGGGGAAGGCTCGAAAAGATCGAGGGAGAGATCATCGATAGGGCGAAGCCCGTCGACTTCGAGTTTGAAGGACGTAAGATGACTGCGTTCGAGGGCGACACAGTCGCTTCGGCGCTCTACGCCTCGGGAGTCAGCATATTCAGCAGGTCATTCAAGTATCATCGGCCCAGAGGGCTTCTTTGCGTCTCGGGCCAGTGCCCGAACTGCATGATGAATGTCGGGGGAGAGCCCAACGTCAGAGCCTGCATGACGAAAGTAGAGGATGGGATGAAAGTCCACCGCCAGAACGCCTGGCCCTCCGCTGACCGCGACATCTACTCGCTGATAGAGAGGATAGACAGGTTCATGCCGGTGGGCTTCTATTACAAGACTTTCATCAATTCGCCGATTGAGTGGAAGAGGGTCGAAGGAAGGATTCGCAATATCGCCGGAGTTGGTAGCCTTGAGGAAGAGCTGTCAAAGTGGCGCGCTGGTGACGAAGGAGATGAGTTCGAGCAGCAGCAGATGTTTAGCCAGATCGCGGTCGTGGGAGGAGGCGTCGCAGGCATGACTGCGGCCTTGGAGGCCTCGAATCTTGGCGTCGGCATCGTCATCGTGGATGATCAGCCAGGACTGGGGGGACACAGCAGGTTCTCCGCCGACCCGGTTCTGACTGCGAGCGATTCCGAAGAGGAGGGGCTGAATGGGAAGGCAGCATTCCAGGTCGCCAGGGAACTCTCCCAGACCATCGCCTCGAGGCCCGGCATCACCGTTCTCTCCAGTTCCGTAGCATTCGGGGTCTACGAGTCAAACCTCGTCGCCGTGATGCAGGGGATGAAACTCATAACGCTGAGAGCGGAACAGCTCATAGTTGCAACGGGTTCGCACGAATATCCTCCTGTTTTCGGGAATAACGACCTCCCGGGAGTGTTTCTGGGGAGAGGACTGCTACGCCTTATCCGCCTTTACGGTGTTCGGCCAGATGGAAAGGTGTTGATCTTCGCCAACAACGACGGCGGCCTCAGCACGGCGAAGGCGCTTCTTGAGGCGAAGATTCCCATAGCGGCCTATGTGGATACGCGCAAGAACTCGGAATTGGATGCGGAGCTCATCAACGCGCTGAAGGAACAGCAGGTACCGGTCCTGCTTGGATATGCGATCAAGGAACTGACCGGACGGAAACGTGTTCGCACGGCTGTCCTATTGGCAATTGATGAGAAAGGCGCTCCTGTGGTCGGTTCTGAGAGGAGCATATCGTGTAAGACTGTCTGCGTCTCGATGGGTTTCGAATCGGAGGCCAGCCTCCTAAATCAATCCGGATACGGGACCGCCTTTGACGCTGAGTTGGATGATTTCGTGCCCACTTCTCCGAAGCCGGCGATCTATCCGTGTGGCGAGGTGACCGGATTCCATCACGTCGACGTCACCCTCATCCAGAGCAGGATTGCCGGATTGACCGCCGCCTTGAGCGTCATCGATGCCGATGAAAAGTCGGCGGAGCCGAGGATCGTGGATGCCAGGAGACGCCTGGAGACCTATAAGCTCAGACTCATCGACGCGGAAAAGGCCTATCGCGAGAGAATCCTCCTGGCGAGGTCTTCGCTGACGGGGACGCACTTTCTGCCGCCTGAGACCACGACAAAGAAGAGGTTCGTCTGCGTATGTGAGGACGTCGTGGAGAAAGACCTTGCATACGCTGTTGCCGAAGGCTTCGAGGAAATCGAGACCCTCAAGCGCTACAGCACTACGACCATGGGGCCCTGCCAGGGAAAGATGTGTTCGGTCACATCCATCGCCATATGCGCCAGGGAGACGGGGAGAACAGTGGCCGAGACAGGACGGACCGTCTCGCGGCCGCCGTATATGTCGACCCCGATCGGAGTCATTGCAGGGGTGGAGTTCCATCCCGTAAAGCTGACACCCATGCATCACGAGCATGCGCAGCTGAACCCAAAGTGGATGGACATGGGAGAGTGGAAACGTCCGTACATCTATAGCTCGGTCGAAGAGGAGTACCAGGCTGTCCGAGAGCGGGTGGGCGTCATCGACGTGAGCACCCTCGGCCGCCTCGACGTGAAGGGGACCGACGCGCCAAAACTGCTCGATTTCGTCTACACGCATATCTTCTCAACGCTCAAGCCCGGAAAGAGCAGGTACGGGGTCATCTGCGATGACGCGGGGATAATCCTCGACGATGGTACTGTGACCCGCCTCTCGGAAGATCATTACTTCGTCACCACGACCACCGGGAACGTCGATTTCGTGGAGCAGTGGCTGACGTGGTGGGCCACCACCTTTGGGCTGGATGCTCACGTCACGAACGTGACGGCGGGCCTAGCCGCCGTGAACGTGGCCGGTCCGAAGGCGCGCGAGCTGCTGAAGAAACTGACTGCGATTGACCTATCGAGCGAGGCGTTTCCGTACATGAACGGGGCCGAGGGGCTGATCGCTGGGGTTCCCTGTATCATGCTGAGGATAGGGTTCGTTGGAGAGACCGGGTGGGAGATCCACTTCCCGGCCGAGTTCGGTGATTATTTCTGGGAGAAGCTGATGGAGGCGGGGAAGGAGTTTGAGGTCCGACCGTTCGGCGTAGAGGCTCAGCGAATCCTTCGGCTCGAGAAGAAGCATGTCATCGTCGGACAGGACACGGACGGGCTTTCGAATCCATACGAGGCGGACATGGCATGGGTCGTGAAGCTCGAGAAGCAGGACTTTGTCGGAAAGGCGGCGCTTCAGGCTCTCCAGAAGGACCCAGGCGAGAGGCGGTTGGTGGGTTTCGCCATGGCTGATTCGGTGGTAGCACACGACGGCGACCAGGTCTACTCGCAAGATGGGAGGTCCTTGACTGGCGTGGTGACCAGCTCGCGCCTCAGTCCCCACGTTGGGAGGTGCGTCGGCCTTGCGCTTGTCCTTACCACGAGCGCCAAGCAGGACGGGCACCTCATGATCAAGTCTGCCGGAGGGATGCACAGGGCTAACGTCACATTTTCACCCTTCTATGACCCAGAGGGAAAGAGGCTGAAGTCCTAGATGGGGATCGCCAGCGTTGAGGCGCAGCGGCTCTCACCGTTGCATTACAAACACGTGGCCCTCAAAGCGAGCATGCGCGAGCACGACGGCTGGCTGCGGGCGGAGAATTACGGCACGCCAGCCGAGGTCGAAGCGGAAAAGGCTCTGAGCCATGTGGGCGTCTCCGACATCAGCCCGGTCGAAAAGCTGGACATCAAGGGTAGAGACATCGACGCCTTCCTCGAGCGCAGGCTCACGTCGAAAGGAGTCCCTCGGATGCCGAGCGAGGTCTCCGCGCTACCCGGCACATACGACGGACCAGCATACGCGTGCAGGTTGACGAAAGAGCACGCCATAATGATCGGGCAACCAAGGCAACAGGAACCAATTAGGTCTCCCCTGGATGCCCCAGGTTTCGCGGCCGCCGATCGTTGCTACCTTACCAACATAACCTCGGTGCTCGCGGGACTGAACGTCCTTGGTCCCTCTTCAACCGAACTCCTGAAGGAGCTAACGCAGCTCGAGCTTTCGCCGCCTCGTGGGCGAGCTCAATGGTGCTCTGAAGGAGGTTTTGTGAAGGTGCGATCGATAGTCGTCCGAACTGGCGCCACGTCCTTCGACATCTTCTTCGGGAGAGACTATGCAGAGTATGTATGGGATGAGTTGATCCATCTGGGGACGAAGTACTCGATCTCGCCCTTCGGGGTCGCCGCGTACAGACTGATCCACGATCAAAAGGAGACGACCCGGTGATGGTCCGGGGTCTCTTCCGAAAGGAGAAGATGTGGCGGAAGCACGAGTTGAAGCCAAGGTACGACGTGGTGATCATAGGTGGAGGGATACACGGTCTCGCTACCGCCTACTATCTTGCGAAGGACCACGGAATCACCAACGTCGCAATCCTCGACAAGGGCTACCTGGGAGGGGGAAACAGCGGTAGGAATACCGCGATACTACGCGCGAACTACATGACGGTCGAAGGAGTCCAGTTCTACGGCGAGAGCCTCCGGCTGTACCAAGAGCTCTCCAAGGACCTCAACTACAACCTGCTCTTTTCGAACCTGGGTCACCTCAGCTTGGCTCACACGGATTCCGTGGTGAACGGCATCTGGCGCAGGGCGGAGGTCAACAAGGCGCTCGGCGTGGACAGCAGGATGGTCTGGCCAGAGGAGATCAAGCAGATGGTACCCGCTTTGGACATGAGCGACAGGCCGCGGTATCCCGTGAAAGCAGCGCTTTTCCACCCCCCGGGGGGAGTGATCAGACACGACGCGGTCGTCTGGGGTTACGCGCGCGGAGCGGACAGGCTCGGCGCCGAGATTCACACCCGCACGGAGGCGGTGGGGATTGATGTCATAGACCACCACGTCGCTGCAGTACGGACCAGCAACGGTGAGGTAATCAAGACGGACGCCGTCGTCAACGCCACCTCCGGATTCTGTTCGACGATCTCACAGATGGTCGGAGTCAAGCTCCCCATCGTGACGCATCCGTTGCAGGCTTGCGTCACGGAGACGCTGAAGCCCTTCCTGGACAAGGTGGTCGTCTCAGCCAATCTACACGTCTACGTCTACCAGACGGACAGAGGTGAGCTCGTAATGGGATCGGAGATTGACCCCTATGCCTCTTACAGCCAGGTCTCGACATTCGAGACGCTCCAAACAATCGTTGGCCATGCACAGGAGCTGTTTCCGGCGATCAAGAACGTAAGAGTTCTCAGGCAATGGGCCGGTATCTGTGACCTGACGCCCGATTACAGCCCGATAATGGGCACTGTGGAGGGCGTGAAGGGGTTCATCCTCGATGTTGGCTGGGGCACTTACGGATTCAAGGCGGGCCCGGTCTCGGGCAAGCGGGTTGCGGAGCTGATAGGGACCGGCAAGACGCCGGACCTGATCCGGCCTTTTAACCTCTCCAGGTTCTACGAGAACAAGCTGGTAAGTGAGAGGGGAGCAGCCGCTGTCTCTCACTAGTCTCCTCGAGGCCAGACGCCGGCAAGAAATTCCGCAAGATTGTTCACATGGAGCCAATGCCGCGACGCGCCCCGAGAAGACTTAACTTCATGACCGCGACCGCTTCCACTCCGTAGACTTGAAAGATGAAGAAGGCAGTACGGTAGAGCTCACCGTAGTCGGGAAGGACAGGAGCGGCGTAGTCGCTTCGTTCACAAGCGCCATCTTCAAGCACGGCGGAAACATAGAGAGCATCAATCAGAACGTCGTCCAGGGGCTCTTCGGCATGCACCTCGAGTCATCATTCACAAGAGGCGTGGACAAGGACGCCCTGCTGAGCGAGGTAAAGTCGCTGGGGAACCGCTTCGGCATGGAGGTGGGGCTCCATTACAAGGAGAGGGGCAAGACTCTCAACCTCGCGATTATGGTGACCAAGGAGAGCCACTGCATCGACAGGATCCTGAAGGCGGTGACGGATGGCGAGCTCAAGGTCAACGTCGTCGTCGTCATCGGCAGCAGCAACGCTCTTCGAGGCGTCGCGGAGAGAAACAAGCTCCCCTTCTACGCCGTGAGCAACCTCGACCAGACCAAAAGGGAGGCGAGGGTTCTCCGCATACTACAGAAGCACGACGTCGATTTCATCGCGCTGGCTAGGTACATGCGCATCCTCGGACCCAACTTCGTCTGGAGATACCCCGACAAGATAATCAACATCCACCCGTCAATACTACCGGCATTTCCCGGTGCCTACGCTTACGAGCAGGCCTATGAGAAAGGGGCCCGTATCATCGGATGCACGGCGCACTTTGTCACGACAGAGCTCGACGAAGGGCCCATCATCTGGCAGGAGGCGCTCCAGGTTGATCAAAACGAGACCCTGGAGAGCGTGAAGCTGAGGGGGCAGAAGCTGGAGGCAAAGGCGCTGGTTGAGGCGTTGCGGCTCTACGCGGAAGGTAGGCTAGAGGTGAGGTGGGGACGAGTCCACATCGGCTGATTCTGCTGCAATGCTTCCACCCGAACCGCGTGCCCTGCTGAGCTAGCCTCCAATTTGAACCATAAAATTGCCTACCACCATAATCAAAAATAGTCCCTGTCTGAACTGCCCTCGGGCCCGTAGCCTAGTACGGATAGGGCACTGAGGCGAGAACGTGCAAGCCTTCGGAGCCGGGGATCAAAAAAATTTGACCGGAGGTCGAGGGTTCAAATCCCTCCGGGCCCGTCATGATTTGCCAGACAGCTTGGTGACTTGTCACCACTCGTGTGGATTCTCTTCCGGAGAATTTGACGGAAAATACGCCGTTTTTCTGCGCCTGGGGTCCTTCCTTTGGTCACAACGCTCTTCCTAAATCCAACCTTCCTGTCGAATGCTGCTAGATTCGCGGGGTCCCGCTTGGCGTAGACGCCCCACATTCTGCAAGTGGCGCCCCCATATGAGCCTCGGCCCTGCCGGGGGCGCCGATTTCCTTATCTGAAGCCGCATAGGTTTATCTCACGTAGCGCTTAGCCTCCATTCTTCGTTGGCCTCCAGCGGAATCCCCGCGCTTGACAAGATTCTCGCGGGAGACGGATACCCCGACAGGTCGACCGTGCTCGTGGTCGGACCCCCGGGCATCGGCAAGGAGGCCCTAGGTTACTGGTTCGCGCAGTCGGCCCTCGCGCAGGGCGACTTTTGCCTCTACGTCACGAGGCTCTCGGTGAAGGAGGTACTCCAGGACGAGAAGGGTTTTGGCATCGAGACGTCGCAAAGGGTCCCGCTCTGGTTCGCCTCAGAAGGCGGCCAGATCAAGTACGACGTCAACGATCTGGCGGGACTCTCCTACAACATCAAGGACGTCCTGAAGCAGAACGCCGTTAGGAGGGTCAGAGTCGTCACCGACGTTCTCTCCTCCCTCTTGATGTTGAATCCACCCGAGACCATCTATCGCTTCCTGACGCAACTCTTCGCCGACGTAAAACAGTACGACGCGGTCGTGGTGGCGACGCTCGAGGAGGGGATGCACAAGCCTGAGGTCCTGGCGGCTATGGAGCAGCTTTTCGACGGCGTCATGGAGATGCGGCTCTATGAGGAGGGACTAACCGTCATTCCGCTTCTTCGAATCAGAAAGATGCGAGGTATGCCTCCGCAACCTGGATTCTTCCGCTTCTCGCTGACAAGGAAAGGCATGGAGATAGAGACCTATGTCAGGTAGCGACAATAGCGCTCTTTTCACGGCATACGTCTTTTCCACTGAGGTGTTGCCGGCAGCTGTCGCCCTCTACGGCGCCTACTGGGCCCTCTCGATCAGGCGGGCGTTGACCAGTGCTGTCTACCGCAGGCAAGCGCTCCTACTCGGCCTGGTCTGCGTCCTCATTGCGTCGTCGGCCTTTGTGACGAACAGCTCGAATACGTTGGTCTACGAAGCCATCGTCACGTACTACGCGGCCTTCGTGCTCATCATCTTCGCCTTCATCGATTCTACCATTCCGGTCGCGAGACGGTCGGACCCCCTGCTCAGGGACATACTCCACTGGCGGAGCCTCAGGGTCGTCGTCTGGGCTGTTGAGGCCTTCCTGATTCTGCTGTACTACTACCTGTCCATCTCAGACAAGTTCTCGACGACCTCCGTCGACCCGCTGGTCGTAAACTACCTCTTCCTGCTCGTCCCTGCCGTCGCAGGAACGCCGGCGCTGTTGCTCGGGGCCCTGAGGTCTCGGGATCAAGCTCTCCGTTCCCACCTCAAGTGGCTCGGCCTGATGCTCCTCCTCTTCTTTATCTCCGCGGCGATCGCAGCGTTAGCTGGAGTCAGTTCAGCCAGCGGCGTCAGCAGCTCGTCGTCCCCGAGTTACTCGCTCGTCGCGGTCATCAGCGACATCCTCTACGTTCTCGCATTCTACGCCCTCTACAGGAGCGCACGTGCTCTCGCGCCCATGAACCGGCTGGTGGCCGTCCAATCTGCAGCCGGGTTTGTCGGTAGACTGGGCAGCCGCCCAGGGCCGAACACCGTGCTGGCTATCATCGCGATAATCGCCGTCTCCTCGGTCGCGGGCGCCGCCGTCGTGTACTCTATTGGCCCGACAAACTCCTCTTCCGGCGTCTCGTCCACCTCCACTTCCTCTCTGCACTCCACGACGACCACCACACTAGCGTCGCAGACGTCTCCCAGTCCGTCCCAGACCTGCGTCGCGTCGTCTGGTTACATCTATTGCATAGATGGGTCCAGCTCGTACTTTGCAGCTCTTACGTCCTCCGGAATAGGTCCTTGGAAGCAGACCACGAGTTACCCGACCAATGCGAGTCAAACTTGTGTGGCCACTGCCTCGGACATCTTCTGCTTCGATGGGAACAGCGGCGAAGTACACTACGCGCCAATCTCCAGCTCTGGTGTCGGGCAGTGGAAGCCCACGACGAGCTACCCCGCGGCCATCATTCTTGGTCCCTCCTGCGTGGCCGCCTCGGCCTACATCTACTGCCTCGGAGGCAACAGCACCGTTTCCGGCACGCCCGGCAGCGACCTGGTCTATTACGCGACCGCGTCAACTTCAGGGATTGGCCCCTGGCAGCTTACCCTCAACTATTCTGTCGCGGTGCTGTATGGTCCCGGACCGTTCGTCTCACCGGGCGGCGTCGGGCCCGCGTGCATGACGTCGTCAGGCTTCGTCTACTGTACGTCAGGAGCGTTCTGCTACCCGACTATCGGGGGCCCCGGATGCATTTACACCGCCAACTCTTACTTCGCGATGATGTCATCCAGCGGGGTAGAGGGCCCCGCCGGCGCAAATTCCTCGGGTTCCTGGGGTAGCACGACGCCGTACCCGATACCACCATCTTACGTGCAACAACAGGTAAACCCGTCGTGCGCTGTCGCCTCCGGAGTCGTCTATTGTGTGGGAGGAGGTGGAGAGGGCGTCCTACCCAACCTCAACTCGACGTACTATGCGCCGCTCTCCGGGTCTGGCATCGGCAACTGGACCGCCTCTACCGCGTATCCTGTCAGTGTATACCATGCCAGCTGTGTGACATCGTCAGGGTATCTCTACTGCGTGAACGGGGTTGGTCCGGATGGCTTGACCGATGGGACGGCTTATTTTGCCCGAATAACCAGCGAAGGCATAGGCGAGTGGGCGGCGACAGACGACTTTCCGTGACCATCCGCTGTACCTCAATCCCTCTATCCGGGGACAGATTGGCGTCCTGCTGGGCCTTTGGCCTAGTACGGATAGGGCGCTGAGGCGGAATCGTACAAGCTTTGGCCACCCTCCGTCAAGAAAGCCGGATATCGTCGGTCCAAATCCCTCCGGGCCCGCGACCGTTTGCGGGGGATCTGTTCCTGCTATTGCTGATTGCGCTGCCGTTACTCGTGGCCGTCAAGCGAAGACGGACCTCATGAACTGAGTATTGTCGCATTTCTGCATCGAATCCTGCCTCACGCGCCTAAAATTAGGCTAGTGGGACTTCTAAATAAAAAAAGAAAGTGAAGAAAAAACAGTGCCCATTTTTATATTGGAAATATCTAATCGGTTTGATAGTCGTAAGGATGCAGATCGGCATCGATAGCTTCGCAGCAGCCATCTCAGACCCAGCCACGGGTCTGACCCTCAGCCCCGTCGAGCGCATGCAGCATCT
>Ga0182024_10020872_pt1 | contig 11936 bp, 5 predicted proteins | sample P32metaG_FD_120480 | JGI IMG/M metagenome (GOLD analysis project Ga0182024, IMG submission 120480) | Permafrost microbial communities from Stordalen Mire, Sweden - P3-2 metaG (Illumina Assembly) | ecosystem: Environmental > Terrestrial > Soil > Wetlands > Permafrost | place: Sweden: Stordalen... | reverse complement strand
TCGACTGCCGCCTGGGACGGCTCAGTCATCGCGCATCTGAATTCAACCGGCGCGAACGGCTACTTTATTCTGGCCCCGGCGGATCGGAAGGACGCGATGATCGCGCAGCTCGTGACGGCCGGCGCGATCGAAGCATCCCCTGACGACGCGCGCATCGTGCGGCTCGAAAATGGCCGCCCGCGCTACGGCGAGGAGATCACGGAGCGCTACCTGATCCAGGAAACCGGCCAGCTTCAGGCCGTGCATTTTTCGAAAGGCTGCTACCTGGGGCAGGAGATCGTCGAGCGCGTGCGCAGCCGCGCGCAAATCCATCGCGTGCTGCGGCGCCTTGAAATCGATACCGCCGATCCGCCTGCCGCGGGCGTTAAGCTCAAATCCCTAAGTCCGGATCCCGCCGACGCCGCGGAGATCGCGAGCGCCGCGTTTTCACCCGCGCTTCAAGAAACCGTCGCGCTGGCTTACGTCCGCACCACCTTCGCTGAGCCGGGAACGGAGCTCTCCTTCGGCGACGCCCGGGCGCGAGTCAATTAAATTAGCTTTTATTCGTTTTCATTCGCGTTCATTCGCGTTCATTCGCGGCTAACATTTTTGGGTCTAATTGTCCGTCGGGACCTTGTTCACCCAGTCGAGCACCAGCACTTCGATCGGCTCTTTCCGCGCTTCGAGCTTCAGCCCCAGATCGCTTTGAACGGCCGTGAAAATGGACGGCGTGGCGGAGTCCTCAGCCGGCGGCGGACCGCTGAAGTTGTTCAGCCCCGATATATCCAGCGTGAAATCGTAAATGCCCTTAAATCCCGTCTTGTCGAGCACCGGCCGATCCATCCTGCGGCTCAGCATGAACGTCAACCGCGATATGGGCTGCTTGTGGAACAGCACGCCGGTCATACCGCCGCTCAGTCCCGCATCGCCATCCGCTCCCGGCGCCTTCACCTTTGCCGGGCCCTTGCCGGGAATCAGGACGTACACCGGAAGCTCTCGCGTTTCCCGGTGCAGTTTTATGTTCAAGCGTTCGACCAGCAGCGCTTGCAGCATGACTCTCATCTCATCGTCGGAAGCCGGGCCCGAAGCGTGCGCGACAATCTCGAATCGCTCGTCCGGTCCCTTGATCCAATCCGGCCCCGAAAGTTCGTAGTCCTTCAGGTTGTACGCCCACTCGATCGCATACCTCAGCGGAACGTTGCGCATTGCGAAATGGCCGGGCGAGCTATCCATATTGCGGGGAATGTCGCCCGGAGGGCCGCCGCCTTTGGCGTGTTTCAACGTCGCGACCTCGAACTTCGGGGCCTCGGGCGCGGGCGATTGGGCCAGCGCGGCGATTGACGCGAGCGCGATCAGGGCCGCGGAAAAGATGGTTCGGGTCATCTTTTAATAGACGCGTTTTTCCGACGAAAGTTCCTCCGCGCTGCGCGGAATTCGTCCGCGACCGCGGTCTCCTGTTCGATCCGCCGCTCGATCTCGCGCAGCCGCCGGACGAAAATCGCCCCGCCCGGCCACCACTCCAATGACCAGCCGCGAGCGTCGCGGCCTTTCGGCGGACTGAACCTCAGTGACCGATCCAGCTGCCGCGCGGATCTACACTACGATGTCGTGAAGCACGTTGCCGGCGACGTCCGTCAGCCGGAAATCGCGGCCGCTATAGCGATACGTCAGCTTGGTGTGATCGATTCCCATCAGGTACAGAATCGTTGCGTGAATATCGTGCACGTGGACCGGCTTCTCCACCGCTTTGAAACCGAATTCGTCGGTCGCGCCGTAAATCGTGCCGCCTTTGAGCGCCCCGCCCGCCATCCACATCGTGAAGCCGAACGGATTGTGATCGCGGCCATTCTGCGTTCCCCCGCCCCCGCGCCCGATTTCGCGCACCGGCGTCCGCCCGAACTCCGATCCGCACAGCACCAGCGTATCGTTCCACATGCCGCGCGATTTCAAATCTTTCACCACCGCCGCGAACGGCTGATCGGAATCCCGCGCGTTCTTGCGATGCGCTTCGATATCGGCGTGCGCGTCCCACGGATCGCCCTTGGCGTAGTACACCTGCACCATCCGCACGCCCTTTTCCGCGAGCCGCACCGCCGTCAAACATCCGCGCGCCGTGCTGCCGGGGCCATACAGCTTTTGCGTCGCCTCGGTTTCCTTGCGAATATCGAAAACCTCGGGAGCCTCGGTCTGCATCCGATACGCGACTTCCATCGACTTCACCACCGCTTCCACCTGCGGATCGGGCGCGGCTTGCGATTTCGCGCGAATCCGCTCCATCTGCTCGAGCATGTCGAGCTCGCGGCGCTGCTCTTCGAGCGCGAACTTCGGATTGTTGACGTAGCTGATCAGCTTCTTCGGATCGAAATCGCGCTCGATGATGACTTTCTTATCGCCGTCTTTTTCGTTCGCCGCCGCCGGAGCCGCGGCGCCCCCCGGCCGGTCCTCGACGCGGTTTGAAATATAGGTTCCCTGGTTGATCGCCGGCAAAAATCCGTTGCTCCACAGCGGCGGGCCCACCGTGGTCGGAATATCCGGACACAGCACCACGTATCCCGGCAGATTCTGATTCTCGGTGCCCAGCCCGTAGGTCACCCACGCGCCCAGCGACGGCCGTCCCGCTTGATTTGCGCCCGTGTTCACCATCAGGCACGCGGGTTCGTGATTGGGAATCTCCGTGTACACCGATCGAATCCAGCACACGTCGTCGGCCACTTCGCCCAGGTGCGGCCACAGCTCGCTCACTTCCATTCCGCACTGGCCGTATTTCTTGAACGCGAATGGCGACCGCATCAGCTCGCCGGTTTGACGCTCCGTCGCGATTCTTCCGCCGGGCAGCGGCTGTCCGTTATATTTGTCGAGCGCCGGCTTGAAATCGAAACTGTCGATCGCCGAGCATCCCCCGTTCATGAACAGGAAAATGACGCGCTTGACGCGCTGCGGATAGTCCAGCTTCGCGACGCCGCCATCTCCAGCGACGCCCGCGGCGTCGTTTCCATAAGTCACGCCAGCCTTCGCGATCGAATCACCGAGCATTCCCGCGAACGCCATCATTCCGAATCCGTTGCCGATGCGGCAGAGCGCGTCGCGGCGGGTCGTCGGATTTGGTGATTTGTGCGTCCGGCTTTTATCAAACATGTCGCCTTCCTAATCGATGAACACGAACTCGCTCGAGCTCAACAGAACTTTTGCGAATCTTCCCAGCGGAGTCGCGGAGTATTCCGGAGGGGCCGCGCCGCCTCGCCCGCCGCGACGAACGCCCATCATCATTCCCATGCCCATTTCGGGCGGCGTTCCATCTGCACCTTCGCCCGCGCTTTGGTCGGATGTCTGACCCTGCGCGGTCTGCGCAGGCTTGGTATCGCCGGCGCTCACCTCACCAGGTTTGGGCGTCGCTTCTTGGTTCTTCACTTCGGCGGCTTTCGCTTCCTTATCCTTGGTTTCTTCGTACTCTTTCATCGGTTCCGAATGCAGATATGCGATTGCGATCTTCAACTCATCTTCCGACGGCTCGCGATTGAGCACGATGCGATACATTTTCTTGATCCGCGACGCGTTGTCCGCCTCGCCAACCACGCGTTTCGCGACTTCTTCCGCCTCGATCTGCATAAAATCGCTGTTCATCAGGAACAGCCTCTGCAACGGCACCGTCGTGCTGAAACGCTTTTCGGCGCTGATCGCGGGGCTCGGGAAATCGAACAGTTGCAGGTATTCGTCGAGCTTGTACCGGCTCACTTTCCCGTAAACCGTCCGCCGCATGAAATCGGGCTTGAGATCGGCCGACGGTCCGCCCAGCGAATCGTCCAGATTTCCCGCGACCGCGAGCACGGAATCGCGCAACTGCTCGGAATCCATGCGCCGCTCGTTCGCGCGCCAGTAATAACGATTGCCGGAGTCTTTCGCGAAATTCGTTTCGTCGAGATCCGTGCTCAATTGATACACAGCGCTCAGCATGATCTTTCGATGCAGCTTCTTGATCGACATGCCGTCGCGCGCGAAATCCGACGCGAGATACTCAAGCAGCTCCGGATTCGTGGGCCGTTCGCCCGTGATCCCGAAATTGCTCGGCGTGTCGACGATGCCCGTTCCGAAATGCTGCTTCCAGATCCGATTCACGATCACGCGCATGGCAATCGGCTGCGCCAGAATCGCGTCAGCCAGCTCCATTCGTCCGCTGCCTTTCGCGAACGGCTGCGGATCGCCGGACGACAGAACGCTCAGGAAATGTCGCGGAATTTCCGGCCCGGCATTGTACGCGTTGCCGCGAACGGCCAGCGGTTGATTCACCGGATGCTCGTTATCGGCGACGCCGTGCAGATAAGGATAGTGCGGTTCGAGCTTCTTGCGCTCCGCCTCGATATCGGTGCGCACGCGCGCCATCACCGCCTGCACATCCGCGCCCAGCCGATGCTCCAGCGCCCATCCGTGAAACGAAAACAGACCGGGCTTGGTGCGCACGCCCGGCTGCACCACCGGATCGACGCCGTCAAGCTCGCGCTGATAAAGCTCCGTCCAGAAACTCGATTCCTCGAACGGCATCGATTTCAGTTCCAGCCCGCAGCCAGGGCAAAAATCGTCGTTGGTGACGAATTCGTTCGGCTTGTTCGCACGCTTTTTCTTTTCGGTTCCGGGCAGCGCCTTGTCCGCGATAATTTCGTTCCGCTCTTCGATCTCGCGATGCGTGAGCGTCACTTCGATGATCTTCTTCTGCAAATCATCGGCGAGCTTCTGCGCAGTTTTCTGATTGGCCTGCTGATTCCCGCCGCCCGCCTTCATCATTTCCTGCCACGGCTTCAGGTACGGATAAAACTTCACGTCGCGGCCGAGATAATGAATCCAGCGATCGAGCATTTCATAGTCGAGCTTCTTTTCCTCGACCACCGTCGCCACGTCCTTCTTCTGATCGCCGGTTACTTCCCACGCCGCCATCATGTACTTCGCCGATTCAAAAGCCAGCGATTCGGCGAGCTGCTCGCTCCACTTCTGCTGCATCTCGCCGAGCACCTTTTCTTTGCGCTCGATCTCCTCCTCGACTTTGGCGTACTCGGCGACCACCGACATCGGCGCGAGCGGATATTCGTGATAAGACGTGCTCGCGAATACTCCGGCAAGCGCATAGTAATCGGTGGTCGGGATGGGATCGTATTTGTGATCGTGGCAGCGCGCGCACGCCGCGGTCAGCCCCAGAAATCCCCGCGTCACCGCGTCCACGCGATCGTGCCGTTCATCGGCGCGCGTCACTTCCACCGCACCGTTATCGTAATACCACGGCCCGAGGCCCAAAAATCCCGTCGCGGGCAAAGTCTCGTGGCGCCTCTTCTCATCCATCAAATCTCCGGCGATCTGCTCCTTGACGAACTGCGAATACGGCATGTCGTCGTTGAACGCCTGGATCACCCAGTCGCGATAAACGTACGCGTTAGGGTATGGATTGTAGCCGCGGCCCTGCGGATCGAGGCTGCGATAATCGTCTTCGCCGTAGCGCGCGATGTCCAGCCAGAACCGGCCCCATCGCTCGCCATAATGCGGCGACGCAAGCAGCCTGTCGACCACTTTCGCGAACGCGTCGGGCGATTCGTCTTTTTCGAACGCCTCGACTTCTTCAGGAGTCGGAGGAAGCCCGGTGAGATCGAGCGCGGCGCGCCGGATCAGCTCGTGTTTCGTCGCAGGACGGGCTGGCTTCAACCCCTGCTGCTCCAGTTTCGCGAAAACAAATCGATCGATATCTGTTTTTGCCAGCTTCTCAACCGGCGGCTGCGGCGATTTCAGCGGTTGAAATGACCAGAAATTTCGCTGCTCGGTAGTGATCGTGTATTTGCCCGATTTCGATGTCGGAGGCGTCGTTACAGGCCAAGCCGCGCCGGCCTTCACCCACGCGACCAGATCGGCAATCTCGGAATCCTTCAACTTGCCGCCCATCGGCATCTTCAATTTCGCGTCGGTCTGGCGCACCGCCTGAATCAGCAGGCTTTTTTCGGGATTGCCGGGGACAATCGCCGCACCGCGAGCCCCGCCCTTGAGCATCGCGTCATGGCTATCCAGCCGCAGCCCTCCGAGCGCGGACGCCGCGTGGCAGCTATAGCAATTGTTGGCGAGAATCGGACGGATCTTGGTTTCGAAGAATTCAGGCGAATCGGCGCGATCCCTCGCGCTGGGTTGCGCGAACAGCGTGCACGCGAAAGCGCATACGATCGCGCCCGACCGTCGTAGAAGCACGCGCTGCATGACGATTTACGCTCTCCAATCTTGATCTTGCGCGATCGAACGTAATAGGCGGCGTGGGAGTCGACCGACGAGGGATCGGCTAACGAGGCCTTTAAAGAGCCGGGCGGCCATAAGAAAGCCTGAACCGAGGCTATTTGAGCATTGTATATCATTCGTAGTGGGGCGGACCCCCTGGTCCGCAGCCGACCCCCTGGTCGGCCCGATCCCCGGTGAGAATTCCGCAGTGCTCGGGGAACTACTCCTGTATGACGTTCCACTGGCGGAGACTTCCGCACGTCCATGAAACTGACCGTCCGGTCTTCCTCACCTGGCGTCTTCACGACAGTCTTCCGACCCATCGGGTCTTCCCGGCGGGCGCACTCACCTCCGGACAGGCATTCGCCGCCATGGATCGATTGCTGGACGAAGCCCGCTGTGGAGCGTTCTACCTACGCCAACCGGCCGTCGCAGATATGATTGTGGAAGCCGTCCAGTACAACGCCAACATCCTCGCGCACTACTCCTTGCATGCATTCGTGGTCATGCCTAATCATGTTCATCTGCTGGCTACTCCAACAGTGCCGCTCCCCAAACTGACGAAATCGTTGAAGGGAATTACTGGCAAGCGAGCCAATGCGATGCTGGCCTTGACCGGAAAGCCTTTCTGGCAGGAAGAAAGCTATGACCACATGGTGAGGCATGAGCGGGAATTCGAGAAGATCCGGAACTACATTGAGGAGAATCCTGTGCGGGCAAGGTTGGTGAGGAAAGCCAGGGAGTATCGATGGTCGAGCGCGGGATGGGCGACCGGGGGGTCGCCAGCGGTCCAGGGGGACCGCCCCACCACCGAGCCGGGCGGCCATAAGGAAGCCTGAACCGAGACTACTTGAGCATTGTATCCGTGGGGCGGACCCCCTGGTCCGCAGCCGACCCCCTGGTCGGCGCGATCCCCAGTGAGAATTCCAGCGCGCGGTAGGGCGGACATAAGCATGCCTGAACCGAGGCTACCTGAGCGTTGTACTGCCTGGAAGCTGCGTGCAAGAGAGTTTGCTCCTACAACGGTGGGTTAAGGAGCGAGTGTGAAATCGTGTCGCAGTGAATTTCGATAGAATGAACGTCTTCCTGGATCTCAGTCAAAAGTGCCTGGGCCCTTCTCAACAACTCAACAATCCACGCAAGCAAGAAGAGCACAGCGAAGACGATAACTGCTATCAGGATGTCACTCATGAGGCGTAGTTTCGAGCTAGCGGGGAAGCACGGATCGGCGCTGCTCTGACAAAGTGCGCTGACGCTGCGAGCGGTAAACTCGTGTTTGAAAGGGCTCATAGCAATATGAAATTACGTCCGGAGATCGCTTGCTTCGTTGGGGTCGTCTGCGCTGTTGAAGGAATGCCTCGTGAGAAGGCGGACATGCCGCCACACTCGCACCAAGAACCACACTCGCCGCAAGGCCCGAATACTTATACGCTTTCATTTGCACGGAATGGCGCGAGTACAACGACTGACCAATCGACCGTTGTCCGAACTGGGTTCTAGGGGAACCTGCTGCCGTGATACGGAAGCTAACGATAGCGGACATCCAGATCTCCTTTTTGCGAGGATGGAGCAGCCGTGTTCAGCGCACGCGGGAATAGGCAGCGAGCGGAAGTCGAAAAAACATTAGCTGAATACGGAGAAATCATAGACCAATGGCTTGAGCTCTCAGAAGAACCCCGTCCGCGCAAGATCAGCGCAGAAGAGCAAACCCTGCGTGCGATTCTGAAAAAGATCGCCGAGAACTGCACAAGCTTCTCGACCGCGATCTTGTGCGCACCGTGCTGGTAGACGCTATGAAGCGGCATGAGAACCCAAGGTTCGCCAATTTGACCCTCGAACGAATTGAAGACAGCATCGCGTACGCGATCGGGGCGCTATAACCGAACCGCCAAATCGGATAGCGTGCCAAGTCGGCATACAATAAACACATGCAGAGACTTGCCCGCCTCAGCTTAACCTTCGGCAGCGTCATCCTCACCGCGACCGCAGCCGCCCCGTTCCAAGCCTCCTTCGATTCGAGCGCGAAATGGGAAGCCGTCCGCGGCGCGGCGTCGCCGGATTCGGTCGTCCAGCGCGATAAACATACGTCGCTGCGCATCGAAGCGCGTGAAGCGGCTGGTGAATCCGGGGCTTTCGTGAAATCGACTCCAGTCAATCTGACCGTCGGCAAGCGCTACGAACTCTCGGGCTGGGTCCGCACTGAAAATCTTCAGGTCCGCGATCTCGATCGTTCGCCCATCGCCACCGGCGCGTCGCTCGCCATGGCGTCGATGCCTTTCGACGTGCACTCGGAATCGCTCGGCGGCACTCACGCGTGGACCAAATTGACGCTGCGCTTCACCGCGACCCGGTCGCAGGACCAGATCGCCCTCGAAGTCGCCGACGGCGGAGGCTTCACCGGCAAGGCGTGGTTTGAAGGCGTCGCGCTCGAAGAGCTCGGGCAGACCGGAGGTCTGCCTCAAAGCGCCGCGTTGCGTACGTTCGGCCCCGGCTATCGCTATCCGAAAGCGGGCTGGATCTATCTGCACATCGAAGGCGAGCCTTACGATCGCGGCTATCAACACGGCTACCTGATGGCGCGCGAGATCGAGCAGTACATCGATCGCTGCGCCGCGCAGCTCGATCCGAAATCGAAGACCCGGGCGTGGGATAACGGCCGCACGTCGGCGAACGCGCTGTTTCTGCGCGGGTTCGATAAAGAAATTCTTGGCGAGATGAAGGGCATCGCCGACGGCGCAGCCGCGGCGGGTGCGAAATACAACGGCCGTCCGGTCGATCTGATCGACGTCGTCACTCTGAACACCATCACCGAGCTCGGCGAGCTGAACTCGGCCATGCCGATGACGCCGACCGGTCTTGAAGGCCTCGGCTTCCGCGCGCCGCGCATCGCGCCGGAACCAACCGGCGGATCGAACGATCGTTGCAGCGCCTTCGCCGCCTGCGGCAAAGCCACCAAGGACGGAAAAATGGTGATCGGTCACGTGACCTGGTGGCCGTTGACGCTCGCCGAGCAGACCAACATCATGCTCGACGTGCAACCCACCACCGGCCATCGCGTGCTGATGCAGAGCTATCCCGGCGGCATTCAGAGCGGCACGGATTGGTATCAGAACGATTTGGGCGTGGTGCTCACCGAGACCACCATCGAGCAGAGCCCGTTCAACGTCGAGGGCACGCCTGTGGCGTATCGCGCGCGGCATTCGATTCAATATGGCGATTCGATCGACAAGGTCGCCGAAATTCTGAAGACGAAAAACAACGGCCTCTACACCAATGAGTGGATCATCGGCGACGCCCGCACGAATGAAATCGCGATGCTCGAGCTCGGCACGTACAAGACCCATCTGTATCGCAGCTCGAACAACGATTGGTTCGGCGGCACCGAGGGTTTTTATTGGGGCTGCAACAACGCCAAGGATCTGAACGTGCGCCTCGAATACGCGCCGGATCCGAAGGGCGCGCCGCAGGATCTGCCGTTCGTGCCCGCCGTCCGCGACGTGAAATGGCAGCAGATGTATCAGCAGTACAAGGGTAGGATCGACGAGTCGTTCGGTTTCACCGCGTTCCGCACCGCGCCGCTGGTTTCCGCCTCGACGATGGATTCGAAAGTGACGACGTCGGAAATGGCGTCGAAGATGATGACCTGGGCGCTCTTCGGAAAACCGAATCAGCGCGAGTGGGTCCCGTCGCCGCAACAGAAGAGCGATTTTGCGGGGAACGACGGTCTGTATTCTTCGGGCTATGCGTTGTTCCAGGCGCATTCCGACGATCAGATGAAACTCCTCACCTCCGAAGCTCCGAAAGCCACGGCGATCGCTTCGGCTCCGCCAGGCGATCAGAATCGCGGCGGTGGAAGGCGTGGACGCCGCGGCGGATCGGCGACGGGTAAAGATTATTTGTGGAAGGGCTGGATTCTTCCCGCCAGCGATTCCGATGTCTGGCTGACCGCCGGATCTGCCGCGTATTTCGAAGTGTTAAATGGTGACGATCCCGGGGACGTTACCAATGTGACCAAGCGTTTGGATTTCTATCGCGCGCAGTATCGCGCGGCCGCGCTGGATGGCGATCAGCCCCTTTCAAAGCTGGTATCTTCCACAAAATCAGCAGCTTGGCATACTATCGCCGAGTCGAAAGGCCTGCTCGCGCTCGATGCATTGCGCCGCGAAATGGGCGATGATGCATTCTTCGCATTTATGCGTACTTTCTACGGTAAAAACACGACAAGAACCGTGCGTTCGAGCGACTTCATCGCGGCGGCCGGCGCGGATCATCAGGCCCTGTTCGCGAAGTGGCTGGATTCGACCGGTTTGCCCGAAAAGGCCGAAGGTCCGCTGTATACCGCCAGCGCGCTGCGGGGCCGGCTGTCGTCGGCGATGATCGTCTATGGAACCATGGCCGAAGCGGGCGCGAATCGCTATGCGGCCGAGCAGTGGCAGCAGCAATTCATCGGAATGTTCGAGAGGCAGGTGCCCGTGCGCAAGGATTTCGAGGTCTCCGAAGCTGATTTGGCTCAACACGATATCGTTTTCATCGGCCGTCCGGAAACCAATTCGGCGCTGGCGGCATGGACCAAACAGATCGGCCTCGATTACGACGGCGGCGTATTTAAACTTGCGGACGCGGATCACGCGTCTGAAAATGACGCGGTGATCTGGGCCGCGGCCAACCCGCAGGATCAAAAGCATATGGTGATCGTCGCGGCGGGAAACAGCCCCCTGAGCACGGTGCTTGCGGCGCGCAGCGGTCTCAGCCAGAATCAGTACGAAATCGTGACCTCGGGACGCGGGTCCGAATTCGGATTTGCGAGCATAAAGTAAATGCGGACTGCGGTACTCCTTCTGGTTGCGGTATCGGCGTGCGCGGCGGATCGCAAGGCCGCGATCGATCAACTGGTGCAGCCGGTGATCGAATCGGGCGGCGCGCCGGGCGTGATTGTGGGCGTGATCGAAGGCGGCAAGGCGCAGGTTTTCGGCTACGGAAAGGGCGTGGGCGATCGGGCTCCGGACGGTTCCACGGAATTTGAAATCGGCTCTGTCACGAATACTTTCACGACACTGGCGCTCGCCGCCATGGTCGAGAACAAGATGGTCGCGCTCGAAGATCCGGTGCGCAATTATCTGCCTCCCGACACCATTCCGCCGGGAAAGGCGGGCGTCGCCGAGATCCGCCTGATCGATCTCGCGACGCAGAGCTCGGGGCTGCCGCGGCAGCCGCTCAACATGCATCCCGGCGATCCGCTGAATCCGTATGCCGACTACACGCCGCAGCTTCTCTATGAGTTTTTAGGCACGCAGACGTTACGCCTGAATCCCAACGCCCCGTTTCTCTACGGCAATCTCGACATGGGATTGCTGGGCCACGCGTTAAGCCTGCGCTACGGAAAAACCTACGAGCAGATGATCGCGGAGCTGGTCACGATGCCTCTGGGAATGTCCGATACTCGCGAGGCATTGACCGCTGATCAGCTCAAGCGATTGACGCCGGGGCACGATGGCGACGGCAAGGTGGCGCCCAATTGGGATTTCAACGTGCTTGCCGGCGCATTGGCGTTGCGATCGACTGCGGCCGACCTGGTGCGCTACGTTCAGGCGCAGATTGACCCTCCCGAGAAACTCAAGAGTGCGATCGAGCTCGCGCATGTCGAACGGCGCAAGATCGGCGCGTTCGGCGCGATTGGGCTTGCGTGGATCATCAAACCGGACGGCAAAACGTATTGGCAC
>Ga0182024_10020871_pt1 | contig 11936 bp, 12 predicted proteins | sample P32metaG_FD_120480 | JGI IMG/M metagenome (GOLD analysis project Ga0182024, IMG submission 120480) | Permafrost microbial communities from Stordalen Mire, Sweden - P3-2 metaG (Illumina Assembly) | ecosystem: Environmental > Terrestrial > Soil > Wetlands > Permafrost | place: Sweden: Stordalen... | reverse complement strand
TTCGAACGAGGCGGACGTTTTGCGCGAGATGCGCGCGTTTCTCTCCAGCCTGCCTTCAGGTGATCTCAAATAGGCCGACCGATCGGGGCGAAGATCCGCTGGCCTTCACGGTTTCACGGTGACCTTTACCTGCGCGGTAGTCCAGCAGCACTGGAACCCTCCGCCACCGACTCCGGAGATGTCGTTCGCCACGACTTCCAGAACGTACTCTCCCGGTTCGCTGAAAGTTGCGGTTGCCGTCGATTTTCCGGTGTATGAGGCGCCTGGCGGCGCTTTGAATTCGGTCTTATCGACCCTGGGTTTTTCGCTTTCGAATTTGACGTCGCCCGGTCCGCGGAATTTGGTCCACCCCACTGTCACCGCCGGAATCATTTTGGCGAACGCCGCAAACGTCGGAGGGATGTTGGCATCGTCAGCGACCCAAATCGGAAGCGGGAGCGGTTTTTGCACATCCGTCGTCAGCGACACGACAATTCCGCGCGGCGGGCCTTGCGCGAACGGACCGCTTTCCTGAAATCCGAGAAACGGCGGCGTATTCCCGGTCGCGTCCTTAAACGGCGAGATCAGCCACAGCGGATTCAGGCTGGCGGGAATCGCCGCGGTTTTGCCGTTGGAAACGATGGTCCACGTGATTTTCCGATCCGGCGGGAAGCCCTTGGGAACGGTGATCGAGAATCTCCCCCACTGCCTTCCCGTCAGGAAATGCGTCGGCTGGCCGCGATCCGGGCCGCCCGGATCAATGTGGTTGTTGGGACCGACCGGAATATCCATCACTTCGTTCTGGTTCCGGTTGTAATAGCCGAACACGATGTTGGCGCTGCCGTCCGCATTCGTGTACCAGCCTTCGTAAGCGGCCGTTATGCTCTGGCCCGAACTATGTGGCGGCTCCATCCGCGCCTGCGAGGAAACCTGTCCCAACGCCGCGCCCGCGAGCGCGGCCAAAATACCTGCACGAATCAACCACCACTCACGCATCTTCAGTTATTCGCGCCCCCCAGGCTGAACGGCGACGCCGGCTTCTTCCGGTGCGTGGCGGCCCATTCGTTGTAATCCTCGTCGCTGATGTAGGTGACGTTCACCCAGGCGTGCGCCATCTCGTCGATGGTCCGGTCGCCCCATCCGACCCACTGGTTGGGATCGGGATTGGACGCCTTCGCGGTGGTGTTGTCATGCCATGCGGTCACGTGGATGATGGTGCCCTTGGGGAACTCCGGCGCGGCATCGTCGGTATAAATGTAGTTGTTCATCCAGTTGAAGTTGAAATTGTTGACGTAGCTGACGGTTTGGACCGTGCCGTCCGGTAGAATCGCTTCGAGCAACATCGCCTTGCCGCGCAGATGCATGTGCGCCTGAAAATTCTCGAGGCGTGCGGCTTGCTTCAATACGTGGAAACCTTCGGTCTCGGAAACCGTGTTGGGCGCGATATCGAGCGGGCTGCCGCCCTGCGACGACGCCGCGTTGAACATCGTCAGATAGGTGCGGTACTTGGGAACCTCGCCTTTGGGGTAAAGGTAGACGGCGAGCTCTACGTGATCCCTGATCGCCTCCCCGGCGGCGTGCGTGTGAATGTCCCACCAGATCTTGGCCCCGGGCAGCAGCAGTTTGCCGGTATTGGGATGATACACGTCATATTGCTTGCCCACCGCCCATTCCATCAGGATGCCTCCGCCGGCGAGCGCGCTCAGAGGATCGTCGGAAACCGGGCTGTTTGCCGTTTTCGGTTCGTTCTGCAACAGGTAGCCGATCGCATGGTGCGTGATCTTGCGGCCCGCCGGAGTCGACGGCCGCATTTCGACCGCGCGCACCCACCGCGCCTCGGTCAACCCCGGAATGTCGGTCGTCGGCCGCCACCATTGGTCCTGGCCCTCCGCCGGCATCCAGTATTCCGGGCTCTTGATGATGATTTCGGGCTGGCCGTACACCTTGGCGAGCTGCCAGGTGTCCTCGCCGGGGAACTGTTTGGGAGGCGGCATGTCCTTCGGATCGCCCATCGGCGCGCCCTCATCCACCCAGCGAACGATGGTCGCGATCTGCTGATCGTCCAGGCTGCGGTCGTTTTTGAACTTCTGAACTCCGACCGTCTTGTCGAGATTCCATGGCGGCATCTCGCGCAGCGCCACGCGCTCCTTAATCGACTTCGCCCAGGGGCGAGCCTCCTGATACGTCATCAGCGACATGGGCGCCATCGAGTCCTTGCGGTGGCACACATCGCACTTCTCCTGAAAAATCGGCGCGATGTCTTTGGTGAACGTGACCGGCTTGGCCGCTGAACTGGTATCGCCGGCGGCGAGAAATCCGGCGCAGGCGACCAACATCATGGGCACAAATACCTTGGGAGATTTCATGATTCCTGTCCTTGTAAATCGGCCTTAGCCTCATGATAACAGGAAGACATGTCAGGAATTGTCAATTTCGCGGGTTGAGGAGCGGCCCTCACCCCTCAAACATCTCCAATTGATCCTTCTCCTTGTCGATCGGCTTTGAGGGCCTTCGGCGCAGGGCGCTTCCGATCACCCCCAGCACCTGCACTTCTGCTAGCGCGCTGCGGGGGGCGAAGATCCGCTGATTGTGAAAGGTGGGATCTGGAGGGACCACGCTGAATCCGCCGGGCTCGGTCAGCAGCAGATTATTGGCGAGCATTCCCTCGATCGAATCGCCGTCGCGGAAGCGCAGGCGCACCCAAAGCCCGGCCGATTTCGGGCGCGTGAGGAACGCCCGATGCTCGCGCCAAGTCTCGCCGCCCTCGAAATCCCGAACAAAACAAACGGCCTTTACCTCCGTATAGGGCACTTGCACCACGTTGCCTTCCGGGGTGAGCAAATCGAGCACATCGGTCTCGAGCCCGGTCAGCGAGGCAATGAATCCAGCCAGCGTTTCCCGGTCGAAACGGGCCACGAGGACCTTTTTGTTGGTGCTTGCAGCCACTTAGGGACCCTTTGTGCGAGGATTTCCTTTCAAACAATTTTGCAAGTATTGTATCATTAGGCTAAATGAGGGCGTTGAGCGCAGGTCCCCCATCAACCCGCGCGGGTGTGCTCACCGGATCGGCCAAGTCTTTTCTCGATTTCTGTCGCGTCGAGAAGGGCCTCGCTGCCAATTCGCTAGACTCTTATCGTTTTGATTTAGAAAGACTTAGCGCGACTCTGGCAGCTCCTGAAAAGCACGCTTCCGCCGAGGATCTAGCCGGTTATGTCGAATCCTTGTACCGCGCAGGCTTGTCGGCCCGGTCGATTGCACGCCACATCACGACCCTGCGCAACTTTTATAGCTTTCTGACCCGGGAGGGGGAGATCGAACGGGACCCGACCGAATTTCTGGCCTTGCCAAAGCAATCGAGCACGCTGCCCAAGTACCTGAATCGCGAGGAAGTGGAGCGGCTGCTCGCGGCTCCGCCGGTCGACAAGCCGACGGGTCTGCGCGACCGGGCGATGCTCGAACTGCTGTACGCGACCGGACTCCGGGTGACCGAGCTGTGCCGGCTGGAGTTGTCGGCGGTGGAGCGCGATGCGGGCGTGTTGCGGGTCACCGGCAAGGGCAACAAGCAGCGCCTGGTGCCGTTTGGCGAGCCAGCCGGCGAAGCCATCGACCGGTATCTTGAAACGGGACGGCCAGCGCTGCTAAAAGGTCGCGCCAGCCGGTTTCTATTTGTTACAGCGAGACGGGTTGTGACAGCCAGGCGGGTCGTAAACGACTGCGCGATGACCCGCCAAGGGTTCTGGAAACTGCTGCGCGGCTACGGAAAGCGCGCGGGCATCTTTCGCGATCTGACGCCGCACGTGGTGCGGCACAGCTTCGCCACGCACCTGGTGGAGGGCGGCGCCGATCTGCGCAGCGTTCAGATCATGCTGGGGCACGCGGATATCTCAACCACGCAGGTGTACACGCACGTGGCGCGCCGCCGTCTGCGCGAGGTGGTCGACCAACATCATCCGCGTGCGTAAGCTTCACGGGCGCGCGGTGAGAGGACTGAAGGGCGAGTTCGAATGAGCGACTACATGTTCATGCTGGAGAGCCACCTGAGCCCGGCCCAGTTCCGGGTGGTGGGCGAGATGCAGGCGCTCGCCACTCAGGCCGGCTCGAACCTGTTTCTGACCGGCGGCGCGATGCGCGACATGCTGGGCGGCTTTCCGGTGCGCGATCTCGACTTCGTGATTGAGGCCAACGCTCTCAAGCTGGCCAAGGTCGCGGAAAAAAAGCACGGCGCGACCATCGTCGCGGCCGACGACGCGAGGAAATCGGCCGAGCTGCGCTTCGCCGGCGGCATTACCGCGGAGCTCGCGATGGCGCGCCAGGAGCGCTATACCAAATCCGGCGCCCGGCCGCAGGTGACCCCGGCCACCATCCATGAAGATCTGCGCGCGCGCGACTTCACGGTGAATGCGATCGCGCTTTCGCTCAATCGCGCCTCGCTCGGCCTGCCCATCGATCCCACTAACGGGGTCGGCGACATCGAGCGCAAGGAGTTGCGCGCCATCCACAACTACGCGTTCTACGACGATCCCTCGCGCATGCTCCGGCTGATCCGGTTTAAGGTCCGGCTGGGCTACACCATCGACGAGCGGACCCGGCTCCAGTACGAAAATGCGCGGGAGGCCGAAATGCTTACGCGCATCGGTCCCGAAGCGCTGGGCGCGGAGCTTCGCCATATTGCGTGCGAGATCCTTGCGGGCGACCTGATGCGCGCGCTCGAAGAGGAAAAGCTGGTCGAGTTGTACTCGCCCGCCCTCGCCGGGGCGAAGCTGAACCTCGCGACGTTCGCCAAACTCCAGAAGGCCCGGCAGTTGGTCCCGGTCGATTTCCGGATGCACGGCCTGCCGCTGTTCCTGCACGTGCTGATGGAGAAGCTCAACGCCAAGGAGCGCCTCGCTCTGATTAAAGCCACGGCGCTGTCGCGTGCGGAAGTGACGGCGGCCCAGAAGATCGAACCGGCGGCGAAAAAGCTGGAGCGCGAGTTGAAGGCCGCGAAATTACAGAAGCCCTCGCAGCTTTATCAGGCGCTGATCAAGGCTCCCGGCGAGCTGGTTCTGTTTTTGCTGGTCTATTCGGAGCAGCGCCTGGTGCAGGATCGCGTCCGGAATTATTTCCAGAAGTATCTGCCGGCCTCGCTCGAAATCACCGACGAAGTGGTCGCGACTTCCGTGGGGGCGGGCGGTGTCGCGCCGGGAACGCCGAAATTCCAGCGCCTCAAGGAAGAAATGATTCTGACCCGGCTCGATGCGCGGCCGAAAAAGCCGGCGCCCGAACCCGAGCCACCCCCGCCTCCGCCCATGTCGAGTTTCGCGAGGGGTCCCGTCCGGCATCAGCGATAACCGGCGGAACGCTACTTGGGCTGCCGGGAGTCCGGCTTGATTTGATCCAGCTTGGCGTCCGGCTTAATCTGTTCTTTCATTGACTCCGGCTTCGCCTGATCCGCCTTGCCCTGTTCTTTCACCGGTTCCGGTCTGGCTTCGTCGGTTTTCGACGAATTCGGCTCGGCCGCTCCGGACGATACCTTGGCCGTTGCGATCTCGGTTTGGGGATCTTCGATCAGAAGGTAGAGCGGCTGCTCGAGCAGCTTCGGCTCGTCGCCCTTGGTCAGGAACAGGAGTTGCATGCGCCCGGGCTTGGCAAACGGCGGTATGCGGATCTTGACGGTGGTGTCTTTCTGCTCGACGACCTTGACGCGCATGTCGAACTTGTGATCCGTGAGGTAGATTTCGTCCACGTTCTTGGTGCTGAGCCCCAGGCCGGAGACGGTAATGATCTCGCCGGGTTTGGCGGCCTTTTGCGATATTTCGGTCATTTGTGGCGCGTCATCTGCGACGAGTGCTACAACGCAGGTGGCAGCGAGGGTTGCGGCGAACAGAAGTGGTCTCATAGTCCTGGACCTCCTGTACCACAGTAGGGGTGGTTAGTAATCCCCACAATAGGCCAACGGTCCCACTTGCGGTAAGGAAGATCACTCAGAATCCTCTAAGGGGAACGCCTGATCACGGTATTGAGTGCCTTTTCGATTCCTGGACGCGCACAACGCTTCGCTGTGCGCTCTTTCGATTCCTGGACGCGCACAACGCTTCGCTGTACGCTGACTGTATTCTGGTTGTGAAATGTTCCGCGGGCACCGTCGCAAGGTCCGGGCTATTTTCGGAATCCTCGATGTTCTTATCGTCGCAGCAGCGTTCGAGCTGGCCTACTGGACTCGCGTACACCTGGAGTTGACTCACACTTTTTTTCTGACGCCGCCTGTGGTGGCGCTCCTGATGGGCTGGTCGATTGTGGTGTGGGTCGCGCTGGGCTACTGGTGGGAGCTCTACGATCGCGTCGATTCGGCGCACCCACGCGTGCTTCTGCGCGATGCGTTCCGGCAATGTCTGACGGGCGCGGCATCGGTGATCCTGCTCGAATACCTCAGCCGGCTGGATTTGAGCCGCCCATTCGTGGCCTTATTTGCGGTCTACACGTGGGTGCTGATATGCCTGGTTCGTTTAAACGCCGCGCGCATTCTGCGGCTGATGGGCCGCGAGTTCGGGTCGGCTCACTACGTGTTGGTGGCGGGCCTCGGAGAGGCTGCGCTCCGGATCGGCCGCGAGCTTGAAAACGCGGCGCCCTACGGAATCGAGCTCACCGGTTTTGTAGCCGATTCGGACGATCCCCAAAATCAGCCTGAAGTTAACCTCGAAGTTCGGCCTGAGGTTCAACTGGCGCGCCGCTATCCGGTGCATCCCATGTCGCGCCTCCCCGAGTTGCTGCGCCGCGACATCGTCGACGAAGTCATCTTCGCCGTCGACAGCCGCAGGTTGGCTGAGCTCGAGGAAGTTTTCCTGCTGTGCGATGAAGAGGGCGTGCGCACGCGGGTCGCCGTGGATTTTTTTCCGCATGTGAACAGCCAGGTGTATCTCGACCGGCTGGGCGCTTCGCCGCTCCTGACCTTTTCAGCGACTCCCCATGACGAAATCCGGCTTCTGGTCAAGCGCGTCATCGATATCCTGCTGGCTGGAGCGGCGCTGCTGGTGCTGTGGCCGGTAATGCTGGCGATCGCGTTGATCATCCGCGTGACCTCGCCCGGCCCCGCGATTTTCCGGCAGGTGCGCTGCGGGCTGAACGGCCGGCGGTTTACGTTTTACAAATTCCGTTCGATGTGCAAGGACGCGCACAGCCTGCGTGAATCGCTCGAGCACTTGAGCGAGCGCCAGACGGCGCTCAAAATCCCGAACGATCCGCGGTTGACGGCGGTCGGCCGATGGCTGCGCAAATTTTCGATCGACGAATTGCCGCAGTTATGGAACGTTCTGAAGGGCGATATGTCGCTGGTGGGGCCGCGCCCGGCCGTGCCCGAAGAGGTCGCGCAATATCAGCGATGGCAGCGCCGGCGTCTCAGAATGCGGCCCGGCTTGACCTGCCTGTGGGCGGTGAGCGGCCGCGACGCAGTGGATTTCGAGACCTGGATGAAGCTGGATATGCAGTACATCGATAGCTGGTCGCTGATTCTCGATTGGAAAATCATCCTGCGGACGATTCCGCAGGTTCTGAGTGGCCGGGGTGCACATTAGGAAGAAGGAGTCAGGAGTCAGAAGTCAGGAGCCAGGAGCCAGGAGCCAGGAGTCAGGAGTCAGGAGTCAGGAGTCAGGAGTCAGGACGAGACCCGGATGGCAGTTAGATGTCTCGCTGCACGTTCGATTTTGTCTCCTGATCGATTGGTTCGCAAGCGGTCCAACCGGCGCGTTCGCTGCGGGAGAGCCGACGGTCGTCAGGCGTTTATTCTGACTCCTGACTCCTGACTTCTGACTTCTGACTCCTTCCGTCCGCGTTAAACTTGAAGCGAACATCCTATGCAACTGGTTCCCACCCACGACGAAGTGGTCGCCCTGCTGCGTGAAAGCGGCGGTCTCCGCGAAGGACATTTCGAATACCCCAACGGCCTCCACGCCAACGAGTACCTGCAAGTGGCATTGACCATGCGCTATTACCAGGCTGCCAAGATCCTGAGCGTCGGCCTGTCACGCAAGCTGCGCGCCAACTCCGAGATCCGCGCCATGATTCCCGAGCTCTCCATCGTCGCGCCGGCGACCGGAGGGCTGCCCGTCGCCTATGGCGTGTGCGAAGCCCTGCGCGCGCATCAGGTGTACTGGGCCGAGCGCGAGAATGAAAACGAGCCGCAGCGCTTTCGCCAGTATCTGGAGCTGAAAAAAGGCGAAAAAGTGCTGCTGGTGGACGATATTCTGCGCACCGGAAACAAATTGGCGGAGTTGAAAAAGCTGGTGGAGGCGAATGGCGGAGAAGTGGTCGGCCTGGCTGTGGTGATTTATCAGCCGACGCCCTCGACGCCCAACTTCGATCCCCTGCCGTTCTATTATCTGGCGGAGCTCGACGCGTCCTACTACAAAGATTCCGCATCCTGCGATCTGTGCAGAAAAGGCGTGCCGGTCGACAAGGTCTGGATGTAGAACATCCGAAAATGGAACTCCGCGCGCTGAGCCGCGCCGACGCTGAGCGTTTTCGCAAGCTCCGGCGCGAAGGACTCCTCGAATCGCCACGTTCTTTCGGCGAATCCGTTGCCGAAGCCGACGCGCTGCCGCTCGAATCCATCGCCCAACGCCTCGAATCGGACCTTAAGGAAAATTTCGTGATTGGCGCGTTCGCGGAAAACGCGGAGTTGATCGGCATGGCGGGCTTCGCGCGCAATCCTCGTCTTAAAGGGCGGCACAAAGGTCTGATCTGGGGAGTCTACGTGCAGCCGGCATTTCGCGGCAAAGCTGTGGGCCGCGCGATTCTCCTCGAAATCATACGGCGGGCGAAAACGCTCGACGGACTCGATCAAATTCACCTGAACGTCGCGGTCGATACCGCCGCCCAAAGGCTATATGCATCGCTCGGGTTTGAAGTTTACGGGCGCGAGCGCCACTCGCTCAAGATCGAGGGCGAATTCGTCGACGAGGATCTGATGACGCTGTTCGTGCGTTAAGCTGCGTTGCTAAGTCGCGGTCCCCGGCCAGCCGATTCGCGCCCCACACGCGCTACAGAATCTCTGGCCCCGGTTCAAGTGAGCCCCGCAAATGCAGTCCCAGGAAGGTGCTGCGTGTACAGTGGGACCGTAACTCACCGCCGGGTCAGTTGTGAGCGCCCAGACCAGCGCGACCACCCAACCCACCAGGGTCCAGCCGAGCAGGAGATTCAGCCCGAAGATCGCACCGGCGTTTCGCTTATGCAACCCGATAATCGTAGGCAGGAAATACAGCGCCGCGCACACCAAGAAACCGAGTCCGAAGAGGTGAAACATAGCGTTCCGAATAATACTACGTTGTAAACGGCCATCGGGTTCCGTGACGGCGCTATCCTGGAGTCATGTACCCCCTCAAGAAAGGCAAATTCGCCAGCCAGGCTCACGTCGGGCTCCCCGAGGGAACCTACGAAGAGGAGCATGGCCGCAAAGGATTTTACGGAAAATCCGCGCACCTCTATCACACCCATCCGCCCACGGATTGGATTCGCTTTGAAGGCAAGCTGCGTCCTCACTGCCTCGACCTGAACAAGCTCGAGCCCGCGGATCAACACAATCCCGAGGGCGCGCCTATCGCGTTTCTGGGTAATGACGACGTCCGCCTGTACGTCTCGCGGCGATCGAAGCCCATGCCGTTCTATTTCCGCAACGCCGACGGCGATGAGCTGCTGTTCGTCCATCGCGGCGAGGGCCTGATCGAAACCGATTTCGGCCCGGTCACCTACGAGCCCGGCGATTACATCGTGATCCCGCGCGCTGTCACCTATCGCGTGGTTCCATCGACCGCCGACAATTTCTTTTTGATCGTGCAATCGAAAACCGAGTTCGAGCAGCCCGAAAAGGGTCTGATCGGCCAGACCGCGCTTTACGATCCCGCGATCATCGTCACGCCCGATCCGGCGCCGCAAGCGGGTGGGCGCAGTCCGCGCGGTAATTCCGAATGGGAAGTGCGCATCAAATCCGAAGATGAATATTCGAAGGTTTTTTATCCTTTTAATCCCCTGGATGTAGTTGGCTGGAAAGGAGACCTCACGGTGTGGAAGATCAACCTGCGCGACATTCGCCCGGTGATGAGCCATCGCGCGCATCTTCCGCCCAGCGCGCACTCGACCTTCGTCACCGCGGGCGCGGTGGTGTGCAGCTTCGTCCCGCGGCCGCTCGAGCAAGACCCCGACGCGCTGCGCGTTCCCTTCTACCATCGCAACACCGACTACGACGAGTTCATTTTCTATCACGACGGCGATTTCTTCAGCCGCGACAACATCCATGCGGGCATGTGCACGCTGCACCCGCGCGGCATTCATCACGGACCGCATCCGAAAGCGCTCGCCAATCAGCACAAGAAAACGCAGACTGACGAGTACGCCGTGATGCTCGACGGTTTGAATCCGATTCACGTGCTGCCGGCGGGGGATCAGGTGGAGTGGAAAGAATATTGGGCCTCTTGGAGTCCGGTCTTGACCACGGCGCCCGCGCCAGGCGAGCAAGGCAAGTGATCGTCGACCCCGCGTCGGCCCCGCCAAATTCCGTCTACAAACTGATGATCGGGTCGATTGTGCCGCGGCCGATCGCGTTTGTCTCGAGCGTTTCCGCCGAAGGACGCCGTAATCTCGCGCCGTTCAGCTTTTTCAACGGGGTTTCGGCCGATCCGCCGATCGTCTGTTTCAGCGCGACCTTTCGGGATCCACGGAAGGATACCTACCTGAACATCCAGGCCACGCGCGAATTCGTGGTGAACATGGTAAGCGAAGAGATTGCCGCGCAGATGAACCTGTGCTCGGGCGATTATCCGCACGGCGCGGATGAGTTCGAAATTTCCGGGCTCACGCCGGTTTCAAGCGACCTGGTGCGCGCTCCGCGCGTCGCCGAATCGCGCGTCAGCATGGAGTGCCGCCTCGCGCAGATCGTCGAGCTGGGCGCAGGACCGGGCGGAGGCAGTCTGATTTTGGGCGAAGTCGTGCGATTTCACTTGGAGGACGGGCTTGCGGAAAATTTTCGCATCGATCCCGATAAGCTGCGCGCGATCGGGCGCATGGGCGGCAATGAATACACGCGCACCCGCGACCGGTTCGAGATGATTCGTCCAAAAGTTTGAGGCTACTGAGAGTGCGCGCGGTGGACCGCACTCGCGGAGGCCAAAATCTCATTCAGACGCACCCGCGAATAATATTTTCCGCGCGCGAACACCGCGGCGATCCTGCGTGTATACCGGATATCGATCAGCGGATTCGCTTCAAGCAGCACCAGGTCGGCGACCTTGCCCGGCTCGATGGTTCCCATGGAGTCGTCGTATTCGAGGAAACGCGCGGGCGCGATCGTCGCAGCCGCCAGAGCCTGGCGCGGCGAGAGGCCCGCCATCACCAGTTGCTCCAATTCATCGTGCAGCGTCGCGCCGGGAATCGTGTAAGGATCGCCGGTATCGGTTCCGGCGAGCACCTCGACTTTCGTACGCGTTGAAAGCCCCACCAGCCGGTAGATCCCTTCGATCTGCTGTTTATAGTCCTCGCTATTTTCATCTTTGAGCGGCGCCCAGGATTTTCGAATCGAGGCGGGCACGTACTTGAGGCGCGGATCGCCCGCCAATCGATCGTCGGCAGTGTGCGCCATGCGTTGCCACAGCACCAGCGTCGGCGTGATACGCACGTTCCGAATTTCGCACTGCTCGAAAAACCGCACGGCCTCTTCATCGGTCGAGACTGATTTCATCACGCCGAACAGATGTTCGAGCGAAGCTTGCCGCGCCTCGATCGCTTCCCACGCGGTGATCGAGGTGGGGACGTGTCCTTCGAGACGCAAGTGCCAGTGCCGCGCCTGCTCCGCGAGCGCAAAATAGGAATCGCGCGACAGCCCCGAGAGCACTTTGATGAAATCGACGTCCATGTTCCACAGCCGGTCGAAGGCCTGCCGCGCTTCAACTGGATTGCGCGCCACGATCACCGGGAGTTTGTCGTCATCCGAC
>Ga0182024_10020870_pt1 | contig 11937 bp, 5 predicted proteins | sample P32metaG_FD_120480 | JGI IMG/M metagenome (GOLD analysis project Ga0182024, IMG submission 120480) | Permafrost microbial communities from Stordalen Mire, Sweden - P3-2 metaG (Illumina Assembly) | ecosystem: Environmental > Terrestrial > Soil > Wetlands > Permafrost | place: Sweden: Stordalen... | reverse complement strand
TGAACACGTTGAGCTCGAAGTTGCCCTGCGCGCCGCCGAAGCCGATGGCGACGTCGTTGCCGAACACTTGCACGCAGACCATGGTCATCGCCTCGGACTGGGTCGGGTTGACCTTGCCGGGCATGATCGACGAGCCGGGTTCGTTCTCGGGCAGGATCAGCTCGCCGATCCCGGCGCGCGGTCCCGACGCCAGCCAGCGAATGTCGTTGGCGATCTTCATCAGCGATGCGGCCAGGGTCTTGAGCGCCCCCGACGCGGCAACCACTTCGTCGTGCGACGCGAGCGCGGCGAACTTGTTCGGATGCGAGCGGAACGGCAAGCCGGTCAGTTCGGCGATCTTCCGCGCGGCGCGTTCGGCGAACTCGGGATGCGCGTTGAGTCCGGTCCCGACGGCGGTGCCTCCGATCGCCAAGTCGTACAAATCGTCGAGCGCGGCGCGCAGCCGCGCAAGGTCGCGGTCGAGCTGGCTGACATAACCGGAGAACTCTTGGCCGAGCGTGAGCGGGGTGGCGTCCTGCAAGTGGGTGCGCCCGACCTTGACGATGTGATTCCATCGCTTGGCTTTGGCATCGAGCGCGTCACGGAGTTGCTCGACCGCGGGCAGCATCTTGACCATCGCTTCGGCCGCCGCCATGTGCATCGCGGTCGGGAACGTGTCGTTCGACGACTGCGACATGTTGACGTGGTCGTTCGGATGGACCGGTTTCTTCGAACCCATTTCGCCGCCGGCCAACTCGATCGCGCGATTCGAGATGACCTCGTTGACGTTCATGTTCGTCTGCGTTCCGGAACCGGTCTGCCAGACGCGCAGCGGAAAGTGCTCGTGCAGCTTCCCGTCGATCACCTCGTCGGCGGCTTGCCCGATCAGCTTTGTCTTCTCGTCGTCGAGCTTGCCGAGGTCGTGATTGACCAGCGCCGCGGCCTTCTTGAGGACCGCCATCGCGCGGATGATCTCGCGCGGCATCACGTCGCGCGGCGTCAAATCGTCGCCGATGTCGAAGTGGATCAGCGAGCGCGCCGACTGCGCGCCGTAGTACTTGTCGGCGGGGACGTCGATCTTCCCCATCGAGTCGCTCTCGACGCGCGAGCGTCCGATCGAGCCGTTCGTCTGCGGATTGGCCATAGCGTGGTTCGCTTCGGCGGCCCGTGCGCCGGACACTCCGCGAGAAACGTCGCACGTCCCCGGGGGCGGATCGGCGCCTCATCTCCCGAATACTCATCATGTTCGTTCCGCCAACCGCAGGAGCGTGGGCCATGCGTCTGATGTACCTCCTCGCCGTCGCCGCTGCTTTCGCCGTAGCCCAGACCGGGCCGGCGGTCGCCGCACCGCCGCCGTCGCCCGCCACATCGACACCCCAGGCGGAGATCGACGCGCCGCCGATTCCGGACAACGCGGCGATTCTCGACGCGGCCCGGGCCAAAGTCGTGGCCGGCGATACCAAAGGTGCGATCGACGGTTTGGCGCCGTATGTTGCCGCACATCCCGGCGACGTCGCCGCGGGCCGCCTGCTGGGCGATCTCTACTTCCGGGTGCCGGATTTCGCGAAGGCCGAGAAGACGTGGAAGGCGCTGCTTGCGGTCAAGCCCGCCGACCGCGAGACGCATAGCCGCCTGGGTGCGCTGTATGCGGTGCAGGACCGCGTCGCGGACTCGATGATCGAGTTCCAAGCGAGCTTGCCGAGCCGGCAAGGCTATGCCGGTCTGGTCATGATCCACAAGCGAAACGGCGATCTGCAGCAGTATATCGCCGGATTGCAGTATGACGTCGAGCGCAACCCGTTCGATGTGGCGAAGTGGTCGGAGCTGGGGCAGGCGCAGCGCGCGTTGCACCATACGGAACTCTCGTTCGACGCATTCAATCGCGTTGCGATCATTCGACCGACCTCGTGCAGTGCGCGCGTCGACGTCGCATACGCGCTCGTCGACCTCGGCCGCATCGATGCGGCGATCACCCACCTCAAAGCGTGTATCGCGATCGATGCGAACTACTATCCGGCCGTGGTGAACCTCGGCGAAGCGTACATCGAAAAGGGTGACGACGATACGGCGCGGCCGCTGCTCGACCGCGCGTTGACCCTGCGCCGCGAGGGAACCGAAGCGCTGGTCGATATCGGCTATATCTACGATTCCCGCGGCGACTGGAAGACGGCGATCGGGTACTACAACCGTTCGATGCTGTCGGATCCCTTGCGTCCGGAAGCCTACATCGACCTCGGCTTCGACTACAACGAGCACCGGCTGTTCCCGCTCGCCGAGGCCGCGTACCTCAAGGGACTCGCCGTTTCGAACGACGACGGCCGTCTGCACTATATGCTCGCGGTGACCTACAACGTTCAGGGTAAGATCGCGCTGGCGCGCGACCAGTACGAACGCGCCCTGGCTTCGGAAGAGCCGCGGGTCGTGCGCGCCGCGCAGGCCGAGCTGGCGTTGCTCCCGCCCGGCCACTGAGCGCGTAAAGCTCGCTACGCGCTTCGGCGCGCGCGGGCGCCGAAACGAGGCTCGATTGTAAACGGTGCGTCAGGGCGCCGTTTACTTTCTGTCGAGCGGCTCCTTGCTTCGGGCCTTTCGTCCGACCGGCTCTTCTAGGTTGTGTACCGACCGCTGCTTCCTTTCGCAGCGGCGTTCCGCGCGTCACGAGGAGTCCTGTCTTGAAGCGTAGCATCGCGGCGTCGCCGCTGGTGGTCCTCGCGTTGGTCGTCCCGCTGATCGCGAGCGCCAAACCCAGCGTCACGCTCAGGCTGAGCGGATCGATCGTCGGCAAGGCCGCCGACGGCCGGCCGACGCTCACGCCGGTCGAAGAAGCGGCGCCCAAATCCGGCGACGAGATCGAGTACGACATTGCGGCCAGCAACGCGGGGACGACACCGGCGCTGCACCTGGTGCCGGTCGGAAGGATCCCGGCCGGCACGGCATATGTCGCCGGCTCGGCGAAAGGCGCGGGCGCGCACGCGGAGTTCTCGCTCGACAACGGCAAGACGTGGTCGGCAACGCCGACGGTGACCGTCAAGGACCCCAGCGGCGCGACGCTGGTGAAGAAGGCGGATCCGTCGCTCTTCACGGCGGTCCGATTCGTCAGCGATGCTGCGCTCGCGCCGCATCGCAATGCGGTCTACAGCTATGAGGTGCGCGTCAAATGATGCGCACCGTTGCCCTTCGCTGCGCGGCAATCGTCGCGCCGGTCGTCGCCGTCCTCGGACTGGCCACCGCCGTCCCGGCTTCGGCCGCGGCGACGCCGGCCGGCACGGCGATCAGCAATACGGCGACCGCGACCTACTCCGACGGAACGAGCAGCTACAACTCGCAGTCGAACACCGTCACGACGACAGTCCAGAACGCGCCCGCGATGACGATCGCGCCACCGCAGGGAACGCCCGGGAACAACACGGTCAGCCCGGGCGGAACGGTTACCGACACCTATACGCTGACCAACACCGGTAACGCGGCGGGCTACTTCCAGATGGCCGGCACGCTCGGCACGAACGACGGCGTCACCGCGGGTCAGGGCAACTTCACGACCTTTGTCGTCAACGCCGGAGCCGGCAATCAGAGCTTTGCGACCGTCGCAGCGGTGAACAATTACTTGACCACCGGCAACGCGGGCGGTCCGTTCCTCACTGCGATCAACGGGACGATCACGATCGGCGTCACGTACGCGGCGCAGGCCGGTGCGAGCGGTACGATCACGACCAACGTCACGGCCAACGTCACACAGCCGGCCGGTTCTGGGACCTCGCTGGCAACGTCGACGCCGAACAGCGTCGGGCAGTACAATGATACCGTCGTCGCCGACGCGCGGATGGACGTCCAGAAGCTCGCGACCGTCGGCGGCACGTCGGGTGCGCCGACCGTACAGTACACGGTGCGCGCCAATAACGGCGGCAGCCGGGCGATGGTCGCGGTGTTCAGGAGCGGTTTGCCGACCGGCTCGTACGGCGGCTCGTGTCCGTCGAACATCGCATGCGGCATCGTCATCACCGACAAGATCCCGTCGTACAACGCAACGCAGCTCACCCTCAACGGTACGCCGTCATTCGTGACGCAGCCGGTCGGCGCGAGCTTCATCTACTCAACGGACGGCTCGACCTGGACCGCGTCGACGGCCGGCGCCGTCTACGTCGGCGTGTTCATCCCGGCGTCGGCGATTACCGGCAGCTTCGGTGCCTCCAACGCGGGATCGTCGCAGGGCAGCGTGACCGCCGGTCAGGCGCAGCTCGCATTCACCTACACGATCAACGGCTCGACCGCAAGCGGATCGGCCAACGCCAATGCGATCACCAACGTGGCCAACTCGATCTACGCCGACCAGAGCGGCTTCATCGAGGGACCCGGCATTGCGCTGCAGACGGTAACCAACAGCGCAGCGGCGACGACCGCGCAAACGGCGCCGGCAGTCGCGAACGTCACCGGCACGCTGACCGGCTCGGCATTCATTACCTCGGCGGCGTCACCGCCGGCCAGCTCGGTCCTCAACGGTCCGAACGGCTTCCCGGGCGCGACCGGCGCGGACACGACCACCAACACGGACTACACCGCGATCTCGTACACGAACGGCGGCGCGATCCTCGACGCGGTCAACGGATCGACGGTTTCGGTGCCGGCCAGCGCGGCGGCGATCACGATCGTCAACTCGCTGCAGAATACTGGAAACAAGGACGATACGTTCAACCTCAGTGCGGCGACCGGTACCGGGTTGACCGCGCTGCCCGCCGGCTGGGCGGTGACGTTCCAGAGTGCCGGTCAAGGAGCGAGCGGAACGTGTGGCGCGGTAGGCGCCGGAACGGTCATCACCTCGGTCTGCGTGCCGTCGGGAGCGACGCAGAACTACCGCACGATCTACACCCCGCCGGCCAGTGTGACGACCTTCAACGCGTTCACGCCGTATGGCGACGCGGTGACGGCGACGTCGACGAACGACAACACGAAGACGAACATCACCCTCGACGAGATCTTCGTGGGCGGGTTCGTCAAGCTGACCAAGTCGCTCTCGGTTGCGCTCCTGCAGCCATGCGCATCGGCAACCGTGTTCACGCCGGGTTCGACCAGCGTCAACCCGGGCGATTGCGTGCAGTACAGCGTCGCCTACCTCAATGTGGCACCGTCGGGCGGGGCGAACGACATCACGCTCAATGCGACGTCGTTCGTCATCACTGAAGACGGTTCGGCGTCGGGCGGCAGCGGCGGTACGGTCTATACGAACAATTGGTTCGCCAACTCGAACGGCCTGTACGCGGCACCGGCCGATTCGAACGGTGGAACCTTGGGCGGCTACAATCCGGGTCCGGGTGCGGCCGGCTCGTCGAAGTTCACCGACACGGTCGGTGCGTTGGCGGCCGGTGCGTCCGGGACGTGTACGTTCAAAATCCAGGTCAAGTAGGGAGTTCCATGCCGCGAGTCTTCGCGCGCCTCGTGCGCACGATGGGCTTCGCACTGGCTCTGTTTGCGACCGCGGCGGAGAGCGCTGACGCATCTCCTGCCGCGGGCGTCATCATCACCAATACGGTCACCGCGCAGTACACGGACGCTCACGGCACGAGTTACGGCGTGCAATCGAACACGCTGAGCATCTCGGTCGCGGCGGTCGGCGCGATGGTCGTCTCACCTAAGGAAACGGCGGTCGATCCGGTCGCCGAAAGCTATCCGGCGGGCACAGCGATCACGCGCACGTTTACCGTCACCAACACGGGGAACGCGCCCGACGCGTACACGATCGCATCGGTCACGCCGGGCGCGGGAACGGTCACGTCGGTCGCGTTTCTCACCTCGTCGGGTGCGGTGCCGGTGACGATCGGCACGTCGACCTCGCCGCCGTTGCAGCCGGGCGATGCGATCCGCGTGCAAGTCATCATGACGACGGTCGGCATCGCCGTCGGAACGGCGTTCCCGATCGGCCTCGTCGCGCGTTCGACCAACACGTCGGTCGCGAACGGTTTGGTGACCGACAGCGGCAAGGAATGGGCGATTGCGCAAGCCGGCGCCGCAATCGCCGGACCGACCGGGCCGAACACGGCGATCAGCAAGCTGGTCGATCAGGTGCGCACCCACACCGCGAATCCCGGTGAGACCGTCACCTACTCGATCGCCTTCAAGAACTACGGCGGATCGGCGGCGACGAACGTCGCGATCGTCGACGACGTCCCGATCGGGATCACTGCGCTGCCCTCGACCGTCGCGTTGAACGCCGTCAACGCGGGGTCGTCCGCAACGCTGAGCGGTCAGCGGCTCACGGTCAAGGTCGGAACGCTCGCCGCCGGCGCTACCGGCACGGTGACGTTCGACGCCGTCGTGCAGAACGGTTCGATCGCCGGCGCCTCCTACGTCAACGTCGCGACGCTGTCGGCCGACGGTGTCCCACCGGTCGCGACGACTCCGGCCAGCGTGCTGGTCGGGCTGGGCAACGTCGTCTTCGACGGGTACTCGGGCGCCGGCGCGCCGGTCAACGGCGCAGTGCTGACGCTGCGCGACTTCCACACCAAAGCGGTCGTCGCGCTGCCGGCGATCGGCGGAGCACCCTCAGCGGCGTTTCGTTCGCCGCTCGACGCGCTGTTTGGGGTACCGACAGGCGGCTTGGCGCCGAACAATGCCAACGCCAACCCCTTCACGACGGGTAGCGACGGCGCGTACAGCTTCGTCTTCACGCAAGCGCAGCTCGGCACGCAATCGCTCGCCGCGCAGTACGAACTCGACATCACGGCGCCGGGTTATCGCGACCGGCGCATCGAGGTTTCGATCAGTCCCGACGCCAGCGGGTTGCTCTACGACTCGACGCTCCAAGAGCTCGACCAGATGCAGCTCGCGGCCCCCGGCGGTTTCTCGCTGGTCGCCAATTCCGTCTCGCTGTCCGAGGTCTTCGGTTTGCTCGGAAACCTGCCGGTGTTCGCACCGCACCCGTTGGCGGTCTCCAAGACCGTCGATCGCGACGTCGCCTCCGGCGGCGATCGGCTGCTCTACACGCTGCAGGCCGGCAACAGCGGTTCGCAGCTCGGCGCGACCCGCGTCGTCGACACGCTGCCCGCCGGCGTCGTCTACGCACCGGGTAGCGCGCGCGTCGACGGCGTCGCCGTCGAGCCGCAACGCAACGGACGCATCCTGACCTGGACGTTCCCGGCGCTCACCACGCAGCACACGATCCTCTACGCGTGCGTCGTGATGCCGTTCACCGGCGAAGGCTCCACGCTCATCAACGTCGTCGACGTGGACGCTGCGTCCGGGACGGGCGCGCACGTGCACGCGTCGGCGAACGCCGATACGCGCGTCGTCGCCGGCGCGCTCGGCAACCGCGTCGTCATCACCGGCCGCGTGTTCGTCGATGTCGCACGAACGGGGCGCTTCCGTGACGGTGACAAGGGCCTGGCGGGCGTGCGCGTCTACCTCGAGGACGGCGAGTCGGTAACGACCGACGCGTACGGCCGGTTCACGTTCCCGGCGGTTCATCCCGGTCAGCACGTGCTGCGCGTCGACGCGACGACGCTCCCTACCGGCGTGCGCGCGTACGACGACCGCCGCTACGACAGCCCGCGCAGCCTGCAACGTCTGCTGCACGGACTGTATGACGCCGGATTGATGCACGACGTCAACTTCGCGGTCGAGCCGGCGTGAGTTGGCGCGGCAAGCTGCGCCGCAGCGGAACGGCAATCGCGATCATGGGCATCGTCCTGTCGACCGTCGACGTCAATCCGGCCGGTAAGATTCGGGGCGCGTTCGCCGACGAGACGCCGGCCGTGACGGCGAACGCGTCGCCGCAACCGGCTGCGCCGGCCGGTTCGCCGGAAGCGTCGGCGTCGCCCGACGCTGCGGTCGCGTCGCCGGCGGCGGTCGCCATCGGCGCACCCGTGCCCAAGCCGCCGGAAGGCGGCGATCTGACGCATCTCGTGTTCACCGCGACCGACGGGCTCGTCGCGACGCTCACCGATCCGGTCGACGACGACGTCGCGTCGTCGATCTCGGCCGGCATCGAGGTCGAAACAGTGCAGGGCGCCGGGGTCGAGCTCAAGGTCGGTGACGCGGTCGTGCCGTTCTCGCACATCGGCAAGCGAACCGTCGACGCGAAGACCGGCGTGACGCGCTACACCTACTACGGCGTTGCGCTGCAGCCCGGTCCGAACGGCGTGACGATCACCGCGCTGGGCGCCGACAATCGGCGCGGCCAGACGTCGCGGCACACGATCTTCGCCCCGGGCAAACCGACCTCGCTCACGATCACCGGTGCGGGCGCGTTTCGTGCCGACGGCAAGAGCGTCGACCGCGTGCAGATCCAAGGCCGCGACGCGTGGGGGCATCGGGCGGCTTCGGGTAGCGTCGTGCATGTCACGCTCGTGCAAGGCGACGCGCATCTCGAGCGCGCCGGCGCGAACGCAACGCCGGCCCCGGCAAGTGCCGGAACGCCGGTCCCCCGCGCCTCGTCATCGCCGGGAATCGTCGCCGCGACCGTGTTGCGGCAGGCCGTCGACGTCACGCTCGACCTCGACGGTACGGCGACGCTGCAGCTCATACCGGGGATCATTCCGGGCGCGGTCGTCCTGCGCTCGGAGTGCGGTGAGGCGAGCCGCGAGACGCGCTTTTTCCTTGCGCCGAATCTGCGCAAGCCGTTCGTGAGCGGATTGGTCACGGCGGGCGCGGGTGCGGTTCCGGGGATTCCGGACGAAAACGACGGCGAACCGAATGGAACGAACTCGCGCCGCGGACGCATCGCGCTGTTCGGCACGGGCGCGGTGGGCAATTCGCTGGCAACGTTCGCGTACGACACCGCCGACACGCTGCAACGCAGCTCGGCGTATGGCGGCGCGCTGGGCACCTATCAAGGCGATCCCAGCGACAAGCCGTACGACACGACCGGCGATGCGAGCCTGCGGCGCGATGACGCGCTGTCGCGCGATCATCTGTTCGCGCGCATCGACAACGGTCAGAACACCGCGCAGTGGGGAGAATTTCGCGCCCGCACCGGTACGGATACGAGCACGCTCGGCGCCTTCGATCAACTGGTCGACGGCGCGCGGGTCGAGCTCGCCGGCAGCGCCGGTCACGCGACGATGTTCGCCGCGCGCAACGATGTCGGATACGATCGCCGCGTGTTCGCACCGACGGGTCTAGCGAACGGCATCATTCTGCGGCCGGACATTGTCGTCGGCTCGGAGGTCGTCACGCTGGCGACGCTCGACGCGCGCACCGGGGCCATCATCAACCAAACCACGATGACGCGCGGCGTCGACTACTCGATCGAGTATGCGACCGGCCAGCTCGCTTTCATCGACATCCCGCTGCCGCTCGACGAGTTCTTCAACCCGCGTGAAGTGATCATCACCTACGAGTTCGATGCGCCCGGCAATGCGGCGCGCACCGTCGGCGGACGGGCCGAGACGTCGTTCGGACCGAACCACGCGCTCAAGTTCGGTTTCGGCTACGTCAACGACACGTCGGGCTCGGGGAACATCGCGCTGGCCAGCCAGGATCTGAGCGGAACGATACCGGGCGGCTCGTGGCAGATCGCGCACGCGACCAGCCACGGAGCGCTGCTCGCGACCTCACCGGATGAGCCGATCGCCGGCGCGGGCGGCAGCGCGCTGCACGGCTCGCTCACCCGCGCGGTCGGCGCCGATCATCTCACCGTGCTCTACGATCGCACCGACGCCGGCTACTACGATCCGTTCGGCGGCCTGGCGACGCCGGGCTTGCTGACCGAGCATCTGACTTACGCGCACAAGTACGCAGCGGGACAGGGCGAGTTTGCGTTCGAGTTCGGCCACGAGGCGAATGCGGGTGCCGGAATCGCCGGCAGCACCGAAACGACCGCCGCGCTGCGTTCGCACCGTACGCTGGGCAAGCGCGTCACCTTTACCGCCTCGCTCGAACGGCGCATCGCGACCAGCGCCGCGGACGGATCGCCGGCCGGTCCGCAGACGGTGAATTTGATCCCGACGCCCGGCGCCACGCCGATTCCACTCGTCCTCAACGGCCTGACCGCGCCGCTGCAGCCGATCGCCAACGAGTCCTCGACCCAAGCGTCGCTAGGCGTCGACTGGAAAGCGACGCGCACGGTCGATCTGAGCGTGAACCGCGTGCAGACGCTCAACGGCCAGAACGACGTGCAGCCGACGCAGACCGACGCCCAGCTCTCGTACGATCTGGGCAAAGGCGGTCGCGCGTACCTGCGCGAGCGCTGGAGCGCCGCGCCGATCCAGAGCTTCGCCGCGTCGACCCAAGCGCTCACCGCGGCGACCGGCGGAATGCGCACGACCGAGATCGGACTCTCGCGCGCGGTCGGCAGCGCGACGACGCTCGATACCTCGTACTTGGTCGACCACACCATGAACGGCGGCGACGTCTACGCCGCAATGGGCGTGCGCGAGCGCTTGTCGCTCGGCGCGGTCAAAGGCGATGCATTCGTACAGCACGCGACCGCGATCGGCGACGATCAGGCCGTCGCCGGCGGCGGCTTCAATTTGTACGGTCTGTCGCTCACGTTCGCCGACCCGTCGAACAAGTTCCGCGCCAGCGGCTCGGCGCAACTGCGCACCGGCAACGCCGCCGGCGTCTCGATCTCGCTTGCGGCGACCGGCGCGCTCTCGCCCGAGATTTCGACGTTCGCGAGCATCAACGACGCGCGCGCCGCCGGCGCGGATCAAGCCGACGAACGCGTCGGCTTGGCGTGGCGACCGTCGCGCAGCGACGCCGGCGTAACGCTGCTGCAGTTCGAGCGCACCGACGGCACCGCCGCGCTCGACAACACCGAAGGCGGCGTGCTCTCGCTCGAACAAGTGCTGCGTGTCGGTGGGCGCACCGAGCTCGTCGGCCGCTACGCGTATAAAGTCGACGGTGATGCCTTCTACGCGGCGCGCAGCTCGCTGCTCGGTCTGCGCGTCGATCAGCGGGTCGGTTCGCGGCTCGACGTCGGTGCCGAGGTGCGGCGGGCCGACGTGCGGGGAATCGACGGCGCGAGCGCGACCGCGCTGGCGGTCGAAGGCGGCGTGCGCATCGGCGACAGCACGCGCCTAGGCGTCGGCTACAACTTCCGCGGCACCGCCGATCCGTCGCTCGCGACGGCGCCGACGCACCGCGGCTTCTATACGACCGTGACGACCGTGGTCGACCGGTTGTTCGGCTGGGGCCGCCGGTGATCCGGCGGATCACCGCCGCGCTGGTCGCGGTCGCGCTGAGTGCGACGCTCGTCGTTACCGTGCGCGCGCCGGCGAGCGCCGCGGCGTTGTGCGGTACACCCGGTCGCGACGGCAGCCCGACGATCAACAGCGTGGTCGACACCTATTTCGTCGGCACGGCGAACGCCGCGGCCGGGGCAACGTCGATCACCGTCGGTGCGCACGCGACGGGTGATGCGAATGTGGCGATCGCGTCCGGCGACCTGCTGCTGGTCATCCAAATGCAAGGCGCGACGATCAACACGACCAACACGTCGTCGTACGGTGACGGCACCGGTACCGGCAGCGGCGCGATCTCCACCACTGCCGGAAAGTACGAGTACGTCGTCGCGCAGAGCGCGCTGGCGACCACCGGCGGCAGCGTCACGGTCAAAGGTACCGGAAGCGGCAACGGATTGATCAACGCGTACTCGACCGGCACCGGCACGCACTTTCAGGTCATTCGGGTCCCGCAGTACGCCGCACCGACCGTCGCAACGGGTTTGGCGCCATTGGCCTGGAACGGCAGCGCCGGCGGCGTCTTGGCGATCGACTCGCAGAACCTCATCACCTCCGGCGGCGCGACGGTGACCGCCGACGGGCTGGGTTTTCGTGGCGGCGGCGCGCGCCAGCTCTTGGGCGACGCGACCGCGGGCAACGGCGACTGGGTGAACTCCAACGCGAAGAACGCGCACGGTCAAAAAGGCGAAGGAACCGCCGGAACGCCGACCTATTTCTATTCGTCGGTGACGACGACCGAGACCGGTTCGGGAACCGCCGACGGCTACACGGGCGGCGACATGGGACG
>Ga0182024_10020869_pt1 | contig 11937 bp, 11 predicted proteins | sample P32metaG_FD_120480 | JGI IMG/M metagenome (GOLD analysis project Ga0182024, IMG submission 120480) | Permafrost microbial communities from Stordalen Mire, Sweden - P3-2 metaG (Illumina Assembly) | ecosystem: Environmental > Terrestrial > Soil > Wetlands > Permafrost | place: Sweden: Stordalen... | reverse complement strand
CACGAGACGGCCGGCTTATAAGAGTGATTTGGGCAAAGCGCGAAGCGATATATTTTTGCAACCTGGGCTGGACAGTCTTTCGCTGATTTGCCCGTCGGGCAAATCACTCGTCTTTCGTCGTCCCCGCGCACGCGGGGACCCATAACCACTGATGCCTGTCGTCAACGGCACGGCGGCCCCAGCTCGTGCCCGATCGACATTCGTGGTTATGGGTCCCGGGTCGCGCTTCGCTTGCCCGGGACGACGTGGATTGATTCAAACAGCCAGCCGTCATCGCGAACCAATGGGTCGCGCGAATGCGCGCCCGATGACAGGCTCCGCGAAGTAATCCATGTCGCAGCAAGCGGAGGGATGGATTGCATCGTCGCTTCGCTTCTCGCAATGACGGTTGATCACGCCGCGCTTTCGGTGGGATGAAACAACGCTTGCGCCGGCGGCCTCGCCTTCAAGGCGACCAGATTCGATGCGATATGGCTCGACACATGGTCCGCGTCGCGGCCGACGCCGACGAAGCGCCCCGAACCCCAGGTGTAGAGCCAGGGCAGGCCGAGCACATAGACGCCATCCAGCGAGGTCACGCCGCGCCAGTGGGTCGGATAACCGGCGCCGTCGAAAATCGGCAACTCCACCCACGACCAGTCCGACCGAAACCCGGTGGTCCAGATCACCGAATTGATTCCAGCCGCGGCCGGATCGAGCCTGGTGACCGCCTCGGCGGGCTGCCATACCGGCTGATAATGCGGCGATGCCGGCGCCTCGATGGCGTTGCGCGCGATATGGTCGTCGATCAGACCGCAGATCCCGTTATACACCCGGTCGGCATTGTCGAGATTCTTCGCCAGATCGTCGGCAAATTCGAACCGGCCGTTCTGGATGTCCTTGAGCCGCCCATAAAGCCGCATTCCCTCCAGCGCGAATTTGCGCAGGTCGATATCGCGGCCGCCATCGCGTCCGGTCAGATAGTGGTTGGCGTTCTTGCGCACCTTCTCCTTGAGGCCATGTTGATCGACCGGCAGATCGTACTGCCCGAGATCGTCGAGCCATTCGACCGCGTCGCGGCCGCGATAGAGCCGCGGGCAGCGCGGCGCGCTGCCGACCGCGAGATGCACGCGGCGTCCCGCCAGATGCAGATCCTCGGCGATCTGGCATCCGGACTGACCGGTGCCGATCACCAGAACGTCGCCCGGCGGCAACTGGCCCGGATTCCGATAGGCCGAGGAATGCAATTGCATCACCGAACCATCCAGACGATCCGACATCCGCGGCACGTTGGGCACGTGATAGCCGCTGACCGCGAGCACCACCGCGTCCGCGGTCATGTCGCCGGCGCTGGTCTCGAGCGCGAAACCACCGCCGGCGGCTTGCCGGAGGCGGGTCACCGCGACAGCTTCCCTGACCGGTGCCGAAATATGCCTGGCGTAGCTCTCGACATAGTCGACGATTTCGTCGCGCAGCATGAAGCCGTGCGGCTCGCTGCCTTGATAAGGAAATCCGGGAAGCCGGCACTGCCAGTTCGGGGTCACCAGGCAAAACGCGTCCCAGCGCTGGGTCTTCCAGCTATGCGCGATCTGGTTTTTCTCCAGGATGACATGATCGATGCCGTGTTGCCGGAGCTGGTAGCTCATCGCCAGACCGGCCTGGCCGCCGCCGATCACGACAACGCTGGCATGCGAAGGGCTAGAGGATGCTGTCATGTTGATCTCCTGGTTACTCCACGAAGGAGGTGACGGTCACGCCCGCGTCCGAGCTTGCATCAAAGCGCGCGGCGGCGGCTTCGAGCTTCGCCAATTGCCCCAGCGCGCGCGAGCAGGCGAAGCCGTATTTCTCGCGCACGCGATCGCTGGCGGTGGTCAGCGCGATGCGGCTGCGCTGCAGGAACTCCGGGATGCGGTAGGTGGCGCCGACGGTCAAATGATCCCTGACCACCAGCGACGGCGAATAGCATTGCTCGGTCGCGCCATCGGGCCAGCGAATCCGGAACAGCATCTCAGGCATGCTGCAGCTCCGTGAGCCGCCGATAGGCCGGCAGATGCGCCCGCGCGGTATTGCCCCAGTCATGCTGGCGCGCGACCAGGGTGCCGCGCTGGGCCAGCCTTGAATGCAGCGGCTCGGCCAGAACCATCACAAGCGCATTTGCGATCGAGGCGACGCTCAATGGATCGCACCAGACCACATCATGCTCGTGGAGATATTCGGTAAACGGCGCGATGCGCGAGGTGACCACCGGCGTGCCGCTCGCCATCGCCTCGAGCACGACCAGGCCAAAGCCCTCCTTGACCGACGGAAAGATCAGGGCATCGGCCAGCCGGTACAGCGATGGCATCTCGGCATCCGGAACAGGGCCGAGGTAGAGGACGGCGCGGTCGAGCACGGGATCGAGCGCACGCAGCGCCTCGAACTGCCAGCGGTAGGCCGCGTGATCGAGCAACGATGCGCCACCGGCGATCACAAGCTGCGCGTCGCGGTGAATGGTCAGCACCTGCTGGAAGGCCTCGAGAATCCGCAGGCTGTTCTTGCGGGCTTCGATGCCGCCGACCGCGAGCAGAACGTGTCGGCCGCTGATGCCGTATTTGCTGCGCACCTCCCGGTCGATGGTGCGCGAGGCGCTGCCGAAGCGCGCAAGGTCGACGCCGTTTCCGATCACGGTGCAGGGCCGGCCGAACGCCGACTTGATCTCCTTCTGCCAGAGTTCGCTGACCGCAAACAGCTCGTCGGCCTCGCTGATCGAACGGGTCTGCCATTCGCCGAGGCGCGGATCGCTGAAACTGTCGATATGATGGACCGTGCGGGCAAAACGGCCGATCAAGCCGCGCTGTTTCAAGGTGGCGAGCGCGTTGCCGGAAATGGCGTCCTGCGCATGAAAGACATCGAAGCGCCGATGGGCCGGCAGCTCGAAATGACGGACATAGTCGGCGATCCGGACCCGCACCATGTCGGCGACAGTCTTGCCGGCCGGCGAGGCCAGCACCGCGACGGCCGGCGACAACGGCGCACGGAAGAAGCCGTTGCCGCCGGGGTCGGGCGCATGGACCACGGTCTCGAACTCCAGCCGCGTCAGGGCGTCGGCGAGTTCGATGGCATGCACCACGCCGCCGCGCGGATTGGTCGAATGCGCGAGGATGGCAATTCGCAACGGCTTGCCGCCTGCTGTCACGCCACCGCCTCCATCGCAGTACGCGCCGGCCCGCCCGCACCGATCAGCGGCTCGCGCGCGAAATCCCGGATCGTCTCTGACCTCGTTCCGTCGCTGATGGTCACGCGACTGCCGCCGGCGACAGAACCGATCGCCGCCGCGGCGATGCCGCGCGCCGCAAACCGCGAAATCGTCTCGGCGGCGTGCCAGGGTTTGACCGACAGCAAATAGCCAAAGCTTGGAAAGCTGGTCAGCCAGCGCTCGAGTGCGACCTCGGCGGGTTTCGGAATCGCACGAAGATCGATGTCGACGGCGACGCCGGAGCACTCGGCCAGCATGGTAGCGGTCCCGACGATGCCACCCTGGCTGATATCCTTGGCGGCGCGCGCCAGCCCGGCTTCGGCGATGGCAGGCAGCAGTTCGACGTCGCCGCGCAGGCGCCCCCGCGGCGCATCGGTGGCGGCTTCCCAGTTCGAGAACGGCTCGCGGTAGCGACCGCGCAGGTCGATCGCGGCGATCAGGCTGTCGCCGGGCTCGGCGTCGAAGCTCGTCAGCAGGCGGCTGGCGCGGCCGAGAATTGCCACCGACAACTGACCGCGGTCGGTTCGGACGTTGGTGTGACCGCCGACCACCGGCACGTCATAGGCTGTTGCCGCGTCCTTGAGCCCGGCCAGCACCGGCGCGGCACCGGCTTCGCCATCGGCCCAGATCGCGTTGACGATTGCGATCGGCCGCCCGCCCATCGCCGCGATATCGGAGATATTGACCATCGCGCCGCACCAGCCGGCAAACCAGGGATCGCCGGCGACGAATTCGTTCATGAAGCCTTCGATGGCAAACAACAGATAGCCGTCACCGTCGGGTATGGCGGCGCAGTCGTCGCCGACCGCCACGCGGTCGTTGCCGGACAGGCCGAGCGATTTCACCACCGAGGCGATATCGCTCTTGGCCGCCATGCCGCTGCTCTGCCGCAGCCGCTCCGCCAGCGCGGATATCTCGACCGAACCGGGCATCATGCGGCCAGCTTCGGCAGCGAGAGGAACCCGACTTCGGGCTCCAGGAACGGCGGATAGAAATCGAGGTCGGCCTGCATCATGTGATGCGGCTTGCCGTACAACTCGATTTCCTCGAGCGTGCGCCAGTGCATGTGATGAAACAGCCCGGCGTTCTGGCTCTGGATGTTGCCGAGGAAGGCGTGGCAGCCGCGGGCATGCGCCGATGCCACCGCGAGCCGGATCAGGCCGGCGCCGACCGCGCCCAGCCGGCGATAGCGTCCGCTCACCGCGAGCCGCGACCCCCACCAGACGCCGGGGTCCTCAGGATGCCGGTGGATACGAACCGTTCCGACCACGGCATCGGCGGCGACGCCGAACAGGGAGATCGCCACGATCGGGATCGCGACCTCGTCGATCGCATCGCGATCGTCGCCTTCGAACAGCCCCTGCTCGTCGCAGAAAACCTGGCGGCGCAGCGCCGTCGCGCCGCGTTTTTCCCACCCCTCGGTGGCGAACTTGATTTGATAGGCGCTGGCGAGAAACGGCTTGAACGGTTCGAACATCATGCGGTCCTCCTTTTCTCGTAGGTCGAGAGCGCGGAACATGCGCCGCATCTGCCGCAGCCCGCCTTGATCTCGCTCGATTTCATGCCGGCCCCGGCCAGCATGCCGGCGAGCGGCGCCAGGATGTCGTGCATGAATGCCGGCGGCGGCGTCGGATGGCTTTCCAGCGGGGTGCCCGCGATCGGCACGAACGGCACCACGAAAGGGTAGACGCCGGCATCGATCAGGCGCTCGCAGATGGCGAGGATGTCCTGCTGGCTGTCGCCGAGGCCGGCAAGGATATAGGTGGAGACCTGGCCGTGACCGAACACCGGCACGGCGGCCTCGAACGCCCGGAAATACCGTTGCACCGAAACCTGCGCCTTGCCGGGCATGACGCGGGCGCGGACGGCTTCGGTGACGGCTTCCAGATGCAGGCCAAGCGAATCGATGCCGGCCTCGCGCATCCGCCGGAACCAGACGTCGTCGTCCGGCGGTTCGCATTGTCCCTGGATCGGAAGATCGACCGCCGCTTTGACGCCGAGCGCGCTCTCGCACAGAATCCGGGCGCCGCGATCGCTGCCGGGGGGCGTCCCCGTGGTCATGACCATGTGCCTGACGCCATCGAGCTCGACGGCCGCTTTCGCGACTTCGCCAAGCTGCTGCGGGGTTTTGCGTTCGATGGTGCGGCCGGCGGCGAGCGATTGCCCAATGGCGCAGAACTGGCAGGTCTTGGTTCGGCTCTGGTAGCGAATGCAGGTCTGCAGAACGGTCGTCGCCAGGACGTCTCGTCCGTGCAGCATGGCGATCTTGGAATAGGGAATGCCGTCGGCAGTCGAGCGCTCGTAGAAGCGCGGCCGCAACTGGAATTTTACCTCGCCGATCACCGCGCCGTCACGGCTGACCTGGCTGCGGCCGAGCGCATCCGGCCGGTCGACCAGATAGGGACTTTCGAACGCCGGCGCGTTGTGCACCGGGATCATCACGGTGGCGCCGTCGATGGTCATCGGCATGTGATCGGAGGGCCCGGCGCCGCCACGACGGCTGTCGCCGCCGGCCCGGGGATCAACGAGGCGAACTCCGAAGGATTGCAACTCGTTGATCAACTGCTCGGTCGGCATCGGTCTCGGGTGTTCGGAAGCCGGAATCGGTTTCATCGGATGGTCCTCCGGTGGTGGAGAGCGGCGGCGCCGGGTGCGATCGGCGCAACGGAATGGCGGGGCGGTCGTCCCACAGCAGCGACAGCAGTTCCGGCCGCGCGTAGTGGCCGACCGAATCCATCATCCGCTTGCGCTTGACGATCAGCGCCATGTCGAGATCGGCGACCAGGATGCCCTCGCCCGAGGTCAGCGGCGGCACCAGATGATTGCCTTCGGGGGAAACGATTGCGGTCATGCAGCCGCCGCGAAGGCCGCGGCGCGGGCCTTCCTCGGGAGAAATCTTGGCGATCTGCTGTTCGGTCAGCCAGCCGGTGGCGTTGACGACGAAACATCCGCTTTCCAGCGCGTGGTGGCGGATCGTCACCTCGATCTGGTCGGCGAAGATCTGCCCGACCAGCGAACCGGGAAACTGCGCGACGTGAATCTCCTCATGCTGAGCCATCAGCGCGTAGCGGGCGAGCGGATTGTAATGCTCCCAGCAGGCCAGCGCGCCGATCCGTCCGACCGCGGTGTCGACGACCTTGAGGCCGGCGCCGTCGCCCTGCCCCCAGATCATGCGCTCGTGAAACGTCGGCGTGATCTTGCGGCGCTTCAGAACCAGGGTGCCGTCGGCATTGAAGACCAGCTGCGCGTTGTAAAGCGTGCCGTGGTCGCGTTCGTTGACGCCGAGCACGACCACCATGGCGTGTTGCCGTGCGGCCGCCGCGACCGCCTCCGTCACCGGGCCGGGTACCACGACCGCGTTGTCGTAGAGATGAATGTGCTCGGCGCCGCTCAGCATCGGCGGACGGATGAAGGAGAAATACGGATACCAGGGCACGAACGTCTCGGGGAACACGACCAGACGTGCTCCCTTCGACGCTGCTTCCGCGGTCGCCGCCAGGACGCGGTCCAGCGTTCCCGTCGGCGTGTCGAGATCGGGCGCGATCTGGACCGCGGCGACCCTGATTTTCGGTTTCTCGGCCATGCCCGCTCCGTCGATGCCGAACGCTCTAGAGCGTCCAGGTATGCAGCATGAAGGCGTTTTCGTTGCGATGGATCAGCGTGAGATCGAGCACGTCGAGCGGACTGATCGGGATGATGCCGGGTATCAGCGAGGGCTCGCCGTGGCCGTACAGCGCCTGCAGCGCGAAGCGGCACGCATAGACCTTGCCGCCCTCGGCCATGAACTTGACCAGCGTATTGTTGAAGTTCTGGTGACCCGGAAACGCCTCGTCGCCGATTTTCGGGAAACCGCGCTGGACGCCGAGCGTGACGCCGGGGCCGTAGAGCAGGATCGAGGTCTCGAAACCCTTGCGCATCAGCCGTGTGGCTTGCAGCATGTTGACGAAACCGATCGAGCCTTCGAACGCCACCGTGTGAAAGGTGACGAGTGCCTTTTCGCCGGGTTTGGCCTTGACGTCTTCGAATACCTTGCTTTCGTAGTCGACCAGATAGTCGCCTTTTTGACGCGCGGGCATCGTTACAGCTGGCATGTTGCACTCCTTGGGTTTCGCCGCGGGCTCCGGCCGGGCGCCTCTGGAATATTGCAACCGACGTGCCAGTTGACCTTCTGCACAGCCGATCATCAAAACAGTCAATTTGCTATCAATTATCCATTCAATGCTGTATGGATTTTTGACGGGATCGGGAGGCTGCCGCAAAAAGATGCGTATAAATGCTGTGCTTCCTGCATTTCCGGTAAGCACAAGCCGCCCTTCTGCACTGAAACGGGGTCCCACCCGGCCCCCTCCCGCACAACGGCTAAAAATCAATCTGGAACCCGCTGACGCAACAATATACGGTCAATCATCGATCGTTCGGAGACATGATGCCCGACTGGACACCTGACCTCGCGATCAGCGACAAGCCGCGTTACCTGGCGATCGCCGATGCCATTGCCAGCGATATCGGCGCCGGACGGTTGGCGGTTGGCGATCGGTTGCCGCCGCAGCGCAAACTCGCCAAGCGGCTCGATGTCGATTTCACCACGGTGGCGCGGGGTTATGTCGAGGCGCAGAAACGTGGCCTGATCGAATCCAAGGTCGGACAAGGCACCTTCGTTCGCGACAAGCCGAGACCGCGGCGCAGCCAGCCGCTTCCGCCGCCCCGCCCGGTCGATTTGTCGATGAATCTGCCGCCCGAGCCGGATCATCCGGAACTGATCGAACGCATGCAGGCGGGGGTGGAATATGTCTCGCGGGACATCGTTTCGCTGCTGCGCTACCAGGGATTCGGCGGCACCCAGGCCGACAAGGATGCGGCATCGAGCTGGCTCGGCCGCCGCGCGCTGGTGCCCGCCCAGGAGCGCATCTTCGTGTCGCCGGGCGCGCATCCGGCGCTGCTCGGCATCCTGACCATCCTCGCCAAGCCGGGCGACGCGGTACTGTGCGAAGCCATCACCTATCCGGGAATTCGGTCGATCGCGGCGCAGCTCGGGCTGAGGCTGATCGGCCTGCCGATGGACGGCGAAGGCATCGACGTCGATGCGCTCGCCGAGGCCTGCAAAAAGGCCAAGCCAAAGGCGCTCTATCTCAATCCGACGCTGCAGAACCCGACCACACTGACGATCAGCGATCCGCGCCGGCGCGACATTGCGGCGATGGCACGCCGCTTCCAGCTTCCCATCGTCGAGGACGACGCCTACGGATTCATTCCGGCGCACGGCCACGCGCCGTTTGCCGCAATCGCGCCCGACATGACCTGGCACGTCGCCGGCCTCGCCAAATGCATCGGCGCCGGGCTCCGCGCGGCTTACGTCGTCGTTCCCGATACCCGCTCGACCTGGCCGTTCGCGGCAGCGCTGCGCGCCGCCACGGTGATGGCCTCGCCCTTCACGGTGGCGCTGGTGACGCGATGGATCGAGGATGGCACCGCGGACACGCTGCTGCGCTTCATCCGCAGCGAAACCGCCGCACGGCAGAAACTGGTTTCGGAAATCCTGCCGAACGGGATCTATCGCAGCGACCCCTTGAGCTTCAACATCTGGGTTGAACTGCCCGCGCCGTGGAATCGCGCCGCCTTTGTCGAACACATGCGCTCGACCGCGATCGGGGTCGTGGCCAGCGACGCCTTCACGGCAAGCGGCGCGCCGCCGGAAGCGGTGCGCGTCTGTCTCGGCGGTCCGATCGGCCGCCCGCGGCTGGCAGCCGGGCTGGAATACATGACCCATGCGCTGACCGAAGCGCCGGCGCTGGCGTCGGCGTTCCTGTAAGGACGGGTGACGAGCGGTCAATTCGCCTGCGCCGCCGGCACCTTGATCTCGGTCGGCAGGATGATCGCCGCCGCGATCACCAGCAGGCACAGCGCGGCGAAGGTGTGCAGCATGGTGACGAAGCCGCCCTTCTGGTACAGCCACGCCACCAGACCGACGGAGACGCCCGCCGCGGTGAAGCCGACAAAATAGCGCACTGCATAGGCGCGCGAGCGCCATTCCTCGCTGGTGTATTTGCCGACCATGGCGTCGTTGACGGTGACCTGGCCGAACGCGCCCATCACGATGCCGATCGAGACCAGGATCAGCGGCAGGTTGGAGAGGGTGGCGGCGAAATACAGAAACGGCGCCAGCACGAACGAGAGCGGCAGCGACACCGCCTTCAGCAAATGACGGTCGAGCAGCTTGCCGATGGTATATTGCGTCATCGCCCCGAACACATAGACGCAGGCCGCGATCACCCCGAGCAGAGCCGGGCTTCTGGTGAGGTCGGCGAGCCGCTCGGCGAACAGCTTCGGCAGCGCCACGGTGACCGCGTTGAAGGTGGTGGAGATCGCGATCACCACGATCAGCAGCGCCACGATCACCCGCCACATCTCGCTCTTCGCCACCCGCGCCTGCGCCGCCGCCTGCCGCGCGCCGGTGCGGTCCTCGTGCACCACGCTCGACGCAAAGGCGGCGCCGATCAGGATGGTGACGATGCCGGGAATGACAAAGGCCCAGCGCCAGCCGAGATACTGGCCGACCACGCCGGTGACCAGCGCCGAGGACGCCACGCCGAGATTGCCCCAGACGCCGTTGAGGCCCATCGCGCGGCCGAGCCGGTCGGCATATGACACGATCATTGCGGTGCCGATCGGATGGTAGATCGAGGCGAACACGCCGATCGACAGCAGCGCGGCGCCGAGCTGCAGCGGCGTCTGCACCAGCCCGACCGCGATCATCGAGGCGCCGATGCCGACAAAGAAGATCACCATCATGTGGCGGCGGCTCCAGCGATCGCCGAGCCAGCCGGTCAGCAGCGAGCCGGCGCCGAACGCGATGAAGCCGGGGGTTGCGTATGGCAACAGCTCGGAATAGGCCATGCCGAGCGCCGGCCCCATCACGATCACGGCGGCGGCGAAGATCAGCATCGAATAGTGATCGATGAAATGGGCGGCGTTGACGAAACCGATCACCCGCTTCGGGCTGTTCATGGGTCGAATCCTCACATCTTCCAAGCTAGGTTATAGGGTCTGCTGCTGACGGGATGTCGCCAATGAGTATCGCCGAAACGCCAATCGCACCGATCCGGGACGGCCGTACCGCGACCGGCGGCGGCGTTCATCTGGTTGCCCGTCATTACAGGAAAGGCGTGCGGCTCGATCCCCACATGCATCGCGAGGCGCAACTGGTCTATGCCGCCACAGGCACCATGCAGGTCACGACGCCGAAGGGACGCTGGCTGGTGCCGCCGGACCGCGCGGTCTGGGTGCCGGCGCGGCTTGAACATGCCATCGACGTGCTGGCCGATATCGAGATGCGCACGCTGTATTTCGATGTCGCGTGGCTGACGCGCGAGGATCGCAGCGAAAGCCTTGCCGCGGAATTCGTGGTGCGGGTCTCGCGGCTGTTGCATGAGGCGATCCTGGCTTTGTTCGACGGCCGCGACGATCCCGACCGCAGCGGACTGCTGGTCCGGCTCGCCATGCTCGAACTGCACCAGGCCGAGGACTCCGCCACCTTCATTCCGCTGCCGCACGAGCCGCGCTGCCGGCGCGCCGCCAATATCGTGCTCGACGACCCGACCGGCGCCCATGAGATCGAAACGCTGGCCTGCGCGGTCGGAACCTCGGCGCGGACGCTGTCGCGGCTGTTCGCCGCGGAGACGCAACTGAGCTTCAAGAGCTGGTGCCAGCGCGCGCGCATCGCGGCGGCGATCGAAAAACTGTCGATGGAGACTGGCGTCTCGGTCAAGCAGCTTGCCGCCGATCTCGGCTACGCCAGCGTGCCGGCGTTCTCGCACGCCTTCCGCCAGGTGACCGGCAAGACTCCGACTGAATTCGCGGAGACGAAATGAGGCCGAAGCGGCCACGCCACGGAAAGTCTGTCGCGGCGACGACGGATGCGCGCTTGATTGTGATCCGCTGCGCGCTAAATTCATGTAACAATTCCGCCCGATCAGGACCCGACCCGCTGACATGGCCAACGCCTTTTTTTCCGATCTTCTTGCCACGATCTCCGAACGCGGCCGCACTTTGCTTCGCCGCACCGGCTCGTCCGACGCCAGACAGGACGCCTCCGGCCTGATCGAACTGTGCGAAGCGCTGTTGTCGGGCCGCGGCGAGGCCTCCGGTACCGCGATGGCGCGCGAGGTGCTCGACCGCTATCATCAGCTCGACGCGGCGGGGCGGCTGGCTTTTTTCGAGGCGCTCGCCCGCAAATACGGCCCGGACCGGGAAAAGCTTGCGCACGCGATCGAGACCTGGCGGGCGCAGCCGAACGATGACGACGCCAGCGACCTGCATTTTGCCTCCGAGCCGCGGCGCCAGGAGCTGTTCCGCCGCCTCAACCGCGCCCCGGGCGGCACCGGCGAACTGGTGGCGATGCGCGCCGATTTGATCGGCGCCATGAAAGGCAACAAGGTACTTGGCGCGCTCGACCGCGACGTCGTCCATCTGCTGGCTTCTTGGTTCAACAGGGGGTTTCTCGTGCTGCGCAGGATCGACTGGTCGACGCCCGCCAACATCCTGGAAAAGATTATCCGTTACGAGGCCGTGCACGAGATCCGCGACTGGGACGATCTGCGCCGCCGCATCGATCCGGCCGACCGCCGCTGCTACGCGTTCTTTCATCCCGCGCTGGTCGACGAGCCGCTGATTTTCGTCGAGGTGGCGCTGACCGGATCGATCCCGGGTGCGATCGCGCCGCTGCT
>Ga0182024_10020868_pt1 | contig 11937 bp, 10 predicted proteins | sample P32metaG_FD_120480 | JGI IMG/M metagenome (GOLD analysis project Ga0182024, IMG submission 120480) | Permafrost microbial communities from Stordalen Mire, Sweden - P3-2 metaG (Illumina Assembly) | ecosystem: Environmental > Terrestrial > Soil > Wetlands > Permafrost | place: Sweden: Stordalen... | reverse complement strand
GATGTCGCAGGGCATCGATCCGGACACGCTCGACAAATCGATGTACGACGTGCTCGTCCACAAGGTCTCGATCCGCGAGGTGATCCGCAAGCGCGAGATCGACATCGCCTGCGCCTCGATCGACCTGGCCGGCGCGGAGATCGCGATGTCGACGATGATCGGCCGCGAGCGCTCGCTGCAGAAGGCGTTCGAACCGATTCTCGAGGACTACGACTTCATCTGCATCGACACGCCGCCCAGTCTGGGGTTGCTGACGATCAATGCGCTGACGGCCGCCGACAAGGTGATCGTCCCCGTGCAATGCGAGTATCTGTCGATGCGTGGTCTCATCCAGCTGCAGAACACGCTCGCGATGATTCGCGAGAACCTCAACCCGGGCGTCGACATCGAGGGTATCCTGCCGACGTTGGTCGATTCGCGCACGATCCACGCCAAGGAGGCGATCGAGATCCTTGAGGAGAACTTCGGCGACCGCGTGTTCGCCTCGCGCATCCGCAAGACGGTGCGCTTTGCCGAGGCGCCCGTGAAGGGCATGTCGGTGCTCAAGTACGAGCCCGACGGCGTCGCGGCCCAGTCCTACCGGCAGCTGGCGCAGGAGGTGCTGACCAATGGCAAATCCTAAACGCGCGTCGATGCGCGAAGGCCCGCTCGCGGCGCTGTTTCGCAAGACCGAGGAGGAGGACCCCGATACGCACGACGCGGACGGGCGCGAGCCGGCGGACACCGGCAAGCGTGACACCGGCAAGCGCGCGTCCACACCCCATCCGCGCGAGAGCGGCCTGCCGCACCCCGCGCTGAGCGCTTCGGCCGACACCGAAGAGGACGCGCAGGCGCGCGTGGCCACGCCGCGCGAGCGCCTGCGCCACGCCTTCTCCTCGGAGATCCCCGAGAACGTGATGGACCATCCGGCGCGTCCGGTGATGGACGGCTACTCCCGCGAGCACCCAGCGATGACCGGCGTGGGCTCCAACGGACCGGTCGGGCAGCCGGTGATCCGCGTCGTCGGCGTCGGCGGCGCCGGCGTGAACGCGGTCAACCGCATGGTCGAGGCGGAGGTCGAGGGCGTCGAGTTCCTCGCCGTGAACACCGACCTGCAGTCGCTGCAGCAGTCCACCGCGGATGTGACTTTGCACATCGGCGCTGAGCTGACCCGCGGCCTCGGGTCGGGCTCGGACGCCGAGGTCGGGCGGCTGGCGGCGATGGAGGACTACGACCGCGTAAAGGCTCTGCTGAAGGGGTCGGACATGATCTTCATCACCGCGGGAGCCGGCGGTGGCACCGGCACCGGCGCCGCGCCGGTCGTCGCGCGCATCTCGCGCGAACTCGGCGCGCTGACGGTCGCGATCGTGACCAAGCCGTTCGGCTTTGAGGGCTCGCGCCGCGGCGAGCAGGCCGAGCGGGGCGTGAGCGCGCTGGCCGCGGAGGTCGACACGCTGATCGTCGTGCCCAACAACCGGCTGCTGGCGGTGCTCGACAAGCAGACCGCGATGGTCGAGGCGTTCCGCGTCGCCGACGACGTGCTGCGCCAGGGCGTGCAGGGTATCTCCGACCTGGTCACGCTGCCTGGCCTGATCAATCTCGACTTCGCCGACGTGCGCACGATCATGTCCTCCGCCGGCAACGCCCTGCTCGGCATCGGCATGGGCGCCGGCGGCGAGCACCGCGCGACCGAGGCCGCGATGCAGGCCGTCTCATCGCCGCTGCTGGAAACCTCGATGGAGGGCGCGCGTTCGATCCTGTTGTCGATCACGGGCGGCCGAGACCTGTCTCTGTGGGAGGTCAACGAGGCCGCGAAGGCCGTCTCCGAGGCCGCGCACCCCGACGCGAACATCATCTTCGGCGCGATGGTCGACGACAAGCTCGACGACCAGGTATGGGTGACGGTCGTGGCGACCGGCTACGGCGAGGAGGGCCGGCGTAAGAGCGTCAGCCGCCTGAACGAGCCCGCCGGCGAGCCGCGCGTGCGGCGCGCCGGTGGCGGCGCGTCGCGTCCCCCGGCTCCACGTCGTGGCGGCTTGGCCGTGGACGAACTCGAAGTGCCCGAGTTCATTCCCAACCTCTAGCTGCGACGCGTGTGAGCTTGCAGTGTGACCGTGGTATGACGGGAAGATAAAGCTGGCGGGAAGGTATGTCGGCAAAAGCGAGTGCGTATAACTATCGTGTTACGCACTCTCTAAAGTGTTACATCAACCTCCTCCCCGTCACATTCTCGTCACACGCTGACGGTTCCAAGGAGTCGTGGTGCGTCTGCAACGCCGAGCACGATCGGTGAGCCATAAAGCACATCAATAGTGATGTCTAATACACAAAAGGAGCTATAACAAATCATAAATGATTCAGCGATGCCTTCCTGACGTGCTATGATCTACATCAGATTCGATGTACTTTTCCCGATACCAGACTTAACACATCAAGACTGATGCATCGCTTAGATGACCTGACGACCGACGCCGCTGTGCTCGCCGAGCTCGGCCGTAGGTTGACGCGTCACCGCCTCGAGCGCAACTGGACTCAAGCTGAGCTGGCTGCCGAGGCAGGGATCGGGCAGGCGACAGTGCAGCGCGCAGAGCGGGGGGCGTCGGTGCAGATGACTTCGATGATCAAGCTGCTGCGAACGCTGGGACTGCTCGGGGGCCTCGACGCCGCCGTGCCCGAGGCGATCGAGCTCCCGATCGCCCAGCTGGAGCGCGAGCAGCGCAAGCGTCGACGGCGCGCCAGGGGCGGCCGGGGCGATCCACCCGCCGAGTCCAGCGAGCAGCCGTGGAGTTGGGGCGAGGAGCCAGGGGCGGCCGTATGACTACTGTCGCGGCGGTGACGCTGTGGGGAGCGCGCATCGCTGCGGTCTCGATCGACGCGGGCGCGCGCTACGCGACGTTCCAGTACGACCCGGCGTTCGCCCGCAGCGGCATACAGATCGCGCCGGTCCGGATGCCACTCCGCGCGCAGCCCTACTCCTTCCCCGGCCTGCCGCAAGACGCGTTCAGCGGCCTCCCCGGATTGTTGGCCGACTCCCTGCCCGATCGCTGGGGGACGGCACTCGTCAACGCTTGGCTGGCTTCGCAGGGGCGCGAGCAGTCGAGCTTCGACGTCGTACAACGGCTCTGCTACGTGGGTACCCGCGGCGTAGGCGCGCTCGAGTTCCAGCCGGCTCAGGAGCCGGTCGTCTCCGGCGGCGCAGACCTGCAGGTCGACGCGCTCGTGCGTCTGGCCAGCGAGGTGCTCGCCGAGCGCGCCGAGTTCGTCGCTGAGCTGAGCGAGCACCCTGACGAGGAGGCGATCAAGGCGATCCTCGCCGTCGGCAGCTCCGCCGGTGGCGCGCGGCCGAAGGCGTTTATCGCTTACAACGACGCCACCGGCCAGGTTCGCTCGGGGCAGGTGCAGGTCGGCGCGGGGTTTCGGCACTGGCTGCTGAAGTTCGACGGGGTCTCGCACGCCGGCGACCATGGGCTCAGCGACCCGCAGGGCTGGGGCGCGGTCGAGTACGCGTACTCGAAAATGGCCGTGGCCGCCGGCATCGAAATGACCGAGTGCCGGCTATTGGAAGAGAACGGTCGCCGGCACTTCATGACTCGCCGCTTTGATCGACCCGACGGCGGCGGCAAGCTGCACATGCAGACGGCCGGCGCGCTGGAGCACTCGAGCTACAACGAGCCGGGCACCTACAGCTACGAGCAGGCTCTGCTGCTGATCCGCCGCCTCGGCCTCGGTATGCCGGTCGTGGAGCAGCAGTTCCGGCGCATGGTCTTCAACGTCGTCGCGCGCAACCAGGACGACCACGTCAAGAACATCGCGTTTCTGATGGACCGCGAGGGCGCGTGGTCGTTGGCGCCGGCCTACGACGTGATCTGGGCCTGGCAGCCCGGCAATCCCTGGCTCGACTCCCACCAGATGTCGATCAACGGCAAGCGCGACGGGTTCACCGTCGCCGACCTGCGCGCGGTCGCCGGCGTGGCGGGCCTGCCGCGCGGCCGTGCCGAGACGATCCTCGCGGAGGTCGCTGATGTCGTCGCGGGCTGGACCGCGCTCGCCGACGAAGCCGGTGTCGAGCAGCAGATCGCCGAGCAGATCGCCCGCTCCCATCGCCTGACGCTCCCGACGCTCTGATCCCGCTCGCCCTCTAGGCTTCGTTTGAATGAGCGTGGCTGAAAAGGGCGTTGTGGCCGCCGGGCACCCGCTGACGGCGGAGGCCGGCGCGAAGGTGCTGCGGGAAGGTGGCAACGCGGTTGACGCGGCCGTGGGGGCGATGCTGACATCTTTCGCGGCCGAGCAGCTGCTGACCGGGCTCGGCGCCGGTGGGTACATGCTGGTGGCCGGGGACGGAGAGGAGCCGGCGTTGCTGGACTTCTTCGTGGAGGCCCCGGCCGATCGCAGCTCGTCCGCCGTCGAGGAGGGCGCCGAAGCAGGGCCGCCGCCGGCCGAGCTGCGGGCGGTCGACGTGTCTTTCGGGGACGCCGCGCAGGTGTTCCACATCGGGCCGGCCTCCTGCGGCGTGTATGGGACGCCGGCGGGCGTGTGCGAGGCGGTCAGGCGCTGGGGGAGCGTGCCGCTGAAGGATCTGGCTGCGCCGGCTGTGAAGCTCGCGCGGGACGGGGTGGAGCTGAACGCCGGGCAGGCCTATATCGCGAAGATCCTGGCGGACCTGCTGACCTCCACTCCCGAGTGCGCGGAGCTGTGGGCGCCGGCGGGACACGTGCTGAAAGAGGGCGAGCTGCTGCGCAATCCCGAGCTGGGCGATGCGCTGCTGCGCCTGGGTGAGGAGGGCGCGGAGCCCTTCTACCGGGGCGATATCGCAGCGGCGGTGTGTGATTGGCTGCGCGCCCGCGGGGCCGCGCTGTCCAGCGAGAACCTCGCCGGCTACCGCGCGGTCAAGCGCGAGCCCGTGAGCGTGCGCTATCGCGACCGCGAGGTGCTGACCAACCCGCCGCCCTCGGCCGGAGGAACGCTGCTGGCCTACGCGCTGGCTTTGCTCGATCGCGCCCCCGCCCCGCCGAGCTTGAGCGGGGTGGTCGCGGCGATGGCGGCCGCGCAGTCCGAGCGCACGCCGGAGTTCGTGGAGGGGTTGAGCGACGAGGGCTTTCTCGAGCGCTTCCTTGCGAAGAACCTCGGCTCGACGACCCACATCTCGGTGCTCGACGCTCGCGGGCGGGCGTGCAGCGTGACCTGCAGCAACGGCGAGGGCTCCGGCGTGGTGGTGCCGGGCACGGGAATCCACCTGAACAACGTGATGGGCGAGCAGGATCTGAACCCGCTCGGCTTCCACCGCCACCCCGCGGGACGGCGGATGCCGAGCATGATGGCTCCCTCGGTGATGATGCGCGACGGCGCGGTCGAGCTGGTGCTGGGCAGCGCCGGGTCAAACCGCATCCGCTCGGCGCTCCTTCAGACGATCGTCGGCGTCGTCGACCACGGTCTGGGGACGCGCGCGGCGGTGGATGCGCCACGCGTGCACTTCGAGGACGGCGTGCTGTACGCCGAGCCCGGGATCGACCTGCGCGAGCTGGCCTGGCCGGACGCGCCGACGGGCGAGCACGGGCCGGTGGTGGAGTTCGGCACGCTCAACCTGTTCTTCGGCGGCGTTCAGGCGGTGCGCCGTCAGCGTGAGGGGCGGGGAGAGGCGATCGACGGGGCAGGCGATCCCCGCCGGGGTGGCGTGGCGGTGCGCGCGTGATGCGCCGGGTCGCTGCGCTCTGCGCGCTCGCGGCGGCGACGATCCTGGCGGGCTGCGGCGGCGGGATCGCGGCCCCCGATCTGTTCATCGTCCAGCGCGCCGGCAGCGGGCCGGGGGCGCGGTTGACGGTGCTGGTCAACGAAGAAGGGGGCGTGCAGTGTTATACGCAACCCACCCATCGCGGCCCGACGCTGAAACTGAGCGACCCGCTGCTCGTGCAGGCGCGGGCGATCCAGGAAGAACTGAAGGAACCGGCCGAAGCGCACCTCTCGCTGCCGGCACGCCCCGGATCGGTGTTGAGCTATTACCTGCGCGACGAAAACGGCAACGTGCGCTTCGCCGATGACTCGACCGGCCAGCCAAAGGTGTTTCGCAATCTGGCTCTGTTCGTGCTGCAGGTGGCCCAGCAGGTCTGTCATCTGCCCCAGCCGGGGGCATAGGGCCGTCAATCCGCAGGCTTGCGCGCGGCGATCATCAGGTTGTAGAAGATCGCCGCCGGCAGGCGCGACTCCAGCAGCCGGCGGTCGAGCTCCTGCAGCAACAGGTAGCCGCGGTAGGCGTACTGGCGCCAGGCCCAGGGGATGTCGCCGGGCTCGGCGGTGGCCTCGAGCGTGCGGTTGATCCAGCCGAACCAGTTGGCCAGCAGCTCCTCCCCGGTGACGCGCACCTCGGTGAAGCCGGCCGCGTGCGCCAGGCGTGAGAGCTCGGTGGGGGCGAAGGCGTGGACGTCGACGACGCTCTCGAGCGCCGCGTCGGGCGCGCCGTCGGATCCGCTCCCCGCCCACCCTTGCGGGCGTGCGCCGATCGCCCGGCGCCACAGCGGCGCGATGGCGCCGGCGGCCCGCTTCGGCACCCCCGCCAGGCGGTCGCCGTAACGGGAGGGCTCGCCGGCGAACAGCAACGTGCCGCCGGGAGCGAGCACGCGCTCGAACTCGGCGAACGCGCGCGACAGGTCGGGGATGTGGTGGAGCACCGCGTGGCCGAGCACGAGCTCGAAGCTCTCGTCGGCGAACGGCAGTCGCTCGGCGTCGGCCGCCTGAGTGCGCACCTCCAGCCCGAGCTCCCGCGCGTTGGTCTGCAGGGTGGCGAGCATGCCTGGCGAGATGTCGCTGCAGGTCGCCTGCTCGATCAGCCCGGCCCGCATCATGTTCAACGTGAAATAGCCCGTCCCCGAGCCGATCTCGAGCGAACGGGCATAGATTGGAAGCCCGCCCGCCCGGCCGCCGAGAGCCTTGCGCACCTTGGCGGTCACCTGGTCGAGGCCGAGCTCGCCGAAGTCGATGCCCCACTTGGAGTCGTAACGATCGGCTGCCACATCGTGGTAGCGCGTGTTCGCGTCGCGGATCTTCTCGTCCGTAGGAGAGGGTGGCACGGGGCGGCACCATATACTCGCGCGCCTCCACCGTGCCTCGCTGAGCGCGCGATTACATGGAGTCCACCAGCTCGTGACACGCACCCTTTATCAACAGCGCGACCAGCCTGAGGGCGTTCCGCCGCTACAGCTGACGGGGGAGCGCACGCTGCCGGACGTGCCCGAGGAGAACTACTGGTTTCGCCGCCATCTCGCGGTCTACGAATGGATCGCGGCGCGCGTGGCCGGCGAGCGCGTGATCGACATGGCGTGCGGCGAGGGTTACGGCTCGGACGTGCTCGCCGCGAGCGCCGCGAGCGTGGTCGGCGTCGACGCGAACCCCGAGGCGCACGAGCACGCGCGGCTGCGCTACCGCCGCGCGAACCTGCGCTTCGAGCGCGACCTGGTGGAGAGTTTCGCCGAGCCGGCCGACGCGGTCGTGTTCCTGCAGACGATCGAGCACCTCAAGGACCCCGGCGCGGTGCTGGCGCACTACCGCTCGCTCGTCGGTGAGCGTGGGACCGTGTATGTGTCGACGCCGAACGTGCTCACGCTCGCGCCGAAGGGGGCCGAGCGCTCGGACAATCCCTGGCACGTGCACGAGTACCGGGCGCGCGAGTTCCAGGAGTTGTGCGCGCAGCGCTTCGGGGAGGTGCAGTTGTATGGGTTGTTCCATGCGCGCAAGCTGCGGTTGCACCAGCTCGCGCTTTGGGCAGGCTGGGACGCGGTGCATCCGCGGTTGGGGCTGACACGCCGCTTCTACGGGTGGTTCACCCCCGCGATCGCCGCCTCGGACTTCGCGTTGACCCCCGCCGTTGGCGGCGGTGCCCCCGCCGGCGAGGCCGATCTGGACAGGGCACTGGACTTCGTCGCGATCTGTCGGCCGTGAGCTCCTCGCGCGAGGGCGGCGCGTTGGCGATCGTGTTGCACACACACATGCCCTATGTAGAGGGCTTCGGCACGTGGCCGTTCGGCGAGGAGTGGCTGTGGGAGGCGATGGCGGGCTGCTATCTGCCGCTGCTGGAGCTGCTCGACGGGGGCGTGCCGCTGACGCTGTCGCTCACCCCTGTGCTGTGCGACCAGCTGGAGGCGCCGGGGGTGGCGGAGCGCTTTGCGACCTTCGTGGGCGAGGTTCGCCGCTACACGCACGACGAGGACACGAAAGGGTTGCGCGGCTCCGGGCACGAGACGCTCGCGCGCGAGGTCGAGCGCTCGTGGGGCGACTACGAACGGGCGCTCGCGCGCTTCACCGAGCGCGGTGGGGACCTCCTGGGGACGCTCGCCCGCCACGCTCAGTGGACCTCCTGCGCAACTCACGCGGTGCTGCCGCTGCTCGCCACCGACGCCGGCGTGCGGGCGCAGGTGCAGACCGGTGTGGAGGCCCATCGTGCGCGCTTCGGGCCAGATGGCTGGCGAGGCGGCTTCTGGCTGCCGGAGTGCGCGCACGCGCCATGGTTGGAGCCGCTGCTGGCCGACGCCGGGGTGCACGCCACCTGCGTCGAGCTGACCAACCGCTTCGGGCTGGGCGCGCGCGAGCACCTGCGGCCGCTGGAGAGCGAGTCCGGCGTGACGCTCGTGCCGGTCGACCGCGCGACGATGGAACTCGTGTGGAGCGACGGCGGCTACCCGGCCGGCGGCTCTTACCGCGACTACCACCACCACACCGTCCACCACCACAACCCTTGGGGAAACGACGGCGAGGCATACGACCACGCGCGGGCGGGTGCGCTGGCGCGAGAGCATGCCGTTGACTTCGTGGCCCGCACGCGCGAGCGCCTGCGCCTTCACGGCGATGGCCTGCCCGGGGGCGGGCTGGCGGTGTGCGCGCTCGATACCGAGCTGCTCGGCCACTGGTGGTATGAGGGGATCGCGTGGCTGGAGGCGGTCGTCGAGGAGTGCTCTCGGCAGGGGCTCGAGCTCGTGCGATTGGACGATGCGTTGGACCGGCTGGAGCCGGCTTCGTTTGAGGATGGTGAGGAGTTGGAAAACAGGGAGAAATGGGAGGCGAGCAGCTGGGGGCAGGGCGGCGACCTGTCGACGTGGTCGGGACCGCGGGTCGCCGGGCTGGCGTTTGCGACGCGCGCGGCTGAGCTACAGGTGGTGGCCGCGGGGGCGCAGGCAGGTGCAGCGGCGGTGCGCGAGCTGATGGCGTTACAGGCGAGCGATTGGACGTTCATGATCTCCCGCGACTTGGCCGTGCCGTACGCGCACGAGCGGTTCGAGGGGCATCGCGGGGGGCTGGAGCGCGCGCTCGCCGAAGGCCCGCAGGCGAGCGAGGAGGGGCTGCGCAATCTCGCGGCCTACGCCGATCCCGCCGCTCTACTCGCGCCGTGATCGAAGCGCGATCGCAGGTAGGGAGTTCCCGTCGTCGGTGCGCTGGGTGGCTCACTCCCAGCGCATCGAACGGGGCGCCTCGCGCATCCGGATGACTCGCGCGGGGGCGCCGCCGACGACGGCGTTGGTCGGCACCTCCTTCGTGACGACCGCGCTGGTGCCGACGATCGCGTTGTCGCCGACGATGACCCCGCGCAGGATGCAGGCGCCGTAGCCGATCCAAACGTTGTGCCCGACGCGGACGTCGCGCTTGTAGATGCCCTGCAGGCGGATCGGGCGCTCGACCTCGACGACGCCGTGGTCGAAGTCGATCAGCATCACGCGGTCGGCGACGATGCACTCACGTCCGATCTCCACATGCTGGAATGCGGAGATCGTGCACTCCTGGCCCATCACGGTCTTCGCGCCGATCGACACCTCGCCCTCGTGCACGCGAATCTTGGTGCCGTGACCGAGCCACGCCCAGCGGCCGATGCGCAGCGTCGCGCCGCGACCGATCTCGAGCTGCACGCCGGGGCAGATGAAGCACAGGCCGTCGGTCTGCAGGCGCCTGCCGTGGCGCAGCTTCAAGTAGACGTAACGCGCGAGCAGGTGCAGGTAGGGGCGGCTGAGCATCTGGTTGGCGCGCATGAACCGCAGCAACGCCAGTGGACCGCCATGCAGCGAATCTGGAGCCCGGCGCACCGCCTCGATGATCTCCGCGGCGGCCGTGGGGGTCGGTGGGTCGGCGATCATCGGCTCCATCGCCGTCGAATCGTATTGCCCTGCGATGATTGCGCCCGCGATGAGCGAGGAGACCCTGGGCCAGCGACTGCTCGACGGCGACCGCCGTGCGCTGGCGCGCGCGATCACGCTGGTCGAGGACGACCGCCCCGAGGGCTGGGAGTTGGTGAAGGAGGTCTACCCGCACACGGGCAAAGCCGCGGTGGTCGGCTTCACCGGTCCGCCGGGGGTGGGCAAGTCGACGCTGATCGGCGCGCTGACCAAGGCCAAGCGCGCGGCCGGCAGGACGGTCGGGGTGCTGTCGATCGACCCGTCGTCGCCGTTCACACAGGGAGCGCTGCTCGGCGACCGGATCCGCTTGAGCGAGCACTTCCTCGACCAGGGCGTGTTCATCCGCTCGATGGCCAACCGTGGCGCGCTCGGTGGGCTGTCGGAGGCCGCGCTGCAGGCCGCGCTGCTGCTCGACGCCGCCGGACGCGAGGACGTGTTCGTGGAGACGGTGGGCGTGGGCCAGGCGGAGATCGACATCATCGATCACGCCGACACGATCGTGCTCGTGCTGATGCCCGGCTCGGGCGATTCGATCCAGGCGTTGAAGGCGGGGGTGATGGAGATCCCGGATGTGATCGTGATCAACAAGGCCGATCACCCGCTGACGGACACGATGGTGCGCGAGATCAGGGGTGTGCTGTCGCTGGCCAACCTCGACCGCACACCCGAGGGAGATGAGGGTCCCGCCCGCCCACACTGGCGGGTGCCGATCGTGAAGACCGAGGCGACTCAGGGAATCGGTGTCGACGAGCTGGTGGAGCGTCTGGAGGAGCACCGCGAGCACATCCTCGCCGCCGGCCAATTGGAGGAGCGTCGCCGGCGCAACCTGCGCAACGAGGTGCTCGCGATCGCCACGGCTCGGATGCGCAGGCGCTTGGAGGAGGAGCTGAGCGAGGACGCCGAGTTCGAGCGCCTGCTGGAGGAGGTCGTCCAGCGCCGCCTTGACCCCGCGAGCGCGGCGACCGCACTGCTGGAGCGCACGGCGGATCTGTAGGGCTCGACGGCGTGCTCGGTCAGGCCGCGCGCTCGCCGGCCCCGCGCTAGGCCCCGAGCGCCCGGGCGATCACCATCTGCTGGACCTCGTCGGTGCCCTCGCCGATCGTCAGGATCTTCGCGTCGCGGTAGAAGCGACAGACCGGGTACTCCTCGATGTAGCCGTAGCCGCCGTGGATCTGCACGGCCTCCTCGGCGCAGCGCACGGCCAGGCGGCCGGTCTTGAGCTTGGCCTGGGCGGCCGTCAGCGTGAAGTTGCGGCCGTGGTCCTTCTCGCGGGCGGCCTTGTAGACGAGCAGGCGCCCGGCCTCGATCTCGGTCGACATATCCGCGAGCTTCGCTTGGATCGCCTGGAACTTGGAGATCGGCTGGCCGAACGCCTTGCGCTGCTTGGCGTACTTCAGCGCCTCGTCGAGGGCGCCCTGCGCGAGCCCGACGCCCATCGCGGCGACGCCGATGCGGCCGATGTCGAGGATCTGGAGGAACTGCTTGAAGCCGTTGCCCCGGGGGCCGAGCAGGTTCTCCTCCGGCACGCGGCAGTCGCTGAAGGAAAGCGGGCGCGTGTCCGAGGCGTTCCAGCCCATCTTGCGGTACGGCTCGCCCTGCTCGTACCCGGGCGTGCCGTTCGCGACGATTAGGTTCGAGATCTCCTTGGGATGGGTGGGGTCGCTGCCGTTCTCGCCGGTGACGGCGGTGATGGAAACCAGCCCTGATATCTCGGTGCCGGCGTTGGTGATGAACTGCTTGGCGCCGTTGATCGTCCACTCGCCGTCCGCCAGAGTCGCGCGCGTGCGCACGTTGCCCGCGTCCGAGCCGG
>Ga0182024_10020867_pt1 | contig 11937 bp, 14 predicted proteins | sample P32metaG_FD_120480 | JGI IMG/M metagenome (GOLD analysis project Ga0182024, IMG submission 120480) | Permafrost microbial communities from Stordalen Mire, Sweden - P3-2 metaG (Illumina Assembly) | ecosystem: Environmental > Terrestrial > Soil > Wetlands > Permafrost | place: Sweden: Stordalen... | reverse complement strand
GAAGACCCGCCGATCTGATATCCCACGCTTCCACCGTCAATAGCGACAAACATCGGGGCGCTCCATCCGTGCTCGGTGCGGCAAGTTGCCACTCCGCGACCGTAGCTACCGCCGAATATGAAGGCAAACTTCTTGTCCCCGGGAATGATGGCAATGCACTTTGCAGTATCCAACAAATCATGCGGTATACCCTGATCCGGCGTATCCATAATCTCCTTGAAGACCTGTGCAGCCTTTTGGGTACGAGCGACATCGTCGTCACGGTCGGAGGCGGCCGCGATTTGAGTTACAACCAGAACAAGTGTTGAGAAGATCAGAAAACGTTTCAACATATATATCCTCTTTCGCTGTAAGGGTAGCTCATGTGCATTGGTCATTCGTGTCGTTCATACAGGGACCTCATTGGAAATAACCCAATTGCCAACCCACGTACGAACGCATTTCTGTTGTATTGCCGGCATTGCCGCAGTGCGAATATGCGATGAACCGACCTCCGAAAGATTTTTGACTCCGAGGAAGAACCAAATTGAAAGAACTTCTTCGCTCCTCAGAAACCCAAAACGAAATCGTTCCTTCCGGAGCCGATCTCCTTACCGCTGAGTCTTAAACGACGAACCACACTAGTTTTCAAAATTGACCAGATCCTTCGATGCCCCAAGGAAAATACCCTTGTCACCTCGAGAGGCAGCTGGCTCAATTATCGACTCCGCGCGTTGAAGCGGAACCGTTCACCATTTCCGTGTTTTTACCGGGCTCAGTTTATGTGCCTGAGACGGATCAACTCGGTGCGGGTGCACAACCGCGTCAATTTTTTCAAAGGTACAGGATTTCTGACTGCGCAGAATGGCCTCAACGACTCTTACATCAGCCAATCCTTCGTAGCCATCCGGTTCGGGATCACGCTCTTCGAGGATGCACTCGGAAAAATACTTCATCTCAATTCCGAAGTGGTCAACATTCTTGAAGCTCTCATCCTTCTCCTTTGTGCCTTCGGTCCAGAAGTGCTCCATCGGTTTACTCCAGATGTAGCCAGGATTTACTTCGAGTACAGCTTTGGTTCCCAATATGGTGTAGGCGTTATGTGGATTACCGTAGTAAGAAACCGTGAACTGCGCCAACCTCTCGCCTGGGAACCGGAGAATGACTGAAACCGTGTCATCCAGATCGCCTAATCCCGAATCTGAATGTCGGGTTGCGGCGCCGAATGCCTCAATCGGTTCATCTCCAAATAGTCTCCGTACTCCATTGATCGGATAAAAGCTCATTTCGAAGAGGGGGCCCAAGGCATCCCCATGAACCACCCTATGATCGTCCTGCGTAACCCTCTGGCTGAAAACAGAACTGAAAAGATGCACATGACCCAACTCGCCCGACCGTACCCTTTCGAGCGCATGGAGCGTAGCAGGTTCAGAATGCAGCCGATAGGCAATCATCAGCTTCGCATTGGATCGTTTCTGGGCGTTCAAGATAGCTTCGCACCGCGCTGAGTTGATTTCCATCGGTTTCTCGAGTAAAACGTGGATTCCGGCTTCAAGGGCCGGCACAGCAAACTCCGCGTGACGCCAGTTTGGAGTCGCTAGATAAATCGCATCCACCAGACGTGAGTCAATCATTTCTTGAAACTGTTCGTACGGGTATGTTTTGCAGGTGTTATATTTCAATTCCAACTCAAATGCCTTCAGCGGATGGCTGGTCACGATTGCTGTGATCTCGGAATTGCCGGTATGCTCCACTCCAGGTATCAGTGGTTCCTGGGAAACGTTTCCCAATCCGACAACTCCATAACGAACTTTCTTCTGCTCTTTGAAACCCAACATTCCGGAAAGATCCACGGCATTCACCCTTGGAAAGGCACCGAACTTCGGCTCGTCTCGGCGAGAGAAGTTTCTGAGGACACTGTAGCTGGATTGTTCTTTGGGCACTCTGGTACACCCTCTTGCGCGCCTTAGAACGTCCGACTGCGATCATTTGCTTCTTACTTGTTACGCGGCCGCATTCGCTCTCCCTTCCAAACCGAAACGTATCTCTCTCCTTGTGGTGCATCGCCCCCTAGAGCGTAATTGATTGTCCCCCTGGGCTGGTGGGCCTACCTGCCAAAGTCTCAGGCTTACTGTCGCTTCGAGGTCGCTTTTCGTAAACCACCGCTGTTCCTCATGCTCTAAGATTCAGCATCGACAGAATTTGGCGAAAGCAACATCTATTCGGAGCAGATGTCCGATCGAATCGCAGAGTTGCCTGTCTCAGTAATAGAATCCTCGGGCTAAACCAGCGGGCAAGGTGCATAGTCGAAACATTCGGATTAGTCGCCTTAATGAAGATTCTCTAGTGCGCCTGATCAAAGCAAACGCCCTTTTTTGTTCTCTGCAGCCTGGGGCCGCCTAAGGCTACGCTCAGAGACCAGCGCCACGGTGTCACCTTCGGCGGAGAATGTTCTGCGCAACACCAGCAATTTCCTGCTGGTGGAGGCGGTCGTCACCGACCAGGGCAAAGTCCGTCATGGCCTGATCGGAGTCGGTCTCAGGGTCTTTTAGATTGGTGACGAGCCTCTGCAGGTCTTGGCGCACGCAATGATTCCGCCTGAAGCGGCCGAGACGATTGCCAGACACAAATCCGACCCGCAAGCTGGAACTCGCAAATCCGGTCGTCACTACAATCATATTGCCAGCATCAGGGCCTTAGTCAGAACGGACGCGAAGATGCCAACTTCCGGACGTGATGAACCCGACATATATGTGGGGGTTGCCGGTAGTCACTGCTGAAAGTCTAGCTGCCAATTTGCCTGCAAGAAAAGAGTACGGAACGTAGATATTTAGCGAGCGCAAAGACGGTCCGCCGAATTCCTCAGGTACAGAAACGTTCCCCGCAAGTTGTCCGACCGCGAGACGGTTCGAATCGTTCGATCTACAAAGGTACAGGAAACTCCGTAGATTGCGTTGCCATATCGGTACTCCTCGATGTTCCATTTGTGGATACTCGGGCTGATTTCGCTGGTTGACGATGTCGCTATTCCAACCACGCGGAACGAACCCAGCTTCCGTGGAGCGATAAAATTGATTAGGGCCCTGGGCCTGGCTTTCCTCCGCGCCCTTCCTCCCGCGGAAAAACGTCGCCTTTCGCCGTTTCTCAAGGAGTCGACCTGGCGCTCGCCCATCGCCTGATCGATCCCGAGACGCCGCTGAGGTATGTCTGGTTCCCGCACGATGCGATTGCATCCAAGGTCCAATCAATGGCCGACGGCTCAACTATTGACCTGTGAAACTCCGACGGTCCGAACCTGACGCATTTCCGTGAATCGCCAGCTGAGGATAGCCAACCTTGTTTCGCGGCGAAAGCATCCGGAATCTGTACGTGCCTCGCACCGGCGTCACAATTAGGAAGCGAATGCCTTTGGGAGAGGGCCAATCAAGTGCACGATCTGACACAAACATCATTCGACCCTACGGATTTTCTTGCCAGCGCCGGTCTTGGCCGCAGGATTGAATCGCACTATGCGAACACATGCCGATCCTTGTCGACCAGCTCTTCAATTCGAGCGAGAAACGACTGGCAAGGATTCTCCTGTTAATGGCGGGATTCGGACAGCCGGGTAAACAGGAAACGCTCATTCCGGCGATCACGCAAGAGACTTTGGCTGATATGACCGGGACCACCCGCTCGCGTGTGAGCTTCTTCATGAATCGCTTCCGAAAGCTTGGTTTTATCGACTACAACAAACGCATCCACGTCCACGAATCTTTGCTCAGCGTGATTCTAAACGACCAATCGGCCGATCAGAACGCTCAGAATGCTTCTCTCTTGGACGCACTTAGGATGAATGTGAATCTGCGAAGCATACTTCAACCCTCGTAAGCACAATCAAACATCCTTGAGGTTCGTCTTCGGGACAGAGTGTGTTCAAAGAACTTATCTGTCTTTTCGGATCACAAAATGCACGAAACTCGGCCCAGAAACAATGCCTCAAAAAAGATGCCAACTCCCGCTTAGTCAAAAGCTCCTAAACCTACATGAACTTCCTTTTGAAGTAGCCTCTGATACAAGGCCCGGCGAAGTACTCTTTATGTAACCCCACGACAACTGCGGGAGAGCAGATCACAAAATGAAGAGACTGCAAACTAAATTCCACCGCCCATCGTGAGTCCGCTGCCAGGGTGGTCGCCATCGTTCGGGTTGGTCGTGCTCGCGCCGGATCCTGATTCCAGGCAGTTTAAGCAAAAGCTGGGTGGAGAGTGCAATGGCAAACTCCGCGAAGGTTACACCCCCAGGAAAATTGGCGTAGTGCGACGGTGAGCATCCGGAGTTCTACAGTTGTAAATGCATTTGTGAATGGTAAACCTTTTAGAAACCTAGAAAAGACGGCTTGGCCTTCAGGTCGATACCGGCAGCTGAATACCGCGGTGGCGCAACCAAAGTGATTTGTCATAACCTGATGCGCCCAACTAATTTTAGGCCAGTGTCTTGGATCTGCAAATACTTTGTCCACATGCTCGTGGGCAATTGCTTTACCGTCAAAGACGTTAAGGGACGATTGTGGTTGAGCCGTCATCCCCGGTTCCACAGGGTTTTTCACGCCCACCGGCTGTTCTTGGCGCAACATCGTTGAACGTTTCTTCCGGCGACCTTCTCAGAACGGCTTACGCGGAGCCGTCTCCCACGATATCGAAGAACTGGTTATGGCTATCGGCGACTATGTCGACAAACACAACGACAACCCCAAGCCATTGATCGGACTGCCGAAGGCGCCGATTATCCTCGAAAAGGCCAAATCTGCCCGCGCCTCTGTATAATCAGAAAACTGTCTGGCGCACTACACTAGGAAACAGCAGAAAACTCCGTCACGACGGGACCCAATACACAATACCAACACGATCTGCCGCCTCGTTACCGGCGCTACGACGCGATGGCCTCTGAAGGGGATAGAAAACAGGAGGTAGGTTGAGGGTCATGGTGCAACCCAGGCAGGAGCTTCTGTCCCTTATCGCCGACCAGGAAATAGGCGCAAACAAATATGAGGATCAGGGCAGCCGCAGCCAGCATGACGATCAGCAAAAAATTCGGATTCTTAGAATGTTTACCTAAGTCAGAATGATTCATGAGCCAAGTCATACAAGTAGGATGCACTTTGAACGGCCAAACGTAGCCATACCCACTTATATTTATTGCGGATGAAGTATCCCGGCTGCTTTGGCTCCATCGAGGAGTTTCCGGTCGACCGCAACTGCCTGCGCATACCGCAAGGTCGCCGGTAAGAGGATGCGAAGAGAGAGCTTTACCTGCTTCGCTTCGCCGGCCGCAATACGGAGGACAAAACTGGCTCCCGTACTCGAGGTTTCCTTTGGTTTCGGATCGACGTGGACTTCGAGGCTGCGCAATATCCCGCCGGCTCCCTCATAGTTGAAACTGAGCACGCCATTGTCCCACCGCGGTTTCTCCTCCCTCCCGATCTTCTTGGGGCGAAGTCCTCGAATTTAAAATACATCTTCAAATCCAGCCTGCATCCAAAAGGAAAGGCGTAGCTCCTGCGTTTCCGCGTCATATTTCGTAACTATCAGCGTGTCATGGACGGCGACGGATTCAGAATCGACCAGCCGCTCTAGCGAGATCCCGAACATTTGTGCGGGTATGATGCGACCGCTTTTGAAGTCGAGCTTAACATTCGTGAGCTCGAACCATGCCATCGAGCCCTGGTCGGAGTTTGATGCCAGCACATTTGGTCTGGTTCCCGCCATCTGGATCTCGTATCCCCTAAGGTAGCGGCAGTCCTGGTAGTACAGACCGAACCCGTCTTCATTGCTCATCGGAACGGCCCCGCCGTGCTCCGCGAGGAAGAAGACGTCGTCATTCTTGATCACGACCGCATTCGCGATATTGATAGGAGGCGTGAAGACGCGGCTTTCCCGGTCACGTGTGTCCAACTGCTTTCTGTGTGGAGGCATATTGTGCCCTCTCAGAGAGAGAGAGTGGGTTTCTCCCAGTAACTTGAGATGCGTTACTCTTTCCTACGCGCACAGGAAGCGTCATTCCTCGCATTGTGTGCGGCTGCTTCGCAGAAGTTCCCTGATTCCGCAGCGAACGATTAAGATCATCATCGCGAAGGAGGCAGACGTGGTCGCACCATCATTCTTGCGCCTCCACGGCTCGACATCGTCGACGCGTATGGGCGCCTTCCGGCCCGTTTGGAGAATCATGCATCCATGCGCGCAGGTTTGCTATCGTGCGGAGATAACTCCGCGAGGCCGCAACTCATCACATTCATACAGGTAGGGTTAGGAGATTCCATGACGGTCGAAGGCGCGACGAGCGGCAGTCATTCTGAGGAAAAGCAGAAGCCTGCTCCCAAACCGATCGATGAGAGATTGCAGAAGGCCCTGGATAAGGCTTTATATGCCGGCGGATCGGAAGCCGCACAAAAGGCCAGGAACTTCTTAAATGGCACTTGGCTGGGAGAGCCACTGCATGTCGTCCTTACTGATGCGCCGATCGGCGCCTGGACCATGGCACTCCTCTTCGATGGCTTGGAATTGATCACAAACCGTCGCGAGTTTGCTCTAGCCGCGGACGCGTCAATCGCCATAGGATTGGTTAGCGCAGTCGGTGCGGCAGTGGCGGGCGCGGTTGATTGGTCGGACGTTGATCCGCCAGCTCGCCGCGTTGGGATGATTCACGGGCTGCTCAATCTCGGCGCCACATCATTGTTTGCCGCTTCTCTCATCTTGCGAAAGAAGAAATCTCGCACCAGCGGACGCGTGACTGCGGCATTGGGCGAGGTGGTCACGACCATCGCGGCCCAACTGGGTGGGAAGATGGTTTACCAATACAGGGTGGGTGTCGATCGTACGGATGGCGAAGTGTTTCCAGAACAGTTTGTGCCAGTAATGTCAAATTCCGAACTGGAGGATGAGAAGCCAACTCGCGCCGAACACGATGGCGTACCCATCTTGCTTGTCCGGCGTGGCGACCGGATGTTTGCGATGGCGGAGACGTGTTCCCATTTCGGCGCGCCACTGTCGGAGGGCAAGCTGGTTGGTGATAGCATTGTCTGCCCTTGGCATGCTTCTCGGTTTGCGCTGGGGGATGGCAGCGTCATCAATGGGCCGGCTGTGCATCCTCAGCCTTGCCTGGAAACTCGCATACGGGATGGACAAATTGAAGTACGTAGACCGCTGAGCAATACTGCCAAGTCATCGTAACGTCCGCAATTGCAATCGCGAGCCGCACCCAGGAAGGGAGTATGCCACTTGATCCACGTGGCGCGCATGTAGGACTCATCGGATGTGATCTGGATTACTGGTGGATCTGGCACATAAAGCGCTGCTGGCGGTCCATGAAATCGACCTCGCGCTGTGTGCACTTTTGACCAGAACTGACGCACCGTCAGATGGCATCATCCGCACAGGCGGTCACAAACCGGCAATTCCACGATGCAAACCGACGGGAGGCCGCTTGTGACTTTTGAATTCGTATCGAAATGGTAGATGCTTGGCGATCGAGCCGTGCATGCGGTGGCAGTTGGCTGGGAAGATGAAAATACATCAACCTCCGAGGGAGAGATGATATGGCTATTAAAAAAAAAGCGTTCAAGACAATCCCCGTTGGCACCAAAGTGTCATGGCATTACCGCAGTGCCATCGGCCATGGCACGGTCACTGGTGTGTCCGAGATGGGCACCAACGCAGATAACACGATGTACACCGTGCGCGAGACTGACCACCACCCGGGCGAACCAGCCATCGTGCACCATTCAGGCAAGGCACTCAGTCGCGCATGAGTTGGCCCTGCGCTCACGGCGACCGGTTTCTGCCGTCCAGGCCCTTAGCTGTTTTCTTCCATCAGCGAGGTGGCAAGCGTTGGCTTTGGCTTTGAACTCGGCGATGTCGTAGACCTTTGCAGCATGCTGACGTCGCGATACGCATCGTGCAGATCGTCGTCGTTGTAGCCCGACGCGAACATGAGTGGAAGCCAATCATAGATACTGCACGGCACGAGACGGTGACACTGATCTACAGTTCGCACAATAGTGAGCACAATAATGCCCGTTGCGCCGGAAGCGTTCTTAAAAGCTCATCTGCCGAAGAAGAAGCCCAGGAAGATGCGGCCTGTGCGAGCAAGAGCAACTTCGAAGGCGTAACCGAGGAGGATAACGGTATGAGCACCGCCGCAGCCAAATGGCCGATATTTCAGGCAAAGCTGAAGAGCCGCGATCTGGTGGCCGAACGCACCATGGCTTTTCATTTTGAGAAGTCTGCTGGCTTTGTCTTCACCGCCGGTCAGTTCATTGACATGGATCTATTGAGTCCCTCCGAAACGGATGCTGAGGGAAACACGCGAGGTTTCTCCGTCTCGAGCGCGCCATGCGAGGACACCATCATGGTCACTACTAGGCTACGCGATACAGCATTTAAGCGTGTCCTGAAGACCATGCCATTAGAAACCGAAGTGAAGATCGAGGGTCCGTTTGGCGATTTGCGGCTTCACAATAACGCAAAGCGAGCCGCGGTATTTTTGGCGGGTGGCATTGGAGTCACGCCGTTTCGTAGCATCTTATTGGACGCCGCCAACAGGAGATTGCCTCACCACATTTTTCTCTTCTTTTCCAACCACCGACCGGAAGATGCCCCGTTTTTGGATGAGTTGCAGTCACTGGAAAAGCGTAATGAGAATTACAAGTTTATCGGGACCATGACCAGCATGGAGAAATCAACACTCTCTTGGCGCGGTGAGCGGGGTGTCATTGATAAGGAAATGCTTGACAGACATCTAAAGGATGCTGTTTCTCCGATCTACTACATCGCCGGACCACCGGGCATGGTCAAAGGCCTACACTCCATGCTGCAGGCGGCCGGCATCGATGACGATGATATCCGCACTGAGGAGTTCACCGGCTACTGATCGCTGACTGCATCCAACGGAGAATGGATGGTTATCGTCGAGGAGGTGACGGATGGAAAAACAGGGTCCAAGAATTCTTCTGGTTGACGACGAGGAGTCAGTCCGGCGAGTACTTGATGTCGCGTTGCATCCGGCGGCCTACACGATGTATCAGGTCGGCAACGGTGAAGAAGCGCTGCGAAGGTTTTAGCTGATACGGCCCGACTGGTACTTCTCGATCTGGATCTGCCGGATGTCGATGGTAAGGAGATTATCCGACGTCTGCGAGAGCGGACATTCACCCCTATTATCGTTATCCCGGTTCGAGGCGAGGAGTCCGAGAAGATCTGCTCTCTTGATACTGGAGCGGACGACTACGTCACTAAGCCGTTTGGGACGGGAGAGTTGCTGGCGCGTATCCGCGCGGCTTTGCGGGGAGGAAACGTAACTCAGGACGATGTTTTTGTGTCGGGCGATCTCAGAGTCGATTTTGGCAAGAGGGAGGTACTTGTCAGCCACGCCCAGGTAAAGCTTACGCCTACCGAGTACGATCTCCTCAGAATACTGATTCATTACACCGACAGGGTCCTGACTCACCACCAGTTGATTCATGAGCTTTGGGGTTCAACTCAATATCAGGATGCGGTTCACCTCTTGCGCGTGACCCTCAGCCATCTGCGCCGTAAGCTACACACCGATCCTGTGGCGCCCCACCACATATTAACCGAGCTAGGCGTGGGATATCGACTTAAGCTCGAACGCTCAGACCGCGTAGCACGTAATACGCCTGACGGACGCCAGCATCTTGCCAGTTAGGTATGGGCATTCAAATCGAACGAGGGGCGCATGATCGCATTCGATGCAGCACACGAAGCTGTTCACCATCCTCCGGACCGGCGGTTTCGAGTCTGGATCAAGCCCTCGTTTGTTGTGGCCGCAATCTGTCTCGGCCTCATTCCATTGGTGCTGGCGTGGGGACAAGCGGCGATCTTCGGATTGCCCTATCTCCCGCCCCTTCCCAAATTCGATCCCGCCACTTTCACCGGAGTGCATGGTTTTCCGTGGTGGCTCCGTTGGGCGCACTTCTTTAACTTCGTTTTTCTGATGATGTTGGTACGCAGCGGCCTATCTATTCTGGTGGACCATCCGCGCCTCTATTTCAATAACGACTGCACGCCGGGTTCAGAATGGATTCGGTTCACGCCTTTGCATGTGCCCACAGATCGCATGTGGACAGCAAAGGACGATGCCCGCTACATATCGCCTATCTTTGGTTTGCCAGGCTATCGACACACAGTGGGCGTAGCCCGCTCGTGGCATTTCATTGATGTATATGGCTTCATCATCACGGGCCTGATCTTTATTCCGTTGCTTTTCGTATCGGGGCAATGGGCGAGGTTGGTGCCCAACACCTGGGAAATCCTGCCCACGGCTTGGGCGACCTTCGTCCACTATGCGAACTTCCATTTTCCGCCCGAACCCGACGGCTTTTATGCTTATAACGCTCTTCAGCAGATAGCCTATTTCTTCGTCGTCTTCATCTTTGCTCCCATTTCGATCGTCGCGGGCGCCGCGATGTCGCCTGCCATGGTGAACCATTTCCCGTGGTTTCCCCGCATATTTGGCGGAAGACAAGGAGCGCGTTCCATCCATTTCCTGATGATGCTCACCTGGGTCGGGTTCCTCATCGTGCACGTCACGCTCGTTGCCTTGACTGGATTTGAGCGCAACATGAACCACATCGTTCTGGGAACGGATAATTATCGGCCGCTGGGGATGATCCTGGGTTTCGTCGGGCTTGCGGTGGTGCTCGCCTAGTGGATTGTGGCCCATTACATCTCCTGGAAGTCGCCGCGACTGCTACAGCACATCCAAAAAGCGATCTCTCAACCCATACGCCTGGCGACTCTGAACCGGCTCAATCCAAGAGGCCGGTATACGAAAGAGCAGATCTCGCCGCATTTCTGGCCAAATGGCAAGATGCCGCAGCGCGAGGACTGGAAACAAATGGTCGCGGACGATTTCCGCAATTTCAAGCTTAAGGTCGGCGGCCTGGTGGAGAACCCAGTGGAGTTGTCCCTATCGGAGATCGCGTCACTGGGAGAAGATGAACACATCACCATGCATCATTGCATCCAGGGCTGGTCCGGCATCGCGCAATGGAACGGTGTACCGATCAAAAAGCTGATCGATCTGGTCAAGCCACAACCAGCCGCTACTGCTGTCGCCTTCTTTTCCTTTGGCGAAGCACTGTATGGCGGCATGTATTACGACACCCAAACCCTGGAAAACGTGCTGAAACCGGAATGCTTGCTTGCCTCCGCGATGAATGGCGCACCGCTTACGGCCGAGTACGGAGCGCCGCTACGGCTGCGTGTCGAGAACCAACTCGGGTACAAGATGGTCAAATGGATCGAACGAATCGAATTCATTGAATCGGAAAAGGTGTTGGGCAAGGGCGAGGGTGGAGCGAACGAAGACGATGAATACTTCGACCTCCTGCCGAACATCTGAGGACGTCCAGGGCGCACATGCAAAACGCAATCACGAACAGCAGCTATTGGGCTTGAGCCGGTGCGGTGCAGATCGGGCATCTGAAGCCGGAACGGCTTTGAGCCGCCCTCCTTCATCTGTGGCAGGGCGCGGCGAATTGAGGAGAAAGGTTGGAGGATATGACGACGGAAGGCTTTGCCGACGACGGGACCATGCTAAAGGACCTTGCACAGTTTGATCTGGCGCAGGAGATGGCGGATTCGGAGTGGAAGAAGCCATGGGAGTCTGGTCATTATGCTAAAACTCTTTTTAAGAAATCAGACTTCAGGATCGTGCTGATCTCGATGGAAAGAGCGGCCACAATAAAAGAACATCACGCCGACGGCACGATCTCCGTGCATGTCTTGAAGGGGTCGATACGCTTTACCGTACAAGGTGACGCGCACGACCTATGGCCAGGGAATGTGCTGACACTCGGCCCATCGATTAAGCATGAGGTGGAGGCTCTGGAGGAATCCGCATTTTTACTGACCGTTTCTTGGCCGGATAACGAAAAGCTCCAGGCAATGAAACATCGGG
>Ga0182024_10020866_pt1 | contig 11937 bp, 8 predicted proteins | sample P32metaG_FD_120480 | JGI IMG/M metagenome (GOLD analysis project Ga0182024, IMG submission 120480) | Permafrost microbial communities from Stordalen Mire, Sweden - P3-2 metaG (Illumina Assembly) | ecosystem: Environmental > Terrestrial > Soil > Wetlands > Permafrost | place: Sweden: Stordalen... | reverse complement strand
TCTCACTTGCCGATCGGATCGACCGCGCACTCGCCGAAAGCGCCTTACCTGCCAGTGCTCTGACCATCGAGATCACCGAGAGCGCTGTAATGTCAGAAATCGTCAAGGCGACCGACATCTTAGTCGGCCTCCGGGTTAAGGGTGTCGGAGTAGCTATCGATGATTTCGGCACTGGCTATTCGTCACTTGCGGCGCTTGCCCGTATGCCGTTCAGCGAGTTGAAAATCGACAAACTGTTCGTATGTGATAGCGAAAGCAATCGCGATATGACGCGCGTGGTGCGCGCATGCGTGCAGCTCGGGCACGAACTCGATATGAAGGTAGTGGCCGAAGGCATCGAGACGATGGCAAGTTGGACCCGACTGCATGAAAGCGGCTGCGATATCGGTCAGGGCCACGCCTTCGCCCCCGCCCTCGATTCCACATCGCTGACCACTTGGATCGAGCAATGGCGCCAGCACAATGTCATGCTGAACATTTCGCCGGCGACGGTAGCGTGAGGAGAGCGCGAACTGCGCATCCACGCGATTCACGAAAAAACTCATCACACCCGTTCTAAGACCGCTTGTCGAATGACCGTTTGGCACTTCTCGGACGTGGCGCGACGTCTAACTTGAGTCCGCAAAGCGCTCCAAAGCGAGCATTGACCAACCGTTGCTCACCGATCTCGATTTATGAGTACACGGCCTAAACGACGCTTGCGACGTTGGCATCAGCGCGCGCTGAGCACGTCGGCAAAGTCGTTTCAGTGGCGGTTTTAGTGGCGGTGAAAAATGTGGCTGTGGACCGCTTTTGAAAAACCATTCAAAATAAGTTACATAGCTGGTCGGAGTGGCAGGATTTGAACCTGCGACCCCCTCGTCCCGAACGTGGATTTTACACGCAAAAATCCGAAATCATCGCCGGATTTTGTTTTCGGTACACACAACTGCAGATGTCCGCTCCGATTCCTCGGCCGGACAAATTTTGATAGGATATTGAGGCGATAGAGAAATACGTCCTAACGCTGTGTCCTCCCAAGTCACAATGATCTGAAAGCCGATGAACAAGAAGAACCAAATTCCAACGCCCGCCCACCCCCACAAGCGCCGTGAAGCGCTGCCCTGGCAACAGCCAAAGGCAACTGAGGAAGATCCCGAGGCCTTGCGGCGTGTGCAGGCGATCCTGAATAGCCCTAGCTACCGTCGTGCTGATAATGACATTGACTTTCTCGCACGAGATGGCGTGCGCGGTGTGCGCTTACAGATCGACTATCTCAAGCCCGAGCTGCTGCTTGAAGAGCACGAGATACATCAAACGATCGTGGTATTTGGAAGTACGCGGATTTGCGAGCCGGCTGCCGCGCGTCGCAAAGTGGAAGCGCTACGCGCATCCCTGGCAACTGACCCAAGTAACATGGAGCTGGGGCGTCAGCTGGCAACTGCTGAGCGAATCCATGCCAAAAGTCATTATTACGAGGTGGCTCGCGAATTTGGGCATCTCGTGGGCAATGCGAATCATGGTGCTAGCAAACACCATACGGTCATCGTAACCGGCGGGGGGCCGGGAATGATGGAGGCCGCCAACCGTGGAGCATCCGATGTCGGAGCCAAGTCCGTCGGACTGAACATCAGCCTACCACATGAGCAATATCCGAACCCCTACGTCACGCCCGAACTCTGTTTCAGCTTTCATTATTTCGCCCTGCGCAAGCTGCATTTCCTCCTGCGAGCCAAAGCGCTGGTCGCGTTCCCGGGTGGCTATGGCACGTTCGACGAACTGTTCGAGGTTCTAACTCTGGTTCAAACGCGCAAAATCAAGCCAATCCCCGTCGTGTTGGTGGGTGAGAGCTATTGGCGTCGGGCGGTCGATATGGATTTTCTCGTTGACGAAGGGGTCATCGATCCGGAGGATCGGGATCTGTTCTGGTTTGCCGAGACCGCGCAGGAAATCTGGGACGGTATTTTGCGCTGGCACGATGCGAGTGGTGAGCCTTTGCACGCCGCAACGTGAGATGCCTGAATTGCAATATTCCTGTAAAGTCCACGTAGTTTCCTTTCGCGTTTGCGAATGCAAAGGAGAGTGATTTGAATTTATCCTTCCATGGTGCCGATCGAAGTGTCACGGGCTCCTGTCATTTAGTCGAATGCGCTGGGAAGCGGATCTTGATCGACTGCGGGCTACATCAAGGTAGCCGCGAGTTAGACGAGGAAAATGCCGAACCGTTCGGCTTTGATGCCGCCAGCATCGACTACGTATTGCTCACCCATGCACACCTAGATCATTGTGGTCGTCTGCCGCTGCTGGCCAAAAGAGGATTTCGCGGCGAGATCATTACAACGTCAGCCTCGCGTGAGTTGGCGCGACTGGTCATGCTGGATGCGGCTCACCTGCATGAGGAAGACGCGCGCTATCGTGCACGTGAGGTCGGGAACGACGGTGCAAGCCACGCCACAAGCGAACCGCTTTATTCGATCCTCGACGCAATGAACTGCCTCGATTATTTCGGACGAACCGCGATCTACGCACAGGTCATTGAGGTCGCCACCGGCGTGCACGCCACTTTCATCGACGCTGGCCACATCCTGGGCTCGGCCAGCATTTTTCTAGAACTTGAGGAACAGAGCCATTCGACCAGCGTGCTGTTTTCGGGCGACCTGGGCAACGCTGGGCGCCTCCTACTGCGTAGCCCCGCGCAGCCGCCACACGCCGAAAACGTCGTGATGGAAACCACATACGGGGACCGATTGCACAAGCAATTGGGCCCCTCCATCGATGAGTTTTATGAGGCCATAAACGAAACCTTCAAACGCGGAGGAAACGTCATCATCCCCACGTTCGCCCTGGAGCGCGCACAGGAGCTACTGTATTTCTTGAGTGAAGGGGTCACTCAGGGCCGGCTCGCCAAATCCACGCAAGTGTTTCTGGATTCACCGATGGCGATTTCAGCCACGGAGATCTTCCGACGTCATCCAGAGTGTTTTGAGCCGGCGACCGCGAAATTGTTCCAAGAGGGGCACGACCCATTTGCTTTACCGGGATTGCATTTCACGCGGGAAACCGCCGAATCCATTGCAATAAACAGCGTCCATAGCGGGGCCATCATCATGGCCGGCTCCGGCATGTGCACCGGCGGTCGCGTTCGCCACCACCTCCAGCACAATCTCGGTCGCGAGGATTCGAGTATCGTCTTCGTCGGCTACGCAGCGGTTGGGACTCTCGCGCGCCGTATTATTGACGGCGCCAAGCAAGTGGACATTTTTGACGAAAATATTCCGGTTCGGGCCCACATTTACACCATTAATGGTTTTTCCGCTCATGCCGACCAGTCGGAGCTACTCACTTGGCAAAAGCGGACCGGCGCGAAACGTACTTTCCTTGTCCACGGCGAAGAAGACACCATGAAGGAGTTTGCGGCACATCTTGTTGACACTCGCGTCGAAATGCCGGAGCCGGATCAAGATTTTGAGTTGTGAGCTAGCACCTTGACGATGCTCGCACCGGGCCCGATCCGGTAAAGTCTGAACTTGAGCGACGATGACCTGCAGTTCAGGGCAAGTACTGATGAACGTGGTCCCGCGCTTGTCATACGGCTTATGAGGGCCAGCGCCAGTTTTGCACCTCGGGCATATCCTGACCGTGCTCGGTGACGTAAAGCTTGTGACGCTCCATCGTGCTCCAGTAGCGCGCCGTTGCCTTCTCCATTTGATCGCGCAGCCGTGGAATTCGCTGGATGGCATCCAGCGCGAGTTGATAGCGGTCGAGATTGTTCAGCACAACCATGTCGAAGGGAGTCGTGGTGGTGCCCTCCTCCTTGTAGCCGCGCACATGAATATTGTCATGATTGTGCCGTCGGTAGGTCAGCTTGTGAATGATCGCGGGATAGCCATGGAAGGCGAAGATCACCGGCTTGTTTGTCGTGAATAGTTCGTCAAAATCTCGATCTTCCAGCCCATGCGGGTGCTCCGTCTGCGGCTCCAAAGCCATCAGGTCGACCACGTTCACAACGCGGACCCGAATGTCCGGAATATAGTCTCGCAAGAGGGTCACGGCTGCGAGAGTTTCGAGCGTAGGTACATCACCTGCGCAGGCCATGACCACGTCGGGATCGCCGTCATCGTTACTCGCCCATTGCCAAATGCCCACCCCGACGGTGCAATGTCGAACGGCGGATTCGATATCGAGCCACTGCCACTCGGGCTGTTTACCGGCAATGATCAGGTTGACGTAGTTCCGGCTGCGAAGGCAGTGATCAGTTACCGAGAGCAGGCAGTTCGCGTCGGGCGGCAGATAGATGCGCACGATGTCGGACTTTTTGCTCGCAACGTGATCGATGAAGCCTGGATCCTGGTGGGAGAAGCCGTTGTGATCCTGCCGCCAGACATGCGACGTGAGCAAATAATTTAGCGACGCGATCGGCTTGCGCCACGGGATTGTTTTGCTCGTTTTCAGCCATTTCGCATGCTGATTGAACATTGAATCGATGACGTGGACGAATGCCTCGTAGCACGAAAAAAGCCCGTGACGGCCAGTGAGCAAGTATCCTTCGAGCCAGCCCTCGCAGAGGTGTTCGCTCAGGACTTCCATGACGCGACCATTGATACTGAGGTCGATGTCGACGTCTTCAATGCGCGCCATCCACTCCTTTCCGCTGGCCTCGTAGACCGCCTCAAGACGGTTGGAGGCGGTCTCATCCGGACCAAATAGACGGAAATTCTGGTTGGCGAGGTTCAGCTTCATCACGTCCCGCAAAAACACTCCAAGAACGCGGGTGGATTCGGTTTCGACGCTGCCTGGCGCTGAAACGCGCACGGCGTAATCGTCGAAATGGGGTATCGCCAGCGGCACCAGCAGCTCCCCGCCGTTGGCGTGCGGATTCATTCCCATGCGACGGTGGCCGGTCGGCGCAAGTTCCGCGAACTCGTCGCGAAACTTGCCGCCTTTGTCGAACAATTCATGTGGCCTATAGCTTTCCATCCAGTCTTCAAGCTGCTTGATGTGTTCTGGATTCTTGAAGTCCGTGATCGGCACCTGATGCGCACGCCAAGTCCCTTCCACCGGCTTGCCGTCCACGAACTTCGGCCCGGTCCAGCCTTTTGGCGTGCGGAACACGATCATGGGCCAGCGCGGCCGCTCCACCGTGTTCGGAGAGGAACGCGCCACACTCTGGATCTCGTGAATCTCCGCTAAGACCGTATCAAGCGTGGCGGCCAGAGCCTGATGCACCAAGGCGGGGACGTCGCCTGCCACGAAATGCGGTTCATAGCCGTAACCGCGAATCAGGTCGGTTAATTCCTGGTGGCTGATGCGGGCGAGCACCGTAGGATTGGCGATCTTGAACCCATTCAGATGAAGGATCGGAAGGACCGCGCCATCGCGCGCGGGATTCAGGAATTTGTTGGAATGCCAACTTGTGGCTAGCGCGCCGGTCTCCGCCTCACCGTCGCCGATAAAGCAGGTGACGATCAGGTCCGGATTGTCGAATGCTGCGCCATAGGCATGGACCAGTGAATATCCCAACTCGCCGCCTTCATGGATCGAACCTGGCGTTTCCGGCGCGACGTGGCTTGGAATGCCATAGGGCCAGGAGAACTGCCGAAACAGCCGCAGCATTCCGTTTCGGCTGCGCTCGATATTCGGAAATCGCTCCGTATAGGAGCCTTCGAGATAGCTATGCGCGACCAGCCCCGGACCGCCGTGGCCGGGCCCGATAACATAGATCATGTTCAGATTGCGCTCTTTGATCAGACGGTTGAGATGGACATAGATGAAGTTGAGCCCGGTGGTAGTTCCCCAATGCCCAAGCAGACGCGGTTTAATGTGTTCGAGCTTGAGAGGGATTTCGAGCAACGGATTGTCCTGAAGATAAATCTGCCCGACCGTGAGGTAATTGGCGGCGCGCCAATACGCGTCCATTTTTTCCAGCAGATCGGGCGACAACGCATCAGGCATCAGGGGCTCCTTACAGGCTCGTTCACGCGCCATGCCCGGATGGTCTCAGATATGCTTGCTCGGGCGGCAGAGCGTCTTCGACCATGTTCAGCGCAGATAAGATCTGGCCTGCCCCGATTAAGTGGTCGGTGCGGAATGTTAGTTTAGGATTGGCCGCAGTACCAGCGTGAGCGCGGCCAGCGTAGCTAGTCCGGGTTTAGGTTTTCGGTACACCCACGGTCATTTGACTTGAATGGCGCCCCCAAAACGGCCAGTACGAAACAAAGCAGCGCGATCATGGTCTGCTGACGCTAGGCGATTCCTTCGGCTAATCAATACGGATGAGGTTCTCGGTACACACAGGGGTGAGAACAAAATAACTCTGCCGATAGACATTGGGGTCTTCTGCGTGCGGCACCGTCGGAGCGCCCGCCGACCAGATCACGATCAATCTGGGTGACGCAAATATTGGAAGACCCGTGACTTGGCTGTGCGTCGGGCCCAATTGGCCATCTGATCGAACCCGTTAGCACAACTGCGTCGGCCCCGAGGCGAAGATCAACCGGGAACCACGCGATGGGCGATTGCGATCATGGATGACTTACTTGCCAGCTCGGATCTGGATCGTATTGCGTGATACGCTGAGCGATGCGTGTCGTCGCGGGGCCCAGATTTTTCTGATAGACGATGCCGTCCTGGTTAACGACGAAGGTCATAATGCCGGAATCGCCATGGGTGGCCGGATATGCGATTAGCGCGAAGCCGCCGGTTAAATGGCCATTCACGACATAATTGTTGGCCCCGCCTGGCGCGTTTTTCCCCTGTTGGGTGAGAATTCGGAAATAGTACCCGTAATAGGGCCGTGGTTTTGAGTGCGGGGTGCCAGGGCTGTACCCGGCCGCCCGGGCGCGGGCAATAAGCGGACCCAAAGGGCTCTCGTCTTCGCCGGGTTTGACGGGCCAATAGAGCCCATTGTGTTGTCCATCTGAGCTCATGAAGTGTTGTGTATATTCGGAGGGACCGCCTGGCTTCAGGCGCTTGGCGGCGTACTCGCGCTGAGCCACGACATAAGCGCGGCACACCTCAATAACACTGAGTTCGTTGTGGCCGATCCGCCGATTGAGAATCTCTTCCATGCCGGCCCTGGTGTCGAAGCGCCAGCTGGCCTGTTGGCGGACCAGCGGAATCGGAAGGGGCCACTCCTCTTTGCCCACGATCAGGATCGCCTTGTCTTGACCGTCGAGCTCAAGCTTGTGTGTCTGGTCATAGGCGGCAAGGAACCGGTCCCTGCCCCCCTTGTCGGCGACGGCATCGCCGGAATGGATTAGCTTTGTGCCCTCCGGTCCCAGGACGGCCAGAAGTTCGCGCATATTATTGGCGCGGTTCGCTGTAATCAGTGCATCGACCGCCGCCGCGGGGGTGGCAAAGGTCTTCTGTTGCACCGCAGTGGCCGCCATCGCTGACGATGCGGAGATCGCAATAGGGCCGATCGCCGTAGCGATGAACCACAGCCCAATCAAGAACATCCTTCCTGTATATCTCACCATCACCATTTCATTATCCTGGAATCTTTCCCGCGTCATCGGCGAACGCCGCCACCGCCGCCATGAAAAGCCGGCGCGGGCGCCGCGTGAAAGCTCGGCGCGGGTGCCGCATGAATGCTTGGTGCGGGCGTCATGCGGCTAGAAAATCCGCGGGTCGCTTCACCGCGTATTTGCGCGCCTCGTCCGAAGGATTCGAAGGCGGGTGGCACCGGGCGCAGCGGCGCGCCCGGAACCGCAGAGCGAGGGCCGACTGCTACAGGCGCACGTCCGACCAAAGGCGCCGCGGGCCTGGCGTTTGGCACGCCCGCTGGCGCCGGAGTGAAGCCGCGGAAATCTCGCCGCGTTCCTGCAGCTGGGCCGAGGAACCGTGCCGCCGTCCCGGGATCGCGATAGGGCACACCATGGCGATGGGTTGGATCGTGCTGCCAAATGCCGTCCGGCGGTTCACGCCCGCCGTGGAAACGTTGGAATCGGTCGTGGTCGACCCGAATGTGGTGACGACGCCAGTCGAAGGAACCCCAAGCCCAGAAACCGAAAGGCGGATAAATACCGACATCAAAAGCAAGGAAAGTATCCGCCGCCACACAATTGCCGGCCCAGGTTCCGAAATAGAAAGGTGGGTAATCAGGATAGGGCCAAGGGCCGTAAGCGCACCACGGATTATAGACCGGGATATAGACGATGTCGGGGCTCGCCGGCTCGATGGTGATCTCCTGCTCTTGAGTCGAGACCGTCTGCTGTGGCGTCGAGGCGAGCGAGCCCGCGGCTTTAGCTCGCTGGCGAAGACGCTGAACAGCATCCATGACGTCCGCCTGTTGCGCAAGGAATGCGTCGCCGAATTGCTCGGTCCATCCAAGATCGCTGTCCATCATGTGCAGCAGCTGGGGGAACGAAACGAGCGACTTGACGCTCGGGTCCCAAGGCTGCTGCTGCAACGCTGCCGTCAAGGTTTCCCCTTTAAGTGCCGTATTGGCGGGAATCTGCAGCCAGCGGTCTACTTCGACGACGTCAAGCGGGTAGGTCGCGGCCATCATGATTTGCGCGACTATTGGATCGGGATAGAGCGCAATCGGTGCGACCAGTTGATCTAACTGCTCGGCAGTGAAAGCCGGGCCTCCAGGTGCAGCTGGCGCCGGCTGTGGCGCCGCCGTCAGTGGAACGAGGCTCATAACGGCAATGATGCCCGCCATCATCGCGATGAAGTTGACCTTCATATCCCACGCAATCCTTTGCGATGTGTTTTTTTGTTGGTCTGAGCGTTGGGGCGGTGGGGACAGGCGAGATTGAGAACCTGCGCCAACGTTGCAGCCTGGTTCCGCTTGAGGCCGGCCGCGACATTGCGGCTGAGCGGAGAGTTATAAACTGTCCATTCCTCAGGATTGCGCGTTGCGGCAATGACATAAGTCGACGCAAGCATCTCTGCACTTGGCGCGAAATGAGCCAATGAGATCGGATCGTTATCACCCGTCTGGAATATCGGCTCCTCACGGCCTCTTTCGAACCCGATGATCCGCGCCAGCACGGAAACGAGCCGTGACATGAATCGTGGCTTCATGGGACAGGACCTTCGTATACAAGGCCTGAATTGCGTCGCTGCCTCTAGCCGAAGTTGTTAAAATATTAGACCTGGCCTTCGGCCCCGCCGCTTTGATCTGTATCAATGAAATACCGGTCTTATCCCGCATGTTTTAACGACACGGGTATACCGATTCCGAATCGCTATACCTAAAGACGCTATGTGCGACCGCACGGCCAACAGAGATAATTCTGAACAAAGCGCTCACCCAACGGATGAGGTCACGCAGCAGAACTCGGCGCTGGTCGAGGAAAATGCGGCCACCGGCAAGACGCTAGAACACGGCGCGGCGCTGCGCGCCGGAACCAATTGCGGCTCCTGCCTGCCAGAACTTAGAAAGATCGTTGATCGCGGGCGCTTGGTGCAACCCGTTTGAGATTCGGCCGCCACAAATGGTGTGGCTGTCGCGATTAGGGAAGCTTCGGACCTTTCGTTTGTCATCGACTCTGCGTCACCTTGTGGCGTGGCCGCCTCGTCTGTGAATATGCGAGAACTCGCGACCCGATCGGTGTCAATCAAATCAGGTACTTGCAGCGCTGGTCAGCGTTGGGACCTCCCACGCGGAAACACATCCGCGTTTACCGTTGTGATGAGCGCCTTTGATTTAACTCAATACAAACTGCCGTAATTGTGCGAACAAGAATTTCCAAAGGCCTTTTTGGAGAATGCTTCATGATAAGGCCATTGATATTTGGAATAGGAATTCTGATCGCCGGGGCGACCCAAGTAACTGCGCAGGGCGTTCCGAGTTTCAAGGTCGAGCAGGGTTGCCGGGAAGTATCGAGCGGGCCGAACAAATTAACAACGTTCGATAAGTGCATGCAGTACGAAAAACGCGCCCGTGATGACCTCGCAATGAACTGGGAGAGTTTTGTGGCGAGCGATCGACGGGTTTGCCTCGCGGAGACCATGTCCGACGGCACTCCGAGCTATGTCGAACTCTTTGAATGCCTTAATATGGCTAGGGACAGCCGGAACCAAATAGGACGCGGCCGGCCGCGTTGACGTGCATCAATTGAGATGATCGTGATTTCGATCTGCTCCTCTCAGAACAACAACGACATCACAAAATTCAATATTGTTGAAGCGAGGATCGGCAGATGAAAGCTTCCGATATCATGGTTGCGAAGGTCGTCACGATCGGCCCAAACGCGAGCGTGCGCGACGTCGCTGACCTTTTGCTCAATGACCACATAAGTGCGGTCCCTGTCATCAGCGAGAACGGAAATCTTTTAGGAATTGTCAGCGAAGGGGACCTGATGCGACGTGCTGAGATTGGCACGGAGAGACACCGTTCCTGGTGGCTTGAAATGCTTTCCTCGGACGAGGCGCTCGCTGGAGAATTCGTGAAGGCGAATACGCGTAAGGTGGCCGACGTGATGACGCGGAATGTCATCACTGCTAATCCAGAAACTCAAGTTTGTGACATTGCCTCATTAATGGAAAAGAGCAGCGTCAAGCAGGTGCCAATCGTGAAAGATGGGAAAGTTGTCGGCATTGTGAGCCGCGCGAACCTGCTTCAGGCGCTGGCGAGCGCGCCCTTAGAGGCCGGCGCGCAACAAAAGGTGGATGACTCTGCGCTGCGGGAGAAAGTCGAAGCGCGGTCGAGCGCGCAGGCGTGGACGAAGCCGTGGCAGCCCAATGTCATTGTCCACGATGGCACAGTGGACCTTTAGGGTGTGGTCCATTCCCAGATCGAGAAAACGGCGGCTCGTGTCGCCGCCGAGAGGGTTCCCGGCGTTCGTGCCGTTAAACGATAATTTGGTCGTCTGGTCTGCTGTTGTCTCGAGAGCCTAAACGACGAATAAACCGTAGCGGTCCATGCACACGGCCTCATGCTGGCGGCTAGCTCGAGACCACCGAAGGAGATCGGGCGGAACCATCCGCGCTGGACCCTTCATCGTCACGTTGCTGCCAAGCGAAAGACGCGCTCATCCGCATGCACGGGTGAGCGCGTTCGGCTTGCAGCGCCGGGGCGAAATTGCTCGATGCCGCCCGAAACCGCCTTAGGCAGTTTTTTCCTCGACTAGCCCCAGCTCGCGGATCGTCTCGGCGCGCATCATGAATTTCTGCACCTTGCCGGTCACCGTCATCGGGAAAGCGTCGACGAAGTGGATATAACGCGGGATCTTGTAATGCGCGATCTGGCCGCGGCAGAAATCCTGGATCTCCTCCGCCGTCGCCGTTTCGCCCGGCTTCAGTTTCACCCAGGCACACAGCTCCTCGCCGTATTTACGGTCGGGCACGCCGATCACCTGCACGTCGGCGATCTTTTTGCGGCGGTAGAGGAATTCCTCGACCTCGCGGGGATAAACGTTCTCGCCGCCGCGGATCACCATGTCCTTGAGGCGCCCGACGATGTTGCAATAGCCGTCCGCGTCTAGCGTCGCGAGATCGCCGGTGTGCATCCAGCGCGCGCGATCGATCGCCTCCGCCGTACGCTCGGCATCGCCCCAATAGCCGAGCATGACGGAATAGCCGCGCGTGCAAAGCTCGCCGGGCGTGCCCGGCGGCACGATGCGGCCCTCGGCATTGACGATCTTGACTTCGACATGGGGATGGACCCGGCCAACCGTGCCAACGCGGCGCTCCAGGGGATCGTCATGCGAGGTCTGGAAGCTCACTGGGCTGGTCTCGGTCATGCCGTAGGCGATGGTCACCTCGCTCATATGCATCTCATCGACGCAGCGCCGCATCACCTCGATCGGACAGGGCGAGCCCGCCATGATGCCGGTGCGCAGCGAGCTCAGATCGAAACGCTTGAATTCGGGGTGGCTGAGCTCGGCAATGAACATCGTCGGCACGCCGTAGAGCGCCGTGCAGCGCTCGGCTTCGACCGTCTCGAGGACGGCCAAGGGCTCGAAGCCCTCGCCCGGATAGACCATCGCCGCGCCATGGGTGATGCAG
>Ga0182024_10020865_pt1 | contig 11938 bp, 8 predicted proteins | sample P32metaG_FD_120480 | JGI IMG/M metagenome (GOLD analysis project Ga0182024, IMG submission 120480) | Permafrost microbial communities from Stordalen Mire, Sweden - P3-2 metaG (Illumina Assembly) | ecosystem: Environmental > Terrestrial > Soil > Wetlands > Permafrost | place: Sweden: Stordalen... | reverse complement strand
CTCGGCTACCAGCGCGCACGCCGCACGGCTAAACAGCGCGGACTCACCGCGTCGTCTCGTCGGCGACCGGTGTGTCGTCATTGACCTGCGTGGCAAGGCTGCCGTCTGGGTTCCATTGCCAGACGGTGCGAATGGGATCGCCGCTGCCCGGGTCGAAGCCGACCGGTTTGCCGTGGTTGAGCAGCTCGCAGGTGTACTCGCCGAGCGGCTCGGTGTCTAGCCCACCGTCTGCGGAGAGCAGCTGGAGACAGCGTGCGGTGGCTGTGGCGGGCCCGATCTGGCGCAGGGCGGTATCGACGATCTGGTCTGCCTGCGCGTCGCTGGTGGGTGCGCGGCCGCCGTCGCCGCCATTGGACACCCGGGCCAGCTGGCCGTTGTAGAGCTCCCACTGCCCGCGGGCGGTGGTCTGGTCGGACCGCCACCACGTGCAATCGAAGACCGGCGGTTTGTTGGTCGCGTGGCAGGCGACGTTGCTGACCGCGACAAGCTCGGCAAACTGAACCTGGTCCGCAGCCGCAAGCGCATTCTCGATCGCGCTCTGAGCCGACGGCTCGACGCTTGCCCCGCTGCCTCCACGGGTGATCCCGGTACCAGCGATCACGATCGCGGCGAGCGCAAGGAGCCCGAGCGCGGCCGCGGCCGGCACGCTGCGCGCATTCTGGCGCACCGGAATCTCGGAGCCAGTCGACTGATTCGGCTCGGCAAACGGCTGGCCGCTGAGCGCCTCGAGCCGCAGCTCCGTGGGCGGGTGGCCGACCTCGCTCATCCAAGCGAACGGCACCGGCCTGTCGTAGAGCACGACCTCGGTGATCAGAAAGTCGGCGAACTCTGAGCCCTGGCCCAAGCGCGCCGCGAACGCGTCCGCGACATACTCGCGGCTGCGCCAGTACGCAGCCCAGAACGGGCGCGTCAAAAGCAACCCGCTCCCGCCGCCCGCGACCAGCAAGACCAGCTGCGCCAGCAGTCCGAGACACCCGCTTGCCGGTTGTCTGGGGGTCGTGCGGCTCCGGCGCAGCACCAGCCGCGTGAGCGCGTCGGTCAGCCTCCCGTCAGAGCTATCGATATGACCGAGCTCGTGCGCGAGCACCGGCGCAAGCCAACGCGAATCAAGCAAACCTCGGTTGACCATCAAGGCCTCACCCAACACCGCGGCGTTCGGCTCCGGGTCATCGAGCACGTAAATGCGACGGGGAGGCCTGACGTCCGGGTGGCCGGCGGTAAGCGCCATCAGCTCGTCGTCGATCCGCGAAAGCTCACGCGCCGACGGCCGGCGCGCCCCAGTGACGGTCGACCACCACCAGCCACTCGACGGAAACACCAGCGCACTCAACGACCAGGCCAACGGCGCCACACCGGCCAGCCACCCGAGCAGGACAGCGTTCGGTCGCGAGCTGTGACCCGTAACAAAGCCCACGATGGTCACGACCGCCGCCACCAGAAAGCCGCGCACCACCGCACTGATCAGCTCACCCGCCAGCGTCGCGAGGTACAGCAGTGCACCATCGACGTCGGTTGTGGCAACGTGGCGTGCGGAGTCGGACTCACCCGAGGGCGCCGCAACGGGCGGGCGCCCGGCGCTCGGGGAATCCACCTGCGTGGTCGCACGCTCGCTGCGCGCCTCCATGCCAGAGACGATACGCCGGTGACGGGGACGATCACTCTCCCCGCAGCTATGCGCCATCCTCCCCACCTGGCGGAACCCCGTTTACGCAAGGTCGGCTCTGCCGACCTTGGCCAGCCCGTAGCGCCGGCACCAGGTTCTGTCAAGCGCGCCCGCCAGGCTCCGCGGACGACCGACGACGCCGACGCGCGCTTGACAGGTTCTGGTGGCGGTGCTACCCGGTCGGCAGCATCACTGGCCGTCACGCGAGCCGACCACGCCGGGCACGCTCGCGCAGGCCCTACGCGACCCAGCGCGCCTCGGCGAGCTCCTGCTTGTAGGTCCCCGGTGGCCAGGTATGCCCGAAGGCGGCAGAGCCGGTGCCGTGCGTGCAGGTCGGCCGCTGTGGCGAGGTCACGACGAGAACATCGCGTCGAGCGTGCCTTCGAGGTCATCCGCGCGGATGACACCAACATTCAGCGACCTGGTCAACTCCGGCCACGGCTCGGGCAGCTTAGTCTCGACACACAGCACCGGTTGGACAGCGTCCGCGCCGTGCGCAAGCATGAGGTGGCAGTACTCGAGCAACTGGCCCACGCCGAGGCGAGCCTGCTGCGTTGATGCCGGCACTCCGGTTTTGACTTCGATGACGTAGTGAGTCCCGTCGTGGACGAAGCCGAGGTCGAACTGGGGGTCCGACGCGCCGGGACCGCGCACCGCGATTCCCCGGGCCCCAAGCGCTTCCGCTACGCGGTCCTGTAGCTCCATGTGGCGCCGCGTGGATCGCTCGAGGTTCCCTATGTCGACCAGTCGCTCAGGGATGTCGTCCTCCGCTCCGCCTTGGTGCGCGCCGGTGCGGTACGGCACGCCGAAATCGCCGATGTGGGCGCGCCCCGCGTCCGTCAGCGCATACGGGCTACTGCCAAACGCCCGTGTCAGGCGCTTGGTCTTAACCACCTCCAGCTGCAGCGTCCGCAGAAGGAGGTGCTCAATGTGTGAGTTGGTTCCGCTGCCCGTGTACCACGCACGTGCCGACAGCTCCTGATCGGTCCAGCCGCCGATCTCCCGGGCACGCGCCAGCACCGCGGGTTGCTTTGCCTCACGGCCTAGCTCGGCCACCGCCTGAAGGATGTCGTCGGAGAGGTCGAACCACTCAAGTTCCTGCACACGTTGCTCGAGGGTGCGCGGGCCGGGAGGCGGCGGGCTGCCGGCGAGCGCGGCGTACAGCGCGGACTGCACGTCCGGGTCGCCAACGTGGATCGGCAGTCCGCTCTGGGGCCCGATCTGCCCGTCCACGCGCGTAGCGAGCGGGGGCGGGATGGCGGCCAGCGGCTTGACGCCGAGCGCCCACGGCCAACGATCAGGGTCTGGCGAGTTCGGCAGCTTGTCTGCCCCAGCCGAAACAGCCTCGTAGAGACCGACCACGACGCTGCGCCAGGTGCCAACGGCCAGGACGAACAGGTGCGCCGCGCTGGCAACAGACTGGGGCTTGCGACCGAACCACTGGTAGCGCTGGTCGAACGCGCTCCAGTCCGCCGGGACAGGATCGTCGGTCACGCCGACGGCAACCCGGAAGATCTGACCCGACGGGTTCGGCGTGACATTCGCCCGGGCCAGGCCGTCGTCATCGACGCGAACGGCGCCACTGCTGAGTAGCGCGTCGAGCTCGGTAGCGGTGGGCAGGCCACCGTTGGCGAGGGGCACGTCCATGTGCCGTAGGCGGGCCAGGCTCATCCGTTGAACCGCGCGGCGAGCATCCGGTAGGTCAGTCAACAGCCGCCGTGCCTCGGCGATCTCCGCGCTCGTGAACGTCGTTCTCATCGACTGGCCTCCTCCGCGACCTGACAGAGCAGGTTCACGAGCCGCATGTCCTCGACCGTCGAGCAGCGGGCGGTGAGCAGGTCCGGAGAGCAGACGACCACGGCCAGCGCCTGGGCCCGCGAGATCGCGACGTTCAGGCGGTTGCGGCTGTAGAGGAAGCTCATTCCGCGGGAGATGTCGTCGCCGGTCGAGGTCGCCATCGAGAAGAACACGACCGGCGCCTCCTGGCCCTGGAACTTGTCGACCGTCCCGACGAACGCCCCATCGGGAAGGTGGGCGCGCAGGCAGCGGACGTGCGCGTTGTAAGGGGCGACGACCATGATGTCCTCGAGCGTTAATGAGTGCGTCTCGCCGTCTCGGTCGGTGTAGGTGCCGTCCGCGAGCAGCGCGCTCATCTGGCGCGCAACCTCCTCGGCCTCCTCGACCGACCGGCCGCGGTTGTCCTCGTGCTCGACACCGATCATGCGGAGGCCGGTACCTGTCAGGCCGGACGAGTCGATGCTCTGACGCGCGCAGTCGGGCTCGGCGACGAGCCGGCCGTCGTACATAGTCCTGGAGACAAAGTCACAGACCCGCGGGTGCATGCGCCAGGACATGTCGAGGAAGACGCCCTTGTCGGTAGCGATCGTCTGGGCGTCGTCTAGGACGTGTTCGAGAACCGACGCGCCTGAGCCGATCGCGTGCGTCCCTTGCGAGACGTGCGCCAGCTGCTGGGGATCCCCGAACAGGACCATGCTTCGCGCGCCCTGGGCGACGGCGATCGCGTCGGCGAGCGAGACCTGGCCGGCCTCGTCGACGAAAAGGACATCGACCGATGCCGTGGCGTCCTCGTGCGCCCACCACCATGAGGTCGCGGCGTGCAGGCGGATGGATCCCTCCGATTCGTCCGGCGCCTTGCCGCAACGGATCCGCGCGCTCGAGTAGTTGTCCTCGTCCCGGCCGGACGTTGGCCGGCGCCACCCGCGGAACTCCATACCGGTCTCGTCGGCTGCCTCGTCGCAGGCAAGCAGGAAGTTGTTGATCGCTTTGTGAGACGTCGCCATCACCCCGACCTTCAGCCCGTCCTGCATTAGGCGTAGCGCCACGCGGGCGCCCGTATAGGTCTTGCCGGTTCCAGGCGGGCCCTGAACGACCAGTGCGCTTCGGTCTAGACCGCGCACCTGCTCGGTCACCCGTGCGATGTCCACCGGACCTGCGGTGAGCGGCGGCGTCCCGGGGACGAACCGCGGCGGTCGGCGCAGCAGGAGGTCGAGGCCGGCCTCGTGGAGTTCCAGGCCGTCGGCGGCGACGCGCTCGGCGAAGGCGAAGACGGAGTCGACCTGGGCGTTGACGCCGTATGGCCCGCCCGGCCCGAGCGCCCGCGGCGGCTCGTCACCGGTCTTCTTCCCGACGCGCACGACCATGCGGCAAGTCGCGTCGTCCAGTTCGACGATCGTCGCGCCGCGCTCGGCGATGGGGTCGTCGACCTGATCGCCGGGCCCGAGCTTGTGGTCCTGCGGCTCGTAGCCGAGCGTCCATTGCCAGGACCGGCCGCCATCCTCGACGGATACGGGCGTGACGTCGCCGACGGCGTCGGAGTCCTCGTCGCGCAGCTGCTCGACAGTCTTGTTGCGACGGTCGAAGAACGCCCACCACTGCGGCTTGGCCTCACGTGCGTGGTAACCCGTCAGCGCGAAGGTCAGGCGGCGCGCACGCTGCTCCGGCGTGTCCTGTGACTCGTCGTCCGGTACGTCGCCGATCAGTCGCGGCCGCAGCGCCTCGGCGTGCCGCTGAAGCTCGACCGCCCGGTCGGACGGCGGGTGCGGGGGCTCAGGCGCGAGGGTGGCAAGCGTCAGGTCGAACTGCTCCTCGACCATCGGCCGCAGCGACCACAGCCACTCGTAGAGCGCACGTGTGCTTGCGCAGTCGTCTTGGTTGTACAGAGCGATCTCGTCAAGCCACCTCTGGTCGCCGTCATCCAGCCAGTTCTGCCAACGCCGCAGCGAGCCGACGCCGTCCAGCTCCACGTTGCGCTCGAAGCTGTACAACGCCTCCACCGCCTTCAGTCCGTATCGCTCCACGCCGACGCGGGCCGCCTGTCGCGTGATGCCGTAGAGGTCGACGAACACCTTGCGCTTGAGCAACTCATCCAGCTCGAGTTCGCGGGTTGCATGGCGGGCGACGAGCTTCTTCAGCGCCGTGGTCTCGTAGACGTTGTAGTGGAAGACGTGGAGGTCTGGGTAGACGCGCAGGCGCGCCATCAGCCAGTCGATCCACGCCTCCAGAGCACCGTTCTCCTCGGCGCGATTGCGTGCCCAGAGCGGCATGTAGCGCAGCTCACCGTCCGCCTCGTAGACCGCTCCGAAGAGGTACTCCAGGCCGTCGCTCCCCCACGTCTGGTCGCCCTCGAAGTCGAAGTAGACGTCGCCCGCCGAGGGCGCCGGCAGCCGGCCGAGGCCGCGGTCGTGCGATGGTTCGAGCAACTCATAGAGAGGGCGCTCCAGGCCGCGGCTGCGCAACTGCAGGTCCGCCTGGGCGCGCAATGTGTCCAGCGTGTCCTGCGTGAGCCGGGGGATCACCGCGTCAGCGTCGAGCGTCGCGACGCCAGCCAGCGTACGAACACCCGCTCGCTCTAACTTCAGCCCCTGGGAGCGGCGTAGGTTGGCGACGAGCGACAGGTGATCGTCCGCCCGGCGCTTCTCCTCGCAAACGTGCCACCACGGGCAGAACTCGCAGGCGGATACCGGGTAGGGGTAGTCGGGCTCGGCACCCCTGGCGAGCTCTCCGTAACGTTCGACGAACAACTCGCGAATGCCATCGCCGTAGGCGTCAAAGTCCTCCGGGTCGAGGACTGGCTCCTGCCCGTCGCCGAGGATCAGGTGCATGCGGCGAGGGCGAACGCCCTGGATCGCCTCGAGCGCGTCGGCGTAAAACAGCAGCTGGAAGACGTGGTCCGGACGGGCTTCGGAGGAAAGCTTCGCGTCGTGGACCTCGTACGACCACTCCCACTCCCGCGACGGCTCATCCACCCGTACCAGGAAGTCCGGGTAGCCGACCCACTGCTCGGTGGCGAAGCAGGCCTGATAGATGACCTCACGCCCATCGCACATCGCCTGCAACGTGCGCGCGGCCCGCTCCCCGGTGATGGCATCGTCATCATTGATCGAGACGACGTCCCGACCCTCCTCGAACAAGCCTCTCAGAACTTCGTCCTCGTGTCGCCGCCCACGGTCGAGCAGCAGCTGCAAGCGCGGCGGCCGGCGCTCGGCGCCGAGCTCGCCTCTCCTGTCAAGCAGGTCGAGGTAGGTCCGGTACTCGCACCCGAGGAACCGGTTGAGCGCACTCGGTGAAAGTGCGGGAATGTCGCCAACGTTGGTGTCAGTCATGGCGTAGGGATCCCCCTGTCGGGCATTCTGCCCTGGTGACGCATGATGGACGCATGTGAAGCGCCATCGGAATCTGAGGAGTTCGTGGCTCCGGGGCCTCGAGTCGGCCAGTCACCGTCCGCCAATAATCGGCTCCCTGCCGCTCGCGATCAGGCCCCGGCCTCAACCCGGACGTCTCTAGTCCAGTCGAGAGAGACTCCCCCGCGTCAGCGGACACGTCAAGGCGCCTCTCCACATGCCTCGGAGCGGCGGCGCCGGGCCGATCGCGACCTGTCAATCCGACCGTCGGGGTCGCTCACGCTACGCACGAGTAAACGCTTCGCGTGCTGTGAGTGCGGCGACCTCCGACTCGCGACGTAGCCGAAGGCTCTGCTCAAGCAAGTCGGTAGCCCGCACGTGATCGGCGTCAAGGACGGTCTGGGGGACGACGATCTGCGCGACCTCATCCGGGTACAGGTGCGCTGTTTGTCCAGTGACACACGCCTGCAGCGCAGCTCGACCCTCGTCGGTCCGGAGCCACAGTAGGAGCACAGTAGGGTTGACCTTTACGGGGTCGGGGCGGATGACCATGACCTCGGCGCACGGCATCACGCGACCTCGGTACCGAGCAGGCACGACGTCGACGATGTCGACCTTCGCGCCGATATAGCGCGGGTGGTGCGCGGCGGCAGTGAGCGCAATGTCTCCGAGCGCCAGGAGCTTCGTCGTGACCGTCCGTGGAAACGACGAATGGCTTCGCTCGCCCGGGCTCCAGTCGATGCCGCTGCCCGTCAGGTCGCCGACTTTGAGCATGCGATAGGCCAACTCCGGGTTGGCTTCCCCGTCCACGTAGGCGGCTCGACCTGGTGTGCGCCCCGTGAAGATCGCTAGGGCCAGGTCGCTGAGCGAAGCGCCCACCGCGCGAGGTCGGAGGTGCCATTCCGGCGAGAGGTTCCGAGCGAGCTCGGTGTGGTCTTCAACGCGAGCGACGCCCGGTGCTGTTCGTGCCTCCGCGACCGCCAGAGCCGATTCGGTGATGTTCTCCTCAGCCGTCCGTCGCCCAGTGCCGTCCCATCCGACTTCGGTCGCGACGACGAAGGCCGTCGCGACGCGCGCGGGCGTGGTCGGCCGCTTCGTCGCGAACAAGACGACGGCCTTCCCAACACCTCGGAACGGCCCAAAGGTCGCGGGCGGGAGGCTCAGCACCGCGTCGAGCCGGCATGTGTCAAGCAGGAACTCGCGTACGTGCACCAAGCCGCGATTCGATACGACGCTCTGCGGCAGGACAATCCCGAGACGGCCGTCGGGCCGCAGCATCTCGATCGACCGTTCAAGGCCGAGGACCTCCAGCGGCGTCGACCCGTTTGTCACCAGGCGGAAGTCGTCATAGCCCTTGTGATCGTCGCGATGGACATCCGCGCCGAAAGGCGGATTCGTGATGACTCCGTCAAAGCCGTCAGGCGAGGCGCCTAGCTCGCTCTTCAGCTGTGCCAAGGGCCAGAGCGCATTTCCATGGAGCGCCCTGAGCGGCGACTCGGGATGGTGGATCTCAGCCTCGAGGCTCGCAAGCCGGAGGACGCGCGGGTCACGATCGATCCCGTACAGGCGGATGGGCCCGACGGCTCCCGCCGCGATCTCGCCGAGCAGCAAGCCACTGCCACAGAACGGATCGATCCACGCCTCGCCTGCTTGCGGCGCGAGGTATGCGGCCATGGCACGTGCTACTGGGCCCGGCGTGAAGTACTGACCAAGGCCAGCGCGGACCCCAACGTCGGCCAGCTCCTGGAACAAGTCAGCGCCAGTGTCGCTTCGCTCCTCGATCAGCAACGGGCCTAGTCGCTCGGTCGCGCGTGCGAACGCGCCCGGCGAGAGCCGGAGGCCCGGATCATGCTCTTGTGCGGTGTCGAATGGCACCGGACCGACGTGGAGCCAGATCGCGTACAGCTTCACGAGTTCATCGAACGCCTCGTCGGGGCGCAGGCTGTCCGCCGAGCGCAGGATCGAATGAATCTCGAACAGCGCATCGCGGCGCTGTCGGAGGTCCAAGAGGCCAGGGAGGCTGAGGAGTTCGGTGGGCATGCGAGCTTCTCCGTCGATTGTCGCGTGTGCCACCAGTCAACCACCCGTCCCGGACGATCAACCGAACAGGTGTTCGCCCTGGGCAGATACCGCTAATGCACGAGTAGTTTCCGTACCGCGCAGAGGAGTCCCTCCTGCCTCAGCGAAGCGGGCACTCATGTCGCGGTATGAGTTGGGGACGATCGAGGCCGCCGAACTGGTCCTCGATGACCTCTACGTGAGCCTGCGCCGCGCCGTGGCGAACTGGGCAGCGGTGACGAACCAGACCCCGCAGGCTCGGATGGGCTACGTCGGCCAACACCTGACGAGCGTCGTGACCGGTTTCCCGGGCGCAAGGTCGGGCGCGCGCGGGAAAGACCTGCTGCTACCAGGCGGCAAGTCGGCAGAGATCAAGACGTGCTACCGAGTCGACCAGCTTGGCTCGTGTCGAAACTGCAAGCACGCAGTCGCGAGCATCGAATTGACCTGCCCGAATTGCGAGAGCACATCGATCGACCGGAAGGACGACTCAAAGTGGTTGATCGGCCCACGGACGGAGGACGAGTTGCACGCACTATGGGAGCCTCAATGGTTCTTTCTGGTGCTGTTCGACTTCGCCGATTTTGCCGATCCGCGCGAGATCAACGCTCGGATTTGGCGGGTCGATCCAAGGAGTCCCGGTTTCGCCTACTGCATGGTCGACTACTTCTTCAACATTCGGGCGGCCTCGAAGTCGAAGGCGCCATTCAACGTCTGGCCGGACTCGTTCAAGTTCGGACTCTTTGACGGCGAACTGATCTACTCCGCCCGCATTCACGAGGACGACTCGATAGAGACGTTCATCTTCCCGGAGCTACGAGGCGCCGCAGAGCCGGTCCGGCTGCGTCCGCTCCGCGACTACGCTCGAGCACGGACGATGACGATCGAGGCGCTCGCGGAGGCCGCCGCGGACCTTGGGATCGCGGCCCCGGGCGGCGAGAAGCGCTCTCTAATCGCTGCTATTCAGGAGACGAGGGACGAAGGCAGAGTCGACGAGGAGCGGCTTCGAGATAGCCTCGCCGGGCACGTCTATCTCCCTCGCATGCACGAATTCCGACAGCATCTGCCGGCGGGGCTCCGCTAAGGATTCGCCGATCAGCACGAGCATCAATGCGGTTGCCGCGACGCTCTGAGGCGCTTCGCAGGCTCGCGGGCGACCAGGACCACTAACGCCGGGTAGACGCCCGCCTGCGAAACGTCGGCTGGCTCAAGCGCAGCCTGTTTGGTTTGGGGCGGCTCGGCGACACCGACGAGTAGTTCGCGAGAGGAGCCGCCAGCGATCATCGAGAACTCTGCCTGCTTGGGTCGGCCGGGGTCTGGTCGCGAGAGCCCGCTCGCCGCGTCTTGAGCCCCTCGCCCAGGATCTTGGCGCGCTCTGCCGGCAGTTGCCGCAACGCTTGGCCTCGTTCATTTGGCGGCAGTTCCGACAACAGATCTAGATCGACCCGACCGGGAGCGAGCGCGGCGATAAGCGGCACGAGCTCCCCGCTACCGAGCGCTTTCGCGTGCAGCGAGATGAGCAGGGCAACAATGAGATAGGGAAACACCTCAGGCGCCTGTTCGCTGAACATGCTGCCGGCAATCTTGAGGAGATCGCGAGCTTTGTCGCCCTCGTTGACCAGAAGGATCGGGGCCAGGATCGGAAGCCAAATGACAAATACCTGCACGAAGCGCCGGACGAGCTCGAACTCCTCGGCGGTCGCGCTCGCGATGACGTCGCGTGCCTCCGCGGGAGTGGGGAGTCGGGCAACTCGCCGTGCAGCGGCGTCGAGAGGAATCATCGCCGCCATGCCATCTCCGTGACCGCGCCGTAGCCCAAGCAAGCGCTCGGCGAGAACGACGTCGTCCTTGCGGCGCCTGAGCTCATCCTCGTTGCCGAGAACCACCGACAGGAGATAGCCATAGGCCCGGGATCGCTCGGCGGCAGTCATTCGTGCAGCCCGCGGGATCGGAGAGCGACCGCGCATGCCCGCAGCCTTCGCCGCGAAGGCGTCGATCACGCTGGCGATGTCTTCGGTCGTGGCGCCGGAAGGCAGGTCTGCTGCCAACGCACGCTGCCAAGCGTCGACGATGTCGACGAGCACGCCCCTAACGCTCTCTAGGTCGATCGGGAAGCCCTCGATCCACAGGGCTATCCGGATCTGCTCGTGCCTGCGCGTCTTGTTCCGCCAGTGCAGCAGGCGCAGCAGCTGGCGGTCCGTGCCGGCCGGGTAAAGCCAGACCGCTCGACCCGAGGGCCGTCTCGTGGGTCGGGGCAAGAGGCCGCGATAACGCCACAGCTCGAGCGACCGTGAAGTGACGGCGTAGCTCTCGGCGCTCGCGGCGGCGATCAGCGATGCCGCGGTCAGGGGCTGCTGCTGCTGTGCCATGACTCCCACTCTAGCGAGTCCTAAAGCGCAACGCGCCCTCTCCTCCCATTTGGGCGTCTGCCAATCCACAAGTTCGTGAAATCCCCTTGACCGGCGTCGTGGGTGGGTGCTATCAACTGTCAGCAGGGGCACCTAACACCTAGCGGTGCTCCCACGCTTGAATGGATCAACCGGCTTGAGAGGAGGTATCCATGGATCCGAAAGCAAAGTGGCTCGTGCAGGTTGTGCTCACCGTTGGTGGGTTGGTCTCGCTGATTGAGACCGGGCGCCGCCGTGGCTGGTTGTAGGAGCTGGCGCGGGCGCATTGGCTGCGCCCGCGCTCAAAGCTCATTTGAGTAGCGTGCCGCCAGCTCATCGCTCCGCCCGGCTGGAGACGCGCTCAGACTTGCCCGGGTATTTCTGCCGGTCGAGCCCCTGGATGGATGGGGCCGGTCGGCAGCGGTAGCACTCGTCCAAACGCCGACAAGCATCGACTAGCAAGTTGCGTCGCGCGGAGGAGAAAACAGTACACGAACAGTACACAGCAGCTCGGGATCGGGGATCAGAACCAAAAGAAAAACCCCCCCTGAGCGGGGCTTTCGTGTCATCGGGGAGACAGGATTTGAACCTGCGACCGCCCGGCCCCCAGCCGGGTGCGCTACCAGACTGCGCCACTCCCCGTGGTGCCCAAGCGGGCGACGGGAATCGAACCCGCCCTAGAAGCTTGG
>Ga0182024_10020864_pt1 | contig 11938 bp, 10 predicted proteins | sample P32metaG_FD_120480 | JGI IMG/M metagenome (GOLD analysis project Ga0182024, IMG submission 120480) | Permafrost microbial communities from Stordalen Mire, Sweden - P3-2 metaG (Illumina Assembly) | ecosystem: Environmental > Terrestrial > Soil > Wetlands > Permafrost | place: Sweden: Stordalen... | reverse complement strand
GCGTCGGCGGTGTCGCCGCGGATCTGGCCACCGAGATGGGCCACCGTCGCACCGCTGGAAGCGTCAAGGATCCAGATGTCCATGGATGATATCAGCGACGATACCTTGTGGACCACGGACACCACGGCGTAGGCCGCGCCGGCCTGACGCGCGACCGGCAGAAAGCAGGTGCCGCATCGATAGCGTGGGGCCGTGGCGGCAACCTCCGCGCTGAAGGCTGCCAGATCGACCGGTGAATAGCGCCCGGTTTTTTCGAGGGCTTCCGATAGCACCCCGGTCGCCATGGCAAGCCGCTCCGTCAGGTCGGGTTGCGGAGGCTCGCCGCTGGTGTCGTAGATTTCAAACGGAAAAATGGCCGTCGCCGGCGCCGCGACGGCGGCGTCCGACCAGCTTGCGATGCCGGCGACGACCACAACCAGAATCCGGATCAGCGTTCCGCAGGGCATTATCGTTCCTCATCGCCGGGGGCGTATTTGCGTTGCGAGATCGCCGACGCACGTCACGTCATTGCAAACGCGAGCGTAGCCCGGATGGAGCGCAGCGCAATCCGGGAATGGTGGTGATGAACCCGGATTTCGCTTTCGCTCCATCCGGGCTACGCATGGATTGCTTCGCTGCGCTCGCAATGACAGTGTTAGTGCAAAGGCGTGGTCGTTGCGGGGTGATATCTCGCCAGGGCACGAGGATACAATTCGACTGCAGGGAGAATCTGATGGCCAAGGCGGTTTTTCTGTCAGTTTTCATGGTGGCATTGATTCCTACCAGCGCATCGGCAAAGGACACAAGGTTCTGGAACCTGACCGCCAACACGATCACATCCCTGCAGCTTTCGCCGCCTGGCAAGAACGAGTGGGGCCGCAACCAGGCCGACAATGACCCCGATCATACCGTCGATCATGACGAGCGCTTGAAAATCACCGACACCGACGCGGGCACCTACGACGTCAAATTTGTCGACCGGAGCGGGCGGACCTGCGTTGTTCCGAATGTTCAGATCAAGGCCGGCTCGGTCTTTTCGATCGAGGAGAAGGAACTGAAGGGCTGCACCAAATAGGGGCTGGGCGCAGGCTCAGAAATTCACCCCGAATAGCAGGCGCGCCTGCTGGCGCTCGAAATTGACGAGGTCAAGGGATCCCGCGATGGCGGTGGCGTGGCCGGCGACCTGCCCGCTCCAGGCGGCGGCAATCCAGGCGCGCCGGGAAAGTTTGACATAGACGGTCGGCCCGATAAAAAAGCCCTCGCCGGCCAGTGAGTCCAGTCCAGGCCCGTCGTACTGGCGCAGATAGCGGGCCTCGCCGCCGACGAACACGCCGGAACTCACCTGTGCCATCAGGCCCATTGCGATGCCGGCGGTGGAATCCTGTGACCAGGTACCGGTGAGCTTCGAGCGCGTGGTTTCGGGTTGATACAGCAGGTTGAACGCCGCGATGACGCGATCCGGAACGATCTCCCAGTCGGCGGCGGCGACAAAGTCGACGCCGTACTGGCTGGCGGGTTCGCCGGTCACGTCATCGGACCGACCCCAATGCGGCTCCGCACCGATGGCAAGGCCGAAGGGCGCGGTGGCGCGATCGAGTAACCGGTAGCGGATGTCGGCAGAGCCCCCCCCAAAGGCGGTGTAGCGCTGATCGGTGAAGCCGCTCACGCCGGTAATGTCGTAGGCGTTGACCACGCCGGTGAACTCGGTTCGAAGGTTGGCCAATGGCACGAATTCCAGCGACATCGTGCTCGAACCCGCATCATAGGTTCCGGTTCGCTTGCCGAAACGGCCGGTTGCCGAGCCCTCCAGCTCTCTTTCTCCGACCTCGCCCACGTCGCTACCGATGGTGAACCCAAACAGATGCTCGGTCTCGATCGGTTCGCTGCGGGCGGCGTCGGTCGGCATCAGCGCAAGGGCAAACAACAGCCAGCATCTGGCGCCTGGTCGCCGTTGCGCCGCCGAAGCAAAACGCCGCAATGCCCTCAGCACGGCCATGGCAGCATCCCGCCCGCGCCGAACCATGTGTCGCCGCGTGACGGCAGCGGATGGCCGGCCGTTGCAAGGCGCTCGTTCACTCCATGCTCCCGTCACTTTGCCGCACTGCATCCAGAACTGGCGTCCGGATCTCCGTGGCATCACGGATCGGAGGCAAGCCCCGCCCGCGTCGATGTTACAACGCTTTGCCGACATTGCCATCGCGCTCGCCAAAATGCGGCGAGATTTGGCGCCGATTCGCTCGTTCCTTCGGCGGGTGGACAGTGTCGGCGATTTCTCGCATGAATGGCGCAGTGAGAATGATACCCCGCTTCAGAACTCTCGTGATGCTCTGCCTCGTGGTTGGGACGGTCCCGACACGGGCCGCGGAGACCTTGCGCATCGGCCTGCAAACCACCGGCACCTTTGCCTGGCAATTGGACGTGATCCGCCGCCACGGCCTTGCCGACAGCGCCGGCCTCGACCTCAAAATCAGCGAATTCGCCTCGCCCGACGCGGGCAAGCTCGCCCTCAACAGCGGCTCGGTCGACGTTGCGGTGGTCGATTGGCTGTGGGTGGCGCGGGCGCGTGCGCTTGGCGCCAAGTTGCTGTTCTATCCCTATTCCAGCGCAGCCGGCGCCATCATGGTGAAGGGTGATTCCGCGGTGCGCAAGATCGGCGACCTCAAGGGCCGGGTTCTTGCCGTGGCGGGCGGCCCGCTCGACAAGAGCTGGCTGATCGTCCAGGTCGCGGCGATCCGCGCCGGCATCGATCTCAAGCGCGAGACGACACTCGAATACGGTGCGCCGCCGCTGATCGCGCAAAAGCTGCAGCAGGGCGAAGCCGCCGCGGCCCTCAATTTCTGGAATTTCTGCGCCAGGCTGGAGGCGCTGGGATATCGCCGGATTCTCGACGTGCGGGAGGCCGAAGCCGCTCTCGGGCTGAAGCAGCCGGTCGCCCTGATCGGTTACGTGTTTTCAGAGCAATTTGTCGCAAGCCACCGGCGCACGATCGACCGCTTCATCGCCGTGACCCAAAAGGCCAACGACATCATGCTGCGATCCGACCAGGAATGGGATGCGCTGCGACCGCTGATGAAGGCTGAGGATGAGGCAACGTTCAAGGCCTACCGCGATCGCACCAGGGAAGGGATGCCGCGACGGCCGATCAGCGAGGAAACAGCCGATGCCCGCGCGCTGTTCAGCACGCTCGCTTCGGTCGGCGGCCCCGACCTGCTGGGGCCCTCGCGCGAGCTAGATGCCGGCCTTTATTATCAACCTGCCGCAGCCGGAGACTGAGCGTTGCCGAGGATTTTGTCGCTGGCCGCCCTGATAGCCCTTTGGGCCGTGGCAGCGGCGCTGGTCCAGTCGCGGCTGCTGCCCGGCCCGCTGGCGGTCGGCGCCGTCACGCTGGCCGAAATCCGTTCCGGCGAGTTGCCGTTTCAACTGGGCTGCACGCTGGCGCGCGTGATCAGCTCCTTCGCGATCGCGATGCTGCTCGGCACCATCGCCGGCTACGCGATGGGGCGCTCGAGAGCGATCGACCGCTACGCCGATCCGTGGCTGATCGTGCTGCTCAACATGCCGGCGCTGGTAACGATCATTTTCGCCTACATCTGGATCGGGCTCGATGAAACCGCCGCGATCCTTGCGGTGGCGATCAACAAACTGCCGAATGTCACCGTCGTGATGCGCGAGGGGACCCGCGCACTCGATCCCGAGCTCGAGGAAATGGCGAAAGCCTTTCAGTTCACCTGGCTGTCGCGGATCCGCCACGTCGTGATCCCGCAGCTCGCGCCCTATCTGGCGGCGAGTTCGCGTTCCGGCCTTTCGATCGTCTGGAAGATCGTGCTGGTGGTCGAATTGCTCGGCCGCCCGAATGGCGTCGGCTTCGTCCTCGGCTCGGCATTCTCGCTGTTCGACATGGCGAGGATACTGAGCTATGCGATCTGCTTCATCGTTGTTATGCTTGTGATCGAAAGCCTTCTGGTACAACCGCTTGAACGACGCGCAAACCGCTGGCGACGCCGCCCCGCTTGAACTTCGCATCGATGCGAAGAGCTACCGGTCGGCCGATGGCACGCCGGTCGAGGTCGTTCGTGGCCTCGACCTTCGGCTCGAAGCCGGCTCGTTCGGCGCACTGATCGGCCCGTCGGGTTGCGGCAAGACCACGATCCTGAAGATCGCGGCAGGGTTGGATGCGGATTTCAGTGGCCGAATCCGCGCGCCCGGATCGGGGCGCCTCGGCATCGTGTTTCAGGAGCCGCGGCTTCTGCCGTGGCGCACGGTCGAGCAAAATATCCGGCTTGCGCTGCCAGGGCGAGAGGCCGCCGCCGCCGATCTGACCGAGCTGGTCGAAACCCTCGGCCTCAACGCGCATCTGGCGCGATATCCCGGAGAATTGTCGCTCGGCCTGGCGCGCCGGGCGGCGATCGCCCGCGCATTTGTGGTGCGCCCGGATTTTCTGTTGCTTGACGAGCCGTTCGTATCGCTCGATGAAGCCGTCGCCGACCGGTTGCGCCACGAACTCACCGCGCTCACGACCCGGACCCGGGTGACGACGCTGTTGGTAACGCACGACCTCGCCGAGGCGATCCAGCTGGCCGATCGGCTGTTTTTCCTGTCCGATCGTCCGGCGCGGGTGATGCTCGAGAAGTCGCTGCCGCCACCGCGCGGCACGCGCAGCCGGGACGTCATTGCTGCAATCGGCGATGAGATGCGGGCACTGATAGCGGCCGAGACCGGACACGCCTAGCCGCTACACCAGCCGGCTCTCGATCGCGAAGCGCACGAGTTCGGAGGCCGAGCGCAAGCCAAGCTTCTGCCGGATGATGGAAGACGTATTGGCTATCGTCTTGTAGGACGAATGAACCAGCCACGCGATTTCGGAAAGGCTCTTGCCCGCGCTGAGCAGGCGCAAGATTTCGATCTCGCGCGACGTCAGTTTCGACAGCGGGCTCTGGGCGAAGGCGGGCCCTGCGAATGCGATGCTTTTCGCAATCGCCGGCGGCAGATAGACCCCGCCTTTTCCGAGCTCGTGAATTGCCTCGACGAGGTCGCAAGGGTCGCCGGATTTCGAGACATAGCCCTTGGCGCCGGTTTTGATCGCCCGCGCGGCGAAGACCGGATCGTCGTTCATGCTGAACATGATGATGCGCGCGGATTCGGCGCGCGCGAGAATGCGCCGCGCCAGCTCGAATCCCGATACCGTGGGCAGGTTGATGTCGAGCACGCAGGGCCGTTCGGCGAAAAACATCCGCTCGCCGCTTTCCGCATCGGCGGCTTCGAGGATCGCGATCTCAGGCTCGCCCGCGAGCAAGGCCCGGCAACCGGAAGCCACGATGGGATGATCATCAACAATCAGAACACGCATTGGCGTTGGTCCCAACTCCGGCATCGGTTTCGATTGCTGCGTCGCATCAGAACGAACCATGGCAACCCGACCGCGGCCACTGGCCCTGCCGGGTTATGTATCCCGGCCGGAATTGCTGTACGGTTCAATTAGATAGCCGCCGCTTTTGGCTGTCAACGGCTCTCGATCAGCGCTGCGCGGCGCGAACCTGGACGAAATCCATGTGGCAGAAACTATCCTTGCGCGCCCGGCTCAACACCATTCTGGCGCTCATTCTCACGCTCGGTCTCGCCGTCAATATCGCACGGCTTGTGCTCGAGGCCGCGCCGCGGGTTCAGGCCGAAGATCAAAGCGTCATCCGGCTGGCGCGCGAATTCATCGAAACGCTGGTCGCGGGCCTCAACGAAACGCCGGATCCCGATGCAAGGCTCGGCCAGATCATTCGGGACCTCAACCGGCTGCGCCATGTCAGCATTACCCGGCAGGAAGATGCGATCGGCGCGAGGCCGGCGCCGGGCACCGGTGACGATGGCGAGCCGTCCTCGGTGCCGGCGTGGTTCGTCGCCCTGATCCACCCGGAGCAGACCGCGGTGGATGTCCCGATCTCGATCCGCGGCAAGCCGGGATCGCTGCTGATCACCTCCCATCCGAACGATGAGATCGCCGAGATCTGGGATGGCATTGTCACCCAGCTCCAGGTCGGCTCCGCGATCGCGGTCGCATTGTTTCTGATCACGATGATGGTGGTCGGCCGGGCGCTCGCGCCGATCAAGGCGCTGTCGGAGGCGATGACCAACATTGAATCCGGCAGTTATGACACGAGGGTCAAGCCCGGAGGTGCGCCGGAACTGGCTGCGATCTGCACCAAGCTGAACCATCTGGCGGCTACGTTGGGAGATGCCGTTGAAGACAAGCGGCGGTTGGCCGAGCGCGCCGTCTCGCTGCAGGATGTGGAACGCAAGGAAATCGCACGCGAGCTGCACGACGAATTCGGCCCCTATCTCTTCGCCTTGCGGGCGCATGCGAGTTCGCTGATGCGGATCGCGGATGCCCGCGAGCCGAACACCGATGCCTTGCGCAAGCACGGCGGCGCCATCCTGGAACAGGTCAACGCCCTGCAGCAATTCAACCGGCGGGTTCTGGAAAAACTGCGGCCGGTCGGGCTGGCAGAGCTCGGGCTTCGCGAGGCGCTCGGAGCCCTGCTGCGGCTTTGGCGGGAGTCCCATCCCGGAGTCGTCATCGAAATGACCGTTTCGCCCTCGGTCGTGGCGAGTGGAGAGACCGCGGAACTGACGATCTATCGCATCATCCAGGAAGCCCTGACCAACGTGTTCCGGCACGCCGGCGCGACACGGGTCGACATCGCGGTCGAGCCGGCGGAGCCCGGTCCGACACGAGCCGCGGTGCTCGAGGCGGACGCGATCAAGGTGAGTGTACGCGACAACGGCGCCGGCCTGCCGACCGATCACAAGCAGGGTTTCGGCATGATCGGAATGCATGAGCGGGTACGGGCATTGGGCGGCACCATGACCGTGGCATCGACAGGCCAGGGTGTGACCGTCGAAGCTGTGGTCCCGAACGGAATCCAGCGACACGAAATATTTCAGGCGATGTGAACCGTCGGCAGCGCCTTGGCGTGGCGGATCGGGTCGCATTGATGGTAGGATTTGCTCACTTGACCCGGTCCGGGTCGGGAACTCACGTCCACCGGCGGCGTTCTCGCTGCGTGCAATCGGAACCGGGAAGGGTCACGCCATGATTTCACGTCGTACCATGGTCTTATCACTGGCAGCAGGGACGTTGCTCGTCACCGGTTGGCCGGCATTGGCGAAGTCCGGGCGCATGAAGCTGATGCAGATGCTCGATACCGACAATGACGGCACGGTGGACCTCGCGGAAGCGAAGAAGGCGGCGTCGGCGCTGTTTGACCGGCTGGAACGCGACAAGGACGGCACGCTGGACAAGCGTGAACTGGCGCGGCGGTTGTCGGCCAAGGAGCTGGCGGCGGCCGATCCCGACCATGATGGTACGCTGACCCGGGACGAGTATCTTGCCTTGGTCGAGCAACGCTTGGCAGCCGCCGATCCGGATCATGACGGGACGCTCGACGCCAAGGAATTGCACTCCCGGGCGGGGCAGGCGCTGTTACGGCTCTTGAAATAGCAAGCACCCCCGCAGCGCGACCGACCACGCCGAAGGCCAAGGTCGGGAATTTTTCCCGACTATTTTCGGGAATAAGTCCCGTCGTAGGACCGGACCTTTTGTAGCTAGCGCAGCTTTATCGACGCATTACTATCCTCCACAACCTGGCCGGTGGACACCAGAACAGCCGGGACGGAAGGGGATGGGACAGATGGGCGCTCGATACTTATCTATCGCATGTATGGCGTCGATATCGGCTGGCATGGCTGCAGGGACTGAATGCGCCCGGGCGCAAGGCTCCGGCAATGTTCAGGAGCTGCCGCCGATCGAGGTGGCCGGGACCAAACAGGGCATTAAACCCGGCCGCGATCGCACGGCGAGCCGCCCGGTTCGGCCGGTGCGGCCAGTCCGCATCTACCCGTCCGCGCCGCTGGCCGGCGCGGACGTGGATCCCGACAAGGTGCCGGCGAGCATCAACGCCATCGACGCCGGTCAAATCAAGCAAACAGGCTCGCTCAACATCAGCGATGCCCTGGTGAAATACGTGCCTGGCATCACCATCAACGAGGTTAACGGCAATCCGTTCACGCCCGATGTGCAATTTCGCGGCTTCGTCGCGTCGCCGGTGTCGGGCACGCCGCAGGGGCTTGCGGTGTACCAGAACGGGGTGCGCATCAACGAGGCGTTCGGCGACACCGTGAACTGGGATCTGATTCCGACTGCCGCGATAAAATCTGTCGACATAGTGACCAACAATCCTGCGTTCGGTCTGAATGCGCTCGGCGGGGCCGTCGTTGTGCAGATGAAGGACGGCTTCAACTATCACGGTGCCGAGATCGATACCATGGGCGGTTCGTTCGGGCGGATCCAGAGCTCGCTGCAATGGGGCAAGCAGATCGACAATTACGCCGTCTACGGCGCGCTCGAAGGGTTGCACGAGGACGGATTTCGAAATTTCCAGACCTCGAACGTTCGGCGCTTCTACGGCGACGTCGGCGTCAAGAACGATCAGTCCGAATTTCACGTCAATATGGGCGTCGCCGACAACGATTTCGGCGTCGCCGCGACCACGCCGGCCGAGCTGCTCCAGCAATATTGGGGCGCGACCTATACTACGCCGCAAACCACGACCAATAGGGTCGGCTATGTCAATTTGACTGGAAAGGTCGAGGTCACGCCGACCTGGACCGTCGAAGGCATCGCACATGCGCGCGTCTTCAACCAGAACACCCAGGACGGCAATCCGACCGGAACCCAGACTTGCACCGCCGATCCCACGCTGCTTTGCTTTGGCGACGGCGTCACGCCCGCCAACGGTTTGAACGGAGCCCAGCTTTCCAATCCGTTCCCTGCAGACGCCGTGCTCGGCGAGAACGATCGAACCTCGACGCAGACCACGACGACGGGCGCGTCATTGCAGGCGACCAACACCGACCAGTTGTTCGGGCACAACAATCACTTCACGGTCGGAGCCAGCTTCGATTACAGCGTCACCCACTTCATGGCGAGCGCCGAACTGGGGACGATCGGCCCCGATTACGTCGTCAGCAGCTCCGGCATCTTTCTCGGAACATCCGGTAGTCCGGTTTCGGACGGCCCAGTCTCGCTTCGTACCACCAACCAGTACACCGGGCTCTACGCGCTCGACACCTTCGACGTCACGCGGGCGTTCTCGATCACCGCCGGCGGCCGCTTCAACGTCGCCAATATCAGCCTGCAGGACCAACTTGGCACCGCGCTGAACGGCAACGATACCTACACCCGCTTCAATCCGATCATCGGGGGCACCTACAAGATCACGTCGGGATTGACGGCCTACGCCGGCTATTCGGAGGCGAACCGCGCCCCGACGCCGCTGGAACTGGGATGCGCCGATCCGGCCAATCCCTGCATCATTGCCTCGTTCCTTGTCTCCGATCCGCCGTTGAAGCAGGTGGTGTCCCATACCGTGGAGGCCGGATTGCGAGGCACCCAGGAACTCCAATTCGGCACGCTCGGCTGGAAGCTTGGCGGATTCCGTGCCGATAATTCCGACGATATTCTCGATATTCCCAGTACGGTCCTGCAGGGCTTCGGCTATTTCCAGAATGTCGGCTCGACCCGCCGCCAGGGCATCGAGGCCGAAGTCACGCTGAAGTCGAACAAAATGCAGTTCTACGCCAGCTATACGTTTGTGGACGCGCGCTTCCTGAACGCGCTTCTACTCGGCTCCAACAGTCCCTTTGCCGATGCGAATGGCAATATTCAGGTTATGCCGGGCGACCAGATCCCGGGAGTTCCCCGCAACCGGGTCAAGGCCGGGTTCGACTATGCGGTGACCGACGCCTTCAAAGTCGGAGGCGACGCGATGTTCATCGGCAGCCAGTATTTCGTCGGCGACGAATCCAACCAGTACCCGAAGCTGCCCGGCTATGCCGTCTTCAACCTGCACGCGTCCTATCAGATCGACAAGAATTTCCAGATCTATGCCAAGGCCGACAATATCTTCGACAATCGTTACGCGAACTATGGAACATTCTTCGACACCACGGCGCTGCCCAACTTCGCCAATGGCGGCGCGGCGTTCACCAACCCGCAATCGCTCAGCCCGGCACGGCCGCGCGCCCTCTATGCCGGCATGAGGATCACGTTCTGAGGTCGGCGCACACCGCGTCAGCCCGCGCATGCGCCGACCATTGGGAGATCGCGGGCTGCGCACCGGCCGGTGAGCTTTCGACACAATGGAAAAGTCTCTAGCTAGCGGCCAACCGATGATGGAATGACCTTCCTATTGTCAGTGGCACCGATAGCTTTCGGTTTGATTTCGGCAACACGGATCAGTTCGGTGATCAGGCGCCGGAAACCCGACCGCTGCTTGTCAATATCCTTTTGCTGCGTGATGTAAGCTGGATGGCGAGCCGCAAGCTCACCGACATACTCAATCATCCGCATCACGGTGCCGGCACGCCGTGCGAGCTTGATGTGGCGGTGAGAGGAAGCCAGCAGGATGAGATCGGCAAGCTCCAGATACTCCCCGTGGATATCCCTGGCGACTTCGCCTTTGTTCGCACCTTCGAACGCCAGCAGCAGCATACATCCCAGCAACCTTCGACACATGACGGCACAGGCGTCATAGAAACCGGCCTGATATGTTCCGTTGATCTGGATCGCCAGGGCTTCCAGATGTGGACAGGAATTCTCGAACAGCCCCGCCGGAATGATCTGCCCGTCGGTTTCTGGCGGGTTGGCCGCTCTTGCAATTCCGCTGTAGCGCGACGAGATGCGCGGTTTGCTGGCATGGCGGAGCCTGACGGTGCCCATCTCTTTGCCCCGCATGACGTCACGGTTCGCCAGCAATTGTCTTCCGAGACGCGTTATATTGACCCGCTGACGAAGTGACAGGTCGTGCATCTGCTCAGCCAGAAAAGCAGGGCGCAGCTCGGATCTTCCTTCCTTCAGATCAAAGTACCATAGCAGCGCGATTGCACAGCCGACCTCTGTCAGGCCGAGCTTCGAGATGTCCTCAGCGAAGTGAGCAAGACCGCTTTTCATCACCTGCGAGAAGTCACTATCTCAAATTATTGCAGTGCCTTGCCGCTCAAGTTGAGAACGGCCAACGTCCGCCTCGCTTGCCATTAATGTGCACGCCGTCGACGCACAGGCACGGGCATCGTTAATGTCGTGCCCCCTTGGTCTTTAGCCGCGCCATCTCGCCGCTAGAGACTCTAAGGCGGTTGAACGTCGATCGCTAGCAGACAAGGTCGGGAATATTTCTCAACAATACCGGGAAGTCGTCCCGATCCGTCAACGCTAACCGGCTGCAAGCCATCAACGCGTTGCGCATGACGCTCTCAAATCGCAGCAAGCTTTCTTGAGAGAGAGAGCGGTCAGTGCATACGCGCGTCAGCCGCCGAGACTGTTGCGGCGGGCCAGGAAGCCGCGGGCCGGATCGTAAGCGAGGATCGCGCCGAACAGGAACACCACGGTGCAGCCGAGCACGACGGCCAGCGAAACCCAGTTGACCTGCTCATACAGCGCAAAGCGGATCAGTTCCGTCGCATGAGTGAACGGGTTGAGCTCGCACACATAATACAGCAGCGGGCTCGACTCCTTGACCCTCCACAGCGGGTAGAGCGCCGAGGAGGCAAAGAACATCGGAAAGATCACGAAGTTCATGACGCCGGCAAAATTCTCGAGCTGCTTGATCAGCGACGAGATCAGCATTCCCAGCGCACCCAGCATGAAGCCGCTCAGCAGCAGCGCCGGCAGCAGCGCCAGATAACCCAGCGGAGGCGGTTCGATTTCCCAGAACCAGGCAATCAGCAGGAAGGCATAGGCTTGCAGTACCGACACCAGCGTGCCCGCCAGCAGTTTCGATGTCAGCAGCCACCAGCGCGGGAACGGGCTGACCAGCAGCGTGCGCATGCCGCCGGTTTCGCGGTCATAGACCATCGTCAGCGACGATTGCATGCCGTTGAAAAGCTGGATCATCGCGATCAGGCCGGGCGCGAT
>Ga0182024_10020863_pt1 | contig 11938 bp, 15 predicted proteins | sample P32metaG_FD_120480 | JGI IMG/M metagenome (GOLD analysis project Ga0182024, IMG submission 120480) | Permafrost microbial communities from Stordalen Mire, Sweden - P3-2 metaG (Illumina Assembly) | ecosystem: Environmental > Terrestrial > Soil > Wetlands > Permafrost | place: Sweden: Stordalen... | reverse complement strand
TAGGGTGGCACTTCTGACCGCGACGTGGCGTGGTTGGGCTCGGTGGCTACCATGCGGCTCGAGCCAGAAATGGGGTGGGACTTGGGGAGCTACCGGATGGCACTGCACTGATGTACATTCCCCAAGTCGACCTGGTCATCATCAGCCCTGGGCGCCCTCCTGTCTCGCTAAAAGATCACCTCGAACGGTTCAGGCTGGAACTCTTGGATCCGGCGAATGCATCGCTTCGCACACAATTCGAGCGACGTTACGATGAAGGGTTCGACTGAATTCTCGCCCCGGATTCCGGCCGCCGATTTGCGTGGGATCAGCAGGAGAATGTAACCTTCTACCACTGAGTGTCGGCGCGGGACTTAGCCCCGCAACTTAACCCCGCAACTTAACCCCACAACACCCCTCAAAACCACCACAATTGGGTTACATTGACCTACAGCAAGTAATTGATAATGAATGACATGGGCCGTTTGGGAAGCTGACGTTCTGCCACTGAACTACTCCCGCCCTGTAGTTTCACGTACTTATATCGAGCGATTGCACTTACGATCCAATTTACTATCCATTTTGGTACTGTGAACACATCCGGACGCCAATATTCTTGCGTTCGGTGAGCTCGAAATGGATAGGAAGTGGATAGTAAGCATGGCGACGAAGGTGAACCTCAAAAAGTATATCGCGATTGAGGGACAATGGCGATTTGTGTCCGTGCTTAGGATCGGCGGCAAGCCCAAAACTGAAATGCACTTAAGGGTGTCTGTGGAGGAGGCCAGAAGGCAAGTGGCCTCCATTCCGGATAAAAGCTGCATCCGGGCTGCCGATGATAATTGGGAAGAATCTGGGTAGATGGCGCCGGAAATGTGTTCATCGCTGACCAGTATTACGGTTTGTCCAACGGGAGCTGCGCTCAGAGCATGATCGCAAGCGGTTTGATCGGCCCCTCGCAGATGGCGGTCGATGGCAACGGAAATCTCGACATTACGGCTTGGATTAGCAATCCCCAGGAGCCTACCATGATGCCGGCAACGATCATGATGGAGTCGAAAAGGCCAAGTGCCTTGCGGAATTCTGTGGGTGATCCGCCCGTCTCGGCGGCCTCTATGATTTTCAAATCTGTTGTGATCCGCATTCGCCTGTGCCTCCAGATACAGCAAGCGGGTCCGCTGGTGGGACCCGCCTGAGTTACACAGTGCCGATAAGTCCTGAGGCTAGACGACTCCTTCGTTACGAACGTAAACGGAGTAACGCTCATCCGTGATGAGGTTGAGCGGTATGAGGGCGTGTGTGACGCCGCGGCCCAGAGTGCGGAACTGCAACGGGTAGCGGCGTGAACCTTCCGTCTGTTCGAACCAGATGGCTTCGTAGCCGACTGGCGGTGGCACCGAAGCGGAAGCGGGTGCATTGTTTGGCCGACGTTGCGCCGGAAAACTCATGTTGACCGTCGGCATCGGATAGTCATCGTCGAAACCGCGGGGACCGGAACCTGCGTAAATCATGGAGTTGGTGAGGCCCTCATTGCCTTGGTTCACGGCGAGCACAAGGGGACCGTACATGGCCGCCTGAACCTGCTTGTCATCCGGCGCCTGATCGATGTGAAGGGTCATCGGTATGTCAACGGCGACGATATCTCCGGCCTTCCACGGGTGGCTGATTTCCAGATAGGTGGATGGGGCGGCAGTGACAGGGATCGGTTCGCCGTTGATTGCGACAGTAGCGCCCTTGGTCGCCCAGTAGGGCACGCGAACCTTGAGGGTGGTTGGCTTGGATGGAGCAGCATCCACGGTAAACGTGATGGTCTGCTCGTTGGGGTATTTGGTCGTCTGGCGGAGTTGCAAGCCACGCTCTTCCCAGTCGAGTTTGGAAGGGATGAAGAGATTGACGTAGAGGGACGTGTCATCGTGGAAGTAGATCGAGTCATTGAGCTTGGCATACTCCTCGGAGCCCGTGCCGGTGCAGCACCAGAAGGCGTCGAACTGCGTGCCGAAAGTCTTGTACAAGCCAGGGCACAGAGAGACGTAGTACATCAGCATGCCATTGCGGTCCTGGGTGCCGTGACGGACGTTGAGCAACATGCGCTCGTAGTAATCGAAGTGTTTCGCATCGGGTTCCTGGCCGAAGAGATGACGGGTGAGCTTCATCATATTGTAAGAGCAACAGCACTCCTCTGCAGCGGGCCCGAGTTGACTGGCGATGCCATCCGGTTCGTGCCACCCCTCGCCGTTGCTGGTGCCGCCCGTGCAGTATGTGTGGTGATCTTTGACGATGCGCTGGAAGTTCTGGGCGATGCTGAGATAGCGGGCGTCGCCGGTCAATTCGTAGCCGCGAATCGCGCCGATCATCTTCGGGATATTGGTGTTGGCGTGATTGCCGTTGAGCATGTCCTGGTTGGCAGCGAGGGGCACAAACATCTTCTTGTGCTCGAACCGGTAGCCGAGGTCGCGGTAGGTGGGGTTCCCCGTGATGGCGTAGAGATTGAAGGACGCCTCATTCATTCCGCCGTGCTCGGTGAGCAGCACACGCTGCCATTCGTCATCGGAGAAGGATTTGCTGTACGCGTCGGCCCAGTCAGCCATCTTGATGGCGACGTCGAGGGCTTGTTTGTTGCCGGTGTGCTCATATATATCGATCATGCCGGCCAGGATTTTGTGATAGGTGTAAAAGGGAGCCCAGACCTTTTGATGAGCGCGCAGGCGGTCGTAGAAGGTGGCTGGGTAAGCGCCGAGGTATCCATCCTTGGCCTGACACTGGGCGAGAATGGCGACGAGATCGCCGGCCTTGGCGGCGATGGCGTCGTCGCCGGTGCCTGCGTGAATGAGAGCGCACGAAGAAAGGTAGTGGCCGACATAGTGGCCGCGCAGCTCGCAGTCGGGAGCCTCCCAGCCGCCCAGGGGATCGGCATCGGAGGGGATGCCGACAGTGACACGGAAGTTATGCGCAAGCCGCTCATTGGGCAGGGAATAGAGCCAGCTCCGATCGAGCTCCATCATGTCCTTCCAAAAACTGGGCAGGAGACAGACCTGGGTCATGGAGAACGGTTCCGCCTTCCACTTGACCTTGGCGACGGCGGCGCGAGTCAGCGACGCGTTGGCAGTATCCGCGCCAATTGACGGGGCGGCCTTGCAGTCTGCCACAGCCGCCGCGGCTCTAGAAGATAGGAGACTTGAGGCACCCGCTGCGGCTGCGCCGCCGAGAAAATATCTACGTGTCAAATTCATACAGCCCCTCTTTGTGTTAGACGGACCAAGAAACATTCTATGGATACAATTTGGAGTACATAGAAAATCACCTGGGCATCATGCTTGTCAACAAAAGTCCGATGCTGGAGGCACAGGGAGTCATTTTGGCGGTGAAGATGCTACCGAACACTGGAACTTCGCGCCGCTCACGCTCCCGCGAACTCCACAAACGGCTTTTCGTGGATGGCCGGACGCTCGGCCAACGCTTTCTCGAAGACAGCGGTTGCTGCCTTCAATTGCTCGCCGTGCAACTCGAGGCGAGGAGCGCGCACACGGGCCGAGCCGACTCCGGCCTTTTCCTGTACCCACTTGATGAGCTGCACGAATTTTGGCACGGTGTCCATCCGCAGTAGCGGCAGGAACCAGCGATACAGCTCAAATACTTCGTCGCGCTTGCCCGACTTCGCGAGTTCGAAGAGCCGAACCGACTCGGCCGGGTACGCGTTGACGAGACCGGCGACCCATCCCACCGCACCGGCGCTAATGGCTTCGACCAGCACGTCATCGACGCCGACAAAGATACGCAGCCTGTTGGCAAGCAACTCACGGATGGCCATGACGCGACGCACATCCGCGCTCGACTCCTTCACTGCCGCCAGGTTGGCATGCTCGGCTGCGAGTTCAGCGATCTCATTCGGTAAAAAGTCCGTCTTGTACGCGACGGGGTTGTTGTAGAGCATGCATTCCAGTCTGGTGGCGCCGAGGATGGTCGAGACATGGTGCTTCATCTCGTACCAGTCGGATGTATAAACGTAGGGCGGCAGCACCATCAGGCCGGAGCAGCCTGCATCGTCTGCTTCCTGGGCCAACCGCACCGCATCCCTGGTTGAGAGCGAAGAGATCGCCGCCACCACAGGCGCCTTGTCTGCGACACGGACCGCCGTCTTCAGGATCGCGAGCTTCTCATCGTGTTCCAGGGTCGCGCCCTCGCCCAGCGAGCCCAGCATCACGAGTCCGTGGCAACCGTTGCCCAGTTGCCATGCGGCATGTTGCGCCAAAAAACGGTGATCGACCTTCATGTTGGTATCGAAGGGGGTTGTCATCGCAGGCATCACGCCAGACCAGTTCATGCTTTCTCCTCGGTCGGTTCGTTCATTTTGTTGTTTTCCACTCTTTCATCCTGAAAGCAAAACGCCTGAAGCGGCACAGGAAAAAGAGGCTGCCGAACGGAGATAGGTCCCCATCCCAGAAGGAATTCCGCGGCTGGACCGCAGATGCGGCCCTGACACGGCCCCATGCCGCAACGGGTCTGCAACTTGGCGTCGGTCCAGCCTGTGTAGCCCTGCAGGCTGCCAAATGTGACATCTTCACACCGGCAGACGATCGTGTCCGGCCGAGGAAGGGAACGCAGCTCCCTGCGGAGCGCAAACGCTTTTTCCATACTCTCGCCGAAGGCGCGCTCCGCCGCCGCGCGCTTTTGCAGTAGAGCACTGCCGATTCCAGCACAAGCTAATCCGGCGATCTCACCCTGCACCATCGCAGCTTCAAGTCCTGCGATACCGGTAGGCTCGCCTGCGCAGAATACATTCGGCAGCGAGGTTCGCTGTACCTCGTCGATCTGCACGAAGGTGCCGCGGAACTTGCACCCCAGCAGTGCCGCGATCTCTGTGTTCGGCACAAAATGATACCCGGACGCCAGCAGGTCGCATGGTTCTGTCCAGACGCGAGTGCCGTCGGTTACGCGAACCGCGCTCAGGCTATGGCCACTCCTTTCCGCAATCGCCTCGACCACCCAGCAACCGGTCCGATACGACGTCTTCCATAGCGTGGCGCGATGGCGCGCCCCCTGTGCGAGCTTCGCAGGATGCGCCCAAAGCGACGCGGCAAAGGGTGCGAGCTGCCCCAGTGGGGCTTGCTCCACGATCCTAGAAACAACCGCGCCATCCTGCGCCAGATGCGCCGCAACTGCAAGCAGCAGGGGTCCCGTGCCCGCTATAACTACTCGCTTGCCCCCGACGGGATAACCGCCCTTCACCAGGGCCTGCAAACCGCCAGCGCCGAAGACTCCAGGTAACGTCCATCCTGGAAACGGGAGAAACCGCTCCCGGGCCCCAGTCGCCAAAATCAGATATTCGAAGCGGAATTGTTCGACGAGAGTGCCGGAACTAGTCTCATGCGAGGTCTGCACAGTTCCCGAGGCCTCGGCACTAAACACGCAGCGACCAGCGAGCAATTCGGCTCCGGACCGCTGAAGCCTTTCCATGGCTCGCCGTTCTTGGGGGTTACGCCGTTGCGAGGAGCCAGTTTCCTCGATGGTAGCTTCGCGCCAGATCTGGCCGCCTGCAGCCACGTTGTCGTCGAGCACGATGACGGCGCATCCGTTCTCGGCCGCCGCCGTCGCCGCAGCGATCCCGGCCGGGCCAGCCCCGATCACCAGAACTCCGGTGGTTGTCATCGGCTCGTCTCGATGGTCATATCCCGCTGGCATAGAATCTGGCAGGTGCGGCGGTGCGGTATTCCATTTACCACGGCGCAGCACTCAAAGCAGACTCCCATGCCACAGAGAGGTCCCCGCGGCTCTCCGGTGACGGAAATCCGGCTCGGACTATCCGCGAGCAAAACCGCCACTGCAACTGTTGTGCCTCGCACGACCTGGCTGGCGGCGCCGTTGATCTTCACTGAAAGAAGTTCAGGCATGAGCGAGCCTTGCCGGTTCCATGAGTCGCGCAGGCAGGTAGGGGCTAGCGTCGATCGCCGACTTGCGCCCAAGCATTGCATCCAACAGCAGTAGAGCGGCGCCCGGTGCGTTGGTAATGCCAAGGCCTTCAAACCCTGCGGCCAGCCATAAGGAACGGTCCTGCGAAAGCCCAGCAGCCGGCCCGATGAGAGGCAGCTTGTCAGCCGTCGCGGCCCTGAACCCGGTCCACACCCGCAACACAGAGAGTTGTTCGAGCCCGGGCATATACTCCTGGGCGCGGTCGATCATGCGCCTCAATATCTCTGCTTCCACCTCGGGCCCCTCGTTGCCAAACTGCCGCGAGGAACCAAGCAGCAGTTGCCCGGTCTGCCGGGGCTGAATGTTGAATGCAACCGAGTCGTCCATCACCTTGTGCGCACTTTTCAGATAGCCGAGTTCTACAAGCTGATGGTGAAGAAAACCCGGATAGCGATCCGTGATTACAAGATGCCCTTTGCGCTTCTGAATCGGCAGAGACGGCAGCAGGTCGCACTCCGTACCCACGGCCAGCACGATGCGCTCGGCAGCGAGGCGCACGCCGTCGCTCAGCAGCACATGTCCCTGCGAGGCCGACATCGCCCTTGCCAGGAAGACCTCTGCTCCCTGACGCCGGGCCTCTGCCAGATAAAAGCCTGCGGCTGCCGGTGGATAGACGACGCCATCACCAGGCACCAACAGACCGCCGGTCAAACCACGGCGCAGATTCGGTTCCATATCCGCAAGTTTCGCGGCGGTCAGAACCTGTGCCTCAATACCGGCCTCTTCGTATAGTCTTTGCCGAGCGTGAACTTCGGCCATCTCTTCGTCGTTGGCTGCAACCCATATCGTGCCGCGATTCTCGTATTCCACCGACTTTGGCAGCTTTCCCGACTCCTGTTGCCACAAGGAGCGAGAGAATGCCGTCAGTGCAAGCTGCGCTGGGGAATCGTCCATTACCACCACATGTCCCATGGCCGCCGCGGTGGCGCCACCTGCGGGTGTGCCAGCTTCGATCACACCAACCCGCCAGCCAATGAGTGCGCACTCCCGAGCCACGGCACTGCCGACAATCCCTGCGCCGACAATGAGGATGTCGAAGGGCTTCATCTTAGAACTTAATCCCCCGCGAAAACGGATCGTCGCAGGCAAACAACAGCTTGGACTCGCCCGTCACCCAGGCACGTCCGCGAATGCTGGGATTGACATGTCCGTCGCTCCGCTCGCGAATCGATCCATGGAAGACGGTCCCTAGAATACCTTCCTGTCGCCATATGACTCCGGGGGCGAGCCTGCCGTCGTCGTACAGGCATGCCATTTTTGCGCTGGTCCCGGTGCCGCATGGTGACCGATCGAACGACGCGCCCGGGCAAAGCACAAAATTACGCGACGAGTTTTCTTGATTCTCAGGCTCCGAGAAGAACTCGATGTGGTCGACATAGGCGCCCTCATGTCCCGTCACTCCATTCACGTGCAGAGCAGCACGGATAGCTGTGGACGCCGCAATCAATTCGATGCGATTGGACGCGACCAGTTCACACGGGGGATCGGCCGCTAGAAAAAACCAGTTTCCGCCCCATGCTACATCGCCCGTAACCATCCCATATCCAAGCACTTCTACCTCAACCCCCGCCCTGTAGCGATAGCTTGGTACGTTCTCCACGGTGACGCTTGCGTCTTCGTGCAGAGTCGCCTCTACGATCCCTACCGGGGTTTCAATTATGTGCAGTCCCGGGCCAATTCGACCGAGGTGGGCAAGTGTGGTCAACAGACCGATGGTTCCGTGGCCGCACATCCCGAGATAGCCGACATCGTTGAAGAAGATGACTGCCGCGGAGGAGTCGGACTGTACCGGCTCCAGCAATAATGCGCCCACAACCACCTCGGAACCACGTGGTTCACACACTATTCCAGAGCGAAAATAGTCGAATTGGGCGCGAAACCTCTGCATTCGCTCAGAAATCGACCCAGAACCGAGATCAGGCCCACCGGAAATCACTACTCGAGTGGGCTCGCCCGCGGTATGCGAATCGATCACAACGACAGGCTGGCGAGGCTCCATGGCAATCAATAATACCGCGTTGTCGACGATATTGAATACATTCTGAAGCTAAAACTCATGCAGACCTTTCGTGAAAAAGACGATACATTGACAATGGAGCATAATTCCATTGCCAGCAACAACCGAACTATCGATGAAGAAAAAACTAAGTTTAAGCGCGGCTGGTCCCAGAGCAAAGGCCGAACATGGCACCAGCTTGCTCACGGCGTTTCGTGAGATACGGGAATTGATCGTCTATGGCCGGCTCTCGCCCGGCACCTGGATACTGGAGGCGGAACTCGCAGAACGCTTGAACATGAGCCGGACGCCCGTCCGCGGAGCCATCCACTGGCTGCAGCGCGAAGGCTATATTCTCGAGCACCGCAACGCCAAGAAGTCGCGCATGATCGTAGCTCCTCTAACCAAAGAGGATGCGAATGAGCTTTACATCATTATCGGAAGGCTTGAGGGCATTGCCGGTCGAGGCGTAGCCGTCCTGCGGGCGGTCGAGCGGAAGGATATCTGCTCGCAACTGCAGAAGCTCAACGATCGTCTTAAAGTGATCTCGAAAGATCGCGACGCTCCGCCGGGAGAGATTTTCGAGAACGACCGGGCGTTCCACCGCCTGATCATCAAGTATGGCGCAGGATCCCGTCTGACAACGCTACACAAAGCCATCGAGCCGCAAACCGAGCGCTATTGGAGGCTGTATGCGAGCTCCATCATCAAGGATCTGTACCTCTCTGTAGCGGAGCATGAGGAGGTAATCCGTGGCGTCCATGCCGGGGATCCGGACCGGGTTGAGACGGGTCTGCAAGTCAACTGGCTCAAAGGGGCGGAGAGACTCGGCCACGTTATCGAAATATTCGGCGAACGGGGTAGCTGGTAACCGCGTTATAGCTTGCGCACGTTCACGTAGTAGAGGTCGGTCGACACGGTGTGCGCGGCGTCGTCGAAGCGGAGTTCCAGCGTAGGAATCGGAGCATGGTAGTCGTGGAGTAGTTTGAACCACACCGCATCGTCGTTCACGATGCTCCGGACAGTGTTGAGAAACAGCGCGCCTTTCTTGTACTGATCTACGGGTGGCGTCGCGTGGATGCCCTCCTCCGCAATCACGGGCACGCGGTATTCTTCATCTCGTCCTTGCCGGTGTTGAGATACGTCAGCCCATCCTCTTTGCCCCACTTGTCCTCAACAAACAGACTTCGCAGTAGTTCGCCCAGCCTGCGCGAATCCACATGTCCGAGCGGTCGCGCGCCGTGATGCTGTTGCCAAACCATTCATGCGCGCTCTCGTGAACAAATGATGAAGTCGAACCGTGTGCCGATCCCTGTCTTCGGCCTACCCAGATATCCGTTCTCGAAGTGGTTGCCATACGTAATGGCTGTCTGGTTCTCCACGCCTGAGTACAACGCCTCCATCTGTTTGCATCCATCTTTCGGGAAGGGATCTCACCGAAGAAACGCTCGTACTCCTTCAGCATGTCCTTTACCTTTGCAAACTGGCGTTTCGCCTTTTCGAGGTCCTCGGGAAAGACGTAGTAGTCCAGGCTGAGGCCTTGAGAGTGCGCGGAGGGGTGAGATAGGATTGCGGGCATGAAGACTCTGAGCCGTCGCGATCTTTGTGTTGTTCTTCCAGCTTTGGCAGTTTTGCCGCGGGCGCTCGCGGCACAGGCGCACTCGTCGGAGTTTCCGGCGCCGCAGGGGGTTCAGCCGACGGGCCGGAGCGGGCCGGCGAACGACGTGCCGGCGGCGCCGGTGGCGGGCGGAGGGACCGTGGGTGCGGCGCGGGCGATTCCGTTTGACTCGATGCCGGTGCGGACGAATGCGAGTGGCGGGGAGAGCCGGGACATCGCGCACGGGACGCTGGCGACCGGCGAGACGGTGAACCTGCACCAGTCGATGCAGGTGGTGGGGCAGACGCCGCCTCCGCTGCACGTAATCCAGCATACGGAGTTCATTTGCGTGCGGGAGGGGGAACTGGAGTTCCAGCATGAGGTGGATGGGAAGGTGGTGGCGGAGCGAGTGGGACCGGGCGGAGCGGTTTACGTCGCGTTCGGGACGAGGCACTCGATCAAGAATGTGGGGACGGTTCCGGCGCGGTATTTTGTGGTGGCGATTGGTGGGGACGCAAAGTAGCCGATGATGCAACCATTTTCCGCGTTTTGGAATCCGACGTAAATCTGGCAGCACTGCGATGAGTCGCCTTCGAACGGGAGGAACCAGGAGGGAATGTGCGTCTGCGCGCACCCAGAGTGTGGTTGAAGGGAATGCTGCCACTTTCGCGGCAGGCGCGCATTGCCGCCGCAGTGCTTCCGCCGGGCATGCGGTTTCGATTTGCACTCGCGGTGAGCCGGCTGCATGGGCGGGTGATGGGGGCGCTCGGCAGCAATCGGGCACTCACCGAGGCTGTGATGCGCGATCACTGGCTGCGTGAGCTTACGTTACATGGCGGGTTTCCGATCCCATGGCGACTTCATGGGCGGGATATTCTCGACCACTATGAGGGGTTGGGGCCCGTTCTCTACTACACGATGCATGTGCCGCTGTGCGAGATTCCGCTTCGCGTTTTTATCGACGCTGGCTATCGCGCTCCCATTCCGATGGCTGACCCGGGTCGCATCGTAGAGCAGGAAAAAATCGTCGTCCCGGGGTTGCAAGCGCGTACTCCCTCGTTTCCGATCACGGATTCTCCGCTGGTGCGTATGCGGACGCTGTTGCAGAGAGGCCAATCAGTGGCCTGCCTGGCCGACCGATATTTTGCCGGCGATTTCTACGTCAACCCGATGCGTCTGGCGGCGCGTCTGGGCGTGCCGGTGATCTTTTCGTCGGCGGAGTTGGGGCCAGACGGGGTGGTCGACGTGACGTTCCGGCCATTACCGCATCCTCTTTGCGAGACCGTTGATGCGATTACACAGAATCTGAGGTTTTTGGAGGAGACCAGGGATAGGATTCTGCGGTCCCTGGGGGTGTGGCCGGCGCAGGAGAACGTTGCGGAAATGCCCCAGGCGGCGCCAGCGTCACTATTGCGCGAGCCTCAGGATGCGCCCAGCGCGTAGTGCGTTTGGCATCGTGCAAAGAAGGGTACGGACGGAGTAGGATTCTGGGCGTGAATCCTATGAACCGTCGTGATCTTTGTATTGCGCTTTCCAGCTTTGCAGCGTTGGCTGCGGTGGCGGCTGAGGGACAGGCCCCGGAGCCGGGCAACTTGCCCGGGACGATGGCGGTGCCTGCGCCGCCGGGATCGAAGGACGGTCCGGTGCTTTCGACCCCGCGGGCTTTTCGGTTTGAAGACCTGCCGGTGGTGAAGACAGCGAATGGCGAGACGCGAGCGGTGACTCGCGGGGTGCTGTTGACGGGCGAAGCGGTGGAGATGCACGAGACGACGCTGCTGCCGGGGCTCATGCCGCATCCGCCGCACAAGCATCGGCACTCGGAGTTCATCCTGGTGCGCGAAGGGCAGATTCAGTTCGAGAACGATGGCAAGCCGGAGCGCGTCGTGGGGCCGGGTGGGGTAATCTTCATCGTGTCGAACGTGATGCATGGGATGAAGAGTGTGGGTGAGACGCCGGCGCAATATTTTGTGATTGCGATTGGAAGGGATACGTAGGTGCGAGTGGTAAGTTAGGGCCCCACCCCGGGGGGTTAAGTATTGTGGGTGCTTATATTTATCGAATTCCAGGTGTAGGCATTCAAGCCAGTTACAGGTATTCATAAGAAAACAAATAGGAAAGCCCTGGCTGGCGGCTGGCGCTTTGGCCTCTGTTTATTTGCTAACCGCTTTAGTGGTAACAGCTTGAGCGGGACTGTTACGCCAACTCTATTTCCTTTTAGGTCATGGAGTTAGGTGATTTTTTTGGGGGGATTGACATGCGATTTTGCTGAGATCTTCTGAGAAGTTATTTTTAGCGCGGACCTTCAACCCGCTCGCGGCGTGCTCTGGCTGGGTGGGTGCTTGAAGAGGTAGATATAGTCGAGCCCGCTTACGGCCGGTTTGCGGGGTTAGTGCTTGATG